>Ga0209701_10003230_pt1 | contig 10647 bp, 11 predicted proteins | sample CZO8metaG_4_FD_188356 | JGI IMG/M metagenome (GOLD analysis project Ga0209701, IMG submission 188356) | Vadose zone soil microbial communities from the Eel River Critical Zone Observatory, Northern California, USA - CZOApr15con2H3.8 metaG... | ecosystem: Environmental > Terrestrial > Soil >...
TGACATCCCCCATCTCAAAGTGGATCAAGGTCAGTTGCTTGCTGGAAATGCCCACTTCTTCGGCCCGCACGGTCAGATCCGACAGAACGACAACCCGGACGGCAGACCCAGCTTCAATGTGCAGAGGCACTCCTAGCCCGCTCATCATCACGAGTCCGGCGAGAAATAAGAGGTAAACTCGTTTCATCGTGGACGAGTCTCCTTTCGCGGCGGCACTGCCATCCAGAGGACGCGCATCTGGGGTGAAGGTGCGATCCATCCAGCGGGAGCTGGGAAATCTAAAGAAGCCGTGGGACGCGATTCCTTCTGGGGCGGTCTCCTGGCTGCACCTGCAGTCTACAGCAGTAGCAATAAAGTGTCAATGAATACAGTCGAGACTCACCGTTACGGTGACAAACGTCCCTGCGCGGATCCGCGTGAGGTTGACATCGGCGCGGCCAAGGTGGGGAACAGCACACCCAGGCGCCCGCAAATTGACAGGCCTCGGGACCCTGCGAACGGAAAGTGTGTGGTCCTACAGGTACTTCAAGGGGTCGAGCGGCCGGCCGTGGACACGGATCTCAAAAAGCAGATGAGGACCCGTGCTGAATCCCGTATTGCCCACATAGCCGATCAGATCTCCGGGGTAGAGCTGTTGGCCCACGCGGACGGCAATCTGCGAGAGGTGAGAGTATGACGTCGTCAGCCCATCTCCGTGATCGACCCGGACGAGCTTCCCATACCCTCCCTCCCAATCAGCGGCGATCACTGTGCCGGCCCGTGCACTCACGACGGGAGTTCCTAACGGCGCCCCGATATCGATGCCCGTGTGCATCTCCTGGGTCCCGAAAACGGGGTGTCGCCGAAACCCAAACCCCGACGTTACCCGGCCGCGCGCCGGCCACACAAAGACGGTGGCCAAGCTGACGGTCGGTCGCCGGGGGCGGGGTACAATACCTCCGGCCACTCCAACCGTGTGGAGAGGGATCATGAGATGCTCGCCGGGGAAGATCAGGTCGCTACTGGGGAGAGCGTTGGCTTCGACGATCGCGTCAACGGACACGCCATAGGCCTGGGCAATATCCCATAACGTCTCCCCGTCACCCACAATTCGGGAGATCGGGTGGCTTGGGTGCGAGGCTATCGCCCCAGGGGCCGGGAGGGCGGACGGCGTGGATGGCGGGACGGCGGCCTCTGCCCGACCGGGAATCACCAACCGCTGACCAATGGCCAAGAGGGGAGCTCGGGTCACGTCGTTAGCCGCCTGCAACGCCTCGACGGTCACTTTGTGTTGTTCTGCGATAGCCCACAGGGTCTGTCCGGCTTGCACAACGATGAAAGCCTCGTTTGAGGTGAGGGGGACGGTCATCGCGTCGGCTGAGGCCGGTGAACTCCAGAACAACGCGCGCTGGATCAGGTGGGGCGGGGCCTCGGGAACGGACGGAATAGTCGACGCGGATACCAGCATCTGCGTGGCTCGGGTCTGGGCTCCGGCCGTTGCGAGGAAGGGCGGAACCACTGGAGAAGGCAGCGTGCCGTCGAGGTCTCCGGCCCCATATCCAGGGATGGTGAGGAGGCCCGCAACCAAAAGCCCTCCCCAGTACTGCCGCGCCGTCGGTCGCATCCCTTCACCCGTATCGCAAGCGTGGTCTAGCAGGCGTGGTCGGAGGTGCGTAGATAAGGTGGGATGTGTCTCCTCGAAAAATCTTCCACCGAATTCGCCTTGAAGCGACAAATCCCTGCCCGAAAGAGGTCTCTGGCCGGGAGAGCTTCGCAGGATCCAGGCACTGACAGGGTCCGTCGCGTTCACACCCCAATGCACCCCCTCCTCATCTTCTGGCTAATAGGAAGCAACCGCGCGCGGACCGGGGGCGGCGAGGGTCGCGTTCTTTCTGACGAGTTGCACGAAGACTTTCGTGATGCGCGGGTCGAAATGCGATCCGGAATCCCGCTCCAAGCGCTCGAGCGCGACTTCGATAGGCATGCCTTTGCGGTAGACACGGTCGCTCGTCATGGCCTCATATGCATCCACCACGGCTATGATCCGCGATATCAACGGAATATGCTCGCCCGACAACCCCCCCGGGTATCCGTTGCCGTCCCACCGCTCATGACTGTGCCGCACCGCCAGTTTGACCCGATCGGAGAGCGGCGCTTTGAGAAGTACCTCAAAGCCGCGCTCAGCGTGATTGCGCATGACCACGAGCTCATCGGGATTGAGGGGACCCGCCTTCATGAGGATCGCGTCGGGCACGCCGATTTTCCCCAAATCGTGCAGCCGCGCGCTCATGCGGACGTCGTCGATCATCTCCGCAGGAAGCTTCAGCGCGCGCGCGACGTGCACGGCAAGATCAGCCACTTTGGAGGAGTGGTCACCAAGGGATGAATCCTTCGCGTCGATCGCACTGGCCAGCGACAGAAAAGTCCCCAAGTATGCTGATTTGAGATCGGCCTTCTGCTTTTCCAACTGTTGGGATCCTCGATCGACGAGCGCAAAGATTGCCACGTACAGGAAGAAGAACCCCAGCGGCACGGTCGTGCGCACTCTCCAGCGGATATCATCCAGCCGGTGTGCTAAATCATAAAAAATATCGAAGACGGCAATGGGCTTGGTCTCCCCCTCGATGGTGAGGGGAACAAAGAAACGCACCAACCCGGCCGCGGCTTGGTCCGCCTGTCCTTGACGCTCGGCGAAAACGGCGAAGCCGTTTTGCGTGGACAGGTTGACGCGGATCGCTTGCACTGCTTTTGATTCGGAGGCGTTGCTGTACAGCAATAGCCCGTCAGCGCGCCAGAGCCGGACCCGCACCGCCCGATTCAGGCCCCCTTTGGATCGAAAGACTGAATCGAGGAATGCGCGCTGTTGGGAGGAGAGCGTCCGGCCAAAGTCGTTGGGTTTGAGCTGTGGGGCGATCGCCCGCAACACCTGTTCCGCCCCGACCTTGGCTTCGTCTTCGATGGCAAGACGTTCAATCCAACGCAGCATCGCCTCCGAGAACACGAAAGCCAAGGCGACCGTGATCGCAGCGCTGAGGATCGTGTACCGCTGTATGAGCGAGAGCCTGTTCCACTGTCGGATCATGTCGGAGAAGTCGTTCCCTCTGTGTCCAGGCGCTCAGTCCTGCCTAGCGGGCCTTGATTCGGGCGGATGAGGGCTGCTATTGGCCGGCGGTGTGGCATGGTTTTTGCTCTGTAACCCGGTTACTTAGTCCTTCCATCTACCCAAGGGACCTGATAGACTCATCGTACCGGAGGTGCTTAAAGTGAAGCGTAAGCCACTCATTTCCCTCTTGGTGGTCGCGACGGCTGCGTTCATCTGGGCAGTAGGACCGTCGATTTCCCTCAGCTTCCTTGTTCGCAGCCCGATTGTCCTTCTCCGCGAGTTAATGTCGCTCTTGTGGCCGACCAGTACCCACGCGTCGATCTTCACGCCCCAACGACCTGAGCTCCTTCTGGAGAGTGTGGCGATAAGTCCAGTGGGGACGGGTGGCACGAGAGTAGCGCCGCCAGCGACGACGGGCAGCACGAGCGTATTGAGCCAGCCGAGCGTGCTTACCCCGCCGACCGTTCTCAACCCGCCCTCGCCTAACCTTCTACCGAGCAGCATCATCGACAACCCGGTCCCAACGAATCCGTTGACGCCACCGATTGGGACCCTGCCTGACCTCCTGCCAACAATCACAGCGCCCAGTGTTCCCTTGGTACCTAGCGTGACGGTACCTGACGTACCTGCGGTGCCAAGTGTTACCGCGCCCAGCGTTCCCTCGACTCCTAGCGTGACGGTACCCGACGTACCTGCGGTGCCAAGTGTTACCACGCCCAGCGTTCCCTCGACACCTAGCGTGTCGGTCCCCAGTGCCCCGACACCGAGCCCGCCAACTGGAGGCGGTGCACCTCCTGCAGGAGGAGGATCACCACCCAGTGGTGGCGGTGGCAGCCCACCCGGTGGCGGCGTGGGAGGCATCGGGATCAAGCTGCCTTAGCCTTGACCCTCTGGCGTTCCCCAGTTGCGGCCGATTTTACGCAACGACCGTCTCACTCGTCGCCGTCCCGATAATCACTCGCATGATTCCGCGCCACATCGCCGAGGTTGCGCCCTAAACAAAGAGACAACTAGCCAAGAAGCACGGACTAGCCGCCACGATCGTTTGAGATCCTGTTCCTCCCCGGCTGTTACACCGTCTCTAGTTTGATGCAATTGGATTGCCCACGCGAGGTGACTGTGTTAGCTTTCGAGGAATGAGCTTTGCTGTCCGCACCGCCAACGTCAGCCCCCATCTCTTAGATCCGCTGTCAGCCTCGTTGCTGGCGAATGTCGTATTCGCCTGTGGTGCGTAGTCCGGCCCCGAAGAGCTTGATGAGCACGAGACCCGCAATGAACCCCCCGATATGAGCGAAATACGCGACCCCACCGGATGTGGCCGAGATGCTGCCGACACCACCGATGAGTTGCAGGACAAACCAAATTCCGATTAACACCCCAGCACTGATGCGTGTGTGGGCGATCCAAAACGGCACGAGGATCGCGACCAAGATCCGGTCGTGCGGGAACTCGACCAAGAACGCACCGAGGACGCCAGCGATCGCGCCGCTCGCGCCGAGATTCGGGACGGTCGAAGTCGGATTGACCGCGATCTGCAAGGCACCGGCCGCCAGTCCGCAGACGAAGTAGAACAGCACGAAGCGGATCGGGCCGAGGTAGTTCGCCTCCAGCTCGTCCCCGAACACCCACAGGTACACCATGTTGCCGAGGATATGGAAGATATTGGCGTGGAGAAACATCGAGGTGAACAGGGTTTCGAGATGCATCCCCTGGACAATCTCCGCAGGTTTCATCGAATACCGCAGAATGAAAGGATCCCCCAGTCTCAGCTCAAGGAGGAAGACAATGACGTTGGCCGCGACAAGGGTAAGGAGGGCGATCGGAAATCTGCTGAGCGCGCGGGATTCATCGCGTTGTGGAAAGAGCATCGCCGCACCTTCCCCGTGGGGCCCACTCTCCGCCCACGAATCCCCGCGAACGTGTCACAACGCTAGCTGAACCAGACCAACAGTACAGAACGCCTGAGAGAGGACTTTCCACACACGCTAGAAGTCAAACCACCCGGCGTGGCGGAGTGTTCCGCCACACCGGGTGGGTGTTTTCACAACATCCACGCAGGACGGACTAACCGCCTTTCCCGCCCGCCGCGATCCACCGTTTCCTCAACGGCTTGAGGACGAAGAGAGCCAAAAGCGCCGCGGCAAAATCAAAGGCGATGGACAGCCTGAAGATCGGAAGCCAGCTTCCCGTGGCCGCCTGGATATAGCTGCCCAGGGGCACCAGCAAGGACGCCGTGCCTTTGGCCGTGTACAACGCGCCGTAGTTAGTGGTCGCGTACTTGCGCCCAAACAGGTCTCCGCAAGTCGCAGGAAATAGGCTGTAGACCTCGCCCCATCCGAAGAACACCAACCCCGACAGGATCACGAAAAGCAGGGGGATGTGCGCATACGTGATGAGCAGCGTGATGGCGATCCCTTCGAGCCCGAACGCAATAAACATGGTGTTCTCACGACCGATCTGATCCGAGACCCACCCGAAGAACGGCCGAGTAATTCCGTTGAGGATCCGATCCAGGGAGAGCGCAAACGGCAACGCCGCGAGGGTGACCCCCATCAGTGACACGGGCACGTCGGCCACTTTGTAGTCACGGGCGATCGGGCCCAGCTGTGCCGTCGCCATCAGACCGCCGGTCACCGCCATCGTGAACATCACGTAGAGCAGCCAAAACGGCCCTGTTTTCAGCATCTCAAAGGGCGTGTAGTCACGCCCGCTCGACTCGACTTTGGCCTTGGGGACTTGTGGCATCATGGCCGCCGTGGGCGCGTGGAGGAAGAACGCGGTCAGGAGTACGACCAGACCCTGCCCCAACCCAAACCAGAGGAAAGCCGCTTGGTAGCCGCTGGTTTTGATCATGTTCGCGATGGGCACGACTGTGAGCGCAGACCCGGCGCCAAACGCCGCAGCCGTCAGTCCGGCGGCGAGCCCTCGGCGGTCCGGAAACCATTTCAACGCGTTGCCAATCGACGTGCCGTACACGATGCCTGCCCCTATGCCCCCGATGATCCCACCGAGGTAGAGTTGCGGCAGACTTTGCGCCATGGAGTTGAGGACCCAGCCCAATCCCACCAAGACGCCGCCGACGGCCACGATGACACGCGGACCGAACCGGTCGACCAAGTATCCCTCAAATGGGACTAGCCAGGTTTCGGTCAACACAAAGAGCGTAAACGCCACCTGAATTAAGGTCCTCGTCCAGTGAAACTTCGCATCGATCGGGTTAACGAAGAGCGTCCACCCGTACTGCAGGTTGGCAACCGCAACCATCCCTACAATGCCGACGAAGAGCTGGAACCACCGGTAATTTCGGCCGGCCCCCGCGTGCGCCATCGTCATTGGAACCGTGGCCATCGACTACTCCACCTCCCTAGCGTGTAAGGATGTAGTGCGTAATCGTCACGCAGTTCGTCTTGGAAAGGTCGGCCTCCTCTCAAAACCCGTTGCCGGGTCCCTGGTCCGCGCCCCCACAGTCAGGCTTGACATCGATGGCGCCCACCCCGATCTTCTTAAGTTGGGAGCATACGTTAATTGGCTGCATAAATGAGTATGAAGGCGAGGTATGCCCATGCGAGCCAAGATCGCACACACAGAGATCTTGTAAAGACGGCAAGAGACCCTGATAACAGACCATGATGCCTGAAGACGCCGCCGCATTTGTTGAGGTCCAGGAGCGGAGTTACGCCCGGGCGAGTCCGAGCATCCTCACCTCGTATCCGCACAGCCGGGCGATGGACGGTCCCCGCATGGCCGCATTCCTCGACAGTAGGCGCTATGCAGTCTGTGCCACATCCAGGAGAGACGGGCGCCCCCAAGCTTCCCCGGTGGCCTTTATCATTTGGAACGGGGCTTTTTGGTTCGCCTCGGTGCGCGGGGCGCGTCTACGCAATCTCCGGGCACGACCGTACGCGTCGGTCGTCATCATGGACGGCGAGGGTTCTGCGCATCGCGCCGTGATTGCGGAGGGCCCAGTGTTGCTGCATGAGGTGCCCAGCCCGGATCCTCCGCCGGAAGAGTTTCGCCAGCGATGGATGGCCCGTCACAGCGCCCTGCCCTCGTGGGCGGCGGCGTTGATCGAGATCCGCCCCGATCGACTCTTTTCCTACGATGCCACAATTGAAGCGCCTCGCGAGGAAGCATAGATCGTTAGGGCGCAGGGAGGCCCCGCCGCTGAGCCGAACGTGGGGTGTCACGATATCAGGACGGGCACGGAGGTGTTGGGCGTGAGTGTCGTCGGGGAACGCTCGAGAATGTACGTTGGCGGGGCGTGGGTAGATGCCACGGGCGGGAAAACGATGCGAGTCACCAACCCCGCCACGGGCGAACCGCTAGCCGAGCTGCCGGATGCCAGCCGCGAAGACGTATGGAAAGCATGCGACGAAGCGGCCCGGGCATTTCCAAAGTGGGCGGCGACGCCGGCGCTCGAGCGCGGGAAGATTCTGCGCCGCATCTTCGATTTAATGACTGAGCGCCGCGACGAACTGGCCAAGCTCGTCACGGAAGAAAACGGCAAACCGCTCGACGAAGCCAAACGCGAGGTGGCATTCGCCACCGGATACTTCAGCTGGTTTGCCGAGGAGGCGCGCCGCGTCTACGGCGAGCTCGTGCCTCCGCCTGTCCCCGGTAAGCGCCTTTGGGTGCTCCATCAGCCGATCGGGGTCGTCGCCGCGATCACGCCGTGGAACTTCCCCGCGACCATGGTCACGCGTAAGATCGCGCCAGCGCTGGCAGCCGGCTGCGTTGTGGTACTTAAACCGGCGAGCGCGACGCCCTTGACTGCTCTGGCCCTGGCCCGCATCTGTGAGACAGCAGGGTTGCCGGCAGGCGTCTTTAACGTGGTAACCGGAAAGAGCAGCGGCGTCATCGGCCAAGTCTTCCTGGACCATTCCGCTGTGCGCAAGATCGCGTTCACGGGATCCACGGAAGTCGGCAAGCGCTTGATGGCTGGCGCCAGCGCGCAGCTCAAACGCGTCTCGTTCGAACTCGGAGGCAACGCCCCGTTCATTGTCTTTGACGATGCCGACTTAGCGCCGGCCGCCGATGGCGCGGTGGGGATCAAGTTCTTACGCGTCGCCGGTCAGTCGTGCATCTGCGCCAACCGCGTGTACGTGCAAGAGAGCATCGCCCCGAAGTTCATCCCGATGTTCATCGAACGGGTCAATGCGCTGAAAGTTGCCCCGGGGTTTGAGCCGGGCGCGCAGATTGGCCCGCTGATTAATAGCGAGATCCTCGAGAAGGTGGAAGACCTCGTGCAGAACGCCGTCAAAGACGGCGCGCGCGTGACAGCGGGGGGCAAGCGGCTGACCAATGGCGTCTACAGTAAGGGTCTGTACTATGCCCCGACGGTGCTGACACAGGTGGCAGAAGAGATGGCGGTCGCCAGGGAGGAGATCTTCGGGCCGGTCGCGCCGGTGATGACCTTCACAGATGAGGCAGATGTCATCGCCCGGGCCAACAACACGACCTTCGGACTCGCCTCGTACTTCTACACCCAGGACTTGCGCCGGGCCATCCGGGTCGCCGAGGCCCTGGAGTATGGCCTGGTCGGGGTCAACGACCCCACCGGATACACCCACGAGATCCCATTCGGCGGGTTCAAAGAGAGCGGACTCGGGCGTGAAGGGGGCCGGCAGGGCATCGAAGAGTACATGGAGGTCAAGTCCATCTCCATAGGAATGTGACCTCCCCGCACTGAAGAGCCGCGCGTCGAAGGGTACGTCTATTCCTCCAGGAACTTCTTGAGGGTCGCCAGCATGGTGTTCCAGTTTCTTTCCGAGTGCACCCGCGCTTGCTCGGTCGGATTGTTGTCCTGGGTCAGCACGACACGGGTCTTATTTCCTTCGGTTGAGAGCTCAATAGTGACCGTATGATAGTTCTCCGGGGTGTCGGGAACTCCGGAGAGTGGGCTGAAATGCGTGTATTGGAGTGTGCGGCCCGGCTTGAGCCGAAGGATGACCCCCTTATCTTGATAGGCGCGCCCTTGCCACTCGCCTTTCCAGACAATCGAACTCCCTTCCCTCCAGTCCGAGACGACGCTGGCCCCAAACATATATCGCTTGATCGCGTCGGGATTCACAAGAGCATCCCAGACCTTGGAGATCGGGACGTTGACGGCGATGGACGCTTTGGCAACCTGACCTTTGGCCATACCGTGCCCCCCTTTTGTGCTAACGTCGAAGGGATCCCCTGGCAGTCCGAAAAAGGAATGGAACGACTCACCTTCTCAAACCAGCATAGGAGTGACGCGTCATGCGTGTCGCCACATGATCACTAGCGCGGAGAGTAGGACTCAGCGGACGGTCAGCTGTGCCCGTGAGTGAGGGCGGTGTCATTCTCGTGGCGTTGTATGGCGCGCTACTTGGCGCACGCCACGCGCTCGAGCCCGACCACCTCGCCGCCGTCTCAACGATGGCGGCGCACGGGTCGTCCCGGTCCGATGTCCTCCGCGTGTCGGCGGCCTGGGGCGCGGGACATGCCTCCCTCATTCTCCTGGCGGGAATTCTCCTAACGTTCCTCGGCGTGAAGATGCCTCCGGCCCTAGAAGGGCGTGCGGACACGGTCGTGGGGCTCGCATTGGTCGCCCTCGGCGCCTTGACACTTTCCAGCCTACGCCGGGACCGCATCCACCTGCACCGGCACACCCATGATGCGCGGCCGAGCCACGTGCACTTCCATCTTCACCCCCACGATGCCGGTCACGCGACGCATCCGCAGCCACCGGCCTGGCTCCGTAGGCCGCTAACGGCCTTTGCGATCGGCACGCTGCACGGGACCGCGGGAAGCGGGGCGGCGGTGGCCCTCGCGGTGCTCGTGGCACCCTCGCGTATGGCCGCGATCATCTATCTGCTCTCCTTTGGCCTGGGCAGCCTCGTCGGGATGGTAGCCGTTGGCGTGTTCGCCATGTGGCCCATCATCCGAATCTCATCCCGCGCCCACGTCGCTCGGCAACTTGTGCAAGCTGTGGCAGGGATGACGAGTGTCGTCGTCGGGGTCCTCTTGGCAGCAAACCTCCTGTGAGTCCAGCCCCCGGGGTGGACCGGGGGGAACGTGCTACGGCAATGGCCCGCTTAACCGCGCTGGCTGGCTGTTCGCAGTCTGCCGAGCACCGCGCACGAGGTCACGCGCTCGCTTTACAGACAGCCTCGCCAGGGCACACACGCGAGATCAGCGCTGCGCGCCCCCTCACTCCGCAGGACAGTCCACATTCGTGTATCCCGACCGAAAGGCGCTGACGGCGCCCTTCTCCACGTCATACGTGTGCCGCCAGGTACACCCCAAATCGTTCCCGAGCAGATGAATGGAAACCGACAGGTCCGATGAAGTCGTGCGCACCCGGTGGATGTCTCCTTCGGGAGGAAGCAGCGCGTAGAAATCGCCGGGCCTGAGGTGACGCCGCTCGACGAGCTCGAGGTGTTCGGCGTGAGCATAATGAGAGGAACCAGTGTGGCGAAAGATTTCTTCTTCTTGCTCGCCGCGATATACCCCGACCAATCCCCACGCCAGATGGTCATGGACCGGCGTGATCGATGCGGGTGGAATCACCAGGGCGTGGAGCGTGAGAGAACGGTCCC
>Ga0209701_10003232_pt1 | contig 10646 bp, 9 predicted proteins | sample CZO8metaG_4_FD_188356 | JGI IMG/M metagenome (GOLD analysis project Ga0209701, IMG submission 188356) | Vadose zone soil microbial communities from the Eel River Critical Zone Observatory, Northern California, USA - CZOApr15con2H3.8 metaG... | ecosystem: Environmental > Terrestrial > Soil >...
CATTCTGCCGCAGTCCACTGTGGAACTGCTTCCCTATCTTGCGCTCGCCATTACAGCGGGACTCTGCGAGGAGTTTCTCTATCGCGGCTTCGGGATGGCCGTTTTCTCGCGCTTGGGGTTGCAAGCTTGGGAGGTTGTTTTGTTCTCTTCGATTCTTTTCGGCTTGGCACATAGCTACCAAGGGCGCGGTGGAGTCGTCATGACTCTGCTTATCGGCCTCGCGTTGGGAGCCAGCCGCATCGCGTACGATAGCCTGGTGCCCGCGATTTTCTGGCATACCGCGGTTGATGTGGTAGCCGGAACCGCGGGACCGCGATACCTGACACCAAAAGTTACTGGTGGCCAGGAAATGGAGAATCTATTACATTTAGATTAATATATACTACTATGATAATAAGTACACCAGCTCCTCCCTCAGTTGCCGTGATACGGCGCGCTCTTGGAGAATTCAAGCTTCCCGCCTATGACGACCAAGTGCTTCAAATTCAACAATATATAAAGATTCTGTTAATGTGGAATGAGAGGGTAAACCTGACGGCCATCCGCGACCCGCTGGAGATACTCTATCGGCATTTCTGCGAAAGCATGTACGCCGCTGTGGCCGTCCCTGTGGAAAAAGGTCGGCTCGCCGACGTTGGGTCGGGAGGCGGATTCCCGGGCTTGGCCCTAAAGATCATCCGGCCGAATTTGGATGTTTTTCTGGTTGAATCCAACATCAAGAAAGTGACATTTCTTGCGGAAGTCATTCGTGAATTGGGACTTAGGGGCGCGCAAGTGCTCGCGCGCCGCTATGAAGAGCTCGGGGAGGAGATGGCCCCCCTCGATTACGTTAGCTCTCGCGCGCTTGGTGAATTTCCTGCCTTTCTCGATTGGGCGAAGTCGGAACTGATAGCAGCGAAACAAGTTATTCTATGGATTGGTGCGCGTGATCTCCTCGGGATTCAGCAGATCCAGAGCTGGGACTGGCACGAGCCCATCGACGTACCCCATTCTCTGCGACGCCTCCTCCTAGTCGGCACGAAGAAGCCCTCGACCGCCGGCGCTTCAATCTGAAGGTAAGGGACCCCTGCTGTTTCGGTAGAATTTCAGCGGATTGACAGCTGCGGAGGGGATGGGGGGGTGAGGGTTCCATGTAGAACATTCTGGCCCGCCGTTGGGGAGAATGTTTCACGTGGGACAGTCTAGAGAGAATGGTGTACAGATGTGTTCAGCCTTCGTTCCACGTGGAACAAGTCCTCTCCACCCGCTACTCAGGAAGTAGGAATTGTTCCGCATGGAGCATTCTGCCCTCCTAAAACAGATTTCCACGGCCAAGTGTTGTTCCACGTGAAACTTCTTGCATCCGTGAGTCACCTTTGCTAGATTTTCGCTGACGGGGGTCGTTTGACTCGAATTATCGCGGTCGCGAACCAAAAGGGTGGAGTGGGCAAGACTACAACCGCGGTGAATCTGGCCGCCTGCCTAGCTGCCGCCGAACAACTCACTCTCCTCGTTGATTGCGATTCCCAAGCCAATGCCACTGCGGCGCTGGGTTTTGTGAAGGACTCCTCGCGAAGAACCCTCTATCACGCGTTGATTCTAAACGAGCCCTTCGACAAGATCGTACAAAAGTCGCAAATTGATGGTTTAGAAGTCGTCCCAGCTGATAAGAACCTCGCTGGGGCGGCCGTCGAGCTCGTGAATGCAGAAAACCGTGAGCACAAGCTGCAGGCCGTGCTGAAAACGCTGGACGAGAAATATCGATTTATCATCTTGGACTGCCCTCCAGCCTTAGATCTCCTCACGCTGAACGCACTCGTGGCCGCCGGTGCGGTGCTGGTCCCCATTCAGTGTGAATACCTGGCGCTCGAGGGCGTTTCCGAATTGTTGGATACCCTGATGCGCATCCGGCGCACCCTGAATCCAAGCCTGGAAATCGAGGGAATCTTGCTGACGATGTATGATGAGCGGACGACGCTTTCCCGCCAAGTTGCCACGGATTTGCGCAGTTTCTTCGGAACACAAGTCTTTCAAACCGTGATTCCGCGCAATGTGCGCCTGGCGGAAGCACCAAGTTTCGGGAAACCGATCATTTTTTACGACATTCACAGTAAGGGGGCCGAGGGGTATACGCAACTCGCCCAGGAGGTGATTGCCAATGCCGAGAAACGCACTGGGACGGGGGCTCGGAGCGCTCATTCGGGAGCCTGAGCCGAAGATTTCGCCAGAATCGCCACCCATACAGCCGCTTGCAACAACCGCCAGCGGTGCCGCGAGCGCACCCGCTCACGAGCCAATTCATCCCGGCCCTCAACAGGTCGACATCGACCTGATCGAGCCCAGCCCTTTTCAGCCCCGCACGCGATTTCGGGAAGAAGCGCTCGACGAATTGGCGCGCTCGATCCGGACAAGCGGGATCATTCAACCCTTAGTGGTGCGACCGATCGGCTCGCGGTTTCAGCTGATTGCCGGCGAGCGACGGTGGCGCGCGGCGCAGCGCGCTGGTTTGACGAAAGTGCCGGTGATCGTCAGGCAAGTGGATGATCATCTCGCGTTGGAGATGACGCTGGTCGAAAACATCCAGCGGGAAGATCTGAACGCCATTGAAGCCGCGCGAGCGTTTGAGCGATTGATGAACGAGGCGCAGTTAACTCAGGAAGCGGTTGCGGAGCGCACCGGCAAGGATCGCGCGACGGTGGCGAACACGATTCGCCTCTTAAAACTGGAGCCAACTATTCAGGCTTGGATTGAAGAAGGGAAGCTGACGGCAGGGCACGGCCGCGCCTTGCTAGCGGTGCCGGATTCGCAATTGCGGATGCGCTACGCTCAAAAAGCTGCGCGAGGCGGGTTAACGGTCCGTCAAATCGAACGATTGGCCTCGCGGCGTTCGCGCGGAACCCGCGCGCCAACCGAGCTTCACCTGGACGCAAATATCCAGGCCGCGCTGGATGAACTTCAACGACACCTCGGCACAAAGGTGCTTCTCCATCAGAAAACGAAAATGCGCCCAGGACAGCTTGTACTCGAGTATTACGACGACGCTCAGTTGATGGGTCTTTACGATCGTTTGATGAAATAGATTCGCGAGCTCCGCGACCAAACACTGCCCGTTCGTTCAGTCGCTTCATTCGACAACCCACTTGTTCAGTTGCATTGACTTATCTGCATGCGCAGCTAAAGTAGAAGAGTATCTATTGGGGGACCTGACATGGCATGGAAGTGGCCCAGCGCTGCAAAGAGCGGCGCAAGTGAAGAATGGACAGGTTTCATCGACCAGGGCGTGACGCTCGAGGGCACGTTGACGGTCACTGGCACGTTCCGCATCGACGGCAACGTCAAAGGCAACATTATCTCGGAGCACACCGTGATCCTTGGCGAAGGCGCGAAGGTGGAAGGCCAGATCGAAGGCAATCGCGTAGTGATCTCCGGCCGCTTCGACGGCGTGATTTTTGCCAAGGGACGGGTGGAGATCGAGGCCAAGGGCGTGGTGACCGGAGAGGTTCACTCTCCATGTATGGTCATTGATCCTGGCGGAATCTTCGACGGCCGCTGCCACATGCTGGGATCTTCGGAGGCAGCTTCAACCGTGACGATCCCGATTCGCGCCGTCGGCAACGGCTGATATTCCACCGGTCATTAAGTGATGACTCAGGCTACAATAAATGCCAAGAATCATGTGAAATTCCCGCGATTCTGCGCGCTTCGGATCGTCTTCTCCCCACAAGCTAAAGCCTAGGGCTTCATAGTTGGCGCGAAGGAAACGCTCGCCGCTTTTTCCGCAGCTTCAATTCCCGCTTGGATGTTCGATTCCCAATCCAGGTGAGGCACGCTGGAAACCTTCGCTGCCTTGTAATACAGCAGGGCATCGGAAGGACGGTTGAGCATTCGTAGACTGAGCCGGCCCGCAGAAAGAAGTGCCAGAAGTGATTGCCGTTCGGTTGGGTATGCCTTCGCCAGTTTCTCGTACTCGGTAACAGCACGTTCGTAGTTCTGCCGCTCCTCTGCAAAGCGGCACAACTCAAGCCACGTCGTCGCCGGCATGCGGTCCCCGCCAGCGTTGACATACTCTTGATAATCCTGCCAAGCCGCCTCTCCATCCTGTGCTTTGAGGTGCAAATGGCAGAGTTTAATCGTGGCCTCGAGGTGCGCCGGAATGTCGTTTTTCCGCCAATAAAGCTGACGCAATACGGAATGAGCATCGATCGCATCTGGTTTCGCCGCCACGTGTTTCTTAAGAACCGCAATACCCTCGTCGAACTTTCCCTTCTCCATGAACTCCGTTCCCTGCACGACGGCGGGATCCGCTGTCCATCCAATTTTGTCTTCGATGACCGCGTTTGCCTGGTGCTCCAAACCGGTACGGGCGATAACAAGTGCGCCGAGAACTCCGAAGACAAATCCTCCGATGTGAGCCCAGTGAGCCACTCCTGACGCTTGGCCGAACAAAGCGCCATAGAAAATCTCCATCAACAGCCACAGAGGGAGCAGCCAGTAAGCCGGGGCTTTAAAACGAACGCGGAAGATCAACATGTACCAAAGCATCTCAATTTTGAGTTTAGGAAAACGCACCAGAAAACCACCCATCAGCGCGGCTACAGCGCCCGAGGCTCCAAGTGCAGGCGCCAAACTTGCCGGGTAGAACATGGCGTGGACGATAGACGCAATAATGCCAGCAAGAATGTAAAAAATGGGGTAAATGACGCGGCCCCATCTATCCTCGAGGATGAAGCCCGCAAGCCATAGAAACCACATGTTACCAATGAGATGGAGCCAACCTATATGTAGAAACATAGAGGTTAGGTAGGCCAGGGGTTTCGCGTGAGCGGGTACAAAGGCGTAGTTCTCCAGGATCGAATTTTTCTGGTCCTCCGCAAAGCGCTGTGCGAGCGTATCCATTTCTGCCTGGAGTTGCTCTGGGTCATCGACCTCTCGGATTTGTAGGTCCCAAGCATCCTCAGCCTTGCGTCTGGTTGAGCTGAGCTGCTTCCAAACGGCTTCTGGGGTCTTACTCTTGACCTCGTCGACGAACTTCTCTACATCTTGCGGCATCTTCAATTCAGGATGCGTCGCGGCGAGCACAATGACGTGCATCCGAACTTCGCGGCGTTCAGGTTCCTGCGCTTCAATTTTCCAGTGCGTGCCAAGGAACACCAGTAGGTTAAATGCGATCAGTGCAAAGGTGACGACCGGCCAGCGGCGGCCCTCCATGCTTTCATGGCGCAACGGAATCAGCATCGGGCGACCCCTTCCGATCGAAAAGATAGAGACGAATGGCTCTGCCGAGTCTAGAAGGCGAATTCGCCCCGGTGTAACTGACCTTCGGTACAGGGCATAGCCAATTGATAAACGCCGGCTGGCATCATTCAGGATCCTAATTCCGAAGCGCTGATCGCGCGGAGGCGCTTCGAGAGACGCTCTAAAGGCGTCGTCGCAGGGCCAGGTTGACACGTTTAGGAGGGGCGTCTATTGTTCGAAAGAGCCGTTGATGAGGGTTTGCGGATGAAGATTCTCGTGTTGGGTGGCGGTGGACGCGAACACGCGCTAGTGTGGAAACTGAAACAGAGCCCGCGCGTGGAAAAAATCTGGTGCGCTCCCGGGAACGGCGGCATCGCCGCAGGCGCGGAATGCGTGGCTATTGATCCAGGTGACGTTGCCGGACTCGTGGCGTTTGCGGAAAAGATGCGGCCGGACCTGACCGTCGTGGGGCCGGAACTGCCGCTGGTGAACGGCATCGGCGATGCCTTCCGCGAACGCCAGTGGCCCATCGTTGGACCATCGAAGCAAGCGGCGCAGCTCGAAGGAAGCAAGATTTTCTCGAAAGAGTTTCTGGAGCGCCACCGCATTCCCACTGCAAAAATGTACGGAACTTATGACTCTCCAGCGGAGGTTTACAGCGCGCTGCGTTCGGTGGCTTGGCCGGTGGTCATTAAGGCGGATGGGTTGTGTGCCGGCAAAGGTGTTTTTCTGGCCCCAGACCTCGCCGCCGCGAGGGACTTTGTCGAACGCGTGATGGAAAAGAACGAACTGGGTCCGGGCGGAAGCCGAATCCTCCTGGAGGAGACTCTGGAAGGCGAAGAACTCTCGTTCATCATCCTCACGGATGGAAAGCGGTATGCGCCACTTCCACCGACACGCGATCACAAGCGCGTCTTCGATGGAAACCAGGGCCCAAACACCGGTGGCATGGGGGCGTACTCTTCCGATGAATTGCTGCCCGATGATCTTGGAGAGACCATCCGCTTGACCATTGTCGAACCGACGTTGCATGCGCTAGCCGCAGACGGACTCCGCTACCAAGGGTTCTTGTATTTCGGCCTGATGCTGACGAAGTCTGGACCAAATGTCCTGGAGTTCAATTGCCGGTTGGGGGACCCCGAAGCCCAGGCGATTCTGGCACGCCTAGATTTTGACTTGGCCGAAATTCTCAGCGATGTTGCCGCAGAACGATTGGATCCAGCTAGACTGCGCTGGAAGCCAGGCTCCAGCGTGTGCGTGGTGCTGGCGTCGGGAGGTTACCCCGGCAAGTTTGAGAATGGAAAGAGGATTGACGGACTAACCGCTATTTGCCAGATTGCCAGTGTGAAGGTACTGCATGCCGGAACAAAGCTTGTGGGAGAAACTGTAGTCACAAATGGCGGGAGAGTTCTCGGTGTTACGGCAGCGGCCGCGACGCTCGACGCCGCCTTGGCCGCCGCCTATGACGCTGCTTCAAGAATCCGTTTTGACGGGGTGTACTACCGGAAGGACATCGGAGCTCACTCTACCCAACTTAGAGTCGCAGGACATTAGGGGCCATGGCGAAAGTTCAAAAGCTTTTCCGCGCTCCGAGGAAGCACCTGTCGATGGAGGAACTTACCGAGGTGCGTGCCTTTGCCGACAGCGGCTTTGAAGGCTGCGCTCATGCGCGGCCCGGTCGCAAGCGCCAGGTGTTGCTCGTGGATCGCGAAACTTTGGAGGCCATGGCCCTCCGGCCGGGAATGATCCGCGAGAACATCACCACCGATGGATTGAACGTGAATGTTCTGCAGATTGGCAGTCTCCTCCGCGTCGGAGACGCGCGTTTCGAAGTCAGCGCCGTGTGCACCCCCTGCGATCAGATGGAGGCAATTCGCCCCGGACTTGGCAAAGAGCTGTGGGGACGGCGGGGCATGCTGTGCCGCGTTCGGGAAGGCGGAGTGATCCGCCGCGGCGATTCCATTGAAAAACTTTCCTGACATTTAAGGTTTAGGAGTTCGCCGGAGCGTAGGCGCCTCCGGCGGGCGGTTCTTGTCTTCCTGCACCTTTTCGACGGGCTCCTCAGGCGGGACCAGCCAATCGAAGCCGTGATGCTCGTCCATGGTGCCAAGCACAAACGTGGCATTCCCGGCGATCAAGGGCAGCACTGCGCGCATGAAATCGGCGGAATCGATCGGAGCAGCCTTCTGTGCCTGTCCGCCACGGATGTTATCGAGCACCTTTGCAAAGCGCGGCTCACCGGAGCCGAGATGCGTGATGTGCGAGTCGTTGCCCTGGATCAGCTCGACCAAAGTAGGACCTTTCGCATCCGGAGGGTAGCGGCTCTCCACAATCGTGCGCGGGGCACGTTTTTCTGGCGGGTACAGCTGTGTGAAGCGCGGCCGCTGAACACGCGTCTGCCAATATTCGCCGCGCGTGGCAACTTGCTCCTGCTCCATTCGATACTCCACGACCCACACCTCGGGCCCGTAGTCGTTGGGAGCGTAACCAATAATCACGATCTGAAAGATGGGATCATCGGAAGAGAAATCGAGGTTGTGGTGGAGTTGAGCGACCAGGGGGCGAAGTTTTTCCAGGAAAGCGACGCCCATGGTCTCCAAGTCCGTCTCGCCTTCGCCAGGAGTGGACTGGTAACGAGGGTCGCCCCGGGTGATATGCTGAAAATTGCGGTCCAGCCGGATGGGCTTGGGGTCGGCGGGAATGCGCCATTCCGAAGCTCCGAAAAGGATGCCGATGTGCGTTGTGTCCAGGCTCATCACGCGCGGTGGAATGGAATTTCGCTCCACGGGCTGATCGATAGCCGCAAAGACGATGACATCCTTTGCCACGTGAACGATGGCCCGCCCGCCCGCAAGATTGGCGATGATTTCGTCCTCGTGCTGTTCCTGGGCGAGGGCGTAAAACGGGGACGCGCAGAGGACGCCGCACAAAAGAACGATTGAGAATCGCCGCGAAAAAGTCGCGCGGAGGCATGGAGAAATCCCCTGACTGTGTCCCCGCATCACACGTCGGGACTCCCCCCGAAATGAAAGTTTTGCAAGAAGCTTCACGCCACACAATCCATCCTGGCAACAGGAGACCTCTGGCCTCACACTATCACACGTGGCAGGTACAGACGGAAATGCCATGTCGCCTGCACGGCGCAAGCCGCGTCGGCGCTGGCGGCTTCCCCGATTCCCCCAAGAGCTAAACGCCCGGAGTTCCGCATGACCGCCACATCGAGTAAACTAGGCGTCTGATATCTTCCATAGCGGACAGAACATGGGACTTAGAAAAACAAAAAACATGAAGCACAATGGAAAGTCGCTTGCGCAAATCTTGGAAGCCCACGAGCGCTTTTTCAGTGGCAAAGACGGCGGAGCGCGAGCCGACTTGACCAGCGCGGATCTTTCTCACGCGGACCTGAGCGGGGCAAACCTCAGCGGCGCAATCATGCGCAACGCGAACCTCGAGGGCGCGGACCTTCGCAAGGCCAAGCTTCCCGGGGCCGATCTCTCGGGCGCCAACCTGCGCAAGGCCGATCTCCGCAACACGGACATGACGGAAGCGATTCTTCCCGGGGCGGACTTGAGCGAAGCACAAGCTAGCGGCGTGGAATTCTTCCGCTGCGACCTTTCGAATGTGAATTTCCAGCGCGCGCATCTGCGCAATGTGAATCTGCGGTTGGCAAACGTGAACGGCGCAAATTTTTCTGGCGCCGATATGGGCGTGGCCATTCTGCGGGAGACGGATTTGACCGGCGCGGACCTTTCCGGCGTCGACCTCTCCACCGCGCTGCTCCCGCGGGGTTTCACCCTGCCGCAAGCCGCAAAGAAGAGCGCCTAGTACCGTTCCAACTAGTTGGGCCAAACGATGGTCCAAGGATCGACAGTGAAAAATGGAAGGATCACCCTCGAAGGGACTTGCTCGAACAAGTTGGAACGGCACTAGAGCCGATTTCGATCGCTCATGGATAGCAATCCGCGTTTCGGCGTGGTAGCCTCTCGCGGAAGAAGCCGAACCCCTTCGTGAGTCCTGTGGCCACCCCCGTCGCCCAACTCGACCGCTTGGCCGCGCGCGAACGCGTGCAGGAAGTAATCCGTGGTTTGCTCGATGAACTGGGCAGCCAGGGCGCGCTGCCAATGCTAAACCCCACCTCGCAGCTCGACCGCGACTTGGGTCTTGGCAGCCTGGAGCGTGTGGAACTGCTGGCGCGGCTGGAAACGGCATTCAACATACGCTTGCCGGACCGCGTTGCTTCCGAGGCCAACACGCCGGAGGATCTGGCCCGCGCAATTCTGACCGCTCCGGGAACAACCGTGGAAGACGAGGAAGCCGGCTCTGCGTTGCGGCCTTCGGTAACGGTTCAAAAACTGCACCGAGAAGCCGCGGAGAGAGGTGTCTATTCCGCGCAGACGCTAATTGATGTGCTGCGGTATCGCGCGGCCCACGACGCCGAGCGTCCGCACCTCATAATCACCGAGGACAGTGATGCGGGGGAATGCAGCTTTACGCTGACCTTCGGCGAGCTATACGCCGCCGGGAACCGCTGCGCCGCGGAGTTGGCACGGCGCGGTGTGCCCGCGGGCGGGCGCGTGGCGCTGATGCTGCCGACTTCGCGGGCCTTCTTCATATCCTATGCGGGGATTCTTCTCGCGGGAGCGATTCCGGTCCCCATCTATCCGCCGTTCCGCGCGGACCGCATCGAAGAATACGCTGCTCGGCAATCGGCGATCCTGAACAATGCGGAAGTCTGCCTGCTGCTGACGTTCCGCCGCGCCGAAGCCGTAGCGAAATTGCTGCGGCCCCGCGTGCGTTCGCTCTCGGGAGTCGTGGACGCGGAAAAACTCATCGAAGCGGCGGACGAAGCTCCTCCCCCTTCGCCCGGCGCGTTGCCGTTGCATCTCTCAGGCAGCCGCGCGCGCCAAGGCAGCGACATTGCGCTGCTGCAGTACACCTCCGGTTCAACGGGTGACCCCAAAGGCGTCATGCTGACGCACGAAAACCTGCTCGCGAACATGTGCGCCATTGGCGAAGCGGTCCAACTCGGGCCGGAGGACGTCGGCATCAGCTGGCTCCCGCTGTACCACGACATGGGGTTGATTGGCGCGTGGCTTACGCTGCTGCTCTTCGGCGCGCCCGTAGCGGTGATGTCCCCGCTGGCTTTCTTGACGCGCCCGGAGCGCTGGCTGCAGGCGTTTCACAAATATCGCGGCACGATCACCGCAGCGCCGAATTTTGCTTATGAACTCTGCGTGCGCAAGATCGCGGACAAAGATATCAAGGGCGTGGATCTTAGCTCCTGGCGCGCGGCGCTGAATGGCGCCGAGCCGGTGAATCCGGAGACGCTCGAGCGTTTTGCGGAGCGTTTCGCAAGTTACGGCTTCCGCCGCGAAGCGCAGCTTCCCGTCTACGGTTTGGCGGAAGCGGCGCTGGCGGTCACCGTGCCGCCG
>Ga0209701_10003235_pt1 | contig 10640 bp, 8 predicted proteins | sample CZO8metaG_4_FD_188356 | JGI IMG/M metagenome (GOLD analysis project Ga0209701, IMG submission 188356) | Vadose zone soil microbial communities from the Eel River Critical Zone Observatory, Northern California, USA - CZOApr15con2H3.8 metaG... | ecosystem: Environmental > Terrestrial > Soil >...
CTACTTCACGGTAGCGGAAGCTGAGCACCGCGCTGACGTTTGCTTGATTGGCGATACGCTGGTACAGCAGTTGTTTCCCGGCACGGATCCCATCGGGAAAGGCATTCGCGTAGGGAATGACGAATTCTTGGTGATAGGAATCATGGAGAAGATCGGCAGCGTGCTTGGGCAGGACCAAGACAACTTCATCACGGTCCCCTTGCCGGTGTTCCTCCGCATACAGGGCGCGCGCACAAGCCTGACGATCAACGTCAAGACCAACACCGGTGAGTTTGAAAAGGCCCAGGATCAGGCGAACCTGGTCCTGAGGGCGCGCCGCCACCTTAGCGGCAAGATGGAGGACGATTTTTTTATTGGAACAAAAGAAAGCTACATGGCCCTGTGGCGGAGCATCAGCTCGGCGTTTTTCGGAGTGTTCATTTTGGTGAGCGCCATATCCGTGGTGATCGGCGGGATCGTCATCATGAACGTGATGCTGGTGAGTGTGAGCCTGCGGAAAAGGGAGATCGGGGTGCGGCGCGCCGTCGGCGCGACGAGACAAGACATCCTGCGCCAGTTCATGGTGGAAAGCGTGATGCAATGCATCGCCGGGGGAATTGCGGGCATTTCCATGGGATTCCTGGTTGCGCTGGCGATGCGCACCTACACACCTTTCCCGGCTTCCGTGCAAACCTGGGTGGCGGTCCTGGGGGTATTGCTGAGTTCTGTAGTCGGATTGTTTTTCGGGATCTATCCGGCGGTGCGGGCGTCACAACTGGATCCGGTCGTCGCCCTGAGGTCTGACTGATGACGATTATGACGCTTGCACAAGCCCGGGAGAATTTTCTAGCTGCACTGGAGACGCTGCGTTCGTCCAAAGTGCGATCGGCGTTAACCGTGCTGGGCATCGTCATCGGTGTGTCGTCGGTGATTTCCATGGCGGCGATCATCCAGGGCCTCAACAAGTTCGTGCAAGACAGAGTGGAACGCCTGGGCTCGCGCACTTATTTCATCTCACGATTCCCATTTGGCACGGACCCTTCCCGCTTGCCCGAACGGATTCGCACGCGCAAGTATCTTGAATACAACTACGCCGAGTTTATCCGGGAGGCCGCGCCCGATGTGCAGATCGTCACGACGTTTGGGACACGGGGCTTCTTCTTTGGAGACAGTAACCGCATTGTGAGCGGTGACCGCAGCGTCGAGAAGGTTGTCATACGTGGCGCTGAGCCGGAGTACACCGAAGCGATTCCATTGTTTAGCATCGAGCGCGGGCGCTTCATCAGCGCTTTCGATCAGGAGCACGCCCGGCCGGTCGTCGTGCTAGGCGCGGCCATCAGCGAATCGCTCTTTCCCAACACGGACGCTCTCGGGAAAACCGTGCGCATCAATGGCGCCGCCTACGAAGTTATTGGTGTATTTGAGCACGACCAGGGATTGTTCCTCGGCCCAGGCGTGGACATCTTTGTGATCATCCCGCTCAGCAACTTCAAGAAGCAGTACCCGGAGGCCAAAGAGCTGTTTATGGCGTTCACCATCCCGGAGAACGTCAACGTCGAGACCGCGCACGGCGAAGTTATACAAGCGTTGCGCCGGCTCCGCCGTATCCCTGCGGGGAGGGAAAATGATTTCGAGTTGAACTCCCCGGATTTCCTCAGCAATCTGTGGAACCAGCTCACCGGAGCGCTGGTGATTCTCACCACGGTGATCAGTTCGATAGGACTGCTGGTGGGCGGAATCGGCGTGATGAACATCATGCTCATCTCGGTGACCGAGCGCACCCAAGAAATTGGCGTACGCAAAGCCATTGGCGCACGGCGCGCGGATGTCCGTCTGCAATTCTTGCTGGAGGCGGTGGTGCTCACCCTGGTTGGCGGCACCATCGGCATCCTGATCGGGGCTGGAGTGTCCGCAACGGTGCGTACACTCGTGCCCTCGATTCCCGCAACGCTGTCTTATCTGTGGGTGACGATCGGATTTGCGATCTCCGTCGGAGTGGGCTTGTTCTTCGGATATTATCCGGCAAATCTGGCAGCTAATCTTGATCCCATCGCTTGCCTGAGGTACGAGTAGGAAGTTCCCGGGAGAGACCCGCCCTGCCAGAGAGCGGTTAACTGGCAATAAGGGAGTTCGTCAACATACTCCTCCTACCGCACCGCAAAGCGCAAAACGGAATTTCAATTTTTCGTTTTTCCACTCTTCCTCGACGACTCTTGCGCCAACGATTCGTGTAAATTCGCCCATATTCTATTCGGATTAAGTCGGTTTGACATAACGATATAAACTGTATTGAATTGATGGTTCACGACATGGCGAGTCCCCCTGGATGGGCGAACTGGCGGGCCGCGGGCCTGCCTTCTTTATTTCTTGGGAGATTCCACGATGAATAGGAACTATTTCTCGGCACTTGGGCAGGACTCTCTTATGGATAATCGGCGTTCCGCAGGCCGGTTTAAGCCGGCGCGGCATCATCTCATGTTACTGGCGCTTTTCATGGTGCTGTCTTCTTTGCCGTCGGCCCGCGCTCAAGTCTCGGCGAGCATCAAAGGCACCGTCACGGACCCATCGGGAGCGCCCGTGCCCTCCGCGACTGTAAAGACGAGGAATTTCGAGACAGGAGCAGTTCGAAGCAGCATCACAGACGCTGCGGGCCACTACCTGGTGCTGTTGCTGGCGGTCGGCGAGTACGAAGTGCGGGCCACCAAATCGGGCTTTCAAGACGCCATCCGGAGCGGGATCCACCTGGTTGTGGGCGAAGAAGCCAGCGTCGATCTTCGATTGCAAGTGGGCGGGGTGAAAACGGAAATCACCGTCACAGGGGACGCTCCCATGGTAAGCACTTCTACGACAGATATTAGTGGCCTTGTCGGAGAGCAATCCACAAAGGAGCTTCCTTTGAACGGACGGAGCTACGACCTGCTCCTGCCACTCAATCCCGGTATCGTCAATTTTACTTCGCAGAAGACCGGCGGCACTGGAATCTCCAACTCAACTACGGCAAATAATTTCGCCGTTTCCGGCAATCGGCCTCAACAAAATATATTTTTACTAAATGGTGTGGAGTACACCGGAGCGGCTGAGAACAACATGCAGCCGGGTGGAACGAGCGGGATGCTGCTGGGGGTCGATGCCGTGCGCGAATTTAATGTTCAGCGTGACTCCTATAGCGCCGAATTTGGCAAACGCCCTGGCGGCCAGGTGATCATCGTGACTCGGTCGGGCAGCAACCAGTTACACGGAACCGTGTTCGAGTTCCTGCGGAATAACGCGCTCGATGCACCGAATTTCTTTGATCAGGGTTCCGCTCCGCCGTTTCAACGCAACCAGTTTGGGGCTTCGCTCGGAGGTCCAGTCCGGAAAGACAAGACATTTCTCTTCGGCAACTATGAGGGATTTCGTCAGAACCTGCATCAGACGTCCGTGGCCTTCGTCCCGAGCGCGGCATCCAGGGCCACGGCGGCCCCGAGTGTTCAGCCCCTCTTGAATCTCTGGCCCACACCCGCTCCGGGAGCGCAAGACTTCAATGGCGTCTCCCAAGTTTTCAGCAGTCCACCGCAAACGATACGCGAGGATTTTGGCACGGTCCGGCTCGATCACTCGTTTTCCCAGAAAGACTCCCTCGCGGCGATTTACACGATTGACGACGGCGGGGACGTGACCGCTACCCCGCTCAATCCCTACAGCTCGGATATCGTTACCCTGCGTGAGCAGGTCTTGAGTCTTGAGGAGACACACGTTTTTTCGCCCGCGCTGCTGAACAGCGCGCGTTTCGGTTACTCGCGAGCGGGCTATTTTTTTACGGGAGAGCCGACGCCAGGTACTCCAGCGGAAAACGTTCCCGGGTTCCTGATTGGACATCCTGTCGGGGCGGTAGTGGTTGGAGGCAGCGCGGCATCGAATCCGCAAGCGCAGCTCGGACTTGCGGGAAGCAATAACGGAAGCAACCTGAGCATCGCGCGGAATCTGTTTACATACGAAGACCGAGTCACGCTGACGCGGGGGCGGCACCAACTTGAATTCGCGGCATGGTTCCAGCAATTTCAGTCGAACGAAACAATCGCGCTGAGCCAGTTTGGACAGGCAACGTTCACCAGCCTGCAAACGTTCTTGAAGGAAACGATTTCCAGCTTCTTGTTCGATCCATCACCAACGGAGATGAATTGGCGCTCGCTACTCGGAGCGCTGTATGCGCAAGACACGATCCGAATCAGTCCGAGACTTGAGTTGACGCTGGGTTTCCGAGGTGAGTTTACAACCGGCTGGAATGAGGCGCACGGCCGGGCCTCGAACTACACTTTCACGAATGGAGTGATTTCGACGCAACCGCGCGTCGGAGATTCCCTGTTCACCGTGAATAACGCAAAGTTCTTGCCGCAGCCACGGATTGGAGTGGCGTGGAGTCCATTCAGCGCGAAGACCGTGATTCGCGCGGGATTTGGGATGTACAACGATCTTCAGGATGCCCTGGGATACCGCGCGGATCAGAATGCGCCGTTCAATCCAACATTCACGACACCGTTGACGGTATCGCAGCTCCCGATAAACCCTGCCGGTCCATTTCCAGCGACGGCGAAGCTCATCCCTGGAGGAGTGCAGCCGGATATGCAGACGCCGAAGCTGATCTCCTATTCGTTAAGGATACAGCAGCAGCTCTCACCGAACACCTCGCTGACGGTGGGCTACGTTGGATCACATGGTTATCACGAACTGCTCGGCATTGATGCGAACGAGCCTTTTCCCGTGATCTGCCCGGCGTCACCGTGCCCCGCGACGTATCCCGCAACTTTTCCCGCGGGAATAGCAGGCACGCCGGTGCCGGCGGGAACCTACTTTGTGCCCACAACGACTAAGGCCAATCCCGCGATTGCGAATACGTGGACGTGGTTTTCAGAAGGAAACAGCTCCTACAACGCGCTGCAAGTGGATGTGAATCGCCGCCTCAGCGGGGGCTTGACGCTGCGCGGAGTGTATACGTTCTCGAAGGTTCTCGACGACGGCGACTCTCTCAATGCGACGACGTCGGGAGGCGGACCAGCGCTGGCTTCGAATCCGTTCAACCTGAAGGCGGATTGGGGCTTAGGGACTTTTGACATCAGACACGTTGCGGTCGTGAGTGGGACTTATGCTCTGCCAGTGGGGCAGGGGAAGCGTTTTCTGGGTGGCTTACAGGGACTTGGGAACTTGGCGGTGAGCGGTTGGACGGTGAACTCCATCGTGACATTGCAGGGAGGCTTCCCGTTTTCGCCCCAGCTCAGCTACAACCCATCGAACAACGGGGACACACGGAATCCGGTGCGCCCGTTCGCGAATCCAGCTTTCACTGGCCCTGTGATTCTTGGTAAGCCAAACCAGTGGTTTAACCCCAATGCGTTTCTGGCACCGGCGAACACTCCAGCAAATGGCGGGTTCTATGGAAACGTCGGAAGAGATACGCTGGTCGGACCGGGCCTGGATACGTGGGATTTCTCTGTGCTGAAAGACACGCGGATTCGCGAGCGACTGAATCTTCAGTTTCGGGCCGAGATATTCAACCTTCTTAACCGGGCGAATTTCAACCAGCCCAATGCCATCGTCTTCACGCCCGCGGGCGTTTCGCCAACGGCTGGCGCGATTACCAGCACGTCCACCACATCGCGCCAGGTCCAATTCGGCCTGAAAGTGCTTTGGTGAAGGAGTGGTGCGTCGCCGAGGTTTGCCGCAGCGTTTAACGGCCTAGAGCGGTTGATCTGATGGCCCATCCGCCTCGTCCTGCTCTGCTGAAAGTATTGGCTCGGTTAAGTCGCAATTTCCAGGGCTCAGGATAAATGCAACCATTGGTCACTTGCAGAATTGCCGCATACTGATCCCAGGTTTGTGCACCGCTGGACCTTCAGTTTGGCGTTTATGCATGAGAAACTCGGCTGCCGAAAGTTGTGACAAGGCGGCATCCACTAAAGTACAATTACCCTCGTAGTTCCTCTCCGTCTTCGTTCACGAAGACGCCATTTGCAATCGGTCCCCCGTCGCTGGCTATGAAGAATCAAGCTATTGGCTCGAGCCTTGCGGATACCTTGCCGGGATGTACCGAGGCGGAAGTATGACGTCTCCGGATTCAGTTCTTATCGGCTCCTATGATTACATTCTTGTCGCTCTATCGGTGCTTATCGCGATCCTCGCGTCTTACGCCGCACTCGACCTAGCCGGACGGGTAACTTCCGCTCAAGGTAAGGCCCGTCTACTCTGGTTGAACGGCGGGGCCAGTGCGATGGGTTTCGGTATTTGGTCCATGCACTACATTGGGATGCTGGCCTTCCGCTTGCCGATCCCCGTGCAGTACGACTGGCCGACGGTCTTGCTGTCACTGGTTGCCGCGATTGTCGCGTCCGGCATTGCCCTGTTTGTAGTAAGCCGGAGCAGGATGGGGATGTTTCGAGCTGTGCTCGGCAGCATCTTCATGGGGGGCGGAATCGCAACCATGCATTACACCGGCATGTCGGCGATGCGGTTGGAGGCGATGTGCAGCTATTCGGCTGCGCTCGTGACACTTTCGGTGATTCTTGCGATCGTGATTTCCTTTGTGGCTTTATGGCTGACGTTTTATTTCCGGGGAGAAACCACAGCGTGGAGCTGGAGGAAGATGCACTGCGCCTTGGTGATGGGGGCGGCCATCCCCGTCATGCATTACACCGGCATGGCCGCCGCCAATTTTACGCCCGCTACATCGGTTCAGTGGAACCGATCACACGCCATAAGTGTGTCTTCCCTGAGCGTCGCCGGCATCACTATCGTCACCCTCATGGTTCTGGGACTCGTGCTGCTCACCTCGTTGGCGGATCGGCGGTTTTCTCTCCAGGCTTTGGAACTCGAATCGAGCCGGCGTCACCATCAGATCATTGAAACGTCTTTGGATGCGTTTATTGAAATGGATTCACACGGTCTGATTACAGATTGGAATGCCCAGGCGGAGACCACCTTCGGATGGTCCCGTTCTGAGGCCATCGGACAAACCCTCTCCCAAATGACTATTCCGCACCGCTATCGTGAAGCTCATACGCAGGGTCTTCGGCGCTTTCTTGCCACCGGAGAGGGTCCGGTGCTGAACAAGCGAATTGAAATCACAGCGTTGCACCGGGACGGAACCGAATTCCCCATAGAACTGGCTATCTCCGCCATACGCTGGGGTGAAAAGCGTCTCTTTTCCGCATTCGTACGCGACGTCACCGAGCAAAAACGAGCGCAGCAGGAACTTGCCCGCAAAGTGGAAGAACTGGCGCGCTCCAACGCAGAGCTCGAGCTGTTCGCCTACGCGGCCTCGCATGACTTACAAGAGCCGCTCCGCATGGTCGCCAGCTATACGCAACTTCTGGCGCGCCGCTACAGGGGGAAGCTCGATACCGACGCAGACGAGTTCATCGGATTTGCCGTGGACGGCGCTACGAGGATGCAGACACTGATCCAGGACTTGCTGTCCTATTCGCGCGTAACCACCAAGGGGCAATTGCTCCAGCTTGCCGACGCCAAAGCTGCCTGCGATAGCGCCCTCAAGGGTTTGCGAAAATCCATCGAGGATTCCAGCGCGGTGGTGAGCGTCGGATCTTTGCCGACAGTGCTCGCCGATGCGACGCAGCTCACGCAACTCTTCCAGAATCTGATCGGGAATGCCATCAAATACCGCAACGAACGTAGACCGGAAATCCGTGTTGCCGCCAGACCCAATGGAAATGAGTGGACTTTTTCCGTTCAGGACAACGGAATTGGCATCGCCCCGCAATACTTTGAACGCATCTTTCAAATGTTTCAGCGCCTCCACACCGTTAGGGAATACTCGGGCACTGGCATTGGCCTAGCCATTTGCCGAAAAATCGTGGAACGCCACGGAGGAAGAATCTGGGTGGAAGCACAGCCCGGACAGGGATCGACGTTTCTGTTTACGATTCCGCGGGCGGAGGGGACGGAGAAATGAATTCGAGAACCATTGAAATCTTGCTTGTGGAAGACAATCCGGGTGATGCGCGCCTGACCCTGGAAGCTTTCAAAGAGGGCAAGGTACTGAACAACATTACGGTGGTGAAGGACGGCGTCGAAGCCCTCACGTATCTGCACCGGCAAGGTCCATACGCAAGTGCCAGGGCGCCGGATCTGATCTTGCTCGACCTGAACCTGCCCAAGAAAGACGGTCGTGAGGTGCTGGCTGACATCAAAGCCGACGAGCGACTGAAGTTGATTCCGGTGGTGGTCCTGACCACTTCGGCGGCGCAGGAGGATGTCGCGCGGGCCTACGGCAATCACGCAAACTGCTACGTCACCAAGCCGGTCGATCTGGACCAGTTTCTGAGGGTAGTTCATTCCATTGAAAACTTCTGGCTGACTTTTGTGAGATTCCCGGCGCATGGAGAAGAAAATGTCCGATAAGACCGTCAGCATTCTGCTGGTGGAGGATAACCCGGGTGACGCCCGTCTGTTCAAGGAGGCGCTCAAGGAGGCGTACGCATCCAAATTCGAACTGGTTCATCACGAGTCCTTCGGCCAAGCGCTCGCTTACCTGGCAACGCAAAACCCCGATGTAGTTGTTCTGGATCTCGGCTTGCCGGATGCCCATGGCATTGAGGTAGTTCAAAAGACGCGCGCTTCCGCACCTACAGTGCCGCTGGTGGTATTGACAGCCTTGAACGATGAAGCATTGGGCTTACAAGCCCTGCATGAAGGGGCGCAAGATTACTTGATCAAGGGGCAGCTGGACGCCAGCCTCTTGTCACGCGCGCTACGTTACGCCATGGAGCGCAAGCGCATGCAGTTGCAGGCGCTCAACCTTGCCCTCATCGACGATTTAACGGGCCTCAACAACCGCAGGGGTTTCCTTGCACTGGCAGAACACCATATGAAGCTGGCCCATAGAACGGGAAAACCATTCTTGCTCGCTTTCGTCGATCTCGATGGTATGAAGAAAATCAACGATACGTTCGGCCACCAAGAAGGAAATCGTGCCCTCGTGGAAGCTGCGCAGGTGCTCAGAGACTCCTTCCGTCAATCGGACATCCTTGCGCGGCTTGGAGGTGATGAGTTCGCTGCTCTCATGCTCGAGGCTGGCAAAGACACCATCGGGACGGTCATTCGCCGGGTACAGCAAAAGCTGGACTTCTGCAATGCCATGCTGGACCGGCGCTACGATCTCTCCCTCAGCATTGGGATTATTCCTGGTGACGCGACTCGGCTTTCAGACATCGAACAACTCCTCTCCGAAGCTGACGCCCTGATGTATCAGAATAAGCAAAGCAAGAAGGTCTCGCCTGAACCTTCCAAGTCCCTCCAGTGACAACCCGAGAACGAGGATACTGCGCCAGGCTGAGCGCTAGCCAAGTTCCGTTTGCCTTGCTTACGCGGTGAGACTGATGGCCTGAACAGGGTCCATCACCACGCTTAGACTTCGATTGCCGCATGGCACCCCGGCAGGCTAGAATAGTAAGGTCCAGGAGGACTGACTTAGTGTTAACGATTCGTTTGTCAAGGATTGGGAAGAAGAAGAAGCCCTTTTACCGCGTGGTGGTCATCGAGAGGACCCGGCCGCGAGACGGCCGCGTGAAGGAGGCGGTGGGCACGTACGATCCACTGAAGAAACCGGCGGAGATCAAGCTTGACGCAGAGCGCATCAAGTATTGGATGGGACTGGGCGCACAACCCAGCGACACGGTGCGCAGCTTTCTCCGTTTGCAGAAGATCGCTTAGTCTCGGCGCCTTCCTGAAATTTGCGCGTTCCCGGCTTCATCGGGGACGCCATTCCCAGGGACCCTATGAAGGAACTGGTTGAAACCATCGCCCGCGCACTCGTGGACCATCCCGAGGACGTACAGGTGAAGTCTGTCGACGGGTCGCAAGTCACCGTGCTCGAATTGCGTGTGCATCCCGAAGACCTGGGCAAGGTGATTGGGCGGCAGGGGCGCACAGCCAAAGCGATTCGCACGCTACTCGGCGCGTCAGGGATGAAGCTGCACAAGCGGTTTACGCTGGAAATCCTTGAAGATTAACTCCTTGGCGTTCATGCTTTCGATGGACCGCTGCGCGGTCCTATTCCCATTGAGCCCTGAAACTCCACGCTGGGTACTCATTGCCCGCATCCTTCGGGCGCGCGGCAACAAGGGCGAAGTCGCCGCTGAAATCCTCACTGATTTTCCGGAACACCTGACACGATTGCAGGAAGTTTTCGTTGGATATGCCGACGGCAGGAATGAGCCGCGGCGGATGGTGCTGAAATCCTGCTGGCTGAGCCAGAATCATCGCGGGCAAGCAGTTTTTCATTTTGAGGGCGTCGAATCCATCTCGGAAGCCGAAAAATTCCGCGGGCTCGAGGTGCTGCTTCCGTTCGAACAGCGCGTGACTCTGCCTGAGGGACAGTATTTCGTGTCGGACCTTATTGGCTGTTCCGTGTTTGAAAATTCTGTCGCGCTTCCGATCGTGTCTTCTTCGCCGTGCTCGCTGGCCGAAGCGTCGGCTCTTCTCGGGAAGGTTCGCGATGTGCAATTTCCCGGGGAAGAGATATCCGGAACGCCGCTGCTGGAGGTGGAAACCTCGCACGGAGAAATTCTGATTCCGCTGGCCGTGGATATCTGCACAAAGATTGACACGGCCGCGCGGCGGATTGATGTGGTGCTGCCCGAGGGCCTTCGCGATCTCAACAGCGAATAGGC
>Ga0209701_10003239_pt1 | contig 10634 bp, 8 predicted proteins | sample CZO8metaG_4_FD_188356 | JGI IMG/M metagenome (GOLD analysis project Ga0209701, IMG submission 188356) | Vadose zone soil microbial communities from the Eel River Critical Zone Observatory, Northern California, USA - CZOApr15con2H3.8 metaG... | ecosystem: Environmental > Terrestrial > Soil >...
CGGCCCACCAGGTAGAGCTTGCGCGGCGTCGAGAGGCTCAGGCGGCCGTCGAAGACGCGATAGTTCGACCGCACGATGCGTTCGAGCAACGCAGCGTAGATACGGCGCATCCCCTCGGCCGCGATCATCGAGGGGCGATCCTCGGGCGGCAACGCCTGCTCGGCTTCGCGATAGAAGGCGCGCGCGCGCGTCGCCTCGAACTCCATCAGGCTGCGAAAACGGGGGCTGTAAACTCCTTTGAGGATTTCGTCTTCGCTGACCTCGAAGCGTTCGAGATCTTCGAGCGGGAGATAGATGCGCCCCCGCGCGGCGTCTTCACGCACGTCGCGGATGATATTGGTCAACTGAAAGGCAACGCCGAGACGCTCGGCGTAGATTCGTGCCGCCGGATTGCTGTAACCGAAAATCTCGATGCAGATGAGGCCGACCGCCGAGGCGACGCGGCGGCAGTACAGGCTCAACTCGTCGAAGGTAGCGTAGCGCCGGCGCGTCAGGTCCATCTCGACCCCATCGATGACTTCCTCGAAGTAACAGCGCGGGATACGAAAGCGGCGGACGTTTTCGGCGAGCGCGCGCGAGACGGCGCGCGTGGGCGTGCCGGCGAAGACGTTATCGAGTTCGGCACGCCATTGCGCGAGCATCTCGACCGGTTCGGGCACGGTTTCGTCGTCGGCGATGTCGTCGACGAAGCGGCAGAATGCATAGATCGCATGGAGCGCCCGACGCCGCTCGAGCGGCAGCAGCATGAACGCGTAGTAGAAGTTCGACGATGCGCGCCGGGTGATTTCGGCGCAGCGCGCGTAATCGAGTTCGAGGGTATCGCTCTCGCCACCCTCCCCGATCGCCGCCTCATCAGGCTGCAAGGCGGCCGCCGAGTGCGTGCAATCCGATTCTGACATAGTCGAGTTTGCCTAGGCTGGGGCGCATCCGGAAGACGTCGAAGCCGGCGCGTTCGATCGCGCGTAAAATTGCGAGTCCTCCTCCCGCGAACATCAGGATGTCGCGCCTGAGCCTCCGGTCGACCAGGCGATTGAGCGCGGCGCCTTCAATGAGCATCGCACGCGCGTTTTCGACCTCGTGGCGCATCATCGAAACGAAGCCCGGTGTCATGCGACGCTCGCGCAGATCGTCAACACTCACGCCGAAACGCTCCATATCGCGGCGCGGCAGGTAGATACGCCCGTTACTGAAATCGATTGCGATATCCTGCCAGAAATTGGCGAGCTGAAGCCCGCTGCACACGAGATCCGAAAGATGCTGGCGCTCGGCGTCGCGGTAGCCGAAGAGATAGAGCACCAGCCGTCCGACCGGATTGGCCGAGTTGCGCGCGTAGCCGAGCAGATCGTCGCTCGTGTCGAAGCCGTGAAAATTGACGTCGCTACGAAAGGCGCGGAGCAAATCGACGAATGGCTCGCGCGGGATTTGGTAGCGGCGCACAGTGTCGGCGAGCGCGACGAAGACCGGATGGCGCGGCGAGCCCGCATAGGCGAGATCGAGCTCCAGTTCCCACTCATCCAGTTTCGCGATGCTGTGTTCTTCGTCGGCAAAATCGTCGGCCATCCGCGCATAGGCGTAGATCGCGTGCATGTACCGGCGCATCTCGCGCGGCATCAGCCACGACGCAATCGTGAAGTTTTCGTAATGCGAGCGCGCGAGCCGCCCGCACCATGCGTATGCCTCTTCGAGGCTCAGTACGGCATTGGCGGCGCCGGCGGAGGCGTCGTGCGGGGTTTCATCCTTTGCTGCGTGCGCAACTGCGGCATTCGCCCGTGCCGGCGCGGCGCTCACTCCGCTTCCGTATTCAGTGCTGGCTTTGACGCCGGTCATCACGCAGAGGCGGACGCGGGCGCGAGCCCGATTAGTTCGCGCGCGGCCGCGCGGGCCCACTCGTCGGTCTCGAGCAAATCTTCGAGCGTACGGGCCGGTGCGTTGTGATGGCGCCGCATTACGGTTTCGAGATGGCGCGGAATGTCGACGAAGCGCATCGACCCCGCAAGGAAGCCCGCCACCAGTTCTTCATTGGCGGCATTGAGGCAGGCTGACATCGTGCCACCCGCGCGCAGTGCTTCGTAACCGAGCCGAAGGCATGGAAAGCGCGTGAGGTCCGGCGCTTCGAAAGTGAGATGCGCACAATCGAGCAGCGAAAGCGGCTTGAGATGGTGAAGCGGCAGGCGGTCCGGGTAAGACAGCGCGAATGCAATCGGGATCGCCATGTCGGTCACGGCCATCTCTGCGATAACGGAACCGTCAGCCATCTCGACCATCGAATGAACCACGCTCTGCGGATGGATCACGACGCTGATCTGGTCGGGCGTCAAATCGAACAGCCAGTGCGCTTCGATAACCTCGAGCCCCTTGTTCATGAGGGTGGCCGAATCGATCGTGATCTTGGCGCCCATCCGCCACGTCGGATGATTGAGCGCATCTTTGACCGTGATCGCGCCGAAGCGTTCAGCCGGCCATTGGCGGAACGGTCCGCCCGAGGCGGTCAGGATGATGCGTTTGAGCGCCGCGCGCGGCTGTCCCTGAAGGCATTGGAAGATGGCGTTGTGCTCGCTGTCGACCGGCAACAACTGGACACCGTGCTCGCGTACGGCGCGCGTGACGATTTCGCCGGCGATGACCAACACTTCCTTGTTGGCAAAGGCGATATCCTTGCCGGCCCGTATCGCCGCGAGGGTCGGCCCTAATCCGCGCGCACCGACCAATGCGGACATGACCAATTGCGCCTCCGGATGCGTGGCGACGGCAACCACTCCTTCCGCACCGTGGAGAATCGCCACGTCTTGATTGCCGAGCCTGTTCTTGAGCTCGCATGCGAGTTCAGACGTGGCAACTGAGACGAGTTCGGGGCGGAAGCGGCGAACCTGCTCGGCCATCAGAGCGATGTTGCGTCCAGCCGCCATCGCGACTACCTGAAAGCGGTCGGAGAAGCGTTCAACCACGTCGAGCGTGGTGACGCCGACAGAACCGGTCGAACCGAGGATTGCGATGGATTTCATGGCGCCACCTCGATCACCGCGATGCGCGCTCGGCCATCCGCCGGCGGAAGCGTCCGAGGGCCATCAGAGGGAAGTAATGGGCGTACATGTGGTAGCTGAGGTAGAAATGGTTGGGGAAGCCGGTACCTGTGAACTCCGGCTCGTCCCAATCGCCGGTATCCCTCTGGCGTTCCGCGAGCCAGGTCACGCCGCGCATAACGCTGTCACTGAGTTCATCTTCACCGGCCAGCAATCCGATAATCGCCCATGCAGTCTGCGAGGGTGTGCTCGTTCCGCGGCCCTTGTACGTGAGGTCCGTGTCGCTGAGACAGCTCTCGCCCCATCCGCCGTCGGCGTTTTGCACCGACTTGAGCCATCCGGCCGCGCGCTTGATCCACGGTTCGTTTGTATCGGCGCCGATCGCACGCAGTCCGGACAGCGCCGAGAAGGTGCCGTAGACATAATTGACGCCCCAGCGTCCCCACCATGCGCCGTCCGCGTCCTGTTCGCGCTTGAGCCACGCGATCGCGCGACGCGCGACCGGGTGGTCGGCGCGATAGCCGACCGCCGCCATCATCTCGAGCACGCGGCCGGTCAAGTCGGGGCAGGTGGGATCGGTCGAGGCCTCGACATCCGCGAAGGGTGCGTGGTTGAGCCATTCGGAATCGTTATCGACGTCGAAGGCTGCAAAGCCGCCGTCCTTCGACTGCATACCCATCACCCAGTTCGCGCCGAGCCGGATGGCACGTTCGCGCGCGGCGGCATCTTCATGGGCCGCGCCGGCGAGCACCATCAGGATCACTGCCGAGTCGTCAACGTCGGGATACCAGTCGTTGTAGAACTCGAAGGCCCATCCGCCGGGCTCGAGATTGGGGCGCTTCACCGACCAATCACCCTTCTTGAAAACCTGATGATCGATGAGCCATTTGGCGGCGTCGCGAATTGCGGGATGGTCACCGGAAACATCGGCGTCAAGCAGCGCCTTGGCGGCGAGAGCGGTATCCCAGTTGGGCGAAATGCACGGCTGATAGAGAGTCGAATCGCCCATGTCCCAGAGCAGCTCGCGCACCCCTTCGAGCGCCTTTTTCATCACCGGATGGTCGTTGCGATAGCCGAGGCCCTTGAGCGCCATCGGACTCAGCAGGTAGCAGGGCTCGATTCCACCCCACGAGCCGTTGGCGTCCTGATGCTCGAGGAGCCAGTTTTCGGCATAGCGCAATGCCCGTGCGCGCAGCCCTCCGACGTGATGGTGGTCGTAGGCGCGCATCACATGATCCGTAAACAGGAGTGCGTTGCGCAGCGAGAAGAGGCGCCTGCCGCGCGTGAGCTTGAACTTCGTGAAATGGGGCGGCTGGATGTAGAGTTCGAGGACGCCCTGACGCCAATCGATCGACACGACAGGTTTTTTCGCCTGCAACACCATCATGGCCAGGAGCGTGCCGCGCGCCCATGACGACAACTCGTACATGTTGACCGGGAACCAGTTGGGCAGCAATGCGATCTCGACTGGCAGCGCAGGCGTCGCGTCCCACGGCATCTGGTTCAGCGCGGCGAGATAGAAGCGCGCGAGCGTGCCTGAATTTGCGATGCCGCCGCGCGAGAGAATCCAGCGCCGCGCCTGCATCATGGGTTCGTCGCCGGCGCGCATCCCGGTGAGCTTCAGCGCGAAGTAGGCGGAGATCGAGGTCGACAGATGGCCCTCGCCACCCGGGAATAACGTCCAGCTTCCGTCGGACTGCTGCGTGTCGAGCATCCACTTCTTGAGCTTGGCCTCGAGGCCGGGCTCGGGCTCAAGCTCCATGAAGCGATTGAACATAATGTACTCGGCGTTCATCTCGGCGTTCGCTTCTAGCGGCGCCTGCCAATAACCCTCAGGACGCTGCAACGCGAGAAGGGACCGCTGCGCCCGGTCGATCGTGAAGTCGATCTTGGCAGCAAATTCGTCACGCGGATTGGCGGCGAAACCCGCCTGCCCGTTAGTTGTTTGGGAAACTTGATCCATGGTTACCAGGTTTAACGGCGCCCGCCCCGCCGCTTCTCAGGGAATCACCGCGCATTTGAGCACGGCGCTCCGCTCGAGCAGCGCGAACACCTCGTCCAGTTCTTCGAGCTTGCGGCGGGCGTTGATGATCCTGCCCGCGTCGAGTTTGCGTTCACATAAAAGCTCGTAGGCGCGGCGCACGTCGCGCGGCCTGAAATGGAATGGCGCAAGCAGCGTCAAATTATCGTAATGCATCCGGCGGGTGTCGACGCTGAGCGAAGTGTTAACCGGACAGCCGCCGAAAAAGACGACACGGCCGCCGCGGCGTACGCGCGCGAACGCATCCTGCCAGCCGGTCACGTTGCCGGTGCATTCGATGACGAGATCAGGGCCGAAGCCGCCGTTGAGCGACGCGATCGCGTCTGCCATGCCGGTTTTTTCTACGTCGATAACGCGGTCGGCGCCTAATTCGCCGGCCCATCGGAGACGCGCTTCGCCGCGTCCGGCGACGACGATTTCGCGAATCCCAGCCGCCCGCAACGCCATCATGTGCAAGATACCGAATGCTCCCGCGCCTACGATCAGGACTGTCTCAAAGCTCTCGGGCCGGGCCATTTGCTCCGCATGCACCACGCACGCGAGCGGCTCGAGCAACGCCGCTTCCTCGAACGGCAACGACGCTGGTTTCCTGAACATGTTGCAGGCGACGACATGCGGCGGCAGCAGGAGAAAATCCGCATACGCCCCCATCACCATCTTCTCCATCGCTTGAGGACAGAGATTTTCCTGGCCGCGCTTGCAATGGAAACATTCGCCGCATGGCGCGGTCGGCGCCGCCATGATTTCGTCGCCAACGTGGAAATCGCCAGCGTCCTCTCCGGCTTCGGCGACGACACCGGCGAATTCATGGCCGAACGGCGCCGGCAAGTGCCACATCGGATGGCCGCGGCGGTAGGTCTTGAGATCGGTGCCGCAACTGAGTGCACACTTGATTTGAATCAGCAACGCACCGGGCCCCGGATGCGGCGGCGTGAAGTCGCGCAATTCGAGTTGCCCCGGCGCGACGAGCACGGCCTGACGCGAGCGCACCGCGTGCAGGTGCCGGCCCGTGTCCGTGTGATGCGCCGCGTGTGCGGCCGTTTGCCGCACGTCTGTCATGCGCGTGACGCTCACAGTTTGCGCTCCACGGCGAATGTCGCAAGCATGCGAAGCGGTTCGGCGCGTTGATCGAAACCGTCAAGGGCTTGGCGCGCCTTGTTTGCGAGTTCAATGGCAAGCTCGCGCGAACGCTCGACCCCGAGCAACGACGGATAAGTCGCTTTGCCGCGCGCCTCGTCCTTATGCGTCCGTTTGCCGATATTCTCGGTCGAAGCTTCGACGTCGAGCAGGTCGTCGATGACCTGAAAGGCCAGCCCGAGCGCCTGTGCATACTCGCGCAGCGCCTTGAGTTGCGGCTGATTCGCGCCGCCCATGCGGGCGCCGCCGCACACAGACGCGACGAAAAGCGCGCCCGTCTTCTTGCTGTGCAGATATTCGAGCTCGCGGAGTTCCATCGGACGGCCTTCGCCGAGCAGATCGATCACCTGCCCGCCGACCATGCCATCCGAGCCGGCCGCCTCGGCCAATTCGGCGATCGCTTCGAGCGCGACCGCGGGCGCGACTTTGTGGGAAGGCGAAAAGGCCGAGCGTGCGAGCACTTTGAAGGCGTCAGTCAGCAGGCCGTCGCCCGCGAGCGTCGCCATTGCCTCGCCATAAACCTTGTGATTGGTGGGGCGGCCACGGCGCAGATCGTCGTCGTCCATGCACGGCAAATCGTCGTGCACCAGCGAGTAGGTGTGAATCATCTCGATCGCACAGGCAAAGCCGAGTGCGGCGTCGATATTGCCGTCGACGGCCTCACATGCAGCGAGGGCGAGCACCGGCCGCAGCCGCTTGCCGCCCGCGAGCAGACTATAGCGCATCGCCTCGAACAGACGACTCGCTGGTCCGTCGGATTCTGCTACTTTCTGCACCAGTGCCCGCTCGATCAATGCGGCGCGCTCCTTGAGATAGGCGTCTAGATCGAATCCGCGCATCGATTTATCGCTGGCAGTGGTGTCCACTTGGTATACGGTGGCGCCGGCCGGAGGCAATCCTCAAGACATGTAGTGGCGCACCATCCGCCACGAGTCTTTGAGGTTCTTGCCGAAGTCGAGCGCGACGGTTCCCTCGAAGCCGGAGTGCAACTTGCAGTCACGGCAGCGCACGTCCTTCTTGGTCCGGTAGAACTCCCAATCAGTGACCTCGTGCATCTCCTTGAAGCTCTTGTAGTGGCCGTTGGTAATCAGATAGCAGGGACCCTTCCATCCCTGCGGATTGCGCGTCACCGTGGTCCACGGACTGCACAGCAGATCGCGCTCGCCGACGAGGTAATCGAGGTAAATCGGCGTATTGATCAGCTTGTAGTCGTCCGCGAGCTTGCGCACGCGTTCGAACTTATAAGGCATCTCCTCGTTTTTCAGGTAGATGTCGTTGGTCAGCACCTGGTAGTGGTAGCCGGGCGTGACGAGCATCCCGTCGACGCCGAGGTTCGTGAGAAACTTGATCAACTCCTCGATTTCCTCGGCGGTGGTCTCGCGGAAGATCGTCGAGTTGGTCTGCACGCGATAGCCCTTTTCCTTGAGCATCCTGATCATGCGCACGCAGGTGTCGAAGACACCCTTGCGGTCGACGATGCGGTCATGGGTTTCCCGCATGCCGTCGATATGGACGTTGAAACTCAGGTAGGCGCTCGGCGGAACGCGCTTGACGAAACGTTCGAGCAGCAACGCGTTGGTGCACATCTGGACGTGGCGTTTGCGCTCGATGAGTCCCTCGGTAAGCGGCACGATATGCTTGTACATCAGAGGCTCGCCGCCGCAGATAGATACGATCGGCGCGCCCGCCTCCTCGGCGGCGCCCAGTGCTTCCTCGAGCGGCATCTGATCGCGAATCGTCTCCTTGTATTCGACGATGCGGCCGCATCCAACGCATGCGAGATTGCACGCATGTAGAGGTTCGAGCATTAGCACCAGTGGAAAATATTTTTCGCCGGCGCGCTTCTTCGCGCGCATGTAGCGGCCGAGGTCCATCATAAGTCGAAACGGCATGCGCATGGTCGTCGCTTGCTCCTGCCGGTCGTTACGGAGTTGCGGATGAAGGCGCCGTGTGGTCGCCGGGGAATAGCCACTGCCGCAGCATCGCCATTGCCCCCTCAAGATCCAGACCCTGGTTGCCGAGAAAGAGGAACCCGATCAGCAGTCCGTTGAGCGTGGAAAGCAGAAAACTGGCCGCCGACTGAGGCGCAAACTCGCGCTTACAAAGCCCCTTTTCCTGTGCTCGCGCGATAAGGTCCACCAACAGCGCCCGGTAGCCGTCGTAAAGCCGGAGCACCGGGCCGGTTAGACTTTCGGACGAGTTTTGATCGTGAAGCAACTGTGCCACAAAAAAGCGAATCGAACTCGCATTGTCGCGCACGAAGAGCAGGTACGATTCGATCAGCCTCAAAATCTGTGACTTTTCGTCGAGTGCCCCGGATTCTTCGGCGAAATCAAGCACGTAAGGCTCGAGCAGCCGGTTCAGAACTGCGAAAAAAAGCTCTTCTTTGGTCTTGAAGTGCCAGAATATTAGCGCCTTGCTGACTCGGGCACTGCGTGCGACTTCCGACATCGATGTCTCGTGGAAACCGCGATTCGCGAAAAGACGGGTAGCCGCGCCCAGAATCTCGTCGCGCGAGTCTTGCGCACGCGGCTCCGGCGAATTCGCGCGGGATTCAGCCTCGGTCATCGTGCTGTCCGGCTGGCGATGACGCTCGCCACCTGCTTCCTCCAGCTACCTCGACCGCCACAAACCCTCGAATCAGACCGCCGATATCTCGCAGTCTTCAAACTTTAGCAACGAATGCTTAATGCGGCGGATTTAGTCCCTAACCAAGCGGTCAATAGGAACTGTAACCGCGCCGGACGGAAAGTCAATAGATGCGTGCGTAAGTTGCTCCACAGCGGCATTATCGCGCTCTGATACCACCGCGTACTAGCACCCGCTAACACGTACAGCAGCGAATTATATAGTGATTTTGACGGCTATGCCTCCGGATGTGGCTGACTTCCGGGCGCCCAGCATGAGCATGAGAGCGGTCTCCGCTTCGGCCTGGTTTTCATGCACGAGCGGGCTCGATGGGCCATCCCGGAGCGCCTGCTCGAAATGCGCGGCCACCCCCGCAAACCATCCCGCATGATAGGAATCGTCGGGCGCGTCGCTAATGGAATAGTCATGGGTGACGCCGGACCGCTCGGTCAGGAGGACGCGGTTGCCCTCGATCTCGAGCATCGCCTTGTCGCCGTAGAGCACTGCGGAGGTTCGGCGAGCGGGTGCGCGCCACGAGAGATGGGAGTAGGCCAGACGGCCGTCCGGAAACTCGGCCCGGATATCCGCGAGGTCGTCGACGGTGGCGCCGCGAGGCGCATCGAGGATGGCGGAAACGCCGGACGGAGCCACACCCCCCATCAGCCAATGTATCAAGTAGAAGACGTGCCATCCGTGGTCGATGAGAATGCCGCCGCCCGTGCGCGCGTCGAGACGCCATCGCTCGCCGCCGTCGGCGGACACGCCTCCGGCGCCGGCGGGCTCGCCGCGAAGCCGCACGAGTGAGATGTAACGCAGAATCCCGAGATGTCCCTGGCTGACAAGCTCGTAAGCGCGGCGATACGCCGGCGAATACTTCCAGTTGTGGGCGCACATCAGGACGCGCGATTTTTCGATGGCCAGAGCGGTGAGGCCGGCGAACTCCGCGGCATCGAGGCACAGCGGCTTTTCGACGAGGACGTGGGCATCCGCCTCGAGCGCCATGCGGGCGGACGCGGCGTGAAACGCAGGCGGACTCGCGATGTCGAGAAAATCCAGCGCCTCGCCGTCGAGCATCAGTTCGAGGTCATCGTAAACGCGGACGTTCTTGATGAGGTTCATTGCGCGATGGCGCCGCGCGGAGACGGGATCATGAATCGCGACGATGTTTACGTCCGGCCGCGCCCGCCATCCGGCAAGATGAGCCTGCGCGGCAACTTCGCCGAACCCGGAGATGGCGCCCCTCAACGGCATCGCCGAAAGCACCTGCTTGCGCGATCCATTTTCCGCGCGAAGACGCCGCCCATTTCCCACTCGTATGGATTGCGCAGGGTCGTGCTCCTTCCCGCAAATCACAGATAAAGCGACGCGAGGCGTTCGAGGCGCGCCTTGTAATTCGCCGGGGTGACGTCGCCGACCGTGACCACGAAACGGCCCACGCCCGCGTCGGCAAATTTCTTCAGGCCTTCTTGCACCTGCGCGCGTTCGCCTTGGATTGCGCCGGTGCAAGTAATGTCAAGCTTCGAGAAGTCGCGGCCGATGGCACGGCACTCCTCTTTGAGCTTAGCGACATTCTCCTTTATATAGGCGGCGTCGACGCCATTTGGACACCATCCATCGCCCCATTTCGCGACGCGCTTGAGCGCGTTCTTGTCCTTACTGCCGAGCAGAACGGGCGGTCCCGGCTGCTGCACCGGCTTGGGATAAGAGCGTACGGCCGGGAAGTTGACATATTTGCCTTCGAACGACGCTTCCGGCTGCGACCACAGCGCGCGCATCGCGGCGTTATATTCGGCGGTCTGGGTCCATCG
>Ga0209701_10003240_pt1 | contig 10631 bp, 9 predicted proteins | sample CZO8metaG_4_FD_188356 | JGI IMG/M metagenome (GOLD analysis project Ga0209701, IMG submission 188356) | Vadose zone soil microbial communities from the Eel River Critical Zone Observatory, Northern California, USA - CZOApr15con2H3.8 metaG... | ecosystem: Environmental > Terrestrial > Soil >...
ACCGGCCGGTGAGCGCGTCGCGCGAGCCATCGGAGCCGTCGTCGTCGGGGCAGCGTTGTTCCTGATCGCGCGAGCAGCCGGGCTCGGATGACGCATCCCGCATGGTGCGCCTGAACTTCGCCCACCGTGCGAGCCTGGGACGATCCGCGCTGTGGTTTACCGCTGCCAATGTCCCTCACGTCGTTCATGCTCGGTGTGCCCGGCGTGGTGCAAACGTTGTTCGCGGCGGCGATTCGCATCCCATCGCCTTGCCCGCAACGAGCGCGTGACCTAGCCCGCAAACGCTGCGCCGAAAAACTCGATGAGCCTTGCATAGAGCACGCGCAGATTCTCCGGCTTGCGCACGCCGTGGCCTTCATCGGCGAACAGCAGCGTTTCGTAGGGCACATGCGCGCGCCGGAGCGCTTCCTCCACCACGCGCACATTCTCCGGCGTCACGTTGGGGTCGTTGGCGCCCTGCACGATGAAGAGGTGGCCCTTGATGCGCTCGACATAGTGGATGGGCGAACGTTCGCGGTAGCGCTCGGGCGCCATGGCCGGGCTGCCGCCCATCATCTCCTCGCTGTAGGGGCGGATGTCGTCCTGCTCGAGCCCGCCCCATCCGGTCTTGCGGATCGCCTCGCGGAAGGCGACGCCGAAGCCGGTGCTGCCGCGGTAATTGGGATCGAGCACGCTGAAGCCCGCGGCGACGGCGCTCTGGATGAAGGCGGAGAGCGCCGCCTCGCTATGCGCGGTCGGGCCGCCATGCACCTGCACGATGAGGCCGCGCGACGGCCCTTTCGCGCGGTAGAGCCAGCCCTGGATCTCCATCCCGTCGACCGAGCGCCAGCGCACATCCTGGACCGGCTACGGAGCAGCCGGTCCATGCTCGGAACCATCAAGTTCCGCTGGTGGACCCAAGTCGGATATCGGGTGATGCTAACGGATCGACTAGGAGACCGGAGGTGAGCGCGAAGTGGCTGCCAACCTATTCGCGGACGCGGCTCGATTTTAGCCGCTCGGTCGCCATGCTTTTCACTCAACCCTGCGAGCGCGGGCGGTTCCCAAGGACAGATATCGGCCGGTAACTCGTTGACCACCGTCTGGGCATAATCGGTAAGCTGCTCGGCGATCGCTATTATCGCGCGTTTGCAAGCGCGGGCAGAACCTGTTCGGTCGGGCCCATCATCGGCCTGGCGTGCAACAGCCGGCGCGGGAAATGGGCTGTCACCACCGTACCCTGATCGACGGCGCTGTCGATGGTGAGTTCGCCGGCATGCAGCCGTACATAAGCCGAAACCAGCGCGAGCCCCAATCCAGCTCCTTCATGCCTACGCGTCAAACCGCTGTCGATCTGATAGAACGGCTTGACGATATTCGCGATCTCATCAGCGGGGATGCCAACCCCGGTATCGGCCACACGCAGCACCAGCTGGCCATCCTGCATTTGAGCGCTCACCACAATGGTGCCTCCGAGCGGCGTGAATTTGATCGCGTTTGATAGCAGATTCAGCACGATCTGCTTCATCAATCGCTGATCGGCCTCTATCAGCGGCAAGTCCGGTGCAAGCTCGCTGCGCAAGTGCAGCGCCTGGTCGAGGGCTCTTTGCTTTACCAGCTTAAGGCATCTATCGATCACTACCACAACATCGACACGCTCGGTATGCAATCTGTATTTGCCGGCCTCAATCTTCGATATGTCGAGAATATCGTTGATGATGTCGAGGAGATGCGTGCCGCTCTGGACGATGTCGCCGGCATATTCGCGGTAGCGCTGGTTGGTAAGGGCGCCCAGCATCTCGCTCTCGATGACTTGCGAAAAACCGATGATGGCATTCAGCGGGGTGCGCAGTTCATGGCTCATGTTGGCGAGGAACTCGGTCTTGGCACGATTGGCTGCCACGGCCTCGCGCACGGCGCCGCGCAACTGCTGTTCGGCGAGCTTACGGCTGGAAATATCGCGGAAAGTATAGATGAGGACTCTGCGGCTGATCGTTCGCCGTTCTCTTGGGTCGGCGCTCAAACGCAGCGGCGAGCAGCTGATCACCAGCTCCACTGTCATGGCGGCGCCATCCGCTCCGACGAGCTGGAGTTCGGTCGGCGTCTGGATGTCAACGGCGCCGTTTGGGTTGCCTTCCCAGGCTGCGGCAAAACGTGGCCGCATGCGCGAGAATTCGGGCAATAAATCATCGATCGTCATTCCCGCTATTTGTTCCGCGGGACGGCCGAGAATGCGCGCGGCAGCGGGATTGGCGATTTCGACCCTACCGTCCTCGCGGGCGATGATGATGCCGTCGAAGCTGTCTTCGAGGACGCAATGCATCATGGCGCGGCGATGCATGTCCGACATGCGGTGCTTGAGCGCCGCGAGTGCTTGGCGCTCGAGCTCGCGCACGACGCTGATCCCATAGAGAGCTACGGTGCTCGCCAAGGGTGCGCCGATGTCGACGCTGACCGGGGCCACGGCGTGAACGACAAGGGCTGCCCCATAGAGCGCCGAGGCGACGCCTAAAACCGCCAGCAGGCCGCGCCGCCATCCCGACGAGGAGAGGGGACGCGCAAACGCCATGATCACCAGCGCTGTCAGAATTAGGGTCGGCATGTTGCCGGTGCGATGGAGCGCGCGGTTCTGGCTCAGGCTCTCATAGGCGATCGCCTGGAGCAGAGGGCCGGCCACGGTGCGGTGTAGGGGAACGGCGAATTGATCGCCGAGCTCGACGGCGGTGGCGCCGACGATGATCTTTTTTCCTGCGACCGCGCTGCGATCAAAATGTCCGTTCAGCACGTCGACATAGGACAGCGTGGAGATGGTGTCGAGGCGAATGCCGAAATCGAGATAGAAATGGTCGTCGTCGCCCCGCGCGGCGCTAGAGAGCAACGCTGGCGTGGTCGGCACCATCAGACCGTCGAGCAATATGGCCGTCGCGAACTGCCGGATGAGGCTGTCAGGCCCGGGAACTACATTGACCGCGCCGAGCCGCGTCTTGTCGCGGAAGGACGCCATCGGAAAGGTGTAGAAGATGCCTTGCCCATCGTGCGAGCGCGTTGCGAGCTGAGCGAAGGCGGGAAGAATTACGCGACCGCGCCACCTCGCCAGGGCGGCCGCCAAGCTCCGGTCCGCCTCGGGCCAGGCGGCGGAGCTGAGGTCGATATCGAGCGCGACGTCTTCCGCGCCCGCCGCGAATAGGGTGTCAATGAGACGAGCATGATACGTCCGCGGCCATGGCCACGAGCGAAGCTCGCGCAGGCTGCGCGAGTCGATCGCCACCACCGCCAGCTGGCCGGTGGCGGGGCGCTCGATGAGCCGGAACCGCGTCTCCATGAGGGCCCGTTCGATCGGCTCAAATGAACCGAGTAGATAGGCCGCGGCGAACACGCCGAAGACCACGAGCTGCGGCAGCAGCCGGCGCATGATGGCGCTAAGCCAGCTCATCGCGACCCCAAGGTGCGACAGAACGCCGATCACGTGATCAGTGCTTCTTGGCGGCGATATTGTTGGGGCCGGGTGCGCTCGCTGCCTGGGCCACCGGGTTCCCGCCGGCGGCGTTCGGATTGCCACCGGCGACGCCCGGGTTTCCGACTGCCGCAGCCGGGCCTGCGGCCGTCGGGCCCGCTGCGACCGTCGGCGTAGCCGTTAGAGAACTGGGCGCGGCAGAGGGTTCGCCGGCACTGAGCCCGACCGTCACGGGAGCGGCGGCAGCGGCCGCGCCTTCGGCCGGGCGCCGATCGTTGCCGGGCTTCACTAAGCCCTTAGTCAAGGTCGAGACGTCGAGATGTACGTCGCCGAGAGTCTGAGAGATCTGCCCCGCCTCGTCATCGACCCTCGATACGGGCGGCTTGTCGGACAGGACGGTCGCCTCGTCACCAGTCTCGGCGCTCTTCAGGTTATCCGTCCGCGAGTCGTCATTCTCGCTCTTGATCTCGGGCTTCGCGCCTGGAGCGGGAGCGCCTATGACCGACATGTTTCGGCCCGGGGGCGGCACCAGCGCGGTCTGACCGGGATGCACCACGGCTACCTCGCGCGACACCGCTGCGGTGACCTCGACCGCGCCTTCGGCGACATGCACGCTGTTCCCCGTCTCGCTCACCGTCACGGTGAAGACCGTGCCCTTGACGACGGCCGCCAGGTACGGAGCCTGAATTTCGAAGCGGCGCCCCGGCGTGTGCTCCACTTTGAAGAGAAGCGTGCCGAGCGTCTGAAGGATGCTGGGGCTGGTCGCGGGATCAGCGTCGCGCGGGATGGAGAAGGCGCTGTTGGCCGACACGGTCACGCGATCATTGCCATGCGCGAGGACGAGCTTGCCGTCGGCGCCGGTCTTGATCGGCGTGTCCTCGGCGAGCGTTGCGCCCGGCTCGGCCGGGATTTCGGTTCCGTCGGCCTTCTGCTGCGCAACCTGGCCCTGGCTGGTCAGGACGACCCATGGCGTCCGCTCCTGGGCGGCCGCGCGCTGCCCGGCGGGCGTCATGATGCAGAGAGCAGCGACAAGTACGAGGTAAGGCGCTGATCGCAAATATCCAAGGCAGCGCATGGTGGCACCCTGAGCTTTGCAAATGTAAACGGCATCAAATCCGCACATGAATGGATAATTAAGAGGAAACACTTAGACTGTTCTAGGTTAATCTGTTTTTTAATGTTTGCATTTTAGACATCGAACGCGAGTGCACTTGGTTCTGCTGGGTTATTTCCGCTTTTCTCTGAACATTGTTGAAGCGGGCTCATGCCACAGGAGATTCCGGGGAGAGAGTTCTCCGAGGCCATGCTGCGGCGCCGGCGCCGGTCGCGATGGCGCCCTGGGCGGCTTCACGTCCCGAGCGTCGTTTTCCTGACTCTCTGGCTGATGTCGCCGGTGCAGGCGCAGCAGACGATCCGGCCGGAGGTCGATCCCGGACAGGTGCAAAAGCGCATCCCGCTGCCGTCCGAGCGGCGGGAACCGCCGGAGCCGTTGCGCCTGCCCACCCCGCCTGAAGCGAGCCCGCCGGCCGGCAAGCTGCATTTCGTACTGGCTGGCGTCGTGCTCGACGGCAACACGGTTTTCGACGCGGCAGCCCTGGCCTCGACCTACGAGGATTATCTCGCGCGCGACATTGATGTCTCTACCGTCGCCACGATCCTGCAGCGCATCACGGCGAAATATCGCGACCAGGGCTACTTCCTCTCACGCGCAGTGGCGCTGCCTCAATCGATCGATCGCGGCATCCTGCGCATCAAGGTGATCGAAGGCTATGTCGAGCGTGTGACGTTTCGCGGGGCAACCTCCGGCGAGGCGCGCTTGCGTCCTTATCTCGATCAGGTCACCGCCAACCGGCCGCTCCGGCTCGACACGCTCGAGCGGGCGATCTTGCTGGTCAATGATTTGCCGGGACTGCACGTCGCTTCGAGTCTCGAGCCGGTCAATGAGCAAGCCGGAGCCTACGAGCTGGTGCTGAGGCTCGACTACCGGCCCGTCGCCGGCTTCGCCTCGCTCGACAATCGCGGGCCGGAATCTCTCGGCCCCTGGGAGGCCCAGCTCAGCGCAAGCGCGCATTCGCTGCTCGACAGCCTCGACCGCGCTCAGCTCAGCTTCTTCACGGTGCCCGCGGAGCCGCGCGAGCTTCTCTCCACCGAATTGTTCTACGAGCACCCGATCGGCAGCGACGGAGCCGCGGCGGCCCTGTCGGTGGCGCGCAGCGATCTCAGGCCGCAAGGCAACCTGGCACCGCTCGCGCTCAAGGGAACCGCGATGCGCTATGTGGCGCGACTCACTTACCCGCTGATCCGTCGCCGCGAGCAATCGCTTTGGCTGGGCGGCATCTTCGATGTGTTCGACTCGCGCGAGCACGAGCAGGGCGCGCTGTTGTTCGACGATCGCCTCCGCGTGCTGCGCGCCCTCGTCAACTATTCGATCAACGACGGCCTCGGCGGCGCCAATGCTTTCTATGGCGAGGCCAGTCAGGGCCTGACCATTCTCGGCGCGTCGCGGACGGGCGCCGCCGACCTGTCGCGCAGCAACGGGCATCCTGACTTCACCAAGGTCGCGGTGACCGCGACGCGCCAGCAGGCGCTCGGCGGCGATTGGAGCGTGCAGCTCGGGCTGGCCGGACAAAAGGCCGCCGAGCCGCTGCTCACTTCCGAGCAATTCCCGCTCGGCGGGTCGCGCTTCGGCAGGGCATATGATCCCGCGGAGGTGACGGGCGATGACGGTCTCGCCGGCTCGCTCGAACTGCGCTACGGCCGGTCGCGGGGCAACGCCTGGCTCGGCGCGTATCAGATCTACGGCTTCTATGATCTCGGCACCGTGTGGAACATGGCTGTCGGCGACGCCACGCGCCGCCAGTCGCTCGCCTCGCTCGGCGGCGGCGTGCGCGTCACGCTCACGCGCGAGGTCACGGCGGCGATCGAGGTCGCACAGCCTCTGACCCGAACCCCTGCCGCACAAGGCAACAAGACGGCGCGCATCTTCGGCAGCCTGTCCGCCTCCTTCTGAGGAGCCGTGTCGGCACCACCGGTTGGCCGACGGCGCGGAAGGAAAAACCGCGAGTCGCCTCAGAAATGGTGCGCGCGCCGTATCGATGGTGACATTGAAAAGAAGCGGTTGTCGCGTTCAGGGGCGAGGCAAATGACGGTCGCCGCCGCCGTCAGCGTGCTGAGCGGCGGACCGACGACGGCAACCCAGATGGGCAACATCACGAACCGTCGATACTCGGTCGGGCGGCGAAGGGACAGCATCCCTTCACCTCCACCGCCGTTACCGAGCCGGCTTTTCCGGCGGCGTCCTGCTGGGGTCGTCATGCGCAAGCTCCTGCTGATCTGTGCCGTCGGCCCGATGCCGCTCGATGTCGCCGGCCGCGAACGCGCCGTCTCGCTGGTGGCGATGCCCGAGCGGTATGTGACGATGCAGAAATGGGACACCAGTTGCGGGCGGCAGCGCTCGCCACCATCGTCGATTACCAACGCGGCGACGATGTCGGCGAGCGCGAGATCGCTGTCGCCAGTTGCGGACGATCGGAACCCTGCAGGTGAAATACCGAGGCGGCTTCTCGCTGCTCGATTTGACGCCCCAGGCTGCCGATGAGGCGGCGCACCCGCTGATGAACCCCTACGAGCGCGCGTCGGAACGCGCGAAGGTGTCGCCGAAGAACGCGATCAGCTGTGCATAGAGCACGCGCAAATTCTCCGGCTTGCGCACGCCGTGGCCTTCGTCGGCGAACATCAGCGTCTCGTACGGGACGCGCGCGCGCTGCAGCGCCGCCTCGACCACGCGCACGTTCTCCGGCGTCACATTGGGATCGTTGGCGCCCTGCACGATGAGGAGGCGGCCCTTGATGCGCTCGACATAGTGGATGGGCGAGCGCTCGCGGTAGCGCTCGGGCGCCATGGCGGGGCTGCCGCCCATCATCTCCTCGCTGTAGGGGCGGATGTCCGGCCGCGTCGTCTCGTAGTCGACGACGAGGTCGGTCATGCCGCAGATCGGCGCCGCCGCGGCGACGAGCTCCGGCGGAAAGCGCGTGATGGCGCACCATGAGGAATAGCCGCCATAGGACGTGCCCGAATGGTAACCGTCCGGCGAAGGCCGCGTAGATGGATCGCGGTGGATCAGCTGGTCGACCCTGCTTGCTTTCGCTTCGGGCGCGTCCTGTCGGCGTTGCGCCGGTTGGGCCGGCGGACGGCTCTCACCTTCCCGCTGTTTCCGCCGCCGCAGAAGAACTGGTCGCCGCCATCGGATTCGAGCCCCGATACACTCACTCCAGGCGGCATGTCGAGCCGCTCCAGGACCTCTCCGGTTCGCGGATCGACGCGCCGCACATCGCTGTCGTCACCTTCCCAGGTGCCGTGCCAGAGCTCGCCGTCGACCCAGGTCACGCCGGTGACGAAGCGGTTGGATTCGATGGTGCGCAGAATGGCGCCGGTTTGGGGATCGACCTGATGGATCTTGCGCTCGCGATACTGCCCCACCCAGAGCGTCCCTTCGGCCCAGGCGAGCCCGGAGTCGGCGCCGCCGCCGGGCGCCGGGATCGTCGCCAGCACACGACCGGTCTGCGGATCGATCTTCTGGATGCGATCCTCGGCGATTTGAAACAGGTGCCGGCCGTCGAAGGCCGTTCCTGCATGCGCGGCGACATCGAGCGAGCGCAGCGTCTTGCCGCTCGCCGGATCGAAGGCGGTCAGCTTGTCTCCGGCGGCAATCCAGACGTGCTGACCGTCATACGTGACGCCATGCACCTTGTCGACACCCGGAAAGGGGCCGTACTCGCGGACGATGTCGGCGGCTGATCGCTTCATGCTTCCATCCTAGTCGCTCGGCAGCGGCGCGGGGAGTAACAAGGTCGTCGTGAATCCCGGCACGGGCGGGGTCATCCAACGACGCGCTCGCCCGCGACCGAACGACTGCACCTTGCCTGCTGCCGCAAGCGAATCGACCGCCCGCTGCACGGTGCGCTGGCTCGTTCCAAGCGCCAGCGCCAGGGCCGAGCTCGACCACGACTCGCCGTCGGCGAGGAAGGCGAGCACCGCCGCATGCTGCTCCTCGACGGGCCGCGCCAGCACGACGACCTCGCCGGCGCGGCGCGGCACCAGCGCAAACCCGCGCTTGGTCGCGCTGACGCCGGCCAGCATCCGAAGCATCGCGCGAAGCCGCCCGATCTCGACGCGCAGCCGCGCGCGATGCGAGTCATCGGCGTGCTTCGCGCGGAAGGCTCGCGCGACGAGCGTGCCCCTCGGCACGTCTCCCGGCCACGCCTCGCCCAGCGCGCGGGCGAGCGCGAACAACACCGGACGCCTTGCGAGCGAGACCACCGTGCGTGCGTCTCGCACGACATGACGGCACGCGTCCACGACGAGCGCCTTCGACGCCAGTAGCGCTTCAACATCCTCGAGCAGGAGGAGTCGCTCGTCGCCACGCGCAATCAGGCGCGCCGCGGGCGTGTTCAGGACGAGGGATGCGCTTTCGACCTCCGCCGTCAGCGCAGGGATATCTGCGTCGCGCGCGGCGCGCTCGGCCCGAGCAAGCGCCGCGCGCGCCGTCTTCGTCCGAAGGCGTCGCATCGCGATCCCCGCAACGACCAGCTCGTGGGCGGCCTTCAACGCGGGCGGGAAGGGCGCGGGGTCGAGCTCGGCGAGTGCATGCTCGGCCTCGTCGAGGCGGCCGATCAGGAGCAGGCGCCGGACCTCGAGATTCCGCGCATGCGCGGCATTTACGCGGTCGCCGTGCGCTTCGAGCGTCGCCCGCGCCGCGTCGAGCGCCTTCGCAGGCCAGCCCAGGTCGCGCGAGACGAGTGCGATCTCGGCCTCGGCGACGACGCACCTCGCGCGGGCTACCGCCTCTTTCGGACCGAAGGCGCGCGTCGCACTTCGCAGGAGAGCCTTCGCTCGAACGAGGTCGCCGAGCTGCGCCATCGCAATGCCTCGAAGCGCGAGAGCAGGCGCATCGTCGCGCAGGGCGACCCGCTTCAATGCGCCGAGGGGATCACCCGCTGCGAGTGCACGCGCCGCGGCCGTGATCAGCGAGTCCATCGGAATCCCGCCACACTTGTAACTCCCACCCCTTCGATGCCCGGTCCTAATCTATCTCACGACCACCAACCAGCAAGTCGTATCGCGAACGCTATGAACGACGAAGGACGGAGAAGAACGATGACGAAACACATGACCGGAACACGTGAAGAATGGCTGGCAGCCCGGCTCAGCTTGCTCGAGGCGGAGAAGGAGCTGACGCGGCGCGGCGACCAGCTGGCGCGGCGGCGGCAGGAGCTGCCGTGGGTCCGGGTCGACAAGGAATATCGATTCGAGACCGATGAAGGGAGCGCCTCATTGGCAGACCTCTTCCGAGGGCGCTCGCAGCTCCTCGTCTACCACTTCATGTTCGGGCCCGACTACAAAGCCGGGTGTCCGTCCTGCTCGGCGATCGCGGACGGGTTCAACGGCATCGCCGTCCATCTGGCGAACCACGATGTCGCGCTGTCGGCGGTGTCGCTGGCGCCGCTCGCGAAGCTGCAGGCGTTCAAGCGGCGGATGGGGTGGACGTTTCCCTGGGCGTCCTCGCTCGGCGGCGACTTCAACTTCGACTTCAACGTCTCGGTCACCGAGCAGCAACAGCGCGAGGGCGGCGTCGAATACAACTACGAGCGCAGTGGCCACGCGCTGGACGCCAAGCCGGAAACCGCCGCCGAGGGGCCCGTGGCCGAGATCGCGGCCATGACCGGAACCGACGCGGCCGCGTTCATGCGCGAGAGGCCGGGCATGAGCGCCTTCGTGCTCGAGGACGGCGTCGTCTACCACACCTATTCAACCTATGCGCGCGGATTGGACGGCCTCTGGGGCATGTACCAGTGGCTCGATCGCGCCCCCAAGGGGCGCAACGAGACAGGCCCCTGGTGGCGCCACCACGACAAGTACGACAAGCGCTGAGCCAAGTCTTTTGAGTCTGGTCGTGGGTATCGTTGGCGCAACCGGGGAGCGGGATCTCACAACCCATGGTTTCCGAGCGAGCTTCGAAGCGAGCCTTCTTCGGCGTCTCGGCGCTGCTCTTCGCCGCCAGCGCGGCGGTAACGATCCTCTGGTGCGCGTCCATGTCGGGGATGGGCGAGATGCCGATGCCCGGCGGCTGGACGATGTCGGTGGCGTGGATGCGAATGCCCGGGCAGACGTGGCCCGGCGCCGCGGCGTCGTTCCTCGG
>Ga0209701_10003244_pt1 | contig 10625 bp, 8 predicted proteins | sample CZO8metaG_4_FD_188356 | JGI IMG/M metagenome (GOLD analysis project Ga0209701, IMG submission 188356) | Vadose zone soil microbial communities from the Eel River Critical Zone Observatory, Northern California, USA - CZOApr15con2H3.8 metaG... | ecosystem: Environmental > Terrestrial > Soil >...
TGCCGCCGCCACCGCCTGCCGGCGACGCATCGGATCCCGGCCGGATGGAACGGGCGCGCGCCCTCGCCGAGCAGAACCGGTGCAACTTCTGCCACAACCGGAATTACGCCGGCGAACAGAACGTCCCGCGCCTTGCCGGCCAACGCGAAGACTACCTAGTGAAGGCGCTGCGCGAATTTAAGAGCGATAGGCGTCGCGGCTACGACGCGGCGATGGCCGACGTTCTCTACGCGATCAGCGACCCACAGATCCGCGATCTCGCGTACTTTCTGGCGCGCCTGCGCTGACGATGTCTAAGTTAAATCCCCGGGTTCCGCTGCGATGAATAGGGATATTCAAGTGCGGCCAGCGCATGGATGCGCAGGAGTGGCCGCTTCATCCAGGCTACGAAACTATTTGGTGCGTGGAACGCACCAGACTGTGTGAAAACTCCCTCTGATTTGCGATACTCGTACCCAATCTAACGTCGAAGGAAAAACATCATGAGCCACATTGAAGGGCAAAACCGACAACAGACGGTGTTATTTCCGCCGACCTTGGACGAGTACGTGGCGGTCGACAATCCGGTGCGGGTAATAGACACCTACGTCGATGTCCAAGACCTGGGTGGATTGGGATTTGCGCGTGTCGAACCTAAAGCCACAGGTCGTCCGGGTTACGCGCCGGGGGATCTATTGAAGCTTTATATCTACGGGTATTTAAATCGGCTGCGCTCAAGCCGGGTTTTGGAGCAGGAGGCGCAACGCAACGTGGAACTCATGTGGCTGCTTAAGCGCCTGAGCCCGGACTTTAAGACCATTGCGGATTTCAGGAAGGACAATGGTGGAGCGATCCGGCAGATGTGTCGGGCGTTTACCCTGTTTTGCCAGGCGCAGGGGTTGATTAAGGGGGAATTAGTGGCGATCGACGGATCGAAATTCGTAGCGGTCAACAACCCTGGCCGCAACTTTACCGAGGGTAAGCTTACGCGCCGCATCGGGGAGTTGGAGCACCACATTAGCGCGTATCTGGAAGCGTTGGAACGCAATGACGCCCAGGATCCGGGGGCGCCTAGCCGCGAAGACATTACGCGGGCACTTAAGCATCTTAAGGAGAACCACGCCAACGCCAAAGCGCGTCTTACCCAATTACAGAAAAGCGGTGAATCCCAGCTTTCGCTGACTGACGCAGATGCCCGTTCCATGAAAGCCGGGGCAGCGAATATCGTTGGCTACAACGTGCAGACCGTCGTGGACGCGGGACACAAGTTGATTATTACGTTTGATGTTAACAACGCCTGCAACGACCGCAACCAGCGCGCCGCGCGGGCGCTTGAGGCCAAAACAGCGCTTAATACGCGAACGCTGACCGTGGTGGCTGATGTGGGTTATTGCAATGCCGAGGAAGTCGCAACCTGCATGGAAAATGGGATTACGCCTTATGTGCCGCGCCCGAAGATTGGAGGCAATGAAAAACGCGGACTCTACGGCAAAGACCGATTCTGCTACGAGCGCGACCATTATACCTGTCCCGCTGGCGAAATCTTGGCTTATCAAAGCACTTCATTACATCAAGGTAGGCCGGTGAAGATTTATGGTACACCCGCGTGCAAGACCTGTTTACAGCGTAGTCACTGCACCACCTCCAAGGTGAAGGGCCGCATCATCACTCGATCCCTCCACGAAGATGCTCTGGATGCGATGGCAAAGCGGGTCAAGGCCGCCCCGAGAGATGGGCTATCACGTCTCAATTGTCCGAACAGGACTACCAGAAAAGACAATCCGTCAAGAGGAGATTGTTTCCGTCGTTGAAGGCCAATTCGGGTTCGAGCTTGAGCGCGACGATGCGGGCTCAATTAAGCAGGTTTCTCGGGAAGTCTCGGGGGAAGAAGTTCTTCTGTTTTACGACGAGGGCGAGTTGTGGGCAAAGACCCCCGGTGAGACGACCCTAAGAACAATGATAGAGATTGCTCGCGCGCTCGGCAACGGCGCACGCGTGCGTGGCGATGAGGGCGAAACATACAAGAGCGTTACCAAGACATTTCATCACCCGGATGATGCCCATTTACTGGAAGAAACTCCAAAAATCTACTGGAAAGACGTGGTGTCGTGGGCCTTGCCAATTTTGGCAGGCCTTTCCTTCATCTATGGTTTCGGGACGCTGCTGCTTCGGTACTTGAGCAAAACCTACGGTTTCGGGTCTTAACTTAAGCGTGGTTGGGCTGAGCGCACGATGCCCAACATCAGCAAGACAGGAATACATCTCACGAAAAGTCGCCTCAGGCGGCATGAGGGTGTAGATTGAAATAGATTATTTAGTTAAGGGAGGAACAATCATGAAGATTCAGCGGCTTCTCATCGTGCTCACTCTGGTGAATCTGGCGCTTCTGATTTTCACGCTCGCGCAGATACGTCCGGCGGTCGCCGAAGGCGTCCCGCCAGTGCTGCGAGGTCGTGCGCTCGAAATTGTCGATGAGCAGGGTCGGGTTCGGGCATCGCTCAATGTGCTGCCGGCAAAGACGCAGCCGAACGGTGAGACGTACCCTGAGACCGTGTTGTTGCGGCTGATCACCGAGCGCGGGCGTCCATCAGTCAAAATCGGCACGTCGGAGCAGGCCGCGGGAGTGAGCCTCGCCGGCCCCTCGAACACGAAAGACACATACGTGATATTGGAGGCGAAAGGCACGGCCAGCTCATTGAGACTGAAAAACGAGGATGGCCGAGAGCAGATCGTCAAGCCGTAGCATGGAAACACACCCCACATCCGGATTTACTTCATGCTCGACGCGGTTGCGGCGGGAATCAAACGACAGTTACGGTGGGGTCTGTACCTCGAACAATCCCCAATCGAGCCAGTCCACTAGGCCAGGGCGATCAGCGCCAATACGGCACTCAACACCGGTTTGGACATCGCCATAGGACTACTTCATTCCGAGCTGGCTCATCAGGAAGGCATAGATGTCGGCGCTTTCCTCGATGCGCTTGTCCAGTCCCGTGCCGCTACCGTGGCCGGTGTCCGGGCTGATCCTCAACAGGATCGGCTTGCCCGATGATGTTGCCGCTTGCAGGCGCGCCGCCATCTTGCGCGAATTGTAGGGGTCCACGCGGCCGTCGTTTTCACCGCTCGTGAGCAACACGGCCGGATAGGGAGCGCCGTCCTTTACGTTGTGATAAGGCGAATAGGCGTAGAGGGCATTGAACTGGTCACTATCCTTCACCGTGCCGAACTCCGTCACGTTGAACGCTCCGTTTGGCGTCAGCTCCACGCGCAGCATATCGTAGATTCCCACCGAGCTCACCACCGCGCGGAAGAGGTCCGGCCGCTGCGTGAGAATCGCCCCCATGAGCAGCCCGCCATTGCTCCTTCCCTGCGCGGCGAGCTTGTCGCGCGTCGTGTAGCCACGGTCGATCATGTGCTGAGCGCCGGCGATCATGTCATCGAACACGTTCTGCTTCCTGGTGAGATTGCCGCCCAGATGCCATGCCTCGCCGAATTCTCCGCCGCCACGGAGATTCACGACCGCCAAGATGCCGCCGTGGTCCAGCCACACCCGATTGGTCGGCGAGAAGGATGGCCGCTGGCTCAAGCCATAACCGCCGTAGCCGTACAGCAGCATGGGGTTCGAGCCGTCACGCTTGGTGCCTTTCTTCATCAGGATATTCACCGGCACCTTCGTGCCATCCTTGGAGACTGCCATTTCCCGAACGACTTCCGCGTCGTCGAACCGGACCTTCGATTCGCCGGCGAGCGCGGTCCTGACGAGCTTGTCTTCCCGCGGTGAATAGCGGTACCAGGCAAAGGGTTTCACATAGCTCTGGCTTCCCAGGAGAACATCGTCGCCGTCCAGACGCTCGCCGATGGAAGCGCTGGACACGGGCTCGGTCGGCAGCGCGGGCAGTGACTTCCCGGCGAGATCGAATACCCGGATTTCCGAAGGGCCGCCCACCATGTAGGCCACGTAGAGCCGCGTTTTGGCCGGCACCATCGATTCAATGACCGCGTCGCCTTGGGGCACCAGCAGCGTTGCGCTCGCCAGATCGGGCCTGGACATCGGCATCGTGACGATCTTGCCGCGCGGCGCGTCCTTGAGCGAGAGCGCATAGAGCTTGCCGTCCGGCCCCAGCCCGATGCGCCGGATCTTGTCGGCATGGTCCGCAACCCGAATCCACTCCCCTTTCGGATTGCGCAGGTAATACGCAAACTCGCCGCCGTCGCCGTTGGCCACGCTCGCCAGGACGTAACGCCCGTCGCGCGTCGAGCTCAGCGCCGTTTCCGCAATGCGCGGGAATTCCCTGCCGATGACATAAGTATCGGCGCTCGCGGGCGTGCCGAGCTTGTGGAAATAGACTTGCTGGTAAAAGTTGACGTCCTCCTTGGCGCGCTCGTTTCCCTGCGGGTATCGGGTGTAGTAGAAGCCCGTCCCGTTGTCGTCCCAGGCGATGCTGCCGCCCGCGGTGGCGTACTGAACGCGCGGAACAACGTCGTCGAGCTTCTTGCCGGTGCGAGTGTCGAACACATGCGCCGATCCGTCTTCGCTGCCGTTTTCCGATAGCGCGACGGCGACATACTTGCCGTCGAGCGACGGCGCATAGAAATCGATCGCGGTGGTGCCCTTCGCGTTCAGCGTGTTGGGATCCAGGAGAATCCGTTCGGATTTTACGTCACCGGCCGATTTCATGACCACCAGGAAGGGCTGGTTCTTCGGCGGCTGGAGCTTCATCGCGAAGAGCGCACCGCGATAGTGAAAGCCGTAATAGCGAAAGGGCGCGCTGCCGAGCAGTTCCTTGAAACGCGCCTGAAGCCCCCGTCGGGCCGGCAGCGCGTCGAGCACGCTGCGGGTGAGGTCCAATTGTTTCGCGCTCCAGGCCTTTACGGCGGGATCGCTCCCATCTTCGAGCCAGCGGTAATCCTCGGTGATCTGGACGCCATGATAGGAATCGGTGATTGGCTTCTTGGGAGTCTCCGGGTAATCCAGGGCATGAGCGTTGGCGGCCAGCACCAGCACTCCCACGATAGCGGTGCAAATGGCGGTGATACGAAAATCAGATCGCAAAGACATTAGAGACGCGAGCCGCTTGGGATTGATGCCATACCTGGGCAGTCGGAAAGGGGAATAGGGAAATTAAACGCCCCTTTTCGCCAACTATCAATCTATCGCTGAGCCCGCGAGTAGTCAATCGCAATCAATCGTACGAGTGTTTGGTGAAAATTGCGGTTTTGCGGGGAGTCTTCGGGCCATGCTTCGGCCCGGGGTGGCTGATTTCGAGACCGTTTGGACGCTTGCGCGAGTGCGGGCCGAGCGGGAGGGTCGGCCCAGTTGCAGAACCGGTGCAACTTCTGCCACAACCGGAATTACGCCGGCGAACAGAACGTCCCGCGCCTTGCCGGCCAACGCGAAGACTACCTGGTGAAGGCGCTGCGCGCATTTAAGAGCGATAGCGTCGCGGCTACGACGCGGCGATGGCCGACGTTCTCTACGCGATAGCGACGCGCAGATCCGCGATCTCGTGTACTTTCTGGCGCGTCTGCGCTGACGTGTCGCCGCCGGTCTAAGTTGAATCCCCGGGTTCCGCTGCGCTTCACCCAGGCTACGGAACTAATACGGCACGGCGTGCGATGGAGGCAAAGAATAAAGCCCGGCGGGCCGGGCTTCGGTCATTGCGTTTGCTTCACTTCCCCGGGTTTCGCTTGCGCTCAACCCACGCTACGCGGGCTGAGCAAGCCAAAGAGCAAAATCAGGATCGTCACGATCGCTCCCTCCCTGATAGTCCAGCTACTTTTGGGTAGCCTCCACCCTGATCTGGCCGCCCGCGTAGGGGAATCGCCGCACGGCATAAGGCTGGAATGCGCCTCGCCCGAAGGCCGGGTTCTCCTTGACGCGGTAGGACACGACGTTGTATGTCTCCGCCGGCGGGGTCGTCCACTCGACGTGATAGCCGATCGTAGGCTTGACGCCCAGGAAGACGGCCACGGCGAAGTAGCCCTTGAAACTCGCGCAGGGAGAGAACTTGCCGATCGCTTTCCAGAGCGTGCTCCACTCCTCATCGGTGCGCACCACGACGACCATGGGGTTTGCCACGGGAGACAAGCCCTCCCACTCCATGGGAGGGACTAGGGGCAACGCGTGGTCCCAGCTGTCCACGGGACGAAACCTGCCTCCGACAAGCGCATTGTCGGCAACGACCAGTCTGAGGCGGAAGCCCCCGTCCGTTCCCGCCTTGTCGCCCAGGACATCGCTGTCCTGCTCCCCCGTCAGGAGGAGAAGGGCGTAGACGCCGTCGCTGGCCCAAGCGCCAAGCAGGTAATTGGACTTGCCGCCGCATCTCGTCCGCAGCTCGTCCGTAAGTTGAGTCTCCTCGAGGTCGCGCCTGAGCGCCGGGAACGAGAATATCTCGTTGGCCAGCCTCCTCGGGCCACTGCCTTGATCCCGGTATCTCGGCAGGCCGGACTTGTCGATCGCGGCCGCGGCGATTTCTGCCCTGGTTCTGAGCACCTCGAAGTGCCGCATCACGTCGGGCACATCGCGGAACATGGGCCCAAAATCAGCCGCGATCTCGCGCACGGCGTCGGCGCCCTTGAGCCGCAGCACGGTGACATCGGGAACGTCGAAGGCCGTCTTTCCGTCTCGATAGGCCAAGGCGGCGCGCAGCGCCGTCGCCGGCTCATGGACTTCGGACGGATCGAAGGCAAACTCCTCGTCGCAGTCCCGGGCCTTGCGGCCCCGCGCCACGAGCCCTGCATTCTGCTTCCTGCACTTCTCCATCTCTCGCGCGGCCTCGCGCCCCGCGTTCTGGGCGCCCTCGACCTCGGCGCGTATGGCGGCAAGGTAGGGACCAAGGATGGGCGCGCGCGCGGCGAGCTGCTCAGCTTTGTCGCCGATGCCAATGGTAACCGTCGGATCGGAGCGGGAATGCGCGGGGCCGGCCAGCGCGGCCGCGGCGGCGAGCAGCATGATGAGCAGGCAGCCCTTTCGTTCAGCAGCACCTGTCATAGCGCCATCCTCCTTACCTCGGCAAGCAGATCCTCGAGGGGAATAGGGGAAATTAAACGTCTCTTTTCGCCAACCATCAATCTATCGCTGAGCCGGCGAGTAGTCAATCGCAATCAATCGCCGCCTTCCGGCCCTAAGTCGATGATCCAATCGGCGGCTTTAATGACGTCGAGATTGTGTTCGATCACGATAATGGTATTGTTGTGGTCGCGCAGGCGGTGCAGCACCGCCGGCAAACAGCTTGCGCAAGGGAGAAGGAACGTCCCTGCGCGGCGGTGAGGCCGGGGGACACCTGGCCGTGGAGCCAGTAGGGGCATCAGCAATTGGCCGATCAAGAAGTTGCCAATTGGGCGGTCTAAAAGAATACAATTGGACGCAATGGGGGACAACTCTACCCCCGCTATCTTTTGCCCCGCCTGCGGCGAGCGCTGGCGGATACACCGGCCTGGCGTGCAAACCATCAAGTGAGCGGGTCATCGCCGGGACTTTGCCAACTTCAATTCCTCCCACATCCAGCCGAAGTCATAGGGCGCGGTTCCTTGCTCGGCGGCGCGGCGTAGCTCGTGGTTTTCCAGATACTTAAGCCATGCGATGACCTGCTCGCGCCCCTTCTTGCTCCTGATGCACTGCCGCGGAGTTTTCCCGTCCAACGCGGGGATGGGCTGGTCCAGGCACTGGCGGTAATGCCGATCGAGATAGTCGTGCACGATCCCGGCGGCGACCTCAGGATCGATCGTGTCGGCGGCGCGTCCGCCGTCCGCGGTTTGCGGAACCGGTTTATCCTCTGCCATCAGTTGTTCCGGGGTCTGCACCTTGGTCAGGGGTGGACTGACCAGATCGCGAAGGAGTGCCATTAGCGTATTTTTGCCCCGCTCTGTCCGCTCCAAGGAGTTGGCTGTGAAGGTCAGCGCCTTTGGTAGCAGTTCAAGTGTACCGCTGATGGGGAGCTGACCGTTGTAGAAGGATTCGATGGACAGATCCTGTCCAGGTGTTTTGCCGGTGCCCTTGAATTCCGGCAGCCACGTCCATACCGGCTCACCGGCGGGATCGCGTTCCCATTCGGAGGCCGCATCCAGGCGTTCTATAATTGCGTTTCGATCGTTATCGTCAAACGGAAAGCGGCTTTCGGTAAACACCAGTGGCTCGCCATCGCGGTTGACCATTTTGGGCAGCGGTGCGTGTAGCCGTTCCAGGGTATGCATGAGCCAGATCTGGGTGAATGCGGGGCAGGATTGCTGCAGCAGCTGCCTGTCGAGCGCTTCCGGCGGCAGCGCCTTGGCCACGGCCTCCTTGTCGGCCAGCCGGCTTAGTTTTTTGATCAGTTTCTTGCGGGTGTTGTCCAGCACCTTCAGCAAGTCTTGCGACGCTTCCTGGGCAAACGGCAGGATGCCGCCGGAAAAGATATATTTGCCGTCCGACTTCAGCGCCCGGGCCGCGATCCGGTCCCACTGGACCAAGCCTTGCGTGCCCAGGTGTTCATAGACGCGGATGGGCTCGCCGCCGCGCACTAGGTCGCGCAGGTCGCCATGATGGCCGGGCGAGACGGCGATCACTTCGTAGAGGGAGAGAACGGAATCGCGAAGCTGTTGCAGATACCGGCGGCCGGGGACGCTTTCGCGCCAGCCCCGGTGCTTCAGGTAATCGTCGATGGGATTCTTACCGTCCGGTGCGAAGTCGCGGCTGATGAAATCCTCGAACATCATGCCGAACAGCATACCTCCGTAGCCGTGCTCGGCCAGTTCCTGGGCAAGTTCTTCGTGGCTGATGCCCATGCGGTCGCAAACCGGGGCGAGATGGGCGTCGAATACGGCCGCCTGTTGGTCCTCCCAGTCGGGACGAGCAGCCCAATTCATAATGTTGCGTATCGCTTTATCAGTATCGCTATGGTTTCCCATGCTCTTTTTTCCGTGGGGGCTCTGTTCTTTGGTGACGGGTGATGCATTAGGGTATTAGCTTACACCAAGGAGCGCAGCGTTTGGACACTTTACTCTATCAAGTGACGCACCCGCGTGAGCCTACAGACAGGCTGCAGTAAACAGATTCATTTTTCGGTTCAATTTCTGTTATTGCTTGACTTAGCCCAACTTCCTCGCCAAGCCTTCCGCCCCGCACCATTGTATGGTGCGGATGATCCAATCGGCGCATCATCTCAATAGATAAAGATGTCAGGAACCTTTTATTAATTCTGCCACAGAAAAAAGGCGACCGCCTTGCGGTTCTCGGCCGAACCTAATATAATTGGACATATAATTGAATTAGGAGGGTGCGCCATGGGGCAAGTGACCATTTATCTGGATGACGAGAACGAGAAGCGCCTCAAGGCCGCAGCCAAGGCAGCGGGAGTGCCGGTGAGCCGCTGGGTGGCGAGGATGGTTCAGGAAAAGGCGCATACCGTCTGGCCGGAATCGGTGCGCCGGCTTGCGGGCGCCTGGCAGGATTTTCCTGACCTTGAAACCATCCGGGAGACAGAAGGAAAAGACAGCGCGCGGGAAGCGTTCTGATGTATGTCCTGAATACCAACACACTAATCTATTTCTTCCGTGGCCAGGGAAAGGTGGCGGAACGCCTGCTGGCTACGCCGCCTGTCGAGGTGGCAATCCCAGCGGTCAGTGTATACGAGCTGGAAGTCGGTATCGCTAAATCGGCCCACCCGGCCAAGCGGCGGCAACAGGTCGATGATTTGCTGGAAGCGGTCACGGTGCTGCCCTTTGACAGGGCTGCGGCGGTGGCCGCCGCCGGCGTGCGGTCCGCGCTGGAAAAAGCCGGCCGGCCCATCGGGCCTTTGGATACCCTTATCGCCGGTACCGCTCTAGCGCACCGGGCCACCCTGGTCACGCACAACACGCGCGAATTTAAGCGTGTGTCGAAGCTGGCCTTGATCGATTGGTACGACTGAGACCAACCCACGGCGAAAAAAAGCTCGGTGTCGCTTTAGTCTCTGGCGATCGACACGCCGAACGAGGTGATTGTCGTGGATGCCCGCTCTTGGCCCGCAAGTTGACCTTCCAATAACCCATAAAACGGCGCGCAATTATGCAGGCGCAAGTCTATGGTTAGCGAAGTTACAGTTTTATGTTGCTTTTCCCGCCCACGCCGAATTATTAACCTATTTTCCGTTTCAGGTCTCCGGTTTTTCCGAGCACCGGTTTAAGATACCGCCCGGTATAAGAGATTGAATGGTCCGCAATCTCTTCGGGTGTGCCGACGGCGACGATATCCCCCCGCCATCGCCGCCTTCCGGTCCTAAGTCGACGATCCAGTCGGCAGTTTTAATGACATCGAGATTGTGTTCGATTACGATAATGGTGTTGTTGTGGTCGCGCAGGCGATGCAGCACCGCTAAGAGCTGTTTAATGTCGTGAAAATGCAAGCCGGTAGTGGGCTCATCTAAAATATATAAAGTGCGGCCGGTGTCCCGCTTGGAAAGTTCGCGCGCGAGTTTAATGCGCTGCGCCTCGCCGCCGGACAGGGTGGTTGCGCTCTGTCCCAGGGTAATATCGGGTTTCTCCATGAGAGAAAGAAACTGGCGCGCATACGCCGAGAGCGACTCCACATGGCGGCGTTGCCCCTCGGCATAAAGGGTATCAAAGGCAAGCGAAGACTTGCCGGAACCGGACAGGCCGGTAATGACGATTAGCTTGTCACGCGGTAAGTC
>Ga0209701_10003245_pt1 | contig 10624 bp, 10 predicted proteins | sample CZO8metaG_4_FD_188356 | JGI IMG/M metagenome (GOLD analysis project Ga0209701, IMG submission 188356) | Vadose zone soil microbial communities from the Eel River Critical Zone Observatory, Northern California, USA - CZOApr15con2H3.8 metaG... | ecosystem: Environmental > Terrestrial > Soil >...
CAGATGCTTCTCCACAGCCAGGCGTTCCTCACCTTGTAGCGCTCCCAGCGCGTACAGCGAGAGATCATCCGCGAATTGTTCGTGCACGCTCATGGGTTGAAGGCTTTGCGCAAGGTCAGTAGACCAGCGCGAATGCGGGTCTTGATCGTTCCAAGAGGTTCGCCGGTTTTTTCCGCAATCTCGGTATGAGTGAGCCCTTCGAAGAAAGCCATTTCCAATGCCGAACGTTGTGGTGGAGGCATCCCTCCCAGGGCACCTCGAATTTTTTCGAGGGTGCGGCTCAACTCGGCACCGCCGACAAGGTCCGGTTCGATGGATACGATCACATCGGTAATGTCCGTCTCCGGCCGTCGCTTGCGGAGCGAGTCGATTGCCCGGTTCCGCGTGATCACGGCCAGCCAACCGGGCAGGCTACCCCGAGTGGCATCGAATACGTCTGGACTACGCCAGAGTTGCATGAAAATTTCCTGCAGAATGTCCTCTGCCGCCCCAGTATCACCCAGAACTCGCAGCGCCACCGAATAAACGATCGAAGAGTAGCGCTCGTAAAGCTGCGCCATGGCTTGCTCATCGCCGGAGCGAATCGCCGACACCAGCATGGCGTCAGGCGAAACCACGTTTGAGGCAGCGCGAGACAAGTCAGTTAACTCTTCCTTTCTAAGTACGTAGGGCAGTCATGAGTGGATTGCCCTGATCGAGCTTCTCAAACATCATGCAGCGCAAATCATGCAGCGCAAATCATGGTACCAGACATACGAATGCTTCGAGCGTATTCGAACTACACAACTTCTCCGCATGGCGCGGGAATTTGTGTCATATACGAAACAACCTTCTTATCGGATTGCTGCAAGCGCGAAAAATCCTTAAACGATGAATGCCTCGTGAAAATTTGGCGGCCACAAATCCGACACCAGCGCTGCCGCGTACTTGAGTTTGTAGACGGATCCAATCGTAACCGCTGAGGCGCGGCGCCGCGCGGCAGCGGCAGTATCGCGATGGCAACGTCCACCAAACTTAAATCCCGAGAGGAAATTTCAATGAAGCGACTGAAAGCAATCGCGGCCCTCGCCATGGCGCTGATGGTGCTGGTTCCTGCCAGCCTGTTTGCGTCCAGCCATCGCGAGGCCCCAATCTCCGCACTCGACCACAGCGCGGACGTGACTGACTGGTACGCCTTCGTCAGTTACGATCACCACGACCGCGTCACCATGATTCTCAACGTCGATGGGTTCCTCGAGCCTTCGAACGGACCCAACTACTTTCCCTTCGATCCCAACGTTCGCTATGTAATGAACGTCGACAACAACCAGGATGCAAAAACCGACATCAGTTTTCAATTCCGCTTCAATACGGAGATCCGCCAACCAGGAGTATTCACCGGCTTCGTGGGCGGAATCGGAGGTTTTCCGCAAATTACCGCGTTGGATGGGCCCGGTTCGGAAGGCCTGAGCTTGCGACAGACCTATACCGTAACGATGATCAAGAACGGCGTTGCTACCGACCTGACCAACGGCCGAACGCTTTTTGCAGTGCCTACGAACGTTGGACCGCTCACCATGCCCGAATATCCCCACCTTTTCAACCAGGGTGTCTATGACCTCGGCAATGGTGTCCGGGTATTTGCGGGAACAGTCGATGATCCTTTCTATATCGACCTCGGCGCTGCTTTTGATTCCTTCAACTTCCGCATGGGCGTGGGAGGAATCCTGACCCCTGCCGTGGACGCGGACGACACGCACAACTACGCGCCAGACGCGGTGGCCGGCTTCAACGTCAACTCTATCGTGCTGGAAGTTCCGATCGCCATGCTGACAGTTGATGGCAAGTTGCATGGCGCTGGCGAAAAGCAGGCAGTGATCGGCACGTACGGAGAAACCGACCGTCAGCGGATCACGATTCACCGCCTCGATGGGCAAGTGAACGGCTCAGGCGCATGGCGTCAAGTGAACCGCGAAGGGAACTCCTTGATCAACGAACTGATCATTGGAACCGGCTCGAAGGACCTGTTCAGCGTTTCCGATCCGCAAAACGACGGCCAGTTCGCCAACTTCTTCCTTGATCCGTTGTTGGCGCACCTCTACTCTTCGATTCTCAACATTCCCATTCCGCCGGCGCCTCGTACCGACCTGCTTCCGCTGGTCCAGTACAGGGCTCCGATTTGTCCAGGCTGCGGTCCGAACGACGCGGGCCCGGTCGCTGACCTGCTACGGCTAAATACCGGTATCCCTCCGACTCCAGTAGGCAGCCAGAGGCGTCTTGGCTTCCTGGCGGGTGATCTTGCCGGATTCCCGCAAGGACGGCGGCCTATCGACGATGTCGTTGACATCGCCTCACGCGCCGTCGTCGGCATCCTCGTCGATCCGGTGAAGTACGGTGCGCGCGTTGGTGATGGTGTTAACACCAACGAAGTCGGCTATGGAACCAAGTTCCCATACGTGCTTCCTGCCCATAGCGGTCGTGACAGCCATCACACAGGCCCTGGACAGAAGGGCTGCAGTGGTCAACCCAATGGTATCTGTCCTGTGAAGTAAACCTTAATCGTGGCCGCTGCCCGACAAGGCGGCGGCCCCTAATTTCTTATCCCGACAAGTGAGGAATTATATGAAGAAACGGGCTGTTCTCCTGGTGATGCTCATGGCCGCGCTGGCGGCGGTTGCGCAAACCACAACTCTCCCTGCTAATGCGACTCCTTCTCCTGCCGAGCGGAGCATGGCTCAAGCCAATCGGCTGATCGAGAAGAATCCGAAGAACTTCGAAGCCTACAACGCTCTCGCGCTGGCGCTGTCGCGCCGCGCGCGCGAGTCTTCCGATGTCAAGTTCTATGCGCAGGCCGAAGAGACTTTGAAGAAGTCCTTCGAAATCTCGCCCGGCAACTTCGATGGAGAAAGAATCCATGTTTGGCTGCTGCTGGGAAAACACGAATTCGCAGCCGCTCGCGAAGAGGCGCGCAAGCTCAACAAGAGAGTGCCCGATGACGTGATGGTTTACGGATTTCTCACCGACGCGAACATTGAACTGGGGGACTACAAGGAGGCGGAAGACTCGGCCCAGTTGATGCTGGATCTGCGTCCCGGGAACCTCCCCGGATTGACGCGCGCCGCTTATCTCCGCGAACTGTTTGGCGACCTTGATGGATCGGTCGAACTGATGAATATGGCCTATCAGTCCACACCGCCGAGCGAAGCCGAAGACCGGGCTTGGATTCTCAGCCAGATCGGTCACTTGCAGCTCATGTCTGGGAAGATCACCGAGGCGGATAACACGTTGCAGCAAGCGCTGGCACTTTTTCCCGGATATCACTACGCGCTGGGCAATCTCGCCAAAGTCCGCATCGAGCAGAAGAGATATGAAGATGCGGTCAACGTTCTGCAGCAGCGTTATGACGCGGCCCAACACGCGGAGAATCTCTACGACTTGGCTGAAGCTTCGGAACTCGCTGGCCACCGAGACCAAGCCAGGAAAGCCTTTGCAGAATTTGAGACTAAGTCACGGCTCGAAAGTGTCCGCGCCGACAATTCCAACCGCGAACTGATTTTTTACTACTCCGACCATGCTCACCAGCCGGCCAAGGCCCTGCAGGTTGCGCAAGCGGAATACGCCCGGAGGCACGACGTGTTCACGCTCGACGCCTATGCCTGGGCTCTTCACGTCAACGGACGCGACACCGAAGCTCGCACGCAAATCGCAGCGGCATTAGCTGTAGGTATTCGCGATGCAAAAATGCTTCGCCACGCCGGAGAGATTGCCTTGAGTACCGGAGACCGTGTCGCCGCGGAACGGTATTTGTTCGATTCTACGAAACTGAATGCTCCCGGATCGAGCCAGGCGCGGGACCTGCTGGCCAGCCTTTCCGCGCCCAAGAAGAACTGACCATGCGAAACGCGCTCTTCATCGTGATGGCCGTGAGCGTCCTTACCGGCTGCTTGCTTGCGGAAGATGCTGTGGCCGGAGCGAATCCTGCCACAGCACCTCAACCGAGCGTGGCCACCGACTCTCGCGCTGAAAGATTCCTCTTGAGTGGCCATGTGGTCGCCACAGACGGAGAGCCCATCCCTAAGGCTGAAATTCAACTGGGGACCGCGACGGCGAGAACGGATCCGCAAGGCAGCTTTCAGTTGCTAGCCCTTTCAGGAGTGCGCAAGATCTCGATTTCAGCGAGCGGTTACACACCCTTTGCCGTTCCGGTTTCAATCTCCGCTGATACCGATTTGAAATTCGAGCTGCAGCTTTCCGCTACGACAACGGTCAGCGCGCAAGTGGACATTCCAATTTCCGCTGCTTTAACGCAAATCTATGAGTCTGACGACCTACTGCAAGCGCGGCCCGGTCAGCCCGGGGTCCCCGTAGCTCTGCCGGGTTATCCCTCAGAAACCGCATCCGGTGGAGTGAAAGCGCCGCAGTATTTTGCGCCTGGTGTGGCTGGAGATCACGGCGAACCGATTGCCCAATACATTCGGGTTGGTGACTTCCTGTTTCCCAACAATCTGCCAGCCAACGCGCACGGCAATGGCTATGCCGATCCCAATCTGCTGATCCCAAATGCGATCGGTTTTGTGGAATCAGATGCAGGAGCATTCGATGTGCGTCACGGTAATAACGCGGTTGATCTTGCCGTCACTTACGGTTTGGTCCCGCGGCTGGAACCCTTTGTTCAGATTTCCGCTGACCCGCGCGATTACGATGTTGTTTCCGGATGGAGTCCTGGCAATCCGCAAGCGGGCGCGTGGCTGGGGATGGAAATCGCCGGCGGCGACGGATTTCTCGCGCTACCCGAGCACCGCCATCAGTACAAAGTCAATGCCGAGCGCTATTACACCTTCGGCCATCACCTGTTGACGCTGTTCGGAGCAGGTTACTACGGAGAGTCCCGCATCCCCGGGCTCGTGCCCATTGCTATGCGAGTCCCGCAAGACACAATCGATCCTCGCCAGTCCGACCGCACGCATACGGCTTTGTTCGTAGCTTCCGATACGTGGCAGATCACGGATCGGCAACAGCTCCAGTTCTCGGAATATTTCCGCACCTACCGCTTGGACCTCAAGTCGGATTTCGGCGATGGTTTGATTCGGCAATCCGAGTTTCGCACGGTCACGGGTGGCAACACTTCTTACAATCGGCGAGTGAACTCGGCGATTTCATTTTCCGCGGGCCTGGATTTCCGTCGCGATTCTCCGCGGAACGCCGAGCTTGCTCATGCCGATGCGAGTGGCGTCTTTCAGCCAGTCACGCGCAATGACTTCACGATCAGCGATCTTGCTCCGTATGCCTCCGTGGAGGGAGCGATTTCGCGATTCGTCATCTACAGCGCCGGCGTCCGCCACGATGCACTTTCATTCAGCAACACGGACCGGCTCACTCCGGCAGATTCGTACGAAACTGGCGCGGGACTAACTTCGCCCCGCGGCACACTGTCGTTTCGAGTTCCGAACAGGTCTCACCTTCCGGTCTTAACCTTCAGCTCGGGCAAGGCGTTTCACACCAATGACCCCCGCATCGGCTTGGGCACGAGCCACGGCACCCCCATTGCAACCTCGCATGCGAACCAATTCGTTGCATCGGAATCGGTCTTGGGCGCACGGTTTCGATTGTCGCTGGTCCGCGTGAGCAACGCGCAGGAATTGGCAAAGATTGATCCGGATACCGGCCTGCAGCGGATTGTCGGTCCGTCCATGGTGCGAGCTCTAACTGTGTCCGCTCAGCGGCATTTTTCTTTTGGCTCACTCCAAGCCACGTTTGCCCGCGCCCAAGCCAAGAGCCGGCTCACGGGTCAGGACATCCCAGAGGCGCCCCGGTTGATCTGGGATATTTCCGCCACGACCTTCCGCTTGCCAGGCCGATTGCGAGCTTCGGGCGAATTCGAGTACGTCGGGCGCAAGCCGCTGGGGAACGGATTCACCGCCGTGCCCGTACGCGAAATTCGTGGCTCTCTGACCCGCAGCTTCCGCAGCGAATTGTTCGAAGCGGGAGTCCATTTCCTGTTCGCCAACGGCTACACCGGGCAGACTCTAGAGACCCTCCAGATGCCGAACGAAACAATACCAGCGGAGCGGGCCGTGGGCGTGCGAAATCAATCCTATGCCGGAGTCAGCTTCATCTATCACTTGAAACCGGCCCGCCATTAGAGATTGCTCCTCAGCAGCGTTCGCCTGTTAATGGAGTCCGGAACCTGCTGAATTTCGGGCACCCAGGTCCGCTTATAAGGTTGGAAAACCCTTTTTGCAAACCCTACCGCTTTCACAGCCCGCAACCTGACCTGCCCGGCCATTTTTGTACCAAGTGGAATGAGAGAGAATCCACTTGGAGGAAAAGCGGGTCATGCCCATGCAGAGGTACAAACCAGAGCAGATCGTGACGATGCTGCGGCAGATTGAAGTCAGCATTGCCAACGGAAAGACCACCCCACAAGCTTGCAAGGAAGCCGCCCTCACGGTGCAGACCTTCTACCGCTGGCGCAAGGAATACGGCGGGTTGAAGATGGACCAGGCGAAGCGGCTGAAAGAACTGGAAAAAGAAAACGGCAAGTTGAAACGGCTGGTCGCGGAGCTGGCGTTGGACAAGCAGATCGTGAAGGATATTGCGGAGGGAAACTTCTAAGCCCGGAGCGACGTCGGTGCGCCGTAGAGCATGCCCGTGAAGAGTACGCAGTGAGTGAGCGGCGGGCGTGCCGAGTGGTGAGGCAGTGGCGAGGAACACAACGCTACTTGCCGCAGCGGCGCACGGACGAAGACGAACTGACACAGACGATCCTGGCCCTGGCGGCGAAGTATGGGCGTTACGGCTATCGGCGCATCACGGTGTTGTTGCGAAGCGCAGGATGGGCGGTGGGGAAGGATCGAGTGCAGCGGATCTGGCGACGCGAAGGGCTGAAGGTGCCGCAGAAACAGCGGGCGCGAGGGCGCTTGTGGCTGGGCGATGGTTCGTGCGTACGGTTGCGTCCGGAGCGGGCGAATCATGTGTGGAGCTACGACTTTGTGAAGGCGATGACGCACGATGGACGAGCGCTGCGCATTGTGGTGGTGATCGACGAATACACGCGGGAGTGCCTGGCGTTGCGTGTGGAGCGGCGTTTGGGCAGTTTGCAGGTGATCGAAACGTTGGCGGATGTGATGCTGGTGCGGGGAATACCGGAGCACATACGTTCGGACAATGGGCCGGAGTTCATTGCCGGGGAGTTGCGGAAGTGGCTGGGCAAGCTGGGCACGAAGACGTTGTACATCGAGCCGGGAAGCCCGTGGGAGAACGGGTACTGTGAGAGTTTCAACGGGAAGTTGCGCGATGAGTTCTTGAACGGCGAGATCTTTTACTCGCTGAAGGAGGCACAGATTTTGACGGAGAGGTGGCGGGTGGAATACAACACGGAACGGCCGCACTCGGCGCTGGGCTACCGGCCGCCGGCACCGCAAGCCATCATTCCAAAACCCGGGCATGGAGATGTGGAAAACGCTCCGCGTTTCCCACATCTCCACACCCCCGACGACGGCGGCCGCGGACAAATGTTCAACGAGGCGTTACACTAACATTCCACTTGGTACAAAACATCGGGCAGGTCAGCTTCACCTCGGCTGCTGCATAATCCTATTGAGGTATTTGTGAGAGGGCTTCTAGTCTGCGTGAGCCGCTCGCTTTTCAACATAGCTCGTATGTTCGGCGGGAATCTTCCTTAAAGAACCGGGCAAGCTTGACCACCCCTGAGGTACTGGAAATGACACCGTGCGAGATTGTTCTGACGTTTCCAAGCGCTCACAGACTCCGAAAAAAGGCAAATTTCTAGTCACTCCAAGCAAAGCTGCGGCTTTGGACGATAATGGAACTGATGAAGTTGAATGTGGAATGTTATGCGGGCCGAAAAGCTGACGAACAACCTATTCGGTTCCGGCTCGAAGGAAGACAGTATCACGTCGAGACGGTGCTGGACCAGTGGTACGACCCAGAGAGCATCCTTTATATGGTTCGCGCCGATGACGGGAACCTCTATGTTCTTCGGCAACAAACTTCTACGCCTGATGGAATGTGGGATTTGGTTTCGTTTCGCCAGAACACTGACACATCGGAAACTACCGGAGCCGGGCGATCCACATCTGCCGGCCATAGAGCGCAAGGTTCAGAGCGCAGATGAACACCCCTGCAATCGTCAGGGCTGTTGCAGAAATGTCCGGGTAGACCAACTTATCCAGATAATGGAGCAGGAACCCACCCCGGTACGGCTGAACTCCAGCCTTGGCTTCCAGCCAGTTCTCTAGCACCGTCACAGGACACGGCCAAGGAAGTAATTCCGTAAGAATTCCCCAAACAAGAGAACAGAGATGCAGCCAGCGCAGAATTGGGCGCGAGCGCGTCACCAAAGCTCCGAAGACTACCCACAAAATGAATAGCGCATGCAGGAAGAGCACGGAAACCGCGAGTACAGAATAGAAACTCGAAGCTGCATGCATTCCTAGAATCTACAGCAACCGCGGTTTACGATCGGGCCGGATACATGTTTGAAAGTGTTCTGGAGCACAAAATAGTATTGTTGGCAGAAGATTGTGCGAAAAATCATCCATGTCGACATGGACGCGTTCTATGCTTCGGTCGAGCAGCGCGATGATCCGCACCTGCGCGGCAAGCCCGTAATCGTCGCTTGGCGGGGTAACCGCTCTGTCGTCTGCGCTGCTTCGTACGAGGCAAGGAGTTTCGGTGTGCGTTCGGCTATGCCGGCAGTGCGCGCGGAACGCTTGTGTCCTGGCGCTACCTTCGTGCCTCCGGACTTCACACGTTATCGGGAGGTTTCGCGCAGCGTGCGGGAGATATTCAAGCGCCACACCGACCTGATCGAGCCACTGTCGCTCGACGAAGCCTACCTCGATGTTACCGAGAACAAGACCGGCTTGCCGACGGCCACTCTGGTGGCACGCACGATCCGTGAGCAAATCCGGCAAGAATTGAATCTGACAGCCTCTGCGGGCGTAGCACCCAACAAGTTCCTAGCAAAACTCGCCTCTGACTGGCGCAAACCAGATGGACTCTTCGTCATCCAGCCCGAGGATATCGATGCATTTCTGCTACCACTGCCCGTAGGACGTCTGCCAGGCGTCGGCAAAGTGACGGAAGAAAAACTTGCGAAGCTTGGAATAACGACAGTTGACGACCTGCGAACTCTCGATTTGCCATTGCTCGAAGACCACTTCGGCCGCTATGGCCTGCGCCTTCACGAACTCGCCCGGGGAATCGACGACAGTGCAGTCGTCCCAGACCGACCGACGCAGTCGATATCCGTCGAGGACACCTTTGAACACGATGTGCCGTTGGCAGAAACCGAACCCATGATCCGACGCCTGGCAGAAAAGCTTTGGTCTGCTTCGCGCAAAGAATCACGGATCGCACGGACGGTGGTTCTCAAGCTGAAAACCAGTGAATTCAAGATTCTTACCCGCAGCCACACGCTAGGCCCTCCTCCCTCGTCCTGCGAAGAATTGACGGAGATCGCGCTGAAGCTAAGACAGCGAGTGGACCTGGGTCCACAACAACGCTATCGGCTGGTTGGCATTGGTTTGAGCAATTTTCGGGAACCTGAAGACAACGTTGCACAGCCGGGACTTTTCGAGTAACCGCACGTTTTCGTATAGCCCGTCCGCACACGGCTATTAAGGGCCTTCAACGTAATCAGTCCGTTTTCAATCCTGAACGCATCTGGCAGTAATCGTTCTCCAAGGGTCTCGTTTCGCCGAATCTATATTTCGCACCTTTGTAAAGCGCTGCAGGACTAGCTTCGCCTCGAATTCCTCTCGCCCACCGAACAAATCGCCGAGAGCTTAGTCTTTTAGAAGAATGAAGCCGGCCTCTCTGTCTGCGCGCTCATTTGCGACCCTGTTGGGTGTCGCGTGCCAGCTTCTCCTGTACTTCTTGCTGGAAATCTTCCTGCTCCTCCTTACTCCCTTCTGTGAAAATCTTCCAAGCCTGCGGATCGACCCCTTTGGCGAAAGCCTGCTCGGCATGCCTGACTGCCTTAGTCACTTCTTCCTCGCCGATCGCCTTGACGATGGTGTTCAAGCGCCGGTTCGCATAATCCCGAGTGCGCCATTCGGATGATCCCGTGCAGCCGTTAAGGAAGTACGAAAAATCTAGATCAATGATCTCGGCCGTCCAGTGCTTGACGATCTGGATCAACTCGTATTTGGTGACCACATAGCCTGGCACTTCCACGCCGCCTTCGCCGACGATTTCGTCCACTCGGCCGATTACGAATGGGCCGGCTTGCATCGGGCCCAAGTCGCGGGCATCCTCGCTCAGTCTCTTGGTTCCGTCCGCCGTGCTCCGCGTCACGGATATTTCTGTGTTGTTGTTTTCTTGCGACATCTTTTCCTCCTTTAATAATTGCCTTCGCCCTTGCGGCGATGGCTACCAAGTGACGCATCTGCTGCTAGCGCACGCACACGCGTCGCTGCGCCAGCGTGCCGTTAGGACACAACTGGGACACAAAACTCAATGTTTGGAATCAGAAACTTGCGGGAACCGCGAGAAGCGAGTCAACCGAATCAACTAGATATGGTCGGGGAGAGAGGATTTGAACCTCCGACCCCCTGGTCCCGAAGTAAGGAGTTTAGTCTGTAACTGATTGGTCTGGTTGCGCTTACGAATCAGTGAT
>Ga0209701_10003246_pt1 | contig 10623 bp, 11 predicted proteins | sample CZO8metaG_4_FD_188356 | JGI IMG/M metagenome (GOLD analysis project Ga0209701, IMG submission 188356) | Vadose zone soil microbial communities from the Eel River Critical Zone Observatory, Northern California, USA - CZOApr15con2H3.8 metaG... | ecosystem: Environmental > Terrestrial > Soil >...
CCGGCCGCGGCCAACGCGATCAGGTGTTTGTACTTCAGCGGGATGTTCGTCTCGCTGAGCTCGAATTTCTTGAACAAGTCCCACCCCCCGCTCAGGGCGAGTTCGTCCCACTTGAAGTCCTCGAAGAAGCCCGGAACGAATCCGAACGTCCCCTTGATGTCTTCCAAGGTCTTCTGCTTCGTCACGATGTCACCCCCTCCCGCACAACGCAGGATTCAGGAACTTCTAATGCGCCCCCCTCGGCGCAAGCCATGATTGTCGAGAAACCTGCTTGGTCGATTGGCGAAAGACATCCCCCAGGGAAGCCCCATCGCGGGTCACTTCGTCGCTTCGATGACCATCTTGATGTTTTCCAGCATCCGATCCGCGGATTTCTCGTTCATCCGTTCGAATAGCAGCTTGTTTGCGATCTTCCCGAGCGGTCCGGGACGGACCTCGTAATCGACGTCCAGGGTCGCGAGGGTCTTCTCGCCCTTTGGCTGAAGGGTGATACCCATCGAGCCCGTCATTCGTCCTTCATACCGGGCGGCGAGCCGCCTGGGTTTTGCATATTCGCTGTAGGTGAACGTCTCGTTGAAGTCCATCCCCATCATGGAGTAGACGACATCGAATGTGTCGCCGAGTCGCTTGTCGCTCCTCCGGATGTTGCTGACTTTCGTGACGTTCGGGACGTAGACCGGAAAGTTCTCCGGATCGTCCAACATCTCAAACACCTTCTCCACCGGCGCACCCACTTCTAACGACTTCGTGATTCTTGGCATCGATGTGTCCCTCCCGATTGATCCCGTTGCGTCGTGAAAAGTCGGCGTCTTCCTTCCAGGGATCGGACGGATATCCGTGGTGAGGTATATTCACGTTTGCTCCCGCTCAGAGCGCTCACGAACGCGCAGCGCGAGTCCGGCTCCACATCGGCCCCTCGGAGGCCGAAAACAGAAGGCGGCTGCCACGAGGATCAATGGTAGACGACCGTGTAAACGGATTTCCTAAATCGACCGCAATCGGTGACTTCAGGCTGCCTGCAGGCGGGAGGTCAGGCTTTCGTCGCGCGGGTCATCAGGAAGTCTTGGCGGACGACATTGCCGTCGAAGTATTGGCTAACGAGCTCGTCGTACTCGCGGCGAAACTGGGCCAATCGGGCGGGTTCGTCCTGCAAGGTCTTCATGAGGCGAACCATCGGCCCGCCGGTCTGCTCGAGGAGGTGGCGGTAGTGCTGGGGGCTCAGGGCGGGTGTGACCTGCGTGCTCCGGTCGAACGCCACGTCGCGCACGGCGGTCCCGAGCCGCTGCACGACGATGTTGGGGTCACCCCATTGGTGGGGTGGGGCGGGTTTTGGGTCGGGCGGCGGCAGATAGGAGGCTGTGAGTGCGAACATCCGACCGATGAAAAGCTCCGGAGGCCACGTGTTGAAGGCGATGCGGCCTCCCGATTTCAGGACACGCAGCATTTCCTTGGTGGCGATTTCTGGACGCGGGGCGAAGATGTGGGCGAACTGGCTCAGCACGACATCGAACTCGCCATCGCGGAATGGAAGGTTTTCCACGTCGCCCTCTTTCCACGTGATGTCGTTCAATTCGGCGATCGCCGCATTCTCCTTGGCGACCGCGAGGAGCTCCGGGGTAAGATCGAAGCCCGTTACGACGCCCCCGGCCCGTCGCGCCGTGATCGCCACGACGCCGGTGCCGCAGCCCACGTCGAGCACGCGCTCTTTCGGCCGGACGCCGGCGAAGTGGACGAGCTTTGCGGCGCTCGGGGTCGTCGTCATCGCGAGCGGGGCAAACGACTTCCAGTTCTCGCGCTGAGTGGCCTTGAACGCTAGGAACGGATCGGAGGTCATGCTGCTCGAGTCGCGGGAGAGCACGCCGGTTGATAACGCTTCGGCTCACTTGGCCCGGGAATTCTCTCGACACAAAGGACATCCGCGAAAGTGTGAGATTGAAAACCGTACCAACATCCTCAAGCAAGGCATGCCTTTGTTCCGTTCCCGTGCGACGCGCCCTTTCGATCGGACTCGCGTTCCTCATTTCCTTGGGCTCCTTCGCGATTCTGCTCCCAACGCCCGTGGCCGCGAGGGGTCAAATCGCACAATACATGACTGGACTTGACTGGCCCATTGCGCTCGGTTTCGCTTCCGACGGCCGGATTTTCTTCAACGAAAGGAACACCGGGAGCATCCGTATCATTCAGAGCGGGAGCCTCCTCCCAACCCCGTTCATCACGTTGCCGAGCACGGACCCGAATGGGGAACGGGGTCTCCTCGGCCTCGCACTGGACCCAGGCTTTCCTTCGACTCCATACGTGTACGCGTACCAGACGTTCAATGACATGCCGAATGGCACGATCTACAATCGCATCGTCCGAATCCTCGCGAGCGGGAACACGGGAGTCTCCTACACGGTGATCCTGCGGATGCCGCCCCTGAGTGGCGCGACCAACCACAACGGTGGTGTGATTGCATTCGGACCGGACAAGAAGCTATATGCAGTCGTCGGTGAGAACGCGAATATGGCCCTGTCTCAGGACCCGTTGAGCCCCATGGGAAAAGTCCTCCGGATGAACACAGACGGGTCCGCCCCATCGGACAACCCGTTCTACGGGAATGCGAACTGGAATCCGCTCGTCTACACATACGGGCATCGAAACATGTTCGGTCTCGCCTTCCACCCGGTCACGGGCCGCGCATATGTGACGGAAAACGGGCCGACCTGCAACGACGAGGTCAACCTTCTCACCTCGGGGAGGAACTACGGCTGGGGGCCCGCCGCGACTTGTGGAGGCCCGCTTCCGGCTCCGAGCAACACGAACCAGGACGGCCCCAGTCCCGTGCTCCCGATCTGGTGGTGGGCCACCACGATCTGCCCGACGAACGCTGCGATCTACGGAGGGCCATCCTTCCCCGCATGGCGCGGCGACCTGTTCATGGGCGACTGCAACACTCGGACGTTCCATCGGCTCCACCTGGTCCCTCCGAACTACGATACCGTCGCTTCGGACACGCCGATCTGGGTTGCGCCGGACATGATCCTCGACGTGAGGGTCGGACCCGACGGAGCGATCTGGATCACAACGCCATCGACGATCTACCGGTACTGGGACTCCGGTCGGCCCCCGGTCGCCTCATTCACGGCGGCCCCGAACCCCATCATCGTGGGGGCGACGGTGACACTTGACGCGTCGGCCTCGTCCGATCCGGACGGCCAAATCATCTCGTACGCATGGAATTTCGGAGACCTGATGTTAGGGAGCGGCCAGGTCGCTTCGCACGTGTACACGACCGCGGGCACCTACAATGTCAGCCTGACGGTCACGGACAACGAGTCCTTCACCGCGACCGCGTATCGGAACATCGTCGTGCAGCTGGGTCCCCCGGGTCCTCCGGGGCCGCCGGTCGACTTGTCCAGCGTGTGGCCCTTCACCCTCCTCGCGGTCGTCGTCCTCGGCGCCATCCTTCTCGTTTGGTGGGCTCGACGGAGGCGGAGACCGGAGCAGCCTCCACCGCCGCCGATGTAAGCATCTCCGCTCCCACCGCGATGGATATCCCTGATCCGAAGTGAATCGTCCCGACGGTGCGCACCCTGGCGGGGTGAATCGGTTTCTACCCGCGGCCTACTTCCGAGCGAAGACTTTCGCGATGAACTCGCCCGTCGTCGTGGTGTATGTGCCCTCGAAGCGAGCCTTCGCGGAATTGAGCCATCCCAAATTCTTCGACTGCGTCATGAACGTCGCTTCGCCCTCCGCTTGGACCGAGGTCGGGCTGACCTGCCTTCCGGTGCCCTTGCCCTTAATCAAGAGCATGTCGCCGTCGATCGTCTGGTCCATGCCGAGCGACTCAAACTCGTAGGTGCCATCCGGTTTGAACATGGCCTCCACGGTCTCCATGTGATTGGCGTCATATTGGCCTCTCACCGTCCCTTGCAGATTGTACGAGATCCGCACGCCTTCGGGCGTGAACTCTCGAAGGGTCACCGATGTCGTCTTCTCTGCTAGCTCACCCAAGAACTCCTCTTCCGTCATGTTTCCGAAAACCTCCACCTTGATTATCCGTATGGGGTGATACGAGTAATAGATGTTCCTTGCATGGAGAAGGAGGAGCCCCTCGGTCGCGCGAGCCCTTCTTCGGGCTCGTCGAGCATATCAAACCGACTCGGACGGCCTCCGATCCGCGTCGCGCTGTTTCGCTCAATCGATCCGGACGCGGGCGAATCGGAGAAGGTCCGTGATCGTGAATTCGCCGTCCTTGCGAGCCCCGAACTTTCCGGCCTTGGGTTGCCACGTCGGTTCCGTGTTCAGGTACGAGGACGGGTCCGCACGGAGGAGGCCGATGAAGACCTCGGCCACGATTCGACCGCCCGTCGGACCGAGCCGGCGTCCGCCGCTGATCTTTTCCGCCTCCTTCAATACGTAGAAGAAAAGGGGCGTGCTCTCCCCGAAAACCTGGATGAGGTGGTCCGGAAGCGGCTTCAAATCGGCTGCGTGCAGGATCAAATCTTCGGGGAGACCGATCGTCCGCGCGATCGCCTGACCCGACGGGAGTCCGAGGGCCCGGCCCCGTTTGAGGTCCCGCTCCGCGAGGGCATGGATCCCCGCCGCGACGTTCTCGGGCAAGATGTTCAGGCCGAATGAGAGCTTCGTGTCGATCTTCCGGCTCGGCTGCGGCGTGAGCTTGCTCCCCTCGAACTGGAAGAACAGCGCCCACTGGATCGAGTGTCCCGCGGGGAGCTCGCGGAAACCGCGGAGGTCCTCCTCCGGGGGCTTCGCGAAGATCGGGATGTTCTGGACCTGGTCATTGAGCTCGTACTCCCCGCGGACCATGCTGTGTCCGAACCGGTAGGCGCCCACGGAGAACTCGACCGGCATGAACGGGCGGCTCCTCCAGTGGAAGAACCGCGGGAGGACGGCGAGGGTCTTGATCGTCTTCGACGACGTGCCTGCGGGGACCTTGAAGGACACCGGGTGGAGGATGTCCTCGATCACCTCGGTCCCGACGAGCCGGGCGAGGAAGTCGTGGATCACGGCCCACTGGTAGTGCCAGCGCACGATCCGCCGGGCCTCGTCGAATCGCCGCACGGGCGCGAGGCCCGCCAGAGGAGGGGTGTCCACGACCCGGTTATGGTACTTCAGGACCCCGAGGGTGAGCCCGGAGATGATCAGGTTCTCGTCGTTGCGGGCGTCCCCCAGGAGGGCGCGCCCCTTCACGTTTCGGGGCAGGTCGTCCTCCCCCGCCTTGTTGCGGCCGATCAGGAGATGGACGCCGTCGTCCTCGTACAGGAACGGCTGATCATCAGGCCCGCGTCCGTAGATGGAGTCGAGATCAAAACGCGGCGTCCGGAAGTCGACGAGCGCGTCCGGATCGTTGTCCTGCTGGAGCTGAGACAACGTATCGAAGGTCAGGTCGTGGTCCACAAATTGGCCGACGTAGGTGAATCCCGCAGGGATGTCCGGATTGTCGGCCACCGGGTCCTCTTCGCCCGTTGGCTGGGGTTCGATCATCTCCCGCGCGAGGGCTTCGAGGTCGGGCCGGTCCGGGAGGAGGGGCGGCAGGTTTCGGAACATCCGGCCGAAGCGTCCCTCGAAGAGAGGGGATCGGGAGACGGCGCTGAGGCCCCGGAGTTCATGGCCATGGAAGGGGGGGTGCATCCTCTCGCCGGCGGCCCGAGGCCGCGTACGCGGCTTAACGTTTTGTCTCAGACCAGAGCGAACTGATTATCAAGGCTCCCGCAGCTGGGCGCGGAGGGCCCTCACTGCCGGGAAACGTTCATCACCGGCCCGATGCTGTCATCTCAAGATGCGGGAGGAGTGAGGACGGCCAGCCTGAACGAAGAGGGAGTGTTTCCGTTGTCCCTCGGCGGCGTATGGGAGCTGATTCACGCGCACTTGGACGAACGTCGGCTCTCCGAGATCCATCCAAGGTTCGTCAGCGGTCGCTCCATTCGCGAGGGACAAGTGATCGAATACGCCGGACGGTCGTTCCCTCGTGAGAAGGTCGCGGAACGGACCATCCGGGTCGGAGGTCGGCCGCAGAGCACGACCTGGAACTATCAAATTGAGCCGCCGATCCGATACGACTACGATTTCATGTTCCCTAATGGGTCGTTCATGCGGTTCGAGAACCGCTATTCAGCGGCGCAGGGCGGGACTCTTGTGAAGACGGCCGCGGAAATCTCTTTGAAGCGGGTGCCGTCGTTCCTCGCCCTTCGGATCGTACGTCGGTCGCTCGAACGATCCGATCGAGAGGACCTAGACTTCGCGAAACGTCTCGGTCTCCACTAGATGGCCTGCGGCATCCGGGCATAGGCATTACGCAACCGGAGGTCTGAAGGTCGTTGCGGTCGGGGGACCTTTTTATGTCCAATTCGACCTTATCTTTCCAAGGGGGATGTGATGCCGGTCCGGACGCGTACAGCGGTCCTCTTCGCAATCGCGCTCATCCTCGTCTTGCTTCTGATGTCCCTGTCCGCGGTCGCATGGAATCCGGTGCTGCGGAGTCGCGCGGGGTCCCTGGAGGCCTTTGCACCGATGATGACTTTGGCGGTCCAGCGCCCCGCTCGCGAGGACAGAATCTCGCAGGCCCTCGATCCGCCCGCCCTTCCCTTGGAGGCTTCCCCGGTCGTCGGCTCCGGCTGGGACGCGCTTTCGTTCGGCTCGGGAAGCCTCACGCCCCCCGACGTCCAGGTGGCCGTTGGACCGTCTCACATCCTGGAGGCGGTGAATGTCAACCTCGGGGTCTATTCGAAGCAGGGGACCTCGATCACGAGCTACAGCCTCTCCACCCTCCTCGCGACGGGAGCGGACTTCATTTCGGATCCCCGGATCATCTACGACCGCGGCACCTCTCGTTGGTTTCTGACCGTGGTCGACGTGAGCACGGGACAAGTTGTCATCGCGGTTTCCAAGACCCCCGATCCGCTCGGGGTCTGGTTGCCGTACCGGATCCCCGCCGCGGCCACGTCGGCGTGTCCGGACCAACCGATCCTCGGGGTCGGAACCTTGAACATCATCGTGTCCGTGAACATGTTCTCAAGCTGTCGGTCCGCGAACTTCACCTACGACGGCGCACAATTCTGGGTTGTCAACAAAACCAACCTGATCGATGGGACGGCGTCCCCCTCTGTCTGGACCTCCGCCCTGTACGCCGAAGGCGTCTCGATCCACCCCGCGCGAATGGAAACCCCGAGTCCCGTTCAGTACTTGGTCTCGACCTTGTGGAATTTCGCCACGAACACGTCGAGCACGCTGCAAGTGTTCTCGGTGACCGGATCCCCGCCGGGGGATGTCCATGTCACGGTGACAGAATCCCCCATTGTCCTGGCGGACATGCCTCCTTCCGCCAGGCAGCCGGACCCCAACTACGTGCTCGACACGGGAGACTTCCGCGTCCAAGACGCCGTCTGGTCCCGAGGGATCCTCTGGCTCGGGTTCAATGAGGCGTGCCCTGGGGGCCTCCAAATCGGCTGTGTGCGGCTCATCCAGCTCGATACGAATCCAAACCTGATCCGTCAGGACTTCCGTCTGTCGTCCGCCTCGCGGAACTACTTCTATCCGGCTCTCGCCCTCGACGCCGCGGGCGATCTCGCGATCCTCGTGGGATATTCGTCGGCCGACGAGTACCCGGGACTCCTGGTGACGGGGCGGCTCAGCCGGGATCCCGCCGGCGTCTTGCAGACCCCGGTGACCGTTCGAGCGGGCATCGGCGTGGACCGATCACGGTGTCATCCCCTCACGGCGGTGTGCCGTTATGGCGACTACTTCGGGGCGAGCATCGACCCGTCGGATCCCGGTCGCGTGTGGTTCGCGGGAGAATTCGGCCGCGGCCTCGGAGTCGGATGGGGCACGTTCGTCCTCCCAGTCCAGATCAAGGCCATGCTCACCCTGAGCTATTCGCTCGATTCGACTCCGGTCCCGGCCGAGGGCCCCCGGCTCCATTTCGTTCGCGACGGGAGCACGAGTTCCGTCGCGATTGGGACGCGACCGACGACCTTCCTGATCGATCCGGGGACGGCCTGGCACGTGGATTCGAATTTCACGACACCCTCCTCCGACACTCTGTACCTCGCACGCACGCCTGAGGACGCGAATCAGCATGGGGTCGCGAACCGTTCCGCTTCGGCATCGCTGGCCTATCTCACACAATATCGGGTCACGATCCACGCGGGGCCTGACGGATTGGTTTCCTACGCGTTGAGCGGGACGGGGCGGACGCTGCAACCCAACACGAACGAGACGTTCTTTGTGGCGCGCGGGAGCGTCGTGAACCTGACGGCTCAGCCCTCTTCCCTCTTCTATGTGTTCTCCGGGTGGACGGGCGACTTGGCGGGGACCGGAGCCAGCGGATCCCTCACGGTTGATCAGCCTCTTTCCGTCGGGGCGCGCTTCTCCTTGAATTGGAGTTTCATCGCGGCCCTGATCACGATTATCGGGATCGCGGTCGTCGCATCGCTTGTCTTCCTGATTCGACGGGGACGGCGCGACAGGCCGGCGCAGGAACAGGCACCGCCGCCCGCTCCCCCTCCGCCTCCTTCAGGTCCGAACCCTTAGCAAAACAAAGTTCACCCGGAGGTTGCGCGCGTCCGCGCGGCACGAACCTATTCCGTCTTCTCGCGAAGATACTCGGTGGATTCGAACACACAATGTGCGTCGCCCTTGCCGACGCATTCCGTCTCTTGAAATTCGGATTTGGTTCCGAGGGATCGGTTCGTCCAACCGGCGACGAACCCTGCGACGAAGGGGCAGGCAGGCCTTTCCCTCAACCCATCCTGGCGTGCGGCGAGGCCGATCGCGGTTCCCTCCGGGAATCGCCACTGGACCGAGCCCGTCGCGTCGTCGTACTCAATCTCCGACCGCCCCCAGCCAGCGCCAGACAGGACGCCGTTCCCTGACGACAGCAAGCGGACGTTCCCGTCGTTTGCTGGGAGGTCCGTGAGGAGGCGCGAGTTAACATCGGCTCCGTTCCATCCGGAGTTGTAGCCGACCAGGTAACTTTGCAGGCGAGCCGGATAGTAGCCGACGATCCCCTCGAGGACCCGCAGGAAGTCGTAGATTCTACCGGCCCAAATCAGCATCGTCGGAAAATCGGATCCGCCCCAGTAGTTGACGCCCTGCTTCGCATTGTGCTTGAGCTGCTCGCGGGAGACAAGGTGGAATTGCGATTCGCTTTCCTTCGGCGTCACGGTGAAACGGTGTTTCGTATGCGGTCCCTCCTCATAGCTCTTCAAGGCGCTCCTCGATTCGCTTGGCGATTTGAGTCATCGTCAGCAATGCCAAACCGAGATTCGCATTCCGCGCGAAGAGGCAGGCGAGGATCGCCTCTGCTCCGGCTTCCTTGACGAGGAGGAGGCCATCGACGTACTGGACGATCGAATAGTTGAACGCACCCTGCCTCAGTTCCTCGCCGGTGGCTCGGGCGCTTCCGACGATGGCGGCCGCCATCGCGCATAGGGCGTTTGCCTGTTGGCCCTTGCTGAACGTGTGCTGGATCGCGAGCCCATCCCGCCGCGTCACGGCGGCGGAGATCCAGCCCTGGAGGTTGCGCAATCCCGACAGCTCCTCGCGCAAGGCTTCCGAAAGGTCGACCGGCGGGCGGATGATGAAGGTCTCGCCGGGGCTCTCCGAACGAACCGTCCGCGGGATGACCATCCCCTTGGACTAGATTCGTCACGCCGTTAAAGCCCACCGGCGTGAGTTTCACCAATGGAATTCAGTCGATGCCGTCTCGCGTCTCCATCCCTACAAGCCTTGCTCTTCGAGACAGCAATCCGCGACGACGAGGCCCTTCGCGGTCTTCTTGACGAGGATCGAATTCGCGGTTCGATTCGTGACTCGAATTCCTCCGAGCTCCACGGTCTCCTTCGCCCGGACCCGGGTCCCCTGGGGCGTCGCTTTGACCATGGCTGAATGGATGCACTCGAGGCTCAAAAGGCCGCGTACCCGCGGCGAAAGAACTTGGAGATCCACCGATCGGAATCAGGCGGTCGCGCGACTAGTGCGTGTGCGCGTGCCCGTGATGGCCCTCTTGCGCGTCGGGAGCCTCTTCGCCCTTTGGGTTGAAGCTCTGGCCGCAGCCGCAGGTGGACCAGTTGTTCGGGTTGCTCACGAGGAAGCCGCTCCCCGCGACGCTCTCCGCGTAGTCGACGCTCGAGCCGTCGAGGTAGTCCTTGCTGTTCCCGTCGACGAGGACCTTGAGTCCGTGGACTTGGACGACCTCATCCCCTTCGTGGATCGAGCGATCGAGCGCGAGGCCGTAGCGGAATCCGGAACAGCCGCCGCCCGCGACGTACATCCGGAGGTAGGTGTCGTCGGGGGTCCCCAGGGGCTTGCCCGTCTCCGGGTCGTCCCTCTGGATGAGCTCCTTGACCTTGTTCGCTGCCGTCTCGGTGAGGGTGACTTGAATCATTCTAATTCCCCGTTGTTGCTAAGACCATAACCCCGTTATTTAACTCTTTGCTGGTGGTATTCGCGACGCAAGTCGGACGTCGAAACCTCACTTCAGGGACTTCCCCATGTAACGACGTTCGCCGCGAAATCCGAGGCTTTCGTACACGTGGCGTGCGCGAGCATTCCCCTCGCCGACCTCGAGTTTGATCTTCCGGTGGCCGCGCTCTCGCGCCCACCCGCTCGCCCATTCGATGA
>Ga0209701_10003249_pt1 | contig 10617 bp, 9 predicted proteins | sample CZO8metaG_4_FD_188356 | JGI IMG/M metagenome (GOLD analysis project Ga0209701, IMG submission 188356) | Vadose zone soil microbial communities from the Eel River Critical Zone Observatory, Northern California, USA - CZOApr15con2H3.8 metaG... | ecosystem: Environmental > Terrestrial > Soil >...
TCCGCGAATCCTGAACGCATATAGCGCGTCGCATAGTGAAGTTCAGTCCACTTAAACTGACCGGCGCCTACATAATCCAGCCCGAGCCGCTAATGGACGAGCGCGGAATATTTGTGCGTACCTATTGCCGAAAGGAGTTCGAGGCGCACGGCCTCAGTCCCATCCTGCTCCAGTGCAGTACGTCGTTCAACAAAAGGCGCGGGACACTGCGAGGGATCCATTACCGCGTTGCCCCGTATGCCGAGGTCAGGTTGGTGCGATGCACGCGAGGGGCGGTCTACGACGTAGTGGTGGACCTCCGGTGCGAGTCCCTTACCTTCCGCCAATGGTGTGCGATCGAACTCACAGCCGACAACCGCACAATGGTATATGTACCCGAAGGATTTGCTCATGGTTTCGAGACCCTGGAAGACTCGAGCGAAGTCTTTTACCAGATGTCCGAGTTCCACGAACCTGCATACGAGCGCGGGATTCGCTGGAACGAGCCGGCGTTCAAATTCGAGTGGCCGTTCGAACCTGTGGTTATCTCGTCAAGGGACCGCACTTACGCGGATTTCGTTCCGTGAAACGGCTTCTCGTGACCGGCGCCAGCGGTTTTATCGGTCGCCATACGCTCATCACACTGCGTGAATATGATTTTGAGGTGCATGCCACATCGCTAAACCGACAGCCGGAACAGACCAACGGCCTCCGATGGCATCACGTGAACCTGCTTGACTCGGCTGAGATCGAGAAACTTGTATCCGCGGTCAGACCGACCCATCTGCTTCACCTCGCCTGGTACGCGGCGCCTGACGATTACAGGGAGTCTGCGCAAAACCTTGGATGGTATGAGGCTGGCATTCACCTTCTCGGACAATTTGCGAAACACGCTGGCGAGCGTGCCGTATTCGCCGGAAGTTGCTTCGAGTACGACCTCCGCTACGGGTTCTGCTCGGAAGACACTACGCCATGCGCGCCGGCAACCCTGTACGGCACTTGCAAAAACGCTCTGCAACAGGTCGTCAGCAGCTTTTCCGCCAGAGCGGGACTGAGCGCGGCATGGGGACGGCTATTTTACCTATACGGGCCACACGAAAAGCCGCAACGCCTTGTTCCCTCGGTCGTGCGTTCGCTCCTCCGCGGGCAGTGCGCCCGATGTACGCACGGCCGCCAGGTGCGGGACTTCTTACACGTCGAAGACGCCGCCAGTGCGTTCGTCTCATTGCTCCGCAGCGACGTCAACGGCGCCGTTAACATTGGGTCGGGGCGACCCGTAACCGTGAAACGCCTCATCGAGCTCGCGGCCAACGTGCTCGGCCAACGCCGCCTGCTGCGCTTGGGGACGCTTCCTGTGGGGCCGGACGAGCCCTCCTTCGTCGTCGCAGACAACCGGCGGATGCGCTCCGCAACCGGATGGAATCCGAGATTCAGCCTCGAAGAAGGACTGCGCAACACCATCGAGTGGTGGAAGCGCAATGAAGCCTTCAGGAGTTGCGCCTAATCAATGCGTGAGTGAAATCACCTGGCCGGCTATCTAATCCGCGAACAGGCGCGCACTATGAAACTGATTATCGATACCGACCAGAATGATCTCTTCGTTGAGAATGAGCGGCGCTCGCTTCCACTATACTCGGACGAAGCTTTCGACCTTCTATCACGCCTCTGGCTGAAAGTCGGATGGAACCAGAAATACATCTACACCTTCACCTGGCTGGGCCGTCCAATCATTCAACTGCCCGACGACATGCTGCGAATTCAAGAAGTACTCTACCGCGTCAGGCCGAGCGTCCTTATCGAGACGGGTGTCGCCCACGGCGGCTCCCTGGTCTTTTACGCCAGCGTGTTCGCCACGATGGGACACGGGCGGGTCATCGGAGTTGACGTCGACATCCGTACGGCCAACCGGGCGGCGATCGAGCAGCACGAACTCTCCAGACACATCACATTGATCCAGGGGGATTCCGTTTCAGCTGAAACCGCCAAAGCGGTAGCGGCCCAGCTTCGGCCAACTGATTCGGTTTTCGTCGTGCTGGATTCCAACCATACGAGCGAGCACGTCGGCCTAGAGTTGGAAAAATTCGGCCAACTGGTAACTCCAAACTCTTATATCGTCGTCGCCGACGGCATAATGAAAGATGTGCACGACACGCCGCGCGGCAAGCGAGAATGGTGGGAGAATAACCCGGCTGCCGCTGTCCAACAATTCGTTGCCCGTCATCCCGAGTTCCGCCTGGATCGTCCCAAGTGGTCCTTCAATGAAAGTACGCTAAGCAAAAGCGTGACACACTGGCCGCACGCTTACCTGCGCCGCTCCTGAGCAAGCAGCAGCACCTGCCCGCGCACGCTTTGCCGGATTGTTATCGACGGAATAAATGCGCCAGCACCGGGATCGCGATGTTTGAGTCAGATTGCGTCAGACCTTCGGTGAGTATTGGCCTGCCCGTCTACAACGGGATGCCTCTGCTTCAACGAGCGCTCGCATCGTTGCTGGGACAGAGCTTTCGTGATTTCGAGCTGATCATCTCTGATAACGCCTCTACGGACGACACCAGAGCGGTGTGCGAGGCGCTTGCCAGTCGCGACTCCCGGATTCGCTACATACGGCAGCCGCTCAACCTCGGCCCGATACGCAATTTCGACTTCCTTCTCACGCAAGCCCGTGCACCCTACTTCATGTGGGCCGCGCATGACGATGAGTGGGACCAGCACTATGTGGAATACCTGAAGGCCAGATTGGATACCGATCCGTCCTGCGTCGGGGCGTTTGGCTCGTGGTGTGGCATTGACGACATCAGCCGTATCACTTCACGAGGCGGACCGCTTCGACTAGACGCACCCTCGCCTCTGAAACGACTGTTCGCTTTGACGTTCGGACGCGAGGACAAATGTGTCTACGGCCTGTTTCGTAGCGATACAATGAAGCAGTTGGCCATTCGCCCGTGGCGGTTCGCACCACAACGTGCCGAGGAACAGAGCCATACCTGGCTATTTCACCTCGTTTCGCTGGGCAAAATCGCGGAGTGCCCCGCTACGACCTTCTTTTATCGAGAACACGTGAAGCCGGATTTTCCGGCTAGCGAGATGCTCCGGGTTAAACTCAACCAGATGTTCCGCACACTCCCCACGGTATGGCGAGCGACTCACTCTCCGACCGTCACCATCGCCGCCGCACTTATAAACTCGGCGTATCAGGTTCGTAATTTCTCCTGGATGATGCTTAAGCGAAGGTTCGGAATCGCGCATGCCACTCGCGCCGAAGTCAGGCAAATGGCGCTTCGATGGATGCGCAACTGTCTATTTGCGGTTTGGAAGCCGGAACGCTGAAGTCTCGGCGAAAACGGCACACTTCAAAACTCTGACCAACTCCCGTCTCATTCTGACCCTCAAGACGAAAAAGCACCGACAAGCCGGATTACGACCAGCTATTGCAGCTGCTGCGCCGTCACCGGCTGTACCGGCTCGCCATCGCTCGCCGCCTGACCGACATTGAGCGCGACCATATCCTGATCCGACACGCCCTCGGTGATCTCGACGTTGACGCCGTTGTCGTAACCCAACGTCACCGCCGCAAGCCTCAAATGTCCGCCACGTACCACTGGTACGTACGGCTTCCCGCCGCGGAAGACCAACGCATCATCCGGCACCATCGGCACGCCCGCCGGCGTCGCCACGTCCAGCACGAGCTTCGCGTACATCCCCGGATACAGCGCGCGATCCTCATTGGTGAGGTCGACCTCGACCAGCATCGTCCGCGTATCGCTCGTCAACGCCTCCGGATGGCGCGCGACAGCGCCCTTGAAAGTGCGTTGCGGGTACTCCGTAACGGTGATCGTAGCGGCGTCGCCATTGCGTATGAATGGCGCGACACTCTGCGGAGCCGCCGCGTAGACGCGCAAAGGACTCAGCGTCGCCATCGCGACGATTGGCGTGCTCGCGGCTGACGGCGACGTCACCTGCGGAACAAGAGCGCCTTGATCCACGTAGCGCGCGGTGATGATGCCGGTGAATGGCGCCCGAATCGTCTTGTACGCCTGCATCGCGGCTAGTTGGTCGAGTGTCGCCTTCGCCTCCACCATGCTCGCGCGCGCTTCGTCGGCGACCTGCTGTGCTACTGCATCGTCGCGGCGAAGTACCTCGTCGCGCTGATATGTGAGCCGCGCCATTCCGTAGCTGGCCTGCGCGTTGGCGACCTGTTGATCGAGTTCGGGTGTATCGAGAATCGCGATGACCTGACCCGCCGCCACTCGATCTCCCTTATCGACCCGAATCGTCTTCAGATAGCCGGCGATTTTGGCGTACACCGGCGTCTCGACATAACCGTGAATCGTCGCCGGAATCTCGATCATGCGGGTGCGCGGCGCATGAATCACCGGCGCGACCAGCACGCGCGGCCCGATCTCAATCTGATGATTGAGTTCGTCCGTCTGCCGGTTGATCCTGACGCTACGCGCGCGCACCAACCCGGCCGTCAGGCCGAGCAGCACCAAGACAGCCACGAGCCAGCCGAAAAAGAATAGACGGCCGGGCTTTTCAGGTGTGTAGCTTTTCGGATCCTCTTCCATCTCGAAAACTCGATAATCCTCTTATGCGCCGGGCAGCGTGATCGCCTCGACCTCGGCGTCGCGCTGATGTTTGCCCTTGAGGTGGCGGCTGAAGATTGAGTAAACCGCGGGCACCACGAACAGCGTCATCAAGGTCGCCACGATGAGCCCGCCAATAACCGCGCGCCCAAGCGGTGCGTTTTGCTCGCCACCCGTGCCCAACGCCAGCGCCATCGGCAGCATTCCAAGGATCATCGCGATCGCCGTCATCAGGACCGGTCTCAGCCGGGTGCGTGCGGCCTCGATCGCGGCGGCCGCCGGCGAGTAGCCTTGCTCGCGCAACTCGTTGGCGAAAATCACCACCAGGTTGCCATTGGCGACGCCCACGCCGACTGCCATGATCGCGCCCATCAGCGACTCGACGTTGATCATCGTTCCCGTCAGTACCAACATCCACAACACCCCCGCCAGTGCACCGGGCACTGCCAGCATAATCACTAGTGGCTCGAGCCACGACTGAAAGTTCGCAACCATCAGCAGGTAGACCAGGATGACCGCGAGCACCAGCCCGAGCTCGAGGCTCGAAAACGAATCGCGCATCGCCCGGCTCTGGCCGCGGATCGTAATCCGCGTACCTGCGGGCAGTTTCCCAAGCTTCGCGATCTCTTGCTCGACCGCGCGCGTGGCGCTGCCGAGGTCGCGCCCCTCGACACCGCAGTCGACGTCGATAACGCGCTGGACGTCGTAATGATTCACTACGGCGGGTTCGACATCTTCCCGCACCGTCGCGACGTTGGACAACAACTGCGCGGACGTGCCGGTATGGTCGAGTTGCGCCGGATCCAGCGGTGTGCCGCCGAGCGCCTGCACCGAATCGAGCATGTGCTGCGGAACCTGCTCGAGAACGCTGTAATTGACCCCGTTTTTCGGATCGAGCCAGTAATTCGGCACCAGCAGCGAGTTGGTGCTTAGCGAGGTCAGCAGGTCTGCGGCGACCGACCGTTGATCGATTCCAAGTTGCAGCGCCTTGACGCGATCGACGTCGACCCTCAGCGTCGGATAATCGAGCAACTGCGGGATCCGAACATCGGCCAGACCCGGAATTCCCCTCATCCCGGCCTCGAGCCTGCGCGCGATATCGTACGTCGGCGCGAGCTGCTGGCCCGAGATCTGAACATCGATCGGCGCCGACAACCCGAAATTAAGCACCTGGCTGACGATATCGGCGGCCTGAAAATACACCGTGACGCCAGGGAACTCGCGCGCGATCATCTCGCGGATCCGCTCCCGAAAGAACGCCGTCGGACGATGTTTCGGCTTGAGTGAGATCAGGATGTCGGCATCCTGCGACCCTACGCTGTCGGTCTGGTAGAAGGCGAGGATGTAAGCAAACGGCGGCAACCCGATATTGTCTGCGATACTATCGAGTTCGTCCGCTGGAATGACCCTGCGCACTGCCCGCTCGATATGGTCGACGATCCGCTCCGTATGCTCGACGCGCGTCCCGGTCGGCGCCCTCACGTGCATTTTCATCATGCCGGCGTCGACCGTCGGAAAAAAATCCTCGCCCACTACCGGTGCGAGCCTCAACGCCGGGATATTTGCGACCAGCACGAGCGACGATCCGATGATCACCGCGACGCACGTGAGCGCAAACCCGCGGCGCGCGATAAACCTGCCAAGCATCTCGCGATAGCCGGCGCGGAAACGCTCGAAGCCGCGATCAAAGCCGCGCACGAACGCCGCCCAAACACCGCTCCCCGCATGCTCCTCGTGGCCTGCCGGCATCAGGTAATGCGCCATCGCCGGCACCAGCGTGCGCGACAGTACATACGAAGTCAGCATCGCGTAGACCACGGCTTCGGCCAGCGGTGTAAACAGGAAGCGCGCCACGCCGTAGAGCAGCACGACCGGGAAGAACACGATGCAGATCGAGAGCGTCCCGATGAGGGCCGGCGTCGCGATCTCGCCCGCCCCGTCCAGGATCGCCACCAGCAACGGCTTCTGCATCGCGTGATGGCGATGGATGTTCTCGATCGCGACCGTCGCGTCGTCGACCAGCATCCCGACCGCGAGCGCGAGTCCGCCGAGCGTCATGATGTTGAGCGAATCGCCCGAAAGCTTGAGCCCGATCACCGCCGTCAGGATCGAAAGCGGAATCGACAGGATGACGATCAGCATGCTGCGCGCCGATCCCAGGAAGATCAGCACCATCAACGCGACCAGTCCCGCCGCGATCGCCGCCTCGCGCACGACTCCGATCAACGCACCGCGCACGAACACCGACTGGTCGAACCCCAGCTGAATCTTCATCCCCTTGGGCGCGGTCTCCATGATCGACGGAAGCATGTCCCTGACTTGGTCAACCACCGTGAGCGTCGACGCCGCCGCATGCTTGTAGATCGGCAGATACGTCGCACGCTTGCCGTCGACCCGCACGATGTTGGTCTGCACCTGATGCGTATCGGTCACCGGGGCGACCTGCCCGAGAAAGACCGGCGTCCCGTTGACGACCTTGAGCGGCAAATCGTTGAACTTGTTGACCTGGTCTACGCTGCCGTTGAGTTCAACCCGATACTCCCGGTCGCCAATCTTGATCGAACCGGCGGGGATTATGACATTAGTCGAATTCAGCGCCTGCCCGATATCCTGCGCCGAAAGCCCGTTCGCATACATCTGCGTCGGGTTCAGATTGACCATTATTGCGCGATTGCGCCCGCCGAACGGCGCCGGCGTCGAGATACCCTCGATAACGAACAGGCGCAGGCGGATGAAGTTCAGGCCGTAGTCAAAAACCTGCTGCTCCGACAACGTCTCGCTCGAAATATTGAGCTGTACGACCGGAACGTTGGCGGCGTTGTAGTCAACGATATTCGGCGCCTGCATGCCAGGCGGAAAGATCGAAAGCAGCGTCTCTGCCGTCGAACTCATCTGCGCTATTCCGCCTGCCAGCGAGGCGCCCGGATGAAAGTAGATTTTGATTACGCCCGCGCCGGCTATCGACTCCGACTCGATGTGCTCGATGTCGTTGACGATGCTCGCGGTCACGCGCTCGGCGATGATCGTGACGCGGCGCTCCATGTCGACCGCCGAGAGCCCCGGGTACGCCCATATCTCGATGACGACCGGAAGGTCGATCGCCGGAAAAATATCGGCGTTCATGCGGGTGTAGGAGAGCACTCCCAGCACCATCATCAGCAACGCCATCACTGCTATAGAGAGCGGCCGGCGGAGCGCGAAACTAACAATCCACATAGGCGAGCGTCTTCAGAAAACCTCTGACAGCCTGAACTTAAGCCCTTCCAGGGAGTCGGACGATCTAACAAGATAGGATAGACTGGCTAGCTCGGCAAGTTCCCATTTTGAGCACAGCTTACACCACTCGTGCCACTCAAATTAGCTGGAATGATGATACTCGGCGTGGATTTCCGAAGGCACCTGCGGCATCCTGAAAGCCCTGATACGGGAGCTCGAAGCTGCGCTGCGGCTGCACTCGGTTGTTTAAGCCGGCCCGAACAGATAAATATTACGGTTTGCGGCGGGGTCGTAGTTCAGCCCGGTTAGAACGCCGGCCTGTCACGTCGGAAGTCGTGGGTTCAAATCCCATCGGCCCCGCCAACTTCGAGACGCGGTATCCGTACGAATCGGAACCGGGGTAACTGACTTTGAAACTGACCGAACAGACCAAAAGCGTTTCGCGGGAAAGCGGGCTGCGTGACCGCCGATGGGTCGTGATCGACGCCGACGGACGGGCACTGGGGCGGGTTGCCTCGCGCGCCGCGAGCGTGCTGCGCGGCAAGCATCGGCCCGACTACACTCCCCATCAGGACGCCGGCGATTTCGTCGTCGTCATCAATGCCGCCAAGGTGAAGCTGACCGGCTCCAAGGCGGACGACAAGCTCTACCATCGCCATACCGGATGGCCGGGTGGAATTCGCACGACCACCGCCGGCAAGATTCTCCAGGTTCGGCCCGAGCGGTTAATCGAAATGGCGGTGCGCGGCATGTTGCCCAAGAACCGGCTGGGGCGGCGCCTGTTCACCAAGCTCAAGATCTACCGCGGCCCCGAACATCCGCACGCGGCGCAGAAACCAGCGCCAATGAAGGTCTGACCGGGGACATTGCAGGACATACGGGGACACCAGGACAATGCCAGAGAAAAAGAACATCATCCGCACGACCGGCAGGCGTAAAACCGCGGTCGCGAGCGTCCGCATGTTGCCGGGCACTGGCGAGATTAAGGTCAACGAGCGTTCACTCGAAGATTATTTCCCGCGCGACACGTCGCGGATGCGCATACTCGAACCCTTCGAACTCACCGAGACCAAGGGCCAGTACGACATCATCGTGAGTGTCAGAGGCGGTGGCATATCGGCGCAGGCGGACGCAGTGCGCCACGGCATTTCGCGCGCGCTGGTCGTGGCGACTGAATCGTTGCGTCCCGCACTGCGCAAGGGCGGGATGCTCACGCGGGACCCGCGCGAGGTCGAGCGCAAGAAATACGGCCACCATAAGGCCCGCAAGCGGCCGCAATACTCGAAGCGCTAAAGGCCCCAATTATTTTCATTCGTGGGTTACGAAGCCCTCTTCGCGGCTGAAGAGGGCTTCCCTTTCCCGAGCCTGTGCATTGTCAGGAACGCGCCGTCGGCTCTGGAACTGGCTACTGCGACGATTTCGTGATAGCCAGATTAAACCGACATTAAATTTTTGGGAGGCATCTCGGGATCCTGATGGCATCGCAGGACAGGGTCAAAGTAGCGGTGTTGGGCGCGTCCGGATATTCCGGAATCGAAGCCGTACGCATCCTCGCCGGCCATCCTTTTGTCGAACTAAGCGTCCTCACTTCGGAGCACTACGCTGGACGCGAGGTCGTCGACGTATACCGCCATATGGCGGGTGTCGACCTTCCGCCCTTCGAGGAGTTACGGACGGACCTCATCCAGGGACGCGCCGAGATGGTGTTGTCATGCCTGCCCGAGCGGGTCGGCGCCTCAATGCTGGCCGAATTGATCAATAGCGGGCTCAAGGTCATCGACTTCTCCGCCGACTTTCGTCTTAAGGATCCGGCGCTCTATCGGCAGACCTACGGAGCCGATCATGCCGCACCGGCGCTGCTCAACGAGGCGGTCTACGGGCTCAGCGAATTCCATCGCCGCGAGTTGCGTGAGGCGCGCATCGTCGCGAATCCCGGATGCTACCCGACCGGCGCGCTGCTCGGACTGTTGCCGCTCATCCGCCGCGACCTGATCGATCCTTCGTCGATAGTGATCGACGCGAAGTCCGGCACGACCGGCGCTCGCCGCCAGGCCGCTATCGAACAACTCTTCGCCGAGGTCAACGAAAACCTCCGCGCTTACAATGTCGGCAAGCATCGCCATACCCCGGAAATCGAGCAGGAAATCGGCTTCGCGCTCGGACGCGAGGTGGCGGTGATGTTCGTGCCGCATCTTCTGCCCGTCACGCGCGGCCTCCTGACGTCGATTTTCATGCGTCCGCGCACGGGAACTACCGAGCAGGACGTGCGCGCCGCGTTCGAGGCGAGTTTCGCCAAGTCGCGTTTCGTGCGCATCCTCAAGGCTGGCGAGTTGCCCGAATTGAAAAACGTGCGCGCAACAAACTTCTGCGAACTCGCGTTCGTGCTCGACCGCCGTTCGCAAACTTTGTGCGTGCTCACGGCGATCGACAATCTCGGCAAGGGTGCAGCCGGCCAGGCGATTCAGAACCTGAATCTCATGCTCGGTTACGACGAAGCCGCCGGCCTGCTCGCCGCCGCCCCCGTCCCCTGAGCGGGTTTTCTTCGCAAGGGAATGAGCCGGCTGACCGCGACATTCTTCGTTTCGCAGACTTCGCGAAGGGGTTGGCAGACACGACGTGAGCGAAGGTGAGCGGCTGCGGATGGTGCCCTCACCCGCGCGCGCCAGGCGCGCTTGCCCTCTCCTTGGACGGAGACTGTCGATTTTCTCTGTTTTCCGCCAAGCCGTGCACGCCAATGCTCAACTTTTTTGCTCGCTCGGGCCCCAAGATCGAGAAAATCGACAGCCTCTGGACAGGGAGAGGGATCTGGAATTGTAGTGGGGTGAACAAGTTCCCCCGT
>Ga0209701_10003251_pt1 | contig 10616 bp, 10 predicted proteins | sample CZO8metaG_4_FD_188356 | JGI IMG/M metagenome (GOLD analysis project Ga0209701, IMG submission 188356) | Vadose zone soil microbial communities from the Eel River Critical Zone Observatory, Northern California, USA - CZOApr15con2H3.8 metaG... | ecosystem: Environmental > Terrestrial > Soil >...
ATGGGTCGGTAAATCCACCACCGTTTGCGCTTCATAGTTGGAAGCTTTTTCCATCGGGAAAATGGCGAGAATAGCGCCGTCTTTTACCGCCAGGGCGTGGTGTTCCAACACCGTGCCCGCAGGCTCCACCGGAATAATCCAACGCGCCTTAATTAAGGTATCAATTTTTTGTTTCATCGTGCTCAGTATACGAATATTCTGTTCGATAAGTCACTTTTTCTGGCTAATTTAGGAATGGATACCTCGTGATTTAATTTTTTTATGAAATATATATCGTTGTATAGGTTAAACTAAAGTGGGTTGTAATTCGTTAGGCACCGATAGTTATGCAGCTCTATCAGGCAACATCAATAGCCGATTTTGGGGACTACAATCGGTCTGTCAAAGACATTCGAGCGGTGAAGCTGTACTACTGGTATCGTGGTCGAAACGCATGGCGGCAAGTTTGGGCAAAGCACTATTTTTTTGAAGAATGCATGCATACTGGTATCGAGAGCGCAAAACACTTTGAGAGAGGAATCTGTTAAGGTTATTGAAAAAGCAAGATTCCTCACCGCCTAACGGCGGTTCGGAATGACAGCAATAGTATTTGTAGGGTGGGTTAGCCCGTCAGGGCGTAACCCACCGGACACGGCCGAGAGTGGGTTACGCGGCTGCGCCGCTAACCCACCCTCGTCTTAGCGAATAACAGGCGGAGTGCCTTAGCACATGGTCTGCTGCCGGGTGTATTGCCCCAGCGGCACCACGGGAACGCTGCCCGCGACCTCCTGCTTGATGTTGTCCGTCCCGTAGTCCAATCTCAGCCGGAAACCGAACTGGTCGAAAAAGCGCGGAAACATCTCGCCCCCGCGCGTGCCGACGGCGTACAAACTGTTGTCCTTGGCGTCGTACTCCAGCACGATCGCGGCCAACGGCTGCGGCGCCGGCCCCGACAAGACTTCCGCTCCCTGCGCCGGGTCGTAGACGCTGTTCTCCGAGCAGCAGTAAATCACCCCGGCGCGTTTCATCATGCCTTTTTCCTTGGAATAAATATTCACCGGCTGGCTGCGGTAATTAATAAAGCTGGCGGTGCGCGCCGGGTACGACATCTTATGGGCGCAGATCGCGGAGAAGGCGACGATGGAATGTCCCGGCCCCACGCCTCCTTCCCAGCGATAGCGTTTGCCGTCCGCGGCCCGCAGCTCGCGCTGCGCCGCCGGTTTGCCCAGATTCAGCAAAAAACACGGGGTGCAGACATAAGGATAATGAAAAATATAATTCTCCCCGACCGCCAGGCGCGCGGGCGCAAGCGGCCGCCCGGCGTCATCCATCAGTTGCGCGCGCCGATAGCGCCGCACCGGTCCGGATTGAGCCCAGGCTGCAGGGCAGCTTGCCGCGGCGGCGACGGAAGCGCATAGCTTAATAAAACGTCTGCGGTCCAAGCCGGGGTTATCGCTCACGCCTATCTCCTTTTGCCGACGATGCGCATGACTTTATAATAGTGAAGAAAATCCGTCCAGGATAAAATGCCTGACTCGCCGGCGGCATTACGGCTCCACGTTGATCTCCAATGTTTCGTTGCGCTCTTTCTGCTTTTCAAAAAGCGCTGAGAGCGCCATGCCGACTTTAAGATGGGAACGGTCCGGGATTCCGTCAATATCGGTGGTGTTGGAAATTCTCAGAGGAACTCGCTCTCCAGTGTCGGCGACCACCGTCAGGAACCTCCCTTCCTCCTCGATCTTCACAATCGTGCCGTGTATCCGCCTTTCGGCAACATACGCGGCCTTCTCGGGTCCCTCACCGCGCAATTCTCGGTAAATCGTGGTCGCGGTAACAGGCAGATGAACTTCCCGGTCCCAGTTTTTATATTCGTTCATATGAAATTCTTTTTTAATGGCGTCGAGCGTCATCCCCTTGTCCATCCAGGTACGGACTCTCTGGCGCGCAAGCAGAAGGTAGTCCACCATGATCTGGAGATCCTTCCCCTCGCCGATGGGTCCGTGGCTGGTAACAACAACCTTAGGTTTCAAGCGGATCAGCGCTTCGAGTTGTTTGAGCATGCCCCGCGTGGTTCCGTGGCTGTAGTCGGGCCGTAGATCGGGGTGGCGCTCTTTGTAGGCGGCAAACCCGCCGTGGAGCACGCCGCTCTGAGGCAGCCACACCGCAATATCACCGGGGTTGTAAGAATCATCGACGTAAATCAGCTCGATAATCTTGCCCCCTAAACGGAGCGTCATGTGGTCGGTGAAGCTCATGACCGCATCCAGGGGATGGAAATCTTTGAGGGCCTCCTGTCGCTCGGGGAAGCGCTTGCGCCAGGCCTTAACCAGATGCGGTTTCATCTCAGCCAGGTCCTTCATCACTCTCTGATGCACGATGACGAGAGCCGGCGGGGAGAAGAGTGGTGTCCCGCCGATATGATCCCCATGATTCTGGGTGATGACCACATAGCGCACCGGTTGCGAGCTAATCGCCTGGATGTACTTGAGAATATTTCTGGTTTCGGGCTGATTGTTGCCGGTATCGACCACGACCACACCCTGCGAGGTGACGACGACCATCGCGTTGGCATCGTTGCTCTTGCCGACATACACGTAGACGTCGTCGGCAACCTTGTTAAATTCAGGTTTGTCGCCGGTGACGGCGTCGAGGCGAGGCGGCAGGATTAAAACTACAGTAAGGTTCAGAACAAACAGAAACGATTTCTTCATCGGCACACTTCTCCCTGCAAGGGACATGGCCATGTCCGGCGGCGACTTCCGGGAGAGCCTCGGCAGTCATCGTACGTCTATACATGCTCGCTCAGGTCCTTGCCCCTGTCGAGACCTCGGGCGAGCTTACGCCATCCCGGCATGCCAAACGAGATCCTCCGGGCGGCTCCATGCCTTCATACGGCCATTCGCGCAGGCTTCCGAGGACGAGACCCGGTGGGCCAGAGCGCCGCGGTCGCGCGAGAGGAAGGGAATGCCATGCGGGTTCTGGACGGCTGCTCGGCGTGCTGGTAGTAGCGTTCTCCGGGGGCACTTGCAACGAGTCCTTGCCTGGAGTAGCGTACCCCGCCCGATGAGGCCCCTCAGCAGGCGACAGTTTCTGAAGCTCACGGCCGGAGCGGCCGCGGTGCCGCTCGCGTCGGCGGCGCAGCGCCTCGCTCCCACCCACGTGCTCACGACGCTCGAGCAGACCATCGTGAAGGGTGCGCTGCTCGGGTCGGGCACGAACGGCTCGTACTATCGGCTGACCTACGGGCCGGGTGAACCGTACATCGTGCGCGACGAGCTGGCGCCGCCCAGCTTCGCCTCGTTCCGCTGCTTGGCCTCGTTCGTACACTTTACGGATATCCACTTGACCGACGCGCAGTCGCCGGGGCGGGTCGAATTCCTCGACCGGTTCGCGGACATGTCCTGCGACGCGTTCCCGTTGTCCTCCGCGCAGCGGCCGCAGGAAGCGATGTCCCTGCAGGTCCTGGAAGCCATGGTGCGCCAGGTGCGGAGGCTCCACCGGGGGCCGGCGTCGGGCAAGCGGTTCCAGTTCGTCATCTGCACGGGCGACAACGTCGACAACGAGCAGTTCAACGAGGTTCGGTGGTTCGTCGACTTGATGGACGGCGGGAAGACAGTCACGCCGAACAGTGGAGACCTCTCTCGATACCAGGGTGTGCAGGCGGCGGACTGGGGCGACCCGGAGTACTGGCACCCGGACGCCGTGAGCGACAAGTACAAGACCCAGTACGGCTTCCCGAACTACCCCGGCCTACTTAAAGACGCCGTCCGGCCCTTCACCGCGACCGGCGTCGGGATGCCGTGGTGGCAGACGTTCGGCAACCACGACGGACTGATGCAGGGGACGGCACCGCGGAACGAGGCCTTCAACGCGATCACTATGGGTGGGCTGAAGTTCGACGCGCCCCCGCCGGGGATCGACCCGTGCAACCCATTCGACGGGCTCGGCACGCACTGGCTCCCCACTCGCCCGGTGACCGCCGATCCGAAGCGGCGGATCATCCGGCGGAACGAGTACATCGCCGAGATGTTCAACACCACGGGACTGCCGGTCGGCCACGGCTTCGGACCGGCGAACCAAGGGCCGGATGAGATCGCGTACTACGTCCGGGACCAGCTGTCGCCGTTCAGGTTCGTCTCGCTCGATACGGTGAATCCGGGGGGCCATTCGGATGGGAGCATCGGGGCGAAGCAGTTCGGCTGGCTCCAGGACCGGCTGATCGAGGTCCACGGCTCCTACTACGCCGAGAATGGCTCCATCGTGACAACGGGCAACCGCGACCGCCTGGTCGTGCTCTTCTCCCACCACGGACTGCGCAGCCTGACCAATCCAATCCAGGCGCCCAACCCCAACGACCCGCAGTCGAACGACCTGCCGCGCGTACTGGCCGATCGGGTTGAGGTGTTGCTCCATCGCTTTCCGAACGTGATCGCGTGGGTGAACGGGCACACCCACGACAACGTAATCACGCCCCGGCCCGACCCGGCGGGGAGGACGGCGGGGTTCTGGGACATCGGCACGGCCGCCCACGTCGACTGGATCTGCCAGTGCCGGACGGTCGAGGTGTGCTTGCGGACGGACGGGACGCTTTCGATCTTTTGCACCATGGTTAACCATGCCGCGCCGGCGGATCCCTCGGGTGCGTTGGGTGTGCTCCGGCTGGCGTCGATCCACCGAGAGCTCGCGGCGAACGACTTCCAGTACGGGTTCGGGAGTAAGGGTCCGGGCGCACCGGAGGACCGGAACGTGGAGCTTCTGCTCCCTGCCCCGAGCTGGCTTCTCGGCTGAGGTCGAGGCGCCACCCGATCCTGGTCAGACCGCGATAAGGCGGCAGGCCACAGTTATTTAGATAACCCGGCTATTTCCGCCATCCACGGGAACTTGAGACGTGCGCGGATCGCCGAGTTTCCTTGGCCAACCGGGCGATTCGGGCTTTGAGGTTTTCAGGCAGCTTAAGTGTAGTCGTGGCGCTCATGGAGCATATCGCATCATGCAGGTAACACTATAGTAGCACCCATCGACTGCTTCGACAATTCCGCCTCACCCGCTCATTTGAGCGGGCGCAACGATTGCCGGTAGACCATCAAGTTGGTCATCGCCGTAATGCTCTCCAGTTTGTGATGGGAACCCGATACCTCATGCAAGCAGTGCTTTCGTCTGAATAGGCAATTGCCGGATGCGCTTGCCGGTCGCGGCGAAGATGGCATTCGCGACCGCGGGCGCGATCGGAGGCACCCCCGGTTCGCCCACGCCGCTCGGTGGTTCGGTGCTCGGCAGCAAGTGTACCTCAATGACCGGCATCTCATTCATGCGCAGCATGGGATAGCTATCGAAGTTGCGTTGTTGCACGCGGCCTTTGTCTATAGTAATGGCGCCTTTAAGAGCGGCGGTCAAACCATAGACGATGCAGCTTTGCATCTGCGCTTGCACCGTGTTTGGGTTCACCACCATGCCGCAATCGATTGCGCAGGTGACTTTGTGCACGCGGACATTACCGTCTTTGGCCACCGAGACTTCCGCGACCTCGGCGACATAACTGCCGAAAGATTTATGCACGGCGATGCCGTGCGCATGGCCTTGCGGCAACGGACTGCCCCAGCCGGCCTTGCTCGCCGCCAATTCCAGGACTCCTTTTTCACGCGGTGATTTTTCCAACAACTGGCGCCGGAATTCAAACGGGTCCTTTTTTCCGGCGGCCGCCAATTCATCCAGGAAACTCTCGACCACAAACGCGGTATGCGAGCTGCCGACCGAGCGCCAGAATCCCACCGGCACGCCGGTTTCCTTCATTACGTAATCAACATGGACATTGGGAATCCCGTAGGGAAGCTCCGCGGCGCCTTCGACCGAGGTCGGATCGATCCCATTTTTCACCATCTGCGGGATCGCACGTGACATGATCGAGGAACACACGATCCGATGAGTCCAGGCGATGGGCATGCCGTTCTTATCCAGCCCGGCGCTTAGCCGGTTGTAAACCGCTGGACGATAGAAGTCGTGCGTCATATCTTCCTCGCGCGACCAGATCAGCTTCACCGGCGCGCCGACCGCCTTCGAGATCAGCACGGCATCGGCCAGGAAATCCTGCTCGAAGCGCCGCCCAAATCCGCCGCCGAGCAGGGTGGTATGAACAATAATTTTTTCCTTTGGCAGCCCGGTAATCATCGCCGCCACCATTTGCACGCCGGTCTGGTTCTGGGTGGGCGCCCAGATCTCGCAGGCATCCTGGCGCACATGCGCGGTGCAATTCATCGGCTCCATGGTCGCGTGGGCGGCAAACGGGAGTTGATATACGGCGTTCATCTTTTTTGCCGCCTGGTTTAAAGATTTGGTGGCATCGCCGTGATTGTGCGCCACCGCGCCCGGCCGTTTTGCCGCCTCGGCGAACATTTTATTAACGCTGGCGGTGCTGACTTGCGCGTTAGCGCCCTCATTCCATCGGATCTTAATCGCTTGCAAACCTTTTTTCGCCGTCCAATAGTCGCCGGCGACGACGGCAACGCCGCCTTCCCCCACCGGCACCACCGCGCGCACGCCCGGAATCACCTTGGCCTGCGCCGCGTCAAAGCTTGCAAGCTTGCCACCGAACACCGGGCTGTGGACGATAGCGGCGATCAGCATGTCCGGCACTTTTACGTCGATGCCGAATCCCGCCGTGCCGTTAACTTTAGATGCCGTATCGACCCGTGCAATTGGCTTACCGATAAATTTAAAATTTTCCGGTGATTTCAATTTAGGATTCTGTGGCACGGGCAAGCTCGCCGCCGCGGTCGCGACCTCGCCATAGCTGACCTTCCTGCCGCTGGCGGAATGCGTGATCATGCCTTTGTCGGTCACGCAGCTATCCGGCGTCACTCCCCATTGCTGCGCGGCCGCCGCCACCAGCATTTCGCGCGCGGTCGCGCCCATTTGGCGCAGATGTTCCCAACTGGAAGCTACGCTGGTACTGCCGCCAGTGGCCTGTATACCAAATTTAAGGTTTTTATAAACCTCGTTGGCCGGCGCCTGCTGCGTTTTAATTTGCGGCCAATCCGCGTCCAATTCTTCCGCCACCAGCATGGGCATCGACGTCATGACGCCTTGGCCCATTTCGGATTTGTCCACGACAATGGTAATGGTGTTATCGGGAGTAATTCTGACCCAGGCGTTGGGTTCAAAGGATTTGGCGACGTCCAGACCGGGCGCCCGCTTTTCCTGTGCAAACGCCGGCAAATAAGCGCCGATAGCCAAGCCGCCGCCGACAATGGCCGTCACCTTTAGAAACTCCCGCCTGCTCAAATCGACTATCATGTTCATTGCGCGCCTCCTTTCATATTATTGGCCGCCGTATGGATGGCCTTGCGGATGCGGGTATAAGTGCCGCAACGGCAGATATTGCCGGACATGGCGGCATCGATATCGGCATCCGTGGGGCTGGGGGTTTGCGCCAGCAGCGCGGTCGCTGACATGATTTGTCCCGACTGGCAATAACCGCATTGCGGCACTTCTTCGGCGATCCAGGCTTTTTGTACCGCGTGGCTACTATCGGGAGAGATACCTTCAATGGTAACAACCTGTTTTCCGGCTACATTGGAAATGGGCGTCACACAGGAGCGCGTCGCTTGCCCATCCAAATGCACGGTGCAGGCGCCGCATTGCGCGATGCCGCAGCCGTATTTGGTCCCGATTAAACCGAGGGTGTCGCGCAACACCCACAGCAGCGGGGTATCAGGGCTGACGTCTACATCTTGGGATTTGCCGTTTACTGTGAAGGAAATCATTTCCATCTACCTCCTGTTATTTATTAAAGGGCCGTTGCTGCCGCTGTTAGGAAAACCGATGTTCTTTTACCACTTTAAGACAAGATGGATTGCAGGTAAAGCGGGTGCCTGGGCTTCGTATTTTTCTTTTTCGACACACAGTCCCGTGCTAGGCTAACTCTATGATTATTCTTGATTCAAGGATGCTATACGTCAAAAATGATGTAATTCATTCCGTCAAATGGGAAGCATATTTATAGTTAGACCACGGCTTTCATTCGAGTCACCGCACAAGAGGAGACATGTATGACGATCAAGAACGATGACAAGTTTGCGAAAGGCTGGAAGGACATCGTGTCCATTTTCCTTAAGCTGGGCGTCATGTCTTACGGTGGTCCGGCCATCATGGGCATCATGCAGGCCGAACTGCAGGAGAAGCGCCAGTGGGTTCCGAAGGATCGCTTTGTCGAGGGGTTGTCCCTGGTGAGCATGCTACCCGGTGCCGGTGCGACACAGCTCGGCATATTCCTGGGGTATGCCCGCGGCGGTTGGTGGGGTGGGTTACTGGCTGGCTTGTGCTTCGTCTTGCCTGCCTTGTTTATCATGCTCGCCCTGACGATAGGCTATTCCGTACTTGGAGCGACACCGATGATGCGCGGCGCGCTCTATGGTCTAGGGCCAGTCGTGCTGGGAGTCTTCCTGGTTGCCGTGTATCGCCTTGGGAAATCTGCCGTAGGCACCATCGCGCAAGCGTCGATCGCCGTCGCGGCGGCCGCGGCTTCGGCCTTCAGTCCTATCGGGGTCGCGGGAATCATGCTACTCGCAGGGGGTATCGGACTGTTCCTCTTCCACTCAAAAAAACTGGGGATAACCGTTCTGGTCTCATTGGCGGTGATTATCGTTGTGCTGCAACTCACAAACGGGTCGCTACTGGCGCCAACTCCCGTTGCGGTTCAAGGCACTCCGGGTTCGGCGGGTGTGACGGACATCGCGGCGTTCTTTTTCAAAGTCGGAGCACTCACCTTTGGTGGCGGCCTGACGATGATCGCGTTTATTCAAGAACAGGTCGTCAATCAGTTCCATTGGCTCACACCTCAGGAGTTCATTGACGGCCTCGCGCTCGGCCAGTTCACGCCTGGGCCGATCTTAATGGTGGCCGCCTACGTGGGCTACAAGGTAGCGGGCCTTGCCGGGGCCATGGTTGGTGCCGCAGCAATTTTTCTTCCTTCGTTTATTTTAATGCTATCGATTCTTCCCGTATTCGATCGCGTCAGGAAGCTGGTCTGGACCAAGGCGGCCATGAAGGGCATTGGTCCCGCCGTGATCGGGGTGCTAGCTGTTTCTCTCTTACAATTGGCGCCGCACGCGCTTCCCGATTTGTTTGCGATCGTTATTCTGGCTGCAACCATAGTCACTCTGCTCGTGTGGCGCATTGGCGCGGTCAAGCTCATGATCGCAGGCTCGATCCTGGGTGTATTGCATAGCCGCCTACTTTCATTGCCAGGCGCAAGGGCGGCGCTCTAAACGGGTATCTGCCGTGGTCTAACACACGCCCTGAGGTCGACAGTCAATAGTGAGCAAGCGAGCGCGCGGCATTCCGATCGGTCCGGCGAGAGGCGCATTTTCAGGTAGTAGCCGTGGTCGTCCTGCCCGGTTACCTGCATACGGTAGGGTTGTTGCCTAATGGAGATGCCGATTACCCTGGGCGGGTGCTCGCTGGCCAAGCGCTCTATCCACCGGCTGCTGACAATGCCTTGGGCGTAGGCGAACAACACGACCTTCAAGAGCATGGCGAAGGATAGGCGGCTGCACCCGTTTCGTCATTACGGAAGCGGGCATCGAAGCCGGATAGATCGAGTTCGTGATCGAGCAGGTGGTTCAGGGCGTATTCGAAGTTGCCGGGCAACAGTTGCCGATGCAGATCAACGGCGAGAAACCGGGGGCTCGTGTCGATGTGTTTGTAGCGCGCCATGAGGTCTGTTTCATCGCAATGTCGATGGGCGATATTGATGCAGACGGGCGGTTGGGGCAAGATGCAGAAATGGAAGTTTTTCTACAGCTTCGTAAGGAGCACATATGCTGAGAGTCGCGTTGAATCTTGCGGGTCGAATCTTAGATGGCGTCTCTGACTCGTTCTCGCCATCGCCCGTCGCCACCAGCAAGGAAGTCCGCATCAATGGTGCCATAGCAGTTGGCATGGGCTTCCTATGCTTCGCTGTTGCGGGCGCAGTTCTTTTCCTGGCCCGTTCAGAGTGGGGCTTGCGGCTGGCATTTGTGCCAGCCGTCGCCGCATACGCTTTCTGGATCGTCGGTGGTTACAGGCTCGTTTTTGGCGTAAGTGCCAAAGCCGACCCCTATGAAGTCGCGTCCCTTCATCGCATCCTATTCGGTGTCGGCTGGGTCGTGCTTCTTATCGGAGGGCCTATCCTTGTTCTTATTTGGTTGGGCTCCTAACTATCGGTTCCAGCCGACGCAGTTGCCTCCGCTTTGCTCCGCCAATGTGGACAGGTGGCTGCGCCCGGGTGGAGTTGAAAAGGCTGCATTGGACTCATTGTTAGAAGATCGCGAGCGTCCCGGTATGAGCAGCGAATACTGGCGGTCGCCTGACCCGTTAAACATGGATTCGTCCACGATGTGGCCGATTGGCCATACTCTTCTTTTCACCATTACGTACGCCTTAGGTGGTTGCCCCAGGATTGGGCAACCAATGCCGAGATGTTCGAAACCCGGAAGTTGGGTGAATGATCTCGGATTCCGCTGCGCTTCATCCGGGCTACGCTCGCTGCCTGTGCGGTAGCGCACATAAGAGGATCGAGGAGGAATGATGATTCTGGAAATAATCTTACTTAGGATTTTTTACCTAATTTATTTTTTAGGCATAGCGCTGTTTATCTACCA
>Ga0209701_10003253_pt1 | contig 10615 bp, 9 predicted proteins | sample CZO8metaG_4_FD_188356 | JGI IMG/M metagenome (GOLD analysis project Ga0209701, IMG submission 188356) | Vadose zone soil microbial communities from the Eel River Critical Zone Observatory, Northern California, USA - CZOApr15con2H3.8 metaG... | ecosystem: Environmental > Terrestrial > Soil >...
GGTCGTGATCGGGAAGACGGTGAAGTGGATCGAGGACCGCATGGAGAACCTGCAAGCCGATTCCTTCGCGCGCGACTACCACATGAAAGTGGAGCTCGGCGCAAAGAAGGACGGCACCATGACTTCGCTGAAGATCAAGACGGTGGCCGATCACGGCTACGCCAACGCCTCGGCGAACCCTTCTAAATTTCCGGCGGGCCTCTTTTCGATCTGCACCGGCTCCTACGACCTGAAGCACGCGTTCTGCGAAGTCGATGCGGCCTACACGCACAAGCCGCCCGGGGGCGTGGCGTACCGGTGCTCGTTCCGCGTCACCGAGGCGGTGCACGCGATCGAGCGCGCGACCGACGCGCTCGCGCAGAAGCTCAATATGGACCCGGCCGAGCTGCGCATGAAGAACTTCATCAAGCCGAACCAGTTCCCGTACAAATCGGTGCTCGGCTGGGAGTACGACAGCGGCAACTACGCTGCGGCGCTCAAGAAAGCGATGGACATCATCGGCTACGACGCTTTGCGCCGCGAGCAGGCGGAGAAGCGCAAGAAGGGCGAGCTGATGGGCATCGGCATCTCGAGCTTCACCGAGATCGTCGGCGCCGGCCCGTCGAGGGACTTCGACATCCTCGGCATCAAGATGTTCGACTCAGCCGAGATCCGCGTCCATCCCACGGGCAAAGCGATCGCGCGCTTCGGCACCAAGAGCCAGGGACAGGGGCACGAGACCACCTACGCGCAGATCGTCGCCGAGGAGCTGGGCATTCCCGCCGCGCACGTGCAAGTGGAGGAGGGCGACACCGACACCGCGCCTTACGGCTTGGGAACGTACGCGAGCCGCTCGACCCCGACTTCGGGGGCGGCTTGCGCGCTCGCGGCGCGCAAGATCCGCGACAAGGCGAAGAAGCTCGCCGCGCACCTGCTCGAAGTGAACGAGAAGGATCTCGAGTGGGAGCCGGGCAAGTTTTTCGTCAAGGGCGCGCCGCAGAAGTCGAAAACCATCCAGGAGTGCGCGTTCGCGGCTTACACCAACCATCCGCAGGGCATGGAGGCGGGGTTGGAGGCGACGCATTATTACGACCCGCCCAACCTCACCTTCCCCTTCGGCAGCTACATCTGCGTGGTGGACATCGACCGCGGCACGGGCGATGTCAAGGTCAGGCGTTTCGTCGCGGTGGACGACTGCGGCAACATCATCAACCCGATGATCGTCGACGGCCAGATCCACGGCGGCCTCACGCAAGGCATCGGACCCGCGCTCTACGAGGAGATCAGCTACGACGACGAAGGCAACATCTCGGGCGGCAGCTTCCTGGACTACTACGTGCCGACGGCGCTGGAAACCCCGCACTGGGAGACCGACAAGACCGTGACGCCGTCGCCGCACCATCCGTTCGGCGCGAAGGGCGTGGGCGAGTCGGCGACCGTGGGTGCGCCGCCCGCGATCGCCAACGCGGTGGTCGATGCGCTGCGGCACCTGGGCGTGACGCACCTCGACATCCCGATCACTCCCGAGAAGGTGTGGCAGATCCTGAAGAAGAAGGGCGTCGCGGAGTAGCGCCTAGAAGGCGCCGCGACCTTAGTGCGCGCCGGCCTGCCGCTTACCGCGCCTGCGCTCTACACCGGTATAGGATCCTTGAGGCTGCTTGCGGCGCTGCGTCCCGGTGTAAACCGTCAAAGTCGGCTTGCGGCGCTCCGTACCGGTGTAAAGCTGCTTGCGGCGCTGCGTCCCGGTGTAAACCGTCAAAGTCGGTTTACGGCGCTCCGTCCCAGTGTAGAGCGCTTGAGGCTTGCGGCGTTCCGCACCAGTGTAGAGCGCTTGAATCAGGGCCGATTCGCGGACGAAGCGTGCGCCGGGGGTAATGTCGTAGCCGGTGACTTCTCCTTCGGCACTCGTGCTGAACGTGAGGTGTTCTCCGAAAGGGAGCGTCCCGAAGGCGATGCTCGAGCGCATGATGAACGCATGCGGTTCGGGCGTGCGCTCGAGAATCACGCGCGCAGCGTAGGGGTTCGGAGCGCCCGGCGCGATGAGAGCCAGTTGGCCGTCCAGCGCGGCCACGAACATCGTCATGTGCCCGTTCTCCGAGCGATAAAGGCCGCAGTAGCGTTCCGCGTCATCCGCGAGCGAGGGCGCGGCGCGCGCCATCTCCTTGGCGACGATCGGCGTCAACAGCTGGAGCGCATAGTCGCAATAGCCCGCCGGATTGCCGTCGTCGGCATTGGTCAGCACGGCGACGCCGAGCTTCAGCGCCGGGACGAACTCCATGATCGCCGCAAAACCGGGCGTGGTGCCCGGATGTCCGACGCGCACCCGTCCATCGACGCGGCGCACCCGCACGCCCAGTCCCCAGGCGATCTGCCAGTCGTCGAGGAGCCACTGCGGGCGATGCATCTCGCGCAGGGTTTTCCCGCCCAGCACCGAGCCGCCGCTTCCCATGTGAAACGCGAGATAGCGGCCCATATCCTCGATCGTAGAAGCCATGCCTCCTGCGGGGCTGACCGCGCCGTGGTCCGCGCGCGCCGCCGGCACGTGCGGCTCGCCGGGGGCCGGCCGCGAGTAACCCGTCGCGAGGCGCGCCTCGTCGCGACGCGGCATCGCTTCGGTACTCGTCATCCCGAGCGGACCGAGAATGCGCTGCTCGATGTGCCGCGCCCACGGATCGCCGCTCGCCGCGGCGATCACTTCGCCGAGCAAGGCGTAGCCGACGTTGGAATACTTCCACTGCGTGCTCGACGGATACGTGGCGCTGAAATGATCGGGCATCTGCGCCGGAAAGCTGGGCTCGCTCCACCACGTGCCCGTCAGGTCGCGCTGCAAGCCCGAGCTGTGCGTGAGCAGTTCGCGGATCGTGACGTCGAGCAGACCGGCATCGCGGGCATGGATCGCGGCCGTCTTTACGTGGTCGCGAACCCGGTCATCGAGCCTGAGCTTCCCGTCCTCGTGCAATTGCAGGATCGCGAGCGCGGTGAAAGTCTTGGTGATGGAGCCGATGCGGTAGAGCGTTTGCGGCGTCGCCGCCGTTTTCGCGCCCAACTCGGCATAGCCGAAGGCCTTGGTCCAGACGGGCCGATCGCCTTGCACGACCGTAAGCGCCACGCTGGGGAGATGCTGTTGCTTGACCGAATGCGCGGTCCACGCCTCGAGGAGGGAAAGCGCCTGCGCGACACCGCTCGTCGTCATGGCTTTGGGCTTTGTGGATGCCTTCCGATCGATCATGCAGTCGCCGAACCCGGCAGTCAAGCGCAACCCGGCGAAAGCCGTGAGAGTTGAACTCACGCGGGACTTTCGTCTTGCTGCCGGCGGCCAGCACTTTTTCCCGGCTGGTTCATAATACCCGCTCGCTCGAAGGAGGAGACCTATGGACGACCACGGCAGGAAGCGCCGCAAGCTCGTGCTCGCCGGTGCTGCGGCGGGCGTCGTGAGCGCTTGCGCGGTTCCCTCAAACGAGCGCTCGCCGCTGTGGCAGGCGAAGCAGTTTCACAACCAGCCCGCGCAGAGCCATCAGCAGCAGTTCCTCGTCGATCTGTGGGAGCAGGTCAGGAAGGAGACCGACGGCCGGCTTGCGGTCACCGTCTATCCGCAGAACAACAATATCCCCGGCTCCGATCCGGCTGCGCTCGACATGCTTCAGTCGGGCGAGATCGAGTTCTTTACCCTGATGGGCGGCATTCTCGGCCGCAAGGTCCCGGTCGCCGAGATTCAAGGGCTGCCTTTCGCTTTTACCAGCCACGCTCAGGTGCACCGGGTGAACGACGGCGCGCTCGGCGAATATCTCGGCCGCGAGTGCGCCGCGAAAGGGATATACCGGTTCCAGTACGGGCTTCTCGAAAACGGATTCCGGCACATCTCCACCGTGGAGCGCCCGGTGCGCACCGCAGACGACCTGCGCGGGGTGAAGATACGCGTGCCCGACGGCCAGATGTTTCGCGACCTCTTCGCTTCGCTGGAGGCGCAGCCGGTCACGATCAACATCCGCGATCTGTACGAGGCGCTGAAGGCGCGCCGCGTGGACGCGCAGGAGAACCCGCTCGTCATCACCGAGGTGAACAAGCTCTACGAGGTGACGCGCTATATCTCCATCACCAACCACATGTGGTCGGGGTTCAACCTGCTCGCCAACCTCAAGTTCTGGGAAGAGCTGCCCTCCGACGTGCAGGACGTGGTGCAGCGCAACGTCAGGAAATACGTCGCCGCGCAGCGCGCCTACACCGACAATCTCAATCGCGAGCTCGAGACGAAGCTCGCCGGACGCGGCATGGTTTTCAACACCGCCGACGTGAGCACTTTCCGCGCGAAGCTCGGCGGCGGCTTCTACCAGCGTTGGAAGGACGAATTCGGCGCGACCGCCTGGAGCCTGCTGGAAGAGCAGGTAGGCAGACTGGGCTGATCGCGGATGCTGCGCAGGCTTTCATTAGTGCTTGCCGCGTGCGGCCTGGTTGTGAGCGGAACGGCGTTCGCGTTCAAGGGCGTCGACGTCACAGGCCAGGGCTACGACGGGGACTTTCGGCTCCTCGGCCACGACGGCAAGCCGCGCACTCAAGCCGATTTCCCGGGCAAGGTCGTCGTCATCACTTTCGGGTTCACGCGCTGTCCCGACGTCTGCCCGACCTCGCTTGCGGCCCTTGCCGCCGCGGTGGACGCGCTGGGCGAGGACCGCAAGCGCGTACAAAGCGTGTTCGTCACCGTCGATCCCGAGCGCGATACCCCGGCGTTGCTCGCGAAATACGTGACCGCTTTCGACCCGAGCTTTCTCGGCCTGGTCGGGGATGCCGCTGGGACGCGGCAGGTTGCCCGCGCCTTCAAGGTGTTCTACCAGAAGGTGCCAACCTCCAAGGGTGATTACACGATGGATCACAGCACGGGCTACTACGTGATCGACCGCAATGGCCGAACGCGCCTGATGTTCCGTTACGGGCAGTCTGCGGCCGATATGGCGTACGATATCCGCCTGCTGCTACGCGAATAGCCGAGAAGCTTTCTCAAACGGGGAGATTCCCATGAAACGAATCGCGACACTTACCCTTTCAGTTGCGCTCGGCCTTTGCGGCCCGAGCGCTCTCGCGCAAGGCTCGTGGAAGCAGGGCCCGCCCATCCCGCAGGGCGCCAACGAAGTCATCGGTGCGAACGTCGGCGGCAGCGTGCTCGTCTACGGCGGCCAAGATCCTGCGGGCAAACCCATGGGCATCTTCTGGAAGTTCGATCCCGCCGTGAACCAGTGGACGCAACTGCCTTCCAATCCGGTTCCGGTGCACCATGGCGCCGCAGCCGTGGTCGGCACCAAATTCTACGTGTTCGGCGGCTTCCGCCTGCCCGAGAGCGGGAAGAACGCCTGGTGGCCGGAGGACAAGGCCTGGGTGTACGACACGGGCAAGGGCGCCTGGAGCGCATTGCCGCCGATGCCCACGCCGCGCGGCGCGCTCGCCGCGGTCGCCGTCGGCACCAAGATCTACGTCTCGGGCGGCGCAAAAATCCCGTCCGGCATGACTCTTCCCGACGGACTCACCGGCGGCGGGCCGGTCGAGCTGCTCGCGACGCTCGAGGTGTTCGACACTGAGACCAACCGCTGGACCACGCTCAAAGCCATGTCGCTTCCGCGCAATCACCACAGCGTCGCCTACGCCGACGGCAAGATCTACGCGGTGGGCGGACGCGTCGGCTCGTGCTTCTCGAACGGGTGGTCGTCGAATGTATCGATGAACGAGGCTTACGACATCGCGACCAACACCTGGATCACGCGCCTGCCGATGCCCACCGCGAGGAGCGGCACGGGCGCGGAAGCGCTGGACGGCAAAGTGCACGTGCTCGGCGGCGAAGGCTGGGTCGAGGAATTCGGCGGGGTGTTCCGCGCCCACGAGGTCTACGACCCGAAATCCAACAGCTGGGCGAAGCTGCCGCGCATGCTCACGCCGCGCCACGGCTTTGCCACGGCGACCGTAGGGCGCAGGATCTACGCGGTTTCCGGTGTGAACAACGCGGGCGGCGCAGGCACGCTTTCGGTCGTCGCGGTGAACGAAGTTTTCGAACCGTAATCAGAGCAACGCTCAAGGAGGAGAACATGAAATCCATGACATTCACGGTTGCAGCAGCTTTGCTCGCTGTTCCGATTATCGCCGGCGCGCAAGGATGGAATGTGCCGCCGGAAAGCCAGCGCTGTCCGTCGAAGTGGGGCGCGGGCGACGAGCGCGGCTCGGGCAACCACATGAAGAACCCCGAAACGGTGTTGCGCGCCGTGCGGCTGATCAAGACCGGCGAGGTGATCGAGATGGCGTACGTGCTCGGGCCCGGCATGCCGTTCTTCGGCACGCGCATCTTCAACCTGCACACCAAGCGCACCTTCATGAATACCGGAAGGAACACGCGCGGCAGCAACGAGGAAGTTGTCACGAGCGAGATCGGCCAGGTCGGCACGCAGTTCGACGGCTTCGCCCACCAGACGATCGGCGATTCGCTGTACAACTGTTTTAAGGTCAGCGAAGTCGCGACCCGCTCGGGATTTACGAAGCTCGGCGTCGAAAAGGTCGGAATGATCTTCGCGCGCGGCGTGCTGATCGACGTCGCGGGACTGAAGGGCGTTGAGATGCTCGGCGACACCTACGAGATCACGCCCGATGACCTGCAGCAGGCGCTCGCGAGGCAGAAGCTGAAGCTGCAGCCGGGCGACGCCGTCATCATCCACACCGGCTGGGGCAAGCTCTACGGCAAGGACAACGCGCGCTTCGTGAAGTCGACGCCCGGCGTCGGAGTCGCCGCCGCCGAGTGGCTGGTGAAGCAGGACCCGGTGCTGGTCGGCTCGGACAACTGGCCGGTCGAGGTCGCGCCCAACCCCGACAAGGACCTGAGCCTGCCCGTGCATCAGATCTTTCTCGCGGTCAACGGCGTGCACATCCTCGAGAACCTGAAGCTCGACGAGCTGGTCGCCAAGCGTGTCTACGAGTTCGCGTTCACGATGCAGCCGCTCAAGATCTACGGCGCTTCGGGCTCGACGGTGGCGCCCGCCGCGATCCGCTGATCAGTCCGAGCGATTCGCGCCCGTCGACGCGCGAAGGCTCACGCCGCCGGGCGCGGCAGGGGGGCGCGCTCGATCGCGCGCTCCTCGATCGGCAGATTGACGAGCGCCGCGAAAATGCCCAGAGCGATCGAGATCAGCCACACCACCTGGTAGGACCCGGTGTGGTCGAAAAGGTACCCGCCCAGCCACACGCCGATGAAGCTGCCGATCTGGTGGCTGAAGAACACGAAGCCCGACAGCGTCGACATGTACGCGACGCCGAAAATTCCTCCGATCACGCCGTTGGTGAGCGGCACGGTCGAGAGCCACGGCAGCCCGATCGCCGCGGAGAACAGATACACCGAGCCCTCGCTTACCGGCGCTAGGATGAAGAGCGCGATCACTACGCTGCGCGACAAGTAGATCGAGGCGAGCGGGGCAATTCGGGGGATCCTAAGGGGGCGTAGCCCCCTTTTTCGACAACCTCCTAGGCCAAGCGTTGCGGGGTGCCGATGACCAGCCCTTGAGCGAAATCCACTTCGATCAGCTGCAGCTGCTCCAGCACCTCGCGGCTCTCGACGTACTCCGCGATGGTCCTGATTCCCATGGCGTGGCACTTCTGGTTGATCGATTCGGCTTTCTCCGAGGCGGCGAGCGCGCGGTTGATGTCCTTCACGATGCCGTAGGTGAACTTCACGAAATCGGGCTTCAAGACCTTCAGCATTTTGAACGAGGCGTCGCTGCCGTCGAAGCCGGCGACGGTGAAGCGGCAGCCGGCGGGCTTCAGTTGCGCCTGGATGTTTTTCAGCTTGTCGGAGTGCAGGAGAGCGGTGTCCCAGCTGAGCTCGAACGAAAGCGTCCCTTCGGGCAGCCCCGCATTTTTGATGTGCCTGGCGACGAAATCCGCGAATTTCGGCTCGCGCAGCGTATCCTCGGAAAGGTTGACGCCGTTCGCGGGGACCGCCCAGCCGGGCTTCTGGGCGCGGGTTTCCTGGATCCAGCTCGAAAGGCGGCTCACCACCCAGCGGTCGACATACGGCAGCAGCCGGTACTCCTCGAGCATGGGAAAGAACGTTCCCGGCGGAAGCAGCTTCTCCTCTTCCTCGCGAAAGCGGACCAGGATCTCCTGAAACGGCCGCTCCCTCCCGGCGGCGGCCAGTCGCAGGATCCTCTGGGCGTAGAGGACGAAGCCGCCCGTCTTCAGCGCCGCAACGAGCTTGTCGGCGATGTTCTTCTGAATCGTGCTTTCATCGTCCATGAGCAGGGTCATTGTGCGTCGTCCCGTGCCGATCGTGGATTTTTCCCGGCACGGAAAGACGCAAGAATCGTTCCTGAACCGGCGCTCCAGGGGTCCCCGGGTTCGCCGCGTACGGCTTTCGGGCCTCGGATGCAGTGCCTCGGGTCTTCCGGGAGCCGTATTCTGTAGGAGTTAGTCCCGGCGGGAAAGCCTGCCGCTCGAGGACCGCCGAAACGCGGTCTGCTAAGCTTGAACCGGGACTTTAGCGCCCGGCCGCTTCGCGCAGCGGTTTTTCGCCTCGCGCGCCGATCGCGCGGTTGAGCCGCGGCATCACCTCGGCCGCCATCAGCTCCATCGAGCGCTTCGCGAGCTTCGGGTCCACCCAGTCCATGCCGGCGTAGACGATCTCGCCGAACTCGCCCGAGCGCTCGCGGAGCGCAAGCAGCTCGTCCACGACCCGGTTCACCGTGCCGCAGAGCACGAGGCTGCCGAGCAGGCGCTCGATCGTCACCGCGCCGTCGTCCTCGGCCTCGTGCATCTTGAAGATGACGTGGCGCTTGGCGCGCATCATCTTCTCGCGCAGCTGCTTCCAGTAGAAGCGGTACGGGCTGTTCGGGTCGCCGCGGCCGTAGCGCTCGGCGAGCTTGTCGTCGTCGGCGACGAAAATCGTGCGCGCAATGCGCCACTCGGCGGGATCGGGCGTTTTCCCTGCGCGGCGCTTGCCTTCGGCGTAGTTCTCCCAGTGGCTCGGCAGCCAGTGCGGCAGCAGGAAATTCGCCGAGAGCGGATGGAAGTCGCGCTCGCCCATCGCGATCACGCCCTTCGAACGCGGCGCGACCACCGTCCCGACGATCTCGGGGCGCGGCTTCTGGTAGGGCTTGTACATGATGCCGCGCCCGATTTCGGGAACGAAGGTCTTTTCCGTGGTCACTTTGTAGCGGTTTCCGGGAAGCTCGATCCTGTAGGGCGGGTCGCGCTCCCAGATCGCCAGGATCACGTCGATCGCCTCGGCGAGCATCTTGTTGCGGTCTTCGGCCAGGATGCCGAGCGCCTCCGCGTCCGAGGAGAGCGCTCCCGGGCTGATCCCGAATATGAAGCGCCCCTTGGCGAGGTGGTCGAACATCGCCGCTTGCGCGGCGATCACCACAGGGTGCGATTGCGAGAGGTTGGAGGTGCCGGTCGCGAGCTTGATCGTTTTCGTCTCGCCGATCAGGGTGGCGAGGAAGATGAAGCTGTTGGTGACGTTCTCACAGCGGTCGGTGAGATGCTCGCCGACAAAGGCGTCGTGGAAGCCGAGCCTGTCGGCGAGAACGATCGCCTCGCGGTCCTCCTGCAGCGTCTGCACCGGATCGCGGTGCGGCGGATGCAGCGGCATGGTGAAGTAGCCCAATCGCACGGGCTGAATGTGCCGTATCGGGACGCCGCCGTCAAACGCGGCGGCTCTGACGAGCGACAAAAAACCCCGCCGGAGCGGGGTTCTCTGTCGAAACCGGATGCGATCAGGCCGGAACGGGCTCCTTCTCCTTGACGCTTCTTTCGGGGGCGGCCGGCCTCGCGGGCGCGGAGGACTTGTCCTCCCTCTTCATATCGTCGGCCAGCTTTTTCTTGCGCGCTTCCTCGGTTTCGCGCGCTCTCCTGAACATCTCGTCGAACTCATAGCACATGAGGCACTCCTTTCGTATCAAGCGACGGGCGAGTCTCCCTTGTCACGCTTGGAGTTGTCGATTCATGCTACGCCTCGCGCCGCGGAAGTTCAATGGGAAGAATTCCCGAACCGCCCGAACCGCCAACCTGTGTTACCGTTGCAGAGAAATCAATCCTTTCGCCGCGCCATGAAAACGAATCCGATCGGCGCCCTCCGGGTGGCCGCGCTTCTTGCCGCCGCGCTTTTTTCCGGGGCCGCGCTCGCGCAGCCCCAGGCCTATCCTTCGAGGACCATCCGCCTGGTGGCGGGCACCGCCCCGGGCGGAATCACCGATTACCTCGCGCGCATGTCCGCGGAAGGCCTCGCCGCGCAGCTCGGCGGCCAGGTAGTGGTCGAGAACAAGCCCGGCGCCACCGGCAACCTCGCGATCGAGTACGTCGCGAAATCGCCTCCCGACGGCTACACGCTGCTGCTCGTCGCCGGCGGAAACGTCGTCATCACGCCGTTCCTGTACGGCTCGCTGCCGTTCGACCCGCTCAGCGACATCGTGCCGGTGTTCAACGTCGCCGGCGCTCCGCAGCTCCTCGTCGTGCCGGGCTCGCTTCCGGCAAGGGACTTGCGCGAATTCATCGCGCTCGCCAAGGCGAATCCCGGAAAGATGAATTACGCCTCGGCGGGCCCCGGCAGCACGACGCATCTCGCCGCCGATCACTTCGCGCGGCTTGCGGGCGTCGAGCTCGTACACGTTCCCTA
>Ga0209701_10003260_pt1 | contig 10605 bp, 5 predicted proteins | sample CZO8metaG_4_FD_188356 | JGI IMG/M metagenome (GOLD analysis project Ga0209701, IMG submission 188356) | Vadose zone soil microbial communities from the Eel River Critical Zone Observatory, Northern California, USA - CZOApr15con2H3.8 metaG... | ecosystem: Environmental > Terrestrial > Soil >...
CGCTCGTCGTTCTCCCGCCTCCAGCGCGGCCAGTTGTTGGCATAGAAGCCGCTCTCGCCGAGGTACTCGGGGCGGATGTACTTCTTGAGCAGGTCCGGTCGTTTGCGGAAGTACGGAACGTACTCCGAGAAGTGCCCGCTGGACTCGGTCACGAACGCGCCGAGGTGCAGCATGACCTCGAAGCGCACGGGGTCCCGCTCGTAGATCTGGGGGTCGGCGGCGCGCCGGCGCAGCAGCGGGTAGAGGTCCTCGCCGTCGTGCTCCAACTTTGTGAACCACGCGTTGTGGTTGATGCCGGCGCACTTCCAGTCGAGCTCTGCATAGGGAACCTGAAGGAACTCGGCGAGCAGTTTCGAGGTGCCCTGCACGCTGTGGCAGAGGCCGATCACCGGTAGAGCGGTGGAACGTATCGCCGCCAGGGTGAGAATCGACATCGGGTTCGTGTAGTTGAGGACTAGCGCCTCGGGCGCCATCCGGGTGACGTCGGCGACGATGTCGAGCCATGCGGGCCCTGTGCGTAGGGCCTTGAAGATGCCGCCCGGCCCGATGGTGTCGCCGATGCACTGGTCGACGCCGTAACGGAGCGGGATGTCGTAGTCGGCGCGAACGTTCTGCAGGCCGGCGACCTCGATCGAGTTGACGACGTAGTTGGTCCCGGGGAGCACGTCGCGACGGTCGGTCGAGGCTTCCACGGTCCACCGCTTGCCCGAAAGGTCGACGAGTCGTTCGGCGATCTGGCGCGCCAGCTCGAGGCGCTCAGCGTCGATGTCGACGAGTGCGAACACCCCCTGGTCCAGGCCGTCGACCGCGAGGATGTCGGTCATGACCGTGCGCGCGAACACCGCGCTGCCCGCCCCGATCATCGTCACCTTCGGCATCGCGCCCCGAATTTTAGCGGCGTGCCGGTAAGCGCCCGATCAAGCGGTCACAACGACCGTAACTCGAAAGACACCCTGGTCGCCCACACACCTCATCGCCTCCCCACAGCTCACCCGAGAGGCCGCTACCGCGGCGCTGCCGGCAGACAGGGCCTTGTACCAAGCGGTAGTCACTCCACAGCCCATCCCTGGAAGACAGCTTCCGATCGGGTCGGGAGTGACCGCCTGGTCGCCCACCTCCTTGAGAACGGACGGGTCTGAGCTCTGTTCGAACGCCCAGTAGGTCGAACTCAAGGTGACCTTCATCACATCCCCGGAGTGGACCTGGACGGATTGCCCGTTCTTCGAATCATCCACCCTCACCTCAGAGAAGGTCTGACCGCAGGCGCCCAGCAGGGCGATCAGAACGGGTGCGAGGAGTGCGAAGCCAGGGCGGAGCATGTATCGAGTTAACCGCCTGTTCGGCCCCGGTGTAAAGAGGAATGGCACCGTCGATGTCGTATATCGCTTGAGGTGTTCAGCCGGGTCGGCCGCGGCCCGGCTGGCGCTGTTGCTCGAACATCTCCCGGATCTCGCGGACGCTGGTTGCGTCCTCGGGCTTCTTGTCCTCGGTTCGCATCGAGACGATCCGCGGGAACCGGAGCGCGAACCCGGTCTGGTCCCCGGTCATGCCGGCCGTGTGACGCGGGCTGGGCGTGATCTCGTCGGCCAACACCTCGACTACGATCGCCGGCTCCAGCCAGGCGTCGGGGACGAAGAGCGAGTTAACCCGCGCCGGCTTCTCCGCGACTTCGAGGCTGGCCAGCCGCTGGTGGATCTCACGCCAGCCCTGGTCGGAAAGGCCGGTGCCGAGCTTGCTGATGGTCACGAACTCATCTTTGTCGGAGTCGTAGACGCCGGCGAGCAGTGCGCCCGCGCCGAACTCCGCCCGCTTGCCCTTGCCCCGGTAGTAGCCGAGCAGGACGACGTCGATGGTGTCGTTGAGCTGCCCGCTTGTGTTCCGCTTCAGCTTCACCCAGTTGAAGTTGCGCGCACCCGCCTGGTACGGCGAGTCGAGCCGCTTGGCCACGACTCCTTCCAGGCCGCGGCTGATGTTGTCGAGCAGCTCTCGAGTCAGAACCTCCGCCGAATCGGTTTGCGTCAAGGGCGCGGTCACGAGCGTGTCAGACCCCCGGAGCAGCTCCTGAGCAATCGCGAAACGCTGTTGGTAGGGCAGCGGCGTCAGGTCGGTCCCGTCGCGGAACATCACGTCGAAGATGAACGCCCGCAGCGGCACCCGCTCGGCAAAGTCCTCGATGCCCTCCTTCCGCCGGCGCGCAGTGGTCTCCTGGAAGGGGACGTACTCCTCCGACTCAGGGTTGTAGGCGATCGCCTCGCCGTCGAGGATGACGCTCTTGACCTTCAGGCCCGCTGCGGCGGCGACCAGCTCCGGGAACATCTCCGTCATCGACTCGAGGTTTCTCGAGAAGATGCTCACCTCGTCCTTGTTCTTATGTATCTGGACGCGTAAGCCGTCGTACTTAGGCTGCACGCCTATGGTCCCAAGCTTTTTGATCACCGCCTCCGGGTTGGGAAGGCGCTCCGCCAGCTGTGGGCGGAGCGGGTGGCCGGCCGCGACCTTCAGCGCATCGAGGCCGGTCTCCCCAGCGTCCCAGAGCGTCCGCGCGATGAGTCCGAGGTCGGACGTGCGGTTGTAGGCCGCCTCGAGGACCGGTCGTAGGGACCGGTCTCCTTTCTTTGCGAACGACAGCGCGTCGAGCACGGTGGGGTCGCCGATTCCCAGCCGCATTTTGCCCAGGGTGATTCGCACGAGGTGTTTGGCCGAGGCCGGATCCAGGTCGCCGAGCAGGCCGGTGAAGCCATCGAGCTTCTCCTGCTGGCTGCCGCCGCCGCTTGCGGCGGCGATCTGGGCCAAGCGCTGGTGCACCTCGACAACCGAGGGCGACTTACGATGCGAGGCCGGCGCCAGGCGCTGCGCGGTGACGCCGAGATCGCCGGTCTGGCGGTTCAGCTTGGCGACCTCCTCCTTTGGAGCGCCATAGGCGACCGCGATCGCCGTGATGAGAAGCCTCTCGCCGAGACCGATTTCAACGGGCTCGAAGAAAGGCGCAAGCCGGCCCTGGATCAAGTAGGTGATCGGCTCGAGCTCGTCCGCCGACGATGCCCGATATACCTCGGACAGGATGCGAACCAGCTCGTTCCGGCTGCTCGTAGCCTCCATCCGATCCAGGTTGGCGGCGAGCTCGATGAACTTCACGGCAAGTTCCAGCTTAGTCAGGTGAACCAGTGACGCCAGGCCCTAGCCCGCCATCCGCTCCGCGGCGCACTCGGCGGCTCGTTTCTGCAGGAGCTCGCGCTCCCGAACGTTCTCCGTCAGCGACGCGCCGCGCTCGAACTCGGCGCGCGCCTCCTCGGATCGGCCGAGCTTCCTGAGGAGGTCGCCGCGGACGGCCGGCAGCAGGTGGTACGACTGAAGCGAGGGCTCAGCCGCGAGAGCGTCCACAAGGTCGAGGCCGGCGGCGGGACCGAACGCCATCCCCACGGCGACCGCCCGGTTCAGCTCGACGACCGGCGACGGCGCCAGCTGCGCGACCGCATCGTAGAGCGCCACGATGCGCGGCCAGTCCGTCTCCGCCGCAGTCGTCGCTCGAGCGTGGCAAGCGGCGATCGCCGCCTGCAGCGCGTAGGGACCCAGGGCGCCCCCGAGGCTCTCGGCGCGCTCGAGCGCCGCCAGGCCGCGCCGGATGAGCAGGCGATCCCAGCGCGCCCGATCCTGATCGAGGAGGAGGACGGGCTCGCCGGCGGGTCCGACTCGAGCACGCAGACGAGAGGCCTGGATCTCCATGAGGCCGACGACGCCGTGGACTTCAGGCTCGGTTGGGATGAGCTCGGCAAGGATACGGCCCAAACGGAGCGCCTCCTCGCACAGGGCCGGTCGGACCCAGTCCTTGCCCGCCGTCGCGGAATACCCTTCGTTGAAGATCAGATAAATCACCTCGAGGACGGAGGAGAGGCGCACAACGCGCTCGGCGCCGCTCGGGACCTCGAACCTCACATGCGCCACGGCGAGGGTCCGCTTCGCGCGGACGATCCGCTGGGCGATGGTCGAGACAGGGACGAGGAAGGCCCGCGCGATCTCCTCGGTCGTCAGGCCGCCGAGGACGCGAAGTGTGAGCGCGACACGTGCGTCCTTGGAGAGGACCGGATGGCAGGCCATGAAGATGAGGCCGAGGAGGTCGTCCCCGACTTCCTCGTCGATCGCCGCGTCCAGGTCCAAGCCTTCCCGAGCGCGCTCGACATCGCGTCCCATCTCGTCGTGCTTGCGCTCGAGCGTCTTCCGGCGCCGGATCAGGTCGATCGCGCGGTGTTTCGCGGTTCCCATCAGCCAGGCGCCCGGACGCTCCGGCACGCCTTCGGTGGGCCACTGCTCGAGCGCGGCAACGAGGGCGTCCTGTGCGAGCTCCTCAGCCGTCCCGATGTCGCCGACCAGGCGAGCCAGCCCGGCGATAAGCCGGGCCGACTCGATCCGCCAGATCGCTTCGATCGCGCGATGCGCTTCGGTGGCTCCCGTCTCCTTCACATGCCCTCGTACTCGACGACCTCACGGATCTCGAAGGTCCCGCCGTCGTAGGGTGCCCGCTTGAGCCACTCGAGGGCCTCGTCGATCGAGCGCACCTGCCACAGCCAGTACCCGGCCACGAGCTCCTTGGTCTCCGCGAACGGTCCATCGATCACAGTGCGCTTCTTGCCATCGAACCGAACGCGCTTGCTCTGCGAGCTGGGGTAGAGGCGGCCGGCCTCGAGTACCACCCCCGCCTTGACCAGCTCTTCGTTGAACTTCTGGTACTCCGCCATTGCTTCCGGCGTTGGGGGAGTCGCCGCCTCGCTCTGCTCGCCTTCCTTTGCCATTATCAACACACGCATCTCTGTCTCCTCTTAATACAACTTCCGCATCGTCAGGGGCTCGGTCTTTTGAGGCCTCATCCACTCATCGAATGACAGGCGGCCTTTTCGACAATTCGAGACTTCACCGGCCAATGCCTCCGGCCGGCGCTGAGGTTTACGGCTTCACCCGTTCTCCTGATGCCGCGGACCTCTCGATGGCAGCGATTAGCTCGTGGCGCCGGACGGCGTCGGCGAAGTCCGGCACGGTATGAGTTCCCTTATCGATGTCTGCCGCGAGCGCGGCGTAGGCACGCCCGACGTTGAAGGCGGGCGCTCCTTCCAGGCTGGTAAGCGCCGGCCATTTCTGGATCAGCGCCGCCGGGACAGCCAGGTCGGTGCGCTCGTTCCGCCCATGTGCTCCCGCGACGGTCAAGGGATAGATTTCGGGTAGAGCGGAGTCAGCGGTAATCCAGAGCGTTCCGTCGGTTCCGTTGATTTCCCACAAGAACCCGGTTCCGCCGGCGACAGCTTCACGGATGTGGACGCTGGCAGTCGCCCCGGATGTGAGGGTGCCGATCACCGCGATCTGGTCGGCCGCCGTTTTCACTACCTGCTCCCCGGTCTCTTCGATGGTGATCAGCGGCCGGCGAAGATCCGACACGGCCGACAACTCGGCGAACTCGCCCAGCACGTGGTTGAGAAGGTCCAGGCTGTGGCCGACGGGGATGGTGAGCAGGTTGGCCCCATTTGCACTGTCGAGCATGTAGGCGTTGGGCCGGCCAACGCTGTCCCCCCTGAGCGACAGCCCGACCATGGTCGTTGAGAGGACCTCGCCGACACATCCATCGCTGAGAAGCTCCTGTACGAACTCGACTGCCGGGGCCTGGCGGGCCTGTAACCCGACCACCGCGCGCATTCCCGTTGCGGCGGCGAGCGCGGCCATCGCTCGCGCGTCGTCGAGGTCGCGGCCAAGGGGCCACTCGCAGTAGACGGCTTTCCCTGCGGCAAGGGCGGCGGAGACAAGCTCTCGGTGGTACGGGACTTTGACCGTAACAGCGACGAGGTCAATGTCTGGTTGGGCCACGAGGTGCTCGTGGTCTGTGAACACCGCTCTTATCCCGAACGCTTCGCCTGCTGCGCGCGCGGATTCCACGCTGTGCGCGCTGAGTGCCCTGATCTCGTAGTTCGGCAGAGCGCGCAGTGCCGGGATGTGGGCGATGGCCGCCCACCCCCGCACGGGGCTGACCCCGATGATCCCGACACCCAGCTTCGATTCAGGCATTGCTGATGTGACATCGATACGGCGGTCTTGCCACGTTAATTCCGCCGCCCCGACGAGGTTGAGATCAGGCGATTGGTCGGGGAGGCGGGATTTGAACCCGCGACCACCTGACCCCCAGTCAGGTGCGCTACCGAGCTGCGCTACTCCCCGTTGGAGTCGCTATCGTACCCGTTCGCAATCGCACGTCCTGAACGCGCGCCGTACGCGACAAGGCCCCTGTGAGTCGATGAAAAACCAGCCTCTCGCAGAGGTCCCGCGAGAGGCGAGTCGACCACCGCAGCACCGTCTACGCGCTGCAACTCCAGCCGTCCTCCATGGAGTGCGGCGGCGACCAGGGCGCGCAGGTGATCGAGCGAAACTTCGCCATTCGTGAGCAGCGAGCGGCCGCCCCGCTCCAGGTAAAGGACCAGCCGCCCGCCGTCGATCACGCAGTAGGCGCCGGCAGCTCGCGCCATTCGACCATCCGAGCGCGGCCACGCCAACACCGACCCGTATGGGTTCGCCGGGTCGCACGCGGCAAGCGCGATGACGCGATCATCCTGTTCGCGAAGGGCGCGCAGGCGGTCGACCGCCCCTGGCAGGGCGAACTGCGAGCCGCCCAGGCCTTCCACGAAATAGCCACGCCTGATGCGTCCGGATTCCTCCATCGCACGCAGCACGGGGTAGAGGCCCGCAAACCCGCCCGGCCAGCCCTCTCCGGCGACGGATTCACGGGTGAGGATGCCGTATCGCTGCAGCAGGACGCCGGCGGCGGCATGAAGTCGTTCGGTCGAATTGCCGCCCAAGCCCACCAGGTCGGTGACCAGAGACCAGCGGCCCGAAGCCCTCGGTTGGGTCAGGCGCGGAAGGCGAGGCCGGTGCGCGGGCCGCCGGGTGGCCGGGCCGAGAAGCCGCAGCGGCGCGAACGTGTCGTTGGTGACCTCGCCGGCCCAGACCAGGTCCCACAGCGCATCGAGCATCGTCTCTTCGTCGCCGCCCCCGCAAGCCGCATACAGGTCGCGGAAAAAGCTCGCGCCGCGCGCGCGCAGGTGATCGCGCAGCCGCCCATGCAGATCGCCGTCCGGTGCGTCAACCGGCTCGGGCACCAGGCGCGGTGCATCGCCTCGCAGGTACAGAGCCACCCTGCCGTCCGATGATCCGAGCGGGCCGCGCCCGACCCACACCACCTCGCCCATCGAGATGAGCTCGTCGAGGAGTCGTGGGTTGTAACCGGCGACGCGGTTCGCGATGACGTCGCGCTCGATGACGCTCGCGGGCAGCGATGCTCCCTGCATTTGGAAGACCACCTCGAGGAGACGATCGTGACCCCCGGCCCGGGCGCCGACTCCTTGCCACGCCGGCAGGAAGCGCGCGAGCGTCTCCCTTGGGACGGACTCGACCTCGCGACGCAGCGCGGCAAGGGAACGCCGGCGCAGCATGCGCAGCACTTCGGGGTGACAGAGCTCACGGCCGCCCGCGGCCTGGCGAAACTGGCCGGCGATCACGTCGCCACGCGCGATCAACTCGGCGAGCGAACCACCGACTGCGGATCCGGCCAGGTTCCACCGGGCAACGAGGTCGGGGGCGACAAACGGGACGTGAGTGCGCGCCCAGCGGCGGAGCAGCGAGGTGAGCGGCTCGCTGCCGGGGTCGAGGAATGCGTCAGGCAAGCCCACTGGAAGCGTCACCCCGAGCGCTTCGCGGTACCGGCCGGCGTCCTCGGCGGCGATCCAGCGCGACTCGCCGGCGATCCGCACAGTCACCGCCCGCCGCTCGCGCTCGAGGGCATGGAGCCAGTCGATCGCGAGGCCTCGAGCAGCGGCCTCGAGCGCATTGAGATCGCCCAGTCGCACCAGCAGGTCGTGAGCCTCGTCGGCATCGCGCGGAAACCGCTCCGGGAGCAGGCCCTGAAGCTCAAGCTCCACTGCCGCGATGGACTCGGGGTCGAGAAGCTCGCGGAGGTCCTCGCTACCCAGCAGCTCCGCGAGGAGGTCGCGATCGAGCGTCAGCGCCTGCGCCCGGCGCTCGGCCAGTGGCGAGTCGCCCTCGTACATGAACTCGGCCACATAAGAAAAAAGGAGGGAGGACGCGAATGGCGATGCCCGCTCGGTGTCGACCGCGACCACCCGTACCTCGCGGGACCGGATCCCGCGCAGGAGCGTGCCGAGCGCCGGCATATCGAAGTGATCGCTCATGAGCTCGCGCCAGGTCTCGGCGAGGATCGGGAAGTCGGGATACTGCCCCGCAACCTGCAAGAGGTTCGCGCTACGCATCCGCTGCTGCCAGAGTGGCGTCCTCTGGCCCGGCCTGCGCCGAGGCAACAGCAGAGAGCGCGCCGCATTCTCGCGGAAGCGGGCAGCGAAAAGCGCTGAAGCGGGCAGCTGGGCGGCGACCAGCGCCTCGACCTCATCCGGATCGAGCACGAGCTCCTCGAGACTCGGAGGCGACTCGACGTCGGGCAGATGCAGTGCGATCCCGTCGTCCGTCCACAGCGCGCGAACGTCGATGCCCAACCGGTCCCGAAGACGCGCTTCGAGCGCCAGCGCCAGCGGCGCGTGCACACGGCCGCCGAGAGGTGTGTGCACGCAGACCCGCCAGTCACCGATCTCATCCCGAAACCGCTCGACGACCACGGTGCGGTCGTCGGGCACCACGCCTGTCGCGGCGGCCTGGTCGTCGAGGTACGTGAGCAGGTTCTTGATCGCTCGATCGTCGAAACCGGCGCGGTCGCGCAGGCGGAGCTCGGCGGCGCCGGCCGGGAGCGCGCGCAGCTCGCGAACCATCTTCCCCAGCGCGAGTCCGAGCTCGGCCGGTCGGCTGGGGGCGTCAGCCTTCCAGAACGCGATCTTGCCGGGTTCACCCGGCGCGGGCGTGACCAGCACCTGCGAGGGGGTGATCTCGGCAATCCTCCACGTAGACGCGCCCAGCACGAAGGTCTCCCCCACGCGGCTCTCGTAGACCATCTCTTCGTCGAGCTCTCCGACCCGGCGGCCGTCCTCGACCAGGTTGACGGTGTAGAGGCCGCGGTCCGGAATGGTCCCGGGGTTGGTCACGGCCAGGCGCTGCGCGCCGGCCCTCCCTCGGAGGGTGCCGGCGACCCTGTCCCACACGATGCGCGGCCGCAGCTCGGCGAACTCGTCGGACGGGTAGCGGCCGCTGAGCATGTCGAGGACCGACTCGAACGACCGCGGCCCCAGCTCGCTGTATGGGTACGCGCGGCGCACGACCGCGGCGAGATCGTCGACGCGCCACTCGTCCATGGCGCACATCGCGACAATCTGCTGGGCGAGGACGTCGAGAGGCTTGCGCGGCACGGTCGTCGATTCGATGCGTCCCTCGAGCATGCCCTCCACGACCGCCGCCGTCTCCACGAGGTCGCCCCGGAATTTCGGGATGAAGACGCCGCGGGAGATCTCGCCGACCGAGTGCCCGGCGCGTCCGACGCGCTGAATGCCCGCGGCGACGCTGGGAGGCGATTCGACCTGCAGCACGAGATCGACCGCGCCCATGTCGATGCCCAGCTCGAGGGTCGAGGTCGCCACCAGCCCGCGCAGGGTGCCGGCCTTCAGCTGGTCCTCGATGAGCAGGCGCTGCTCGCGCGCGATGGAGCCGTGGTGAGCGCGCACCAGGTCCTCCTCGGCGAGCTCGTTGATGCGGGCGGCGATCCGCTCGGCCAGGCGCCGCGAGTTGACGAAGACGATGGTCGAGCGATGCTCGCGTATGAGCTGCAAGAGCCGTGGATAGATCGCTGGCCAGATGCTGTTCGCCGTCTGGCCGGAATCGTCGTAGGACTTGAGCTGGGACATGTCCTCGACCGGGACCTCGACCTTCACCTCCATCGTCTTCAGCCGGCCGGCGTCGACGATGGCCACCTCGCGGCCCGTTCCGCCGAGGAACTTCGCGACCTCCTCCAGCGGGCGCTGGGTCGCCGAGAGGCCGATCCGCTGCGGATCCACTTTGGTCAGAGCGGACAACCGCTCGAGGCTCAGGGCCAGGTGCGAGCCGCGTTTGGTGGCGGCGACGGAATGGATCTCGTCGACGATCAGCCACCGCACCGACGCGAGGATGCGGCGGGCGGCGCTGGTAAGGATGAGGTAGAGCGACTCGGGCGTCGTGATGAGGATGTCGGGCGGATGCCGCTCCATGGAGCGGCGCACCTCGGTTGGCGTGTCGCCGGTGCGGATGGCGGCGGTGATATCCGGGGCGATGCCGCCGCCGGCCTCGACCTGGTGGCGAATCCCGACCAGCGGCGAGCGCAGGTTGCGGTCGACGTCGTGGGCGAGAGCCTTCAGCGGCGACACATAAAGGACGCGACACCGCTCGGCCTCGGCCGGCGCGGGCTCGGAGGCGAGGCGATCGAGGCACCACAGGAAGGCAGCCAGCGTCTTGCCGCTCCCGGTGGGGGCGGCCATGAGGACGTGGCGGCCGGCAGCCACCTCCCGCCAGCCACGCTCCTGGACCTGGGTCGGTTCGGCGAAGGCGGCGCGAAACCAATCCCTGGTCGCCGGCGCAAAGAGATCGAGAACGTCCCCCATGCCATCAAGTTTGATCGCTTCTCGGCTTACAAACAAGTGTTCGTTG
>Ga0209701_10003265_pt1 | contig 10599 bp, 8 predicted proteins | sample CZO8metaG_4_FD_188356 | JGI IMG/M metagenome (GOLD analysis project Ga0209701, IMG submission 188356) | Vadose zone soil microbial communities from the Eel River Critical Zone Observatory, Northern California, USA - CZOApr15con2H3.8 metaG... | ecosystem: Environmental > Terrestrial > Soil >...
GAACGGCGCGCGGAGCAGCCGCCGCGAGCGCATGCGAGCCAGCGGACTGCTCAAGCGCGCTGCGATGGCTCATTTGTCACGCAGCCGCTCCGGTGCTCGTCGCAGCAACTCGACGTACTCGGGCCGTAGAGGCTCGACCAACTGCCCCTCCAGGACGCAGAGGAGATTCCAAAGCGCCCGTTGTTCGGCCTGATCCTCGATGACGAGCGACTCAGAATCTGAGTAACGGGACAGGAGCTCGATCTGCACCTTTTGACTCATCTCTGCGCCGTCCCCCGCCCGGTATCAGCCGACGCCGCAGGCCGTCGGCTGCATGCCGTGGTTCGACGCGGCAAAGCTTCCGCGCTCAACGTGGCGAGCGTTCGACCCAGCGCGGAACCAACACGATCAGGAGCCAGATGGCTGCGGCGAAGGCCAGGGTGATCAGGAAACCCCACTCTTGCCTAGGCGAGGAGAGCGGTCACTCGCTTCACGGCCCTTGTCGCAGCGAACTTGACCTTCGTGACCGGCTGATCCGGGTGCGCCGGATTGGGAACAAGCCGTCGCCGCCGAGAGTCGACGTCGAGCTTCTCGAGCACCGCCTGCCCAATCAGGACCTCGTCACCGAGTATCAGGGCTTCCTCGAGAGTGTCTCTCCCGTCGATCTCGACGACGAGAGGCTCTGTCACGCTGACGGTCTCCGTTCGTCCATCGGCGTACTCGGCCATTCGCTGGCCTCGAACGCCGAGACCGAGACGAATGGCGACTTCGGGCGGGACGACCATGCGAACTGCGCCGGTGTCGACGAGCGCATCCGCCTCGTAGGTCCTAACCTGTTCGGGCGTCATCATGCCCCGTCGGACCAGGGCCTCGTCCACCGCGTTCGTCAGCTTGACCGCGACCCGAACCTCGCCCATGCCTGATTGTGACCGTTCCAATGATCAGGCACCTCCTCCCGCCCTTCACGAATCCTCGGCCTCCCGGAGGCGCGAGCGCCGACGAAGGGCCGAGGATCTTCGATCAGCTTTGCGTCAGCGGCCTATTCCCTTGTGCAGCTCGGCCAGCGGCACGATCCGCCCGTGCAGCGGCAGGATCTGGTCCACGGTCAGGCTGAGGCGCTTGATGTTGTCCGACAGGTTCACCCAGTTCGAGTTCAAGGTCGCCGGCGTCGGCGCATTCGGTGCCGGCGGGTTATACACGTCGGCCTCCACGAGGACCTTCTCCTTCTGGAGATACACCATGATCACGCCGGCATGGTGGTTGTTGCCGGCGACGTTGTGGATCTCTACCGTCCGGGTCCCGTCGGTGAGCACTCGCTTGTCACGCATGCCCTCGACCGTGCCCTTCTTTCCCGACTTCGCGAGACGGTCGGGGCGGACCGTGGCCGGTGCGGCGAGCGCCTTCTCGAGGAAGGGTTTGTTCACGTCGTGGGCGATGACGGTGATGCCCTCCGCCGCGATCGCCCGGAGCCCGCCAGCGTGATCGAAGTGGTGATGCGTCGCGATCACGTATTTGATCCGCTTGCTCGGAACGAGATTCTTGACTTCGGCCAGCACGGCCACGGCGCGATCGTCGTTGAGCGGGCTCTCCACGAGGATTACGTGATCCTTCATCTCGATCAGCACGCTGTGATGGGTGCCCCCGGTGATGTACCAGACCCCGTCGGCCGCCATTTGGCTCGTCACCCGGGCGTAAGGCGCGGGCGTCTCACGAATCGGGTCGGGCACGGGAATGTCCACGGCGACGTTGGGCTGGACGTCGCTGACCGTCAGGTCGAGGGCCGGATACGCGCCGATCGTCTGCCGGATCTTCGTCGGGAACTTCACTCCGGCGAAGTCCTTGTAGTCCGAATAGCGGATCTCGACCGTCACGTCGCCGAGCACGGCGTTCGGGGCCACGGCGACGATTTTCTCCACCAGGTTCTGGGTATCGATCGTCGCCTGCACCTTGAAGCGCCCGGGAGCGGTGAACGAGATCGTCCGACCCTGGACGATCGCGTTGTTCGCCATCGCGGCCTTGACGACCCCGTGTGGCGTGGTCCACAGCTGGAGCTGCCGATCGACCAGTGCGACCGGCGTCGGGTTGGTCGCTTCGCCCACCACGTTCCAGGCAAAGTCGCCGCTCGCGACGAAGATCTGGCGCTGCTCACCCGCGACGGGCTGTCCACCGCCGCCGCGCGGTGGGTTTTCGCCCTGCGTCCGCACGAGCTCGTCGCGAATGGAGGCGTTCTCGTAGTTCACGGCCCGCGTGTAGCTCTTGACGATGAACCGCGGCCACGGCGTGTCCGGGCTGAAGTTCTGGCCGACCTGGAAGTTCACGCCGCTGCCCGAGTACTGGATCGACTTGACGCTCGCCGCACCCATCGCCTTGGCGACGTTCTCGAGCGCCGCGCGCCCGTCCTGCGCGTAGCCGGCGAGCGGTGAAAGCAGCACGAGGGCGGCAGTCAGCACGATGGCCCCGCCGGGCGAGGCAAGCCGATAGAGTGGTCTGTGCATACCTGACCTCCCTGGGCGACCGGATTTGTGGTCGGGATGCTAGCAGCGCCCGTGACTGGCGTCAAACGCCGGAAGCGCGTAAAGTCCGCACGAGACTCACTCGTAGGCTCGCAGTCCCACTCCTCAGCTCGAAAGGAGCAGACCTTGAGCACACAGCCCTCCGTATCCACCGCTCGTGACGTGGTCCGTCAAGTCGCGCCCAAGCTCATCGACCTGAGCGAGAAGGTGCTCTTCGGCGACGTCTGGGAGCGCCCCGGCCTCTCCAAGCGCGACCGCAGCCTGATCACGGTCGCGGCGCTGACCGCGATGTATCGAACCGACCAGCTTCCCGGACATCTCGAGCGCGCGCTGGCCAACGGCGTCACGCGCGAGGAGATCGGCGAGCTGATCACGCATCTGGCCTTCTACGCGGGCTGGCCCTCCGCGATGACCGCCGGCCAGATCGCGCGGCGGGTCTTCGACGCGAGGAAGCCATGAAGATCGGCTTCATCGGACTCGGCACCATGGGACGCCACATGGCGTCCAACCTGATGAAGGCGGGTCACCAGCTCGTCGTCAACGACGTGCGACGCGAGGCGGCGGCGCCCCACCTGCAGGGCGGGGCGTCCTGGGCCGACACGCCGCGCGCCGTCGCCGCGGCGACCGAGGTCGTGTTCACGTCGCTCCCGGGCCCCGCCGAAGTGGAGGCGGTAGCGCTCGGCGAGCAAGGTCTCCACGCGGGGCTCGCGGATGGCAAGGTCTACTTCGACCTCTCGACGAACTCCCCGGCGCTCGTGCGGCGGATTCACGAGGTGTTCAAGCGCCGCGGAATCCACATGCTCGACGCGCCCGTGAGCGGCGGCCCTCGGGGCGCCGAGTCGCGACGCCTCGCGCTCTGGGTCGGCGGAGACGAGGACGTCTTCAAGCGCTACCGACCGGTGCTCGACGCGATCGGCGATCAGCCCTACTACGTCGGCCCAATCGGCGCGGGCTCAGTGGCGAAGCTCGTCCACAATTGCGCCGGCTATATCGTCCAGACGGCGCTGGCCGAGGTCTTCACGATGGGCGTCAAGGCGGGCGTCGAGCCCATCGCGCTGTGGAAAGCGGTGCGCCAGGGCGCGGGCGGCCGGCGCCGGACATTCGACGGCCTGGCCGATCAGTTCCTGCCGGCCAAGTTCGAGCCGCCGTCGTTCGCGCTGCGGCTGGCCCACAAGGACGTCACGCTGGCGACCGCTCTCGGCCGCGAACTCAAGGTGCCGATGCGCCTGGCCAACATCACGCTGGAGGAGATGACCGAGGCGCTCAATCGCGGCTGGGCCGAGCGTGACTCGCGGGTCGCGATGCTCCTGCAGGAAGAGCGGGCCGGCGTCGAGATTCGCGTGCCGGAGGCGGCGATCCGGGAAGCGCTGGCGGACGACAAGACCGGGCCGCGCTGACACCGCCGGGAGATCGAAGCGCCCCGGCTGCGCCGAGGCGTCTCCGAGCGTAGGGGGGCTTGGGGGGCCCGTCGAGGCCCCAGCGCGCGAAGAGATTTCGAGGGGCGCCCCGGCTGCGCCGGGGCGTCTCCGAGCGTCAGGGGGCTTGGGGGACCCGTCGAGGTCCCCCATGTCAGACGGCGGGCCCGTCGAGGCCCCCCATGTATCTCAGAGCGCGTCGGGCGCGGCAGCGATCCGGTCGAGCTCGGCGCGGCTGTAGGCGCCGAGGCTGCGGAAGTTCAGCTCGGTGTAGTTCTTGATCCAGCGCATCGCGATCTTGACCGCCTTGCGATAGCGCTCGTGCGTCTCGGCGCCCTGGCGTCGCGCGAGGATGTCGGCGAGCTCCTCGCCGAGGAGCCGCTTCACCAGTACCTCGTCGTGCGGGGCGCCAGTGCCGGTGTCGCGCGCGCGATGGATGATGCGCTGGGCGATCTGCGCGACCGACATGCGGCCGGTCGCGAGATCCTCCATGAGCGCGGGATGAATCCCCGGCTTGCCCTCGAGGCTGTCGATGCTCTTGGCGCCGCGCCCGCCGAGCCAGCCCTCGACGTACTCGATCAGCATGCGCGCGTTTCGCCGTGTGCCCTCGATGGTGACGGGGCCCTCGGGCACCTTGATCGAAACGGGGTAGTTGTCCGGGTGCGCCATCTGCTCCGTCGGCTTCCAGCCGGAGCCGATCAGCTTCTTGAACGGCTCACTGGCGGTCTTCATGTGGAAGATGTGCGCGACCCAGCCGCGGATGAAGCCCTGCTCGGCCTCCCACTGCTTGTCTGCGCGGATCGCCTCGGCGGCGGCGCGATTGACGTCGGGGTCGGGATTCGGAAGCGCGGTGGCCATGCCGCCGATCGGGACGGCGCCGCGCTTCAGGGAGATCGCGACGAGCCGCCGGAAGATGTTCGCCAGGAAGGGCGTCGTCTTGATGTCCACGCCGAACCGGTCCGGCCACACCTGGTCGGGATCCGTCATGACGAACTCGAAGATCGAGGCCTTGAGGTCCCAGCGGGCGGCGTTGAGCCCCGCCGCGTAGGGGCCGAGCTCGTACAGCATCTCCTCCATCTCGTACACGCAGGGCAGCGACTCGACGAGCACGATCGCCCGGATCGTCGCCCGCGCGAGAGACGGGAGCTGCTGCTGGCTCAGCTCGAACAGATCCCGGTACCAGCGCGCCTCGGCGGCGGCCTCGAGCTTCGGGAGATAGAAGTAGATGCCCTGGCCGCGGTCGGCCTGGGCGCGACCGGCGTAGAACAGGGTCAGCGCGGTGCCGAGGAGCGCCGCGTTGACCGGGGCGCCGTCCACGGTGACGTCGAGCTCGTCGAGATGCAGCCCACGCTCCCGGTGCATGAAGAACGGCAGCTCGCCGTCGGCGATCGAATAGCTGCGGTTGCGCTCTCGGTCGACGAACGACAGCTCGCGGTTCACCGCGGCCAGGCGGTTGTTGGCCGAGCGTACCGTGTCGATCAAGCGATGGCCGCCCGAGTCCTCGTCGTCGTCCAGATCGCCGACAGCGCGCTCGCCCTCGGGCCCGGGGTTGAGCGCGTTGATGAACATGGACGTGATCGAGCACGGGCCGGAGATCTCGATGCCCGGCTTTTTCAGCTCGTCGGGCATCGACGGAACCTGCCACGATCCGGAGTTGGCCGGGCTCGCCGCGGGGTGGGTCGGCAGGGTGTGCTGCCGTAGCGCGCGCTCCAGCACGGCGAGCCGTCGGTGACGAAGCTGGTGGGCCCGCGCGTCCAGGTGGTCGTGGAGTCGCGTCAGATACTCGCAGAAGGCGGGCGTGAAGAGCGCCGCCGCCCCTTCGACCGGGGCGAATTTCACTCGCGTCGACATCAGCAATGAAACTTTTCGCATGGCAACGGCGCGGCTGTCAATGGCAGAATGCCCAACGGTTTTGGGGAATGAACAGGCGATTTCGTGGCATGGGGAAGGGACGCAAGACCCGTCGCGCCCTCGAGCGCGGCGGCGCGGGCCAGGCGCAACGGCTCAACGAGACGCTCGCGCGTTGGCCGGACGTCCGGATCACGCCGCTGTTCGGGCGATGGGGCTATTTCGTCGGCGAGACGCTCTTCGCGTGCTTTCCCCTGCGCGAGAAGGAGCGCGATCTCTGGATCCGGCTCACCGGAGAGGATCAGGCCCGTGCGCTCGGCGACGCCCGGGTTCGCCCGCACCGGCGCTTCTCGAGGAAGGGATGGGTCGAGCTGGACGTGGACGGCGTCGAGGACCTGGAGCGAGCGCTGCGCTGGCTCCGGCGCGCCCACGCGGCGGCCCGCGGCGCGGCCAACGAAACAGAGACTGACCGCTAAGGCGCCGCCGCCGCGGCGTGCGCCGCCGCCTCGTCGCGGGCCTTCGCCTCGATGCGGTCGATCCTGACCAGCGGGACGAGAAACCAGGTAATCGCCGTCATCGTCGCTGCGATGTACACGAGCGGTTCGTACCCGACCATGTCGTACAGGCGTGCTCCGACGTTCTCCGAGAGCTGGACGCCCAGGTTGAACACGGACATGAGGAGAGCGAAGAACGTCGCCTCCACGTGGCGCGGACACGCCTTCGCGGCGAGATCGAGGAAGGCGAGTTGCATGATCATGCTGATGCTGCCGAACGAGACGCTGATGATCACGGCAGAGGTCGTGCCGCGGTAGAGGAGATAGGCGAGCGTGCCGGCGACGCCGAAGCCGATCGAGAGGTTCATGATGCGCTTGAGCGGCACCTGCCGGGAGAGCGGTGCGTACACGACGGCCCCGACGACCCCAGAGAGGGCGCCGATCGCCGCGAGATGGCCGATGAACTGCTGGCTGAACTTCAGAGTGTCCGTCTGATAGTACAGGAACGCGGGGCCGAAAGACGGGCTGAACCAGAAGAAGAAGATGAAGCCGGCGACGAGCCAGATTTCCCGCGCGCCCAGCGTCGCGCGGATCGCCAGCCACGTCTGGCCGAACGCCGCCCTGTCCGCGCGGGTGGGCGTCTCGCGGACGAAGAACACCCCCATGATCAAGCAGATGAGCGGAAAGCACGCCGCCAGGAAAAAGGCCACGCGCAGGCTGCGCGTCTCCGCCAGATACCCGCCGAGCACGCCGACCAGCACCGAGGCGACCGTGATGCACGCCCACTGGACGGACTGAAACGCACCCGTGAGGCCGCGCGGCCGACCGTTCTCGACCATCATCGCGTCGGTCAGCACGTCGGTGAACGCGAGGCCGAGGGCCGTCGCGGTGAAGAGGCCGACCCCGGCAACCAGCGTGAACCTTCCGACCCCAAAGACGTCGAGCGTCCGGATCGCTCCCAGAGCGATCGCGTCGCCCCCCGCCAGCATCAGCCCGGCGGCCGCCGCCAGGGAACAGGCGAGCAGGAAGTAGCTCTGCCGCCGCCGTCCGAAGAGCGGCACGAAGTCGGACAGGAGGCCGTACGCGGGTTTGATCAGCCACGGGATGATCGAGATGAGGAAGAAGTCCGCGACCTGGCCCGCGGTGAGCCCGCGTTCCTTGAGGACGATCGTGATCGACTGGTTGGGCAGGTACCACATGCCCTGGGCGAAGTAGACGACGCCGAAGAGAACAGCGAGTCGCTTGGCGTCGGCGGTCTTGAACGGGTTGAGCCGCACGACGAGAGCGAGCATCCGCGGGCATGATACCTTCATTTCCAACCTCGTCCAGGTCCACAAAGCGTAGTTTTCGCGCGGCCGGGCCACCCCCGCGCCCGACAGTCGGCGAGAGCGCTCTTCAGAACGAGGACGATGTGGGTGGGCGCGGAGGGTGGTTGGGGTTAGCGGATTCGGTCGACGTCGTGGCCGGCGGCGGCGAGGGGCGGCGCTTCACTCCCGATCGGGTGGGCCGTTGCGGTCGCCGTCCGTACGGGCATCAGCTTGAGCAGCACCGGGAGCACGACGAGCGCGGCCACGAGACTCGTGGCGGTGCCGAGCGTGAGGAGCAGGCCGAGACCGAAGATGCCGCGGTGATCGGCGACCATGAGACTCCCGAACCCGGCCATGGTCGTGAGCCCGTTGACCAGTACGGCCATCATCGTCGAGCGCGCGATCAAAGGCCCGCCGTGATCCCGGCCCTCCATGAAGCGCATCACGATGTTCAGACCGTACTCCGCCGCGGCGCCGAGAATCAGCGGGAGACCGAAGACGTTGCCCATGTTGAATGTGAGGTCGAAGAAATACATGAGCCCGAACGCCCATATGAGGCCGAGGCCGAGCGGCAGGAGCGCCAGCACCGTCTCGCGGACCCGCCGCAGTGTGAGCACAGTGGCCAGGCTGACCAGCACGATCGCGTAGATCGTACCCTGCTGGTAGGCGCGCTCCATCAGGTGCAGCGCTTCGAACGTGATGACTGGAGTCCCGGTCACGTCGGGGTCGACCGATCGGAGGTCGCCGACGAAGCGCCGCGCGCCGTCGCGGTCCCAGATGTCGACCGCCGGGTGGATCTGGAGGAGAAAGCGCCCGCGATCGCTGACGAACTTGGATCGGAGATCCTTCGGGACGTCGGCGAGACCGATCGGCCGGGGCACGAGGTTCCCCTGGAGCCGCTGGAAGCTCCGGACGAAGTCGCGGTAGACCTGATTCTGCAGATGCGTCAGCGCCGGCTCGCTCACCTGGGGATCCAGCTGGCGGATTCTGAGAATCAGCCGTCGGATGTCCTCGACGACGAGTGCGAGCTTCGTCTTGGCCTCGCCCTCCGGCGCCTCGTTCGCCGCGATGCCGAAGCGGCGCTTGAGCGTTTCGAGGGCGGAGACGAGCCGGCCGAGGTCCACGGATGTCGGCCGGCCCACCCGGACGGACGCGACCAGCGGGGCGAAGTCCCCGATGATCTTGAGCTTCGCGGGCTGGTCCTCGGGAATGAGCAGCAGCACCGAGTCCACTTCCGAGACGCTCCGGAGCGCCCGGAAGGCCGCGTGCTTGCGCCGAAGCTCGTCGAGCGAGTCCGCGCTCGCGAGGGCTGCAAACCCGGAACGCCCCGCGGTCGCCAGGATGCGCTTCTCCCACGCGACGGATTCGGTGCCGTAGGCCTGCAGATTGAGCAGGTTGTAGTCGAACCGAATATATTGAAGACCCCACGCGGAGATGCCGGTCAGGGCGATTGCCATGATCGCCACTGTCTTCGGGTAGGCGACGAGCCGCTCGACGAGCGGCACGTGGATACGCTCGAGCGCGATCGCGCGCGGGATCGTACCGGCCGGCCGGCTCGCATGGCGCCGGTCCACGAGGACGAGCGCCGCCGGGAACACGGTCATCATCGCGAGCCAGGCGAGCAGGAGGGCGGTGCCCGCGATGAAGCCGAGCTCGCGCACGCCCCGGAAGTCGGTGAGCCACAGGACGTAGAAGGTGCCGGCCGCCGTCACGGCGCCCAGCAGCATGCCCGGGCCGCTGCGCGCGGCGGTGATTTCGATCGCCTCCCGGAGGTTGCGGCCGAGAAACAGCTCTTCCTCGTAGCGGAACAGGAAGTAGATGCCGTAGTCGATGCCGATGCCGATCACGATCGAGATGAACATCACCGAGAAGAGCGAGAGGTGCCCGATCACCAGGGTCGCGATGCCGATCGACCAGCAGAGGCTCGTGGCGAGGACGGCGATCATCACCACGGGCTTGCCGACGCGCAGGAACGCGACGAGCACGAGCCCGAGCGTGAGGGTGAAGGCCAGCACCGTCGCACGCCCGCTGTCGCGGAAGGCCGCGACCATCTCGTCGTTCTGGAGCGCGGGCTTGCCGGTCACCCCGACCGCGACGTCGGGGAAGTCGCGCTTGAGTGACGCGATCACAGCCCGAATGCCCTCGATGGCGCGCTGGTCGCCGGTGAAGCTCCCGCGCTCCGTCTCGGGCTCGGCCAGGATGAAGAGCAGGCGCTGGTCTTCGGACAGGAAGTAGCCAGCGCCGGGACGGTCCGCGCCCTCGACCGCGAAGAGCGTCCCGAACGGGGACCGGTACGGCCCCGGCCGCTCGAGGCGAGTCGAGATCTGGCCGACCAGGTCCTCCACGAATCGAAGATCGTCGGAGCCCTTGCCGTCGGAGAGGCCCAGGTCGATGAAGTTCGAGACGAAGGCGGTCGCGATCTGAGTGGCCATGCCGTCGACCAGCTGGTCGAGCGTCGGGCGGGCCGCGAACGCCTCCATGAACTCCTGGTAGTCGAAGATCTTCTCGCGGATCGCGCCGAGCTTTTTCGTCGAGAGGTAGAGCAGAGCCCGCCCCTCGAACTGCTTCGGGTCGATCCGGTACGAGATCTGCTTCAGCGGGACGTTGCTGTCGCGCAGCTGGCGGACGAGGCGCGTCGCGTAGATCGTCGCCTCCGTCAGGGAGGGTGCCTCGACGACGATGGTGATGCTCTCGAGGTCCGCGAACTCCTGGTCATACTGCGTGAAGCGTTCGACATAGGGTCGGCCCGGCGGCAGCAGGGCGCGGGTGGAGGTGGCGAAGGCGAGGTTCTGGAGCGCGTAGACAACCGAGACGATCGCCAGGGCGAGAGCGATCGCGACGGTCAGGGCGGGTCGCGCGCAGGCGATCCGTACCAACCGGCGGAGCGGAGGCCCTATTCGTGCAGCGAGCGCCACCTACTCGTCGCCGGCGATGAACCGCTCGAGCCGCTGGCGGGCGGCGTCGTCGCTCCACTGTTCCGGCGGCGACTTCATGAGGTAGGCCGAGGGCGCGAACAGGGCTCCCTTGATGCCGCGGTCGAGGG
>Ga0209701_10003266_pt1 | contig 10594 bp, 9 predicted proteins | sample CZO8metaG_4_FD_188356 | JGI IMG/M metagenome (GOLD analysis project Ga0209701, IMG submission 188356) | Vadose zone soil microbial communities from the Eel River Critical Zone Observatory, Northern California, USA - CZOApr15con2H3.8 metaG... | ecosystem: Environmental > Terrestrial > Soil >...
ACCAGCTCGAACTTCATCGGCTGCTCGACAGGCAGGTCGGCCGGCTTACGGCCTTTGAGGATCTTGTCGACATAGGTAGCAGCGCGTCGCCACAAGTCGGAAAAGTCCGGCCCATAGGACATAAGGCCACCCGCCTGCTCGACAAACTCTTTTGCGTCGTAAATCAGAGGCAGCCGTTTCTTTTGCGCGAAGTCCGTAATTTGTCTCTGGTAAGTACTGGCCATTACGGCTGGGACTAAAAGAGCACCGGCGCGTTCCCTGATCGCAGCATCGAAACCGCTCTCTAGTTCTTCGGGATTTCGCACCTCCAGCGCCTGAAGCTTAAGCCCCAACGCCTGAGCTGCAGCTTGCATCTCTTTTAACCTGATTACCAAGGCCGGGTTGCCCGGATCCCAGACCCAGGCCACTCGTGTGACTATCGGCAATGTCTCCTTCAACAGTTCCAACCGTTTCCCATCTAGCTCCGGGGCAAGGGTGGACAATCCCGTGATATTCCCGCCCGGTCGCGCGAGGCTGGCAACGAGTCCGGCAGCAACGGGATCTGCAACGACTGCCATGACGATGGGGATCTCCCTGGTTGCGTTCTTGACAGCGCGGATCGGTGGCGTGTCCGCTGTGACGATCACGTCGCTTTTTATACGAACAAGTTCCGCCGCCAGGTTGGGGAGCCGATCGGATTTTCCCTCCGCGTATCGGTACTCGATCAGGATATTCTTCCCCTCCACGTACCCAAGATCGCGCAGACCCTGACGGAATGCCTCGACGAAAGGATCGGGAGGCGAGCCGATCCGTAAAAAACCTATCCGCGGGACTTTCTTCGCCTGCTGCGCCTCGGCCAATGAGATAGTGGTCAGTAGAACAGTAGACAGTAGGCAGATAACGATTCTTTTATTCATGTCTTTCTCCAGGGCTGCTCCCTCCTCGCTTCTCACAGCTCACTATCAAATTTTGGTCCGTCGGCCCTTTAGTTTCTCCCCATTGCGGAGATAATCTCCTTGCACGGCCAACCTGGCCTCTTCCTCCAGCTCCTCATCCCAATCGCCCAGAGAATAGCCGTACCACGGCGCCTTGGGAGAGAGCGGCGGAAGCCCTAGCTCTTCCCATATCGCTCTCGCCCTTTCCATGTATTCCTTCTTGGGAAGGGAGACCGGTGGAAAAGAGTCGCGCAGGATGGCGTTGATGAGCAGCGCCGATTCGTCGGCTGCGCGCGTCTCGACCGGCTGGTCGTTGCGGCCAAACGGAGGTCCATGTCCCTGTTCCCGCCCTTTAAGAATCTGCACGTCCTTCTCCGGCATGGAGCGATAGCTGATCGCCCACATGATCATGTCCATGTCCCAGGGGTCAATATCCTCGTCGACTGCGACAAGAAATTTTCCCACTCCCGGGTGGAAAGTCGCCGCTCCCATCAGCGCGCGCCAGGTCTCGGCCTCAGTCGGTTTTTTCATCTGCACCACGATCACTTTGCGCAGGTTGGTGAGCGGCTCGTGCATCGCCACGCGGAGAACGCTTTTGATTCCCAATTCGTTTTTGAGGAAACGAAGAAAAAGGGGTTCGTAGCCCACTCTCTTGATGATGCTCGATTCGCTGGGCGTCACCTGGCTCGTCCACGAAACTAGGATAGGATTTTTTTTGCGCGCGATGCAGGTGACATCCATGAAAGGATTCATCATCCGGGGATGCATGTAGCCGTGCGACTCCCCGAAAGGGCCTTCGGGCTCGACATATTCTGTTGACAATCGTCCCTCGATCACGATCTCAGCATCGGCCGGGACTTCGAGATCGACGGTCTGGCACTTTACGAGCCGGATCGGCTCGCCTGCCAAGCCGCCGGCAACCGCCAGCTCATCCACTCCATAGGGGACCTTCTGCACCGCGGCGTAAGAGACCACCGGCGGCGGGCCGACGATGATCGCTGCCTCAAGGGGAATCTTCCGCTCTTTGCATTTGTGCCAATGGGCGAGAACATGTTGCCCCGGCCCGGGAAAAATCCCGACCCGATCCATAGCCTTGACATGGCCCCGGTAATTTCCGACATTGCGAATGCCTGTCTCCGGATCCTTCGTCACCCAATGGCCAGCAGTGATAAAAGGTGCGCCGTCAAAACCCGGAGTCGAGATCGGGATCGGGAACTGAAGAAGGCCTCCTGCGCGCTTCAGGTCGTTCCCTTTCTGGATGATCTCCTGAACCGGCCCGCTCCCGACGATGACAGGCTCAATCGGGCTGCGAAAAGCTCGGTCCCATTTTTCCCAAAGCTCTTCTGGACGGGAGTCGAGGCCCAGAGCGTAGATGTATTTCGAACCTGCCATCACACCTACGGCCACGGGGATATCGTAGCGCCGCCCCTTGGCGTCTGTAACCTGCTCGAAGAAAAAGCCGCGCCACTCCTTTTCCGGCAGCCCGCCGCGGTATTGCCAGCGCACCAGAGGATGCATCTCCGTGTCCTCGTTGATCTCGCGCCGCACGCGGACGAGCAGCCCTTCGCGCTCGAGCGCGGCCACGTGTTCATGCAAATCCGGGTATCCTCGCTCGTTCTTCTTGACTCTTTCTGCTCTCTTCGCCATCTATCTCTCCTTTTCCAGTTGCGCGCTCTTCAGAGCTGTCTGCTTTATAGGCTATTGCCGTTTCGTCTGTCCAGCTTGAGCCGACTCGATGAAATTCTTCAAAGCGGCAAAATAGGCGTCGCCTCCAATGATATAAGTGTCGTTATGATGTGCGCCGCGGATCGTGAAGAACTCCTTGGGCTCTGGAGCTGACTCAAAGACCTCCCTGCCCTGGGAAAAGGGAACGACCTCGTCCCGGTCGCCGTGGAGGACCAGGAGCGGGACTTTGATCTTTTTGACCTTTTCAACCACATCGTAGCGGGTACGGAGTAAAGGTCCGATCGGGAGCAATGGAAAGGCGGCCCGGGCCATCTTGCGGATCGAGGCAAAGGGCGTCTCAAGAATGAGGGCTAAGCAATTTTCGCGGGTAGCCAACTCAGCAGCTACGGCCGCGCCTAGGGAACGGCCGAAGAGGATTATCCTATTGGGATCTACGTCGTTTCTGGAGTGTAGGTGTCCGAGCGCCGCCGCGGCGTCCCTGTAGGTCCCTTCTTCGGAGACGCTGCCCTCGCTCCGGCCGTAGCCCCGGTAATCGAAAATATAGACGTTGATCTTTACCTTTTCGTGGAGGAGTTTGATGTTCTCTAAGCGATGGCTGATGTTTCCTGCATTGCCATGGGACCAGAGCAGCGTGGTTCTTGAACCCGGGTAGGGGACAAACCAGCCATTTAGGCGGACTCCGTCGCTGGTGGGAAAAAAGATATCCTCGAACGGGAGCCCGATCTCCCTGGGGGTTACATCGACCTTGGAATCCGGATAAAAGATAAGTCTTTCTTCCATGGGACACCCCCAAAAAAGCAGCGAGGCGACTGACAGCTTGACAAAAAAGCCCCACTTCATCTTCTTCATAATAGCAAAGGAATCAACAGTTTTGATTTTTTCCCATGTCCGTGATAGTCAGCGGCTAACTTTGCTGACGAGCCTCGCTCCCTAAAAGTTTGACCATATCCTCTCGTGAGGAGGAAAAAGATGAAGATCTTACCCATCATGCTCCTCGTTCCGTCTATCTTCCTAGTCCGTTCCCCGCTCTTCGCTCAGTACACCAAGCCGGTTTACGTCTCCCTGCCCTCGGCGGGCAATGTGCAGCATCTGGCACTCGGTGCCGCAAAGTATAAAGGGTTTTACGAAGAGATGGGAGTCCCGAATGCTCAAGTCGTTTTTCTCCGAGGCAACTCAGTCAACGTTCAAGCGATCATCGCTGGCAGCGTTCAGTTCGCCTCGGCCTTCGGGCCTTCCATGCATGCGATGTTTCGCGGCGAGCAGCTTCGCATCCTGGTCCAGATCTTTAACCAGATCCCTTTTAGCCTCGTGACGCGCTCTGATGTGAATCGCATCGAGGATCTCAAAGGCACCAAGATCGCTGTGACCTTCGGTGGCTCGACCCACAGCGTGCTCGTGGCGTTGCTGGCCAAGCATGGTATTCCGCAGAATTTTGCCGAATACCTCAATATCCCCGGGGATCAGGCGAAGACGGCCGCCCTCATGCAAGGGAGAGCGGCAGCCGCCCTCATGGCCCCGCCGGCAGACCGATACCTTCTCAAAGAGGGGTTTAAGCGCCTCGTCTACTTGGGCGATGTTTTTAAAAACGTGCCTTTCAGTGCCTTGCTCACGACCGCGAAGGTCATTCGAGAAGAGCCGGATCTCGTCGAGCGCGTGACCAAGGCCGTGGTGAAAACGATGTTCTTCATCAGGGAAAATCGCGAGGGCGGCATCGACGCGATCATGCAGCATGGCAAGGTGGACAAAGAGATCGCCACCTCCCTTTATGACCTCATGCGCGATGCCTTCACGCCCACGGTGAGCGCCGAAGGAGTGATGCAGCGCGCGGAGCTCGAGATCGCGACTTTGAAAGAGCGCCCCAACTTCGATCCCAAAGCCTTCATTGATGATCGTTTTCTAAGGACGGCGCTCCGTTCCCTGGGAAGAAAGGAACAGTGAACCCCGTTCCATGGATTTACTTACGTCCGTGGCTTCGGGGCACCACCCTTCGAGGATATTAAAAACAATCATCCCGCACTGATGTGTGGGGCGTTTTATGGTACGGGGTAAATTCCAATGAGACCTCCGAAGACGCTCGACGAGGTCAAAGCCGCATTGATCGCGCGCGCCGGCCGGGGCAATCCGGTTCGGCATATGACCAAGGGCGAGGTGGAAGCCGTGGTTGGCCGGATGCAGAGCATCGAGCCGGATCATTGGGCCAAGGTCTGGAGCGATCCCGGCGAACCGTGGTTCAAGAAGGCGACGGAGGCGGAGAAAGCGGGCAACAGAGCCGCAGCGCGCGAGCACCATCTCAAGACTTACGCCTATTTTGCCGCAGCTCGTTACCCGGCAATTTTCTCGCCGGCGATGGAGCAAGCCTATCGGCGCGCGCGAGATGCCTATCAGAGAGCCAGCCGTTATCTCAATCCGCCGCTGGAGGTCGTTCGTATTCCCTTTGAAAAGAAGGAAATCGTCGGCTATCTGCGTCTGAGACCTGAACCAGGAAAGCAGCCGCTGGTCTTTCATTGGGGCGGCATCGACGGATGGAAAGAGGAACGCCGAGGCAACACGGAGGTTTTTCTGCGCGACGGGTTGAGCTCATTCTGCATCGATTGTCCGGGAACCGGCGAATGCCCGGTTCTGGCGGGACCTGATGCCGAGAGAGTTTTCTCAGCGGCCCTGGACTATTTGGCGCAGCATCCCAAGATCGCTCCCGGGAGAATCGCCGTGGTGGGTTCAAGCTTCGGCGGCTATTGGGCGACCAAAGTGGCCCATGTGGAGGCGGAACGGCTTGCAGCCGCCGTCAACTGGGGAGGCGGAGTGCACTTTTTTCTACAGCCTGCCTGGCTCAGCGGCTCTCAGTTTGCGTCGTCTTATCTTTTCAACCTCAGTGAGACGCGGGCGCGGATCTTCGGCTTGAGAACCGTAGAGGAGTTGATGGCTGCGGCTGCTTCCATGTCGCTTCTGGATCAGGGCTGGTTAGACCGCCCTTCGGCCCCTATGTTGCTCGTTAACGGCAGGAAGGACGAGCAGGTACCCATTGATGATCTCTATCTTCTGCTGGAACATGGTTCGCCCAAAGAAGCCAGAGTCCACTCCGACGCCGGCCACATGGGGAAATCGCCGGATGCGCTCCAGGTCGTCACCGCTTGGTTGAAGAAGAAACTTAGAACAGGTGAGAAATAGCAATCCCCTGTTTGCTTGCAGCAAGTCTGCGAATGGATTTCCGTCGCCTCAGTGCTTGTGTTCCCCTCTCAGCTTCCACTCCAAGCCGTCGATGATGCATTCCACGCTCGCCTGAAGGATGTCCTCGGCCACGCCGACGGTTCCCCATCTCTCCCGACCATCGGAGAATATTCCCAGGACTCTAACCGGTCCGCCCGCCCCCTTCTCCTCCTCGTCTTCGATAGTTTCTCCGTGGTGCAACAAGCGCACATCGAACTCTTCGAGACGGACCTCGGACAGCTGAGGATAATGTTTTTCCAGGACCTTGCGCATCGCATTGTCCACCGCATGCACCGGGCCCCGGCCGCTCGCGGCCACTAGCTCCTCTTCACCGAAAATCTCGATCAGGACGGACGCCTCAGTCGTACTTCGCACATCCGTGCCTTGGAAATCCACCTGGTCATCAATCTTGCATTTGAGCACCCGAAAGGGGTGCAGATAATCTTCTCTCCTACGAGTCGAGGCGAGCTCGAAGGAGGCCCAAGCCCCGTCCAGACGGAAAAAAGTCTCTTTGAGGTTTCGTGTCATAGGCACCTCCCTTTGGCTTAAGGAGCAATTTGTCTTAAAAGGTTAAAAAACGGCCTTATTATATCTCCGCTCTATAAAATCGCTAGGGAAAAAATCTCATCCACGAATAGTATAGAAGCGGAGGAGAATTCTTTCAAAAATAACCTAAGTTTGGTACTATTCACTCTAATATGGAAAAAAAGCCTTTGAGCGACCGGTTGCAGGGTTTTTTCTATGATTTGACCCGCCAAAGCTTCTCGCAGCTGGGTATCAATGACGCCACCGTAGCGCGATACGTCGCAGATGTTTTGGCTGATTTTGGGCGCACGGACAGTCTTTATCGCATCCGCTCCCGTGCCGGGAGAAAGCTCGACAGCGTGGCGGAGATCTTGGCCGAGAGTCGACGGGAGACCCCGCAGGAGAATAGCCTCCTTCGGGAAAGAGCCCTGCGTAAATACTTGGGCGATTATGCCCTTTTCATGAGCGGCATCTTTCGCTCCTACGTCGAGGGCAAGGGATTCCTCGACTACTACCTTCAGGAAGGACAACGCTCCTATTGGACGGTCTCCGAGCTCGATCTTTCCCTGTACCGTACAGGCTTCATTCTCTTTCAAGAGCTTTCCAAGAAGTTTGAATACTATTCCGGGGCCCTCGACTATATGCGCAAGGCCTATTTCGCCCCGGAGCCCGGAGAAGATCCCTTTGCCGGTTTTTTAAAGCAAATCGAAGGCTGGGTCAGGGTCAACCTGGCGGAAAACTAGTCCGCACCGACCTCTCGCTATCTCCCCTCCAGTCACGGACTTTAAGGTTTCGGAACCGTGAAATATTTTCTTCTTACAGTTCTTTTTCTTCTCCTTTCCTCCGTTCTTCTTTTCGGTTTTGTGACGGCCTTTATTTTGCTCCCTCAGCAACAGAATCAAGGTAGCATCGAGCTTAGAGTGGAACGGGGCGAGCCTTTCTCCTCAGTGGTGAAGAGTTTAAAGGAGCGCGGAGTGGTCCAAAACGAAAGACTCTTTTCACTCTGGGCCCGCTTCTTGGCCGCCGACAAGAAAATCCATTGGGGTCTTTATCGCTTTGAGCTTCCCCTCTCCCTGCAAGAGATCTTGGATCGGATGAGACTGGGCAGAGGCGTCTTTCGTCGCGTGACGATTCCCGAGGGGTTGACCCTCAAAGAGATCGCGGATCTGCTTGAGAAGGAAGGGATTGCCAAGGGAGATCAGTTCCTCAAGGAGGCGGCGGATGCGGAAATTCTCGGCCGCCTCGGACTTGAGGAGAAAGGGGTTGAGGGCTACCTTTTCCCGGACACCTATTATTTCACGCCCTTTGCCACGGAGAGAGAAATTCTAGTCACTATGGCGGAGCAGTTCCGGCGGGAGTTTACGGCGAAGATGAGGCAGAGGTCGCAAGAGATGGGGCTCAACCTGCGCGAAGTTGTGACTCTGGCCTCTGTGATTGAAAAGGAGACAGGCGCCAAGGAGGAGCGCCCTTTGGTCTCGGCGGTCTTTCATAATCGTTTAAGGCAGAAGATGCTTCTGCAAAGCGATCCTACGGTGATCTATGGTCTGAAGAACTTCTCGGGAGACTTGACGCGCAAAGATCTCCAGAGCCGCAGCCCATACAATACCTATCGCTACCCAGGGCTTCCGCCCGCGCCCATTTGCAATCCAGGCCTTTCCTCGTTGATGGCCGCCCTTTATCCGGCGTCCGTGCCCTATCTTTTCTTTGTGTCGAAAAATGACGGGACCCACTTCTTTTCCGTGAATTTCAAGGAGCATGACCAAGCAGTCAAAACCTATCAGAGCCAACGGCGGCCTCTTGATAAGCCATAGAATAGATAGGTCCGGCTACGCGTTTAGGGTTTGAGTCCGGACATGTTATAAATGAGCCATGGAAGAGCGACCTTTGGCAAAAGAAGCAGGATCACCCGAGCTGCTTGTGGATCGACTCTCTCTTCGTCTTAAGAAGCATGCTCTTTGGGATCTCCTGCTCGTGCTTTGCCCCCCTTTTTTTGCCTTTTCTTACATGGCCTTCTATCTCCATCGCGCTGCTTGGATCGGTCAAGGGGCGCTTTTGTTTGCCGGAATGGCCTGGATCGGAGCTGCTGTGCTCCTGGGGGCCTTGCGTTTCTCCTCCCCGACTTCAACAACCCCCCTTGCGGCCCGATTCATTGATGAGAAAGCCGATGCGAAAGAGCGTTTTCTCACGTTAGCCACTCTTGTTCCTTCTCACTCTCCTTCGTCCCTGTTCGCCCGGCTGCGCCAAGAGGCGGCGGCGCTCCTGGATCGTGTCGACCTGAGCAGGGACTTCCCCTATCGAGTCAAGCGTTCTTTCGTGGCTTCGTTCATTGTCTCTCTGGCGGTCATCCTGTTGTTGCATCTGGTCTTGCTTATGGGCGCTCTGTTTGCTCCTCAAGAATCTCCCAGTAAAGAGTTGGCTCTCCTAGCGGAGAAGTTGGCGCAAACGCCTCGCCTGCAGTCCTTGGCTCGAAGCCTCAAGAGCTTAGCGGAGCGGCTTGAGAAGGACAAACTATCCGATGCGGAGAAGCGGACTGTGGTCCAGGAATTGCTTAAAGAAATTGAGAAGCAGCTCCAGACCAACCCGCAGGACGGGGAAAGTAAGAAGGATCTTCTCAGTCAAGCGGGAAATGCCCTGCAGAAGTTGGAGCAAGGGGAAGGAAAGGAGCAGGAGCAGAAGGGCGGGGGTGGGATCAAAACCAACTTGCCGGACGAGAGCGCGGGCAAAGGGGGAAAACAGAGCAAGGGAAGTGGAGAAGGGAATCAAAGCAACTCCCGCCTGACTGAAAGTGGCGAGCCTAAGGGGGGAAAAAGCGCCCAGGGAGAAACCAAGGAATCGGGCGTCGGGCAAGGGGATAAAGGGAAAGGTGAGGACAGAGACGATAGGCTCAAGGACGAAAAGCAGAAAGGTAAAGAATCGGAAACAGCAAAAAGCGACCAGGAGGGAAAAGGGAGCAAAAACACGAGCGAAGAAATTCCCCGTGGGGCCCCTCCCGCTGATCGCTTCGCGAAGCCGGGAGAACAGGGAGAGGGAGGGATCAAAGGCGCGCGCTTTGTGACTGTTGAGCTGCCGGAAGCAGAGGCGGAGAGATCGTCGGGCGAAGGCCGATCCGGAAAGAGGAAGGCGGTCCAACCCAAGGTTCCCGTGAGCAACGTCCCCTTGCGGCCGGCCGATTTCCCGGAGGCCTCTGCCGAAAAGCAGCCCTTGCCTTTGGAATACCGGGGGTTGATTCGTTAAGCGGGAGGACCATGGAGCCGGAAAAATTCAGAGATATTTTTTCTTCGCTTGAAGCGGAGGTCAAAAAAGCTATCGTCGGCCACGACGATGTGATCCGCAAGGTTCTCATCGCCTTCTTTTCCGGCGGCCACGTGCTTCTTGAGGGCGTGCCGGGCTTGGGTAAGACCTTGCTTGTCAAGTCCTTGAGCGGTGCCTTCGGGCTCTCGTTCAAGCGCGTTCAGTTCACGCCGGATCTCATGCCGTCGGACATTGTCGGGACTCAGGTACTCGCAGAAGGCGATGGGCACAGAGAGTTCCAGTTTAGAAAAGGGCCGATCTTTGCTCACGTCGTCTTAGCCGACGAGATCAACCGCGCAACGCCGAAAACGCAGTCGGCCGTCCTCGAGGCGATGGAAGAGCGGCAGGTGACGGTCTTCGGTGAAACCTTTCCTCTGGAAGCTCCCTTCATGGTTCTGGCCACGCAGAACCCGATCGAACTGGAGGGGACTTATCCTCTGCCCGAGGCTCAGCTCGACCGCTTTTTCTTCAAGCTCCTGGTGACTTCACCTCAGCCCAATGAATTAACCGAAATTTTGCATCGCACGACGGGCGTCGAGGTCCAGGAAGTGGCACGAGTTCTGCCGAAGAATGGCGCACGTGCCCTCGAAGAGTCGCAGCTCCTGTTGCGGCAAGTGCTCATCGCTCCTCCTCTCGAAGACTATGTGGTTCGTCTGGTGCACGCGACTCAACCGACAGGCCAAAAGGGAAACCATCTTGTATCCGAGGTCAAAGACTACCTGCGCTTCGGCTCGAGTCCGCGCGGCGCGCAGGCCATCATTCTGGGCGCCAAAGGCAACGCTTTGGTCGAGGGCAGGGTCCATGTGAGCTACGAAGACATCGAGGCGGTCATCTATCCTTCGCTGCGCCATCGTCTGATTCTCAATTTTCAGGCCGATGCGGAAAATGTCAGCGCGGATCAGATTCTGGCGGCGCTCATAAAAAAACTGCCGCGGGATTGAGGATTGGATCGTGTCGAGGGTTTTTCCAGGAAA
>Ga0209701_10003267_pt1 | contig 10594 bp, 8 predicted proteins | sample CZO8metaG_4_FD_188356 | JGI IMG/M metagenome (GOLD analysis project Ga0209701, IMG submission 188356) | Vadose zone soil microbial communities from the Eel River Critical Zone Observatory, Northern California, USA - CZOApr15con2H3.8 metaG... | ecosystem: Environmental > Terrestrial > Soil >...
CGGCACGTCCGCTTCCATACGCAAACGCACGGCTTCGTCCAGCAGCGCGCGCAATTCCTCGAGGCATTCGTCTTCGCTTCGCGCCGGATCTTGCTGTGCGTGCTCATAAGGAAAATCCCAGTACTGCTCAACGCGCGCGCGACCATCTTTGAATGTCAGCTGATGTCCGGGCGTGAGCTTGTGTACATCGCGAAAGATCGTCAGCGGATCGGGCACGTAGCCGAATGTCAGATAAGCGTCGAGCGCTTCGATGCTGATGTCGCCGCGAAACTCAGGATGTTCGCGCAGGGATTTCAATTCAGAACCAAAGATCAGAGTACCGCTTGAAGTTATTGTGTAATAGAGCGGCTTCTTGCCGGCACGATCGCGCGCAATGAAAAGTTCGCGTTCGCGGGCTTTCCAGATGGCGAAGGCAAACATGCCGCGCAGATGTTCGACACAACGCGCGCCGTACTCTTCATAAGCATGCACAATCGTTTCGGTGTCCGAATGAGTTTTGAATTGATGGCCGCGCGACTCAAGCTCGTGCTGCAAGTCGCGATAGTTGTAAATCTCGCCGTTGAAGACAATCGTGACGGCTCCGTCGCAACCGGTCATCGGCTGACGTCCGCCGGCCAGATCGATGATCGACAGTCGCCGCATGCCGAGCGCTACTTGATTCTTGACCAACGTGCCTTGATCATCCGGCCCGCGATGGGCAATCACGCGACACATGCTCTCCAGCACAGCACGCGCTTCGCGAGGGTCGCGATGCTCATCTCGGGTAACAAATCCGGCGATGCCACACATCTGGTCTTTTCCTCAGGCGGCCTTTCGGCTAACGAATCTCAGGCGATGCGATTCGTTGGCGCTACACGACGCGTTGACGTGCTCTCACGAATAGGCTCCCAATGCGCGTACCGCTCGCCGCGCAGAAATTGGTAGAACGCAATCAGCGCCGCGAGATTCGACAGCACGAAGTACTGCGGCAGCGCCAGCATCCGGCTGTGCACGCCTGCGCGCTCAAGCATCCACGCCCCCAGCGCACAAAGATAACCACCAAGTTGCGCCACAAACACGATCAAATAAAGCATCGAATAGCGCGCGAGGATCCCGGACGTTGCCAGGATCGCAATCAGAAAACCCGGCACGGCGTAGCGCATTACCTTGTGCGATATGAGCTGAACAGCGTAGAAGCCGCTGCGAAACGGATTCATCATCGCGCGATGACGCCAGAGGTCGGTAAAGGTTTGCGCGATCACGCGCACGCGCATTTTCAGTTCCTTGCCGGCTTGCCGGTTGGTCTCTTCGGTGCAAACGGCGGCGGGCTCGTAAACGGCGCGCAGGTTTTGCTCAACCATCTTGGTCGCGATGATAAAGTCGCTACAGGCTTCCGCGTAAAGCGGCACGTAAGCCGATCGACGCACGGCGTAGAGACATCCAGACGCGCCAATCAAAGAGCAGACCCGGCTTTCATGACGCTTGAGAAACGTTTCATAGCTCCAGTAGGAGCGAGCTCCCCGTCCGACTCTCGTCGCTGCCGGGTCAACATAAATCAGACGACCGGCCACGCAACCGACGGTCGGATCTGCGAAGCTCGGCATCATCACTCGCAGGACGTCTTGTTCGTAGAGACTCGTCGCGTCGGAAAAGAGAATGATCTCGCCGCATGCCTCCGCGACGGCCATATTTTGCGCTGCGGTCTTTCCGAGTCGCTGCCGTTGGCGCACCAGGCGCACTCCGCGCTCAGCGAACGCGCGCGCGATTTCGTCCGTGCCATCAGCCGAGCAATCGGACGCGACGATTATTTCCAGAAGCTCGCGCGGATAGTCCAGCGCCAGAGTGTTTTCAAGCTTGGCGGCCAGGTCGCGCTCTTCGTTGTAAGCCGTGATGATCACACTGACGTTGGGTTCAAAGGCACCAAGCCTAACTTTGCGCGGACGCAGCCGGCTCATCATCAGAAGTAGCAGCGGATAACCAACATACGTGTAAACCAGCGCCGCAGCACTCAAACAGAAAATTATTTCTGCCGCTAACTTCACATTCACGACGTCGCGACTCCTCGATTGTGATCGAGCGCTGCAGGAAAGCTTATCTCGCTCTGCTTCGGCCGCTTCTCAACTACGACTGCCTTTCCCGTTTCAGACTCATAAAGCCGGCGCAGACAAACCGCGTAGCCGACCAGGTAATAGACGTACCAGAGATACGCAACCGAAGCGAAGAAGCTGCAAACCATGTAGCCGACCAGCGATGCCTGCAGCCCGACCGCCAAGTAATAGAAATGCGAATTAGCGTTCGCGCCGAAGGTTTCGCGCGCAATCTGTCCGAGTTTCTTGAGCGGCGTGACGATGAACATCGTGTAGCAAACCAGCGCCGCCGCGCCCATCTCGGCCGCAACTTGCGTGTAAGAGTTGTGGGTGACCAAGCCCCGATACGACATTTCGGGCGCGTAGTTACCCATTCCAATCCCCAGCAACGGATGTCGAATCGCGACATACAGGGATCGTAAGAGTTCTCCGCTGCGCGCTTCAGACGATCCGACCGGATCCAGACTCGGGATCAGAATTGAGGCGAGCCGCAGCGCGTAACTCGGCATCAACGCCAGGAAAACCGCGACCATCACGAAACCAGCGACGAGGATTTCAACGCGACGTCGCCGGCCAACTCTCCAGGCAAGAAAGCCGAGCGCAACCAGCAAGCCTATGAAGCCCCCGCGCGAATACGTGAGCACGATGCCGGCGACCATCAGAATGGCGGCGCCGCCGAAAAGAAACTTGCGCGCGAGACTGCGCGAGCCGAGCAGTAGCGCGATCGCGATCGGAACAATCGTAACCAAAAAGAGCGCCATGTCGTTCGAGTTACCGAAGATGCCGCCGCCTCTGCCCCCGGCGCGATAGCCTTCGACGGTCATCAATCCCAGGCGATAGTCGTTGATTGCTCCCAGACTCAACCAGATGCCGGTTGCCAGTGCGAGCAGCAGCAACCCGTTTAGTCGCCTCTCAGTCCGGACGACGTTGATCAGGACCACGAAGATCACGATGCAGCGAACGAATGTGTCGCTGAACTCGTGCCAGGCTTTCGCCGGATCGATCGCCAGCGGAATCGAAAGCAAGCCAGTCAGACAAAAGAGGAATACGAGACTTACTTCGCGGGGACGAGTGGTGAGGCTGCCTTCTAAAGAGAGTTGCGAGGGAACGAAAACGGCAAGGGTCAGTATGCCTACGACCAGCGCGATCGAAGCGGTCAAGGGCGATGGATAAAATTCCGCGGGACGCGCGTACAGGATGATCGTAAAGAGAACCAGCGCCGCGTAAGAGAAGGCATGGCCGCGCTTGAGAAACGTGCCGGCTGTTTTTTTCGGATCTGAGGTCTCACCTCGCTGACGCGTCCCGGGCACGTCGGCTGCAGAGCCGCCTTCGGCCAACCGGTCTTCGGCGATTGTGCGCTCACCTGTGCGCGCGCTGGCCCGGTCTGAACGCCTCACCGGCTGGTAATCTTTTTTTTGACGACGCCTTTGCATTGTCTGAATCCTGATCCGTTTGCTTTTTTTGCGGAACCATCAAAAACCGAAAGAAGCGCAGAACGCCTGCGCTTCTTAGGGATTTGGATTGCTTTCGCAAAGTTCCGAGTTGGCGAAAAAGAGCTAAACTACTATGGCCTCCTCGTCGCTCACCTCAACCAGAGTACGCACGCGGTCGCGCAGGGCCAGCTCGAACATGCGCGCCTCTTCAACTTCGGTAAAGGAAAGCGCGCGCAACTCCTGCTCAATTCGGCGCCGATAGTCGGACACCAAAGAATCAGAAACACCCAATGTAGCGGCAACTTCCAATTGCGTCGCGTGATCGGTGCTTAAGTAGCAGTGCCACAACACGCCCAGCATTCGGTGATACTGCTTCACCTTGCCGCGCACGTTCGCGCGCAGGTTCTTCAGAAACTTGTCGACGCAGCCGGCAGCTTCCTGCTCGGATTCATGCCGCAATAGGGCTTGTTCCGGGTTCTCGCGCAAGTCGGCCGGATCGTAATGCGGCCCGTCTGAATCTGTGTCGTCGCCACCCAACGGCACGAGATAAATGTCCATCACCGGCAAGCGAGACATGACCAGGCTGCGCAAGGTGCGCACGTCCGCCGGTGCGTCAATGGCGTCGAGTACGGAAATAATCAGGTCCTCGAGATCTGAATTGCTGATCACGATTTGGGCGTCGCCCGTGCAGCCCACCATTCGCGTATCACGCTGCCGGACCGCAATCATATGCGCGCGCTGTTCCAGTTCATGCGAGCCGCGTCCCGGCTTGCTCGCCGGCCATTCGCTCAAGCCATAAACTCGGTCGGCCAGTCGGCGGTGTTGTTCCTCGGAATGGCCGTTCGAATCAAAGCGGCGAAAGTTCGCGCTCGATTGGATTAGAGTAGAGATGCGGCGCGCGAGCCGATAACTTTCCGGATGACGCTTGCGAAGTTCCGCTGTTAGCAGGTTCGTTAATTCGATCTGCCCAATCTCGCACTCAATCTCGGCATCGGTCATCGCGGTGTCGAGGTAATGCTGAAACCGCGACTTGGTTAGCAGTTGGACGAACAGCTCCTGAGTGAGATCGGTATAGGCACTGGAGGCGCCTTCTTCGATCAACAGACCGGCGCTCCGTGACGCGCGTACAAGCGGATGATTACTAACAATGCGGTGCAGTTCGGCCCACAAACGATTGACATCCGAGTTGCGCAGACTCTCGACCCAGTGGGCAGCTCTCGAACTTCGCTCCGAGCGGCCGGTTCGCGGCGCTTCCCGGGCCACGTTGATTGTGGAATCTGGCGTAGTCTTTTGAGTAATTGATTTCACAGTGTTTAGATTACTGATCCCGATCGGATGAACGAAGATCTGTGCACGGATCGGCTTACTTAGTTCTCGAAAGACCCGAGGTAAGGATTTTGTGAAACGCGGGACAAGTTCTAGCTCAATTGACAGCAATGTGGCGAGAGCAGCTTCATTGAGACGTGCACAGCTATTCCTTTAGTTTTTAAATCCCGAGTTGGTCCTTGTTTTCCCGGTTCTAGCGTGCCGGGCATTTTGGGAGTCAGTGGGCCTTCTCGCTCCACCGTCAGAGGGAATCGAGAAGCGGCAACCTCTCGATCAACCTGGAGCCGATCTTAACAGGTCTTTCAATATTGGGCAACATTTTTTTACACTACGGATAAGTCATTGACACGATTGAGGAAAACCCACGATAGCGAGCCGCCTTGGGCTGGAAATTTGCTGGCATTGAATCTTTAACGCAGTTGACCGGACCAGAAAAGCCCGGAAGCTTAGCTTCGAAGTGTAACTTATATGCCCTCGGCGTTTGTGAGCTTATTCCACAAGAAAGTTGGTTGTCCGTCGTCTCAAGATCTGCTTGAGTACGATCAACCACGCCTCGCCTCCGCACGTTCTCGGCGCATCAAAGCTCATCTGGCATACTGCGACTTCTGCAATGCGGAGTTGCAACTGCTAACCCGGCACCGGAATACCAACGATGAATACTCATTCGCCGAGATGCCGGCGCAACTACGCAGACTTGCCGAACGTTTGTTGAATAGCTCGGTCGTTCCCTTCCATGCCCGACAGCGCTTTGAAGAAAATCGCAGAACCTGAATGTTCGCTCGCGGCAGTTCTTAGGTGAACGCAACTTTGTTGGAAGGAGACTGCTCGTCGCTGGTGGTTACCCGGCTGGGTAGCTCGATTGTGAATTTCGTCCCCTCGCCGAAACGCGACTCGACTGTGACCTCGCCGCCGTGCGCTCTCGCCAGGTGCTTGACTATCGCCAATCCCAAGCCGGTCCCCCCAAGCTCGAGCGAGCGAGCGCGGTCCACGCGGTAGAATCTTTCAAACAAGCGATCCAGGTGGTGCGCCGGAATTCCTTCTCCAGTATCCTCGACGCTAATCTGATCGCGGGCTCCGCTCTCGTATTTGATCGAGACCACGCCGCCCTCTCGATTGAATTTGATCGCGTTATCGATCAGATTCGTAAGCATCTGCACCAGCCGATGTGGATCGGCAAAAACCCTGGCCTCCTGCGGCACCACGTTCTTAAGGCTGACGGTTCGGGTATCGGCTGCGGCGGATAAACTGCCGACGACATCTTCGACCAGCGCGTATAGTTGCACGCACTCCGGCTTGACCTTCACGTTCCCAGCTTCGATCGCGCTCAACTCCAGAATGTCGTCGATAAGTCGGTGCATCCGGGCAGCGTTCTTCTGAATGCTCGCAAGGAAGCGGCGATTGTGTTCGGGGTCGTCGAGCGCCCCGGTTTCAAGGGTCTCGGCAAGCGCGATGATCGAGGTCAACGGAGTGCGCAACTCATGCGAAACGTTCGAAAGAAACTCTTGTCTGATCAGTTCCAGGCGCTCCAGCCGCGTGATGTCAAAAAAAACTCCGACGGCTCCGTGCGCGACCTTGCCATTTGCCGACTGCAAGGGCACGACCCGCAGGTCGAAAACTCGCCTTTCACCGCCGTAGGTTTCCACCTTCACGCCGGCGCGCTCCTTGCCGCGAACACCATCAAGAAACGCATCGTAGATCGCCGGGTTGCGCGTGAGTTCGGTTAACCGGCGGGCCCCGATCGAATCTTCAATGTTTGAAAAAAGGCTGCGGGCGGCGCGGTTAGAAGCTACCACGCGCATCTCCTGGTCGATCACGAGCAGGCCCTCGCGCATCTCGTTGATGGTGGCGTCGAGCAGCTTGGGCGAGAAGTCAATAATGCCCGCATCACTCAAGATGGTTTCCTGACTGTTTGTGCGAGGCTCGCGCGTTGTTTTCGCGGTTCTTCCCAAGAGCAGTCCAACGATCAGTCCCGTTAGCAGAGCCCCCGCCGCAGTTGCCAGCCAGCGCGATGTTCCCGAAGAATATGCGATCGTTATGAGCAGCACCGCGATCGCAGCACTGAAGATGCCGAGGAGAAAACCCAACCTGGTCATTGGTAGAACTTTTGGCCTTTCAGGATTGTGAAGCGCATCCCACGAAACGATAACCGACGCCCACGACCGTCTCGATGCAATCGCCGCACGCGCCTAACTTCTGGCGCAAGCGGCGAATATGCACGTCGAGCGTTCGCGCATCACCGTAATAACTATATCCCCAGACTTGATCCAGCAATTGCTGCCGCGTAACGACCCGGCTCGAACGCTTCGCCAGCACCGAGAGCAAGGTGAACTCTTTGTTGGTCAGCTTGACGTTCGTGCCGTCGCAGAGGACACGAACATCGCCAAAGTCTACTGCCAGCCGACCGTCGTCATATCGGGCTGCGGCGTCGTCATCAACCCGGCGCAGCACGGCGCGCACGCGCGCCACCAACTCACGCACTGAAAACGGCTTGGCGATGTAGTCGTCAGCGCCCAGATCGAGCCCGGCGACGCGATCCGCTTCCGAAGTCTTCGCAGTCAGCATGATGATCGGCGTGCGGCGAGTTTGGTTTTCGCGACGCAGGCGGCGACACAACTCGGTTCCGCTGATGCCGGGAAGCATTAAGTCCAGAACGATTACGATCGGCGGGTTCTGCGCATTCAGTGCCATCTCAAGTCCCTGCTCGCCCGTGGATGCGACGACGACGGCGAAACCTTCGGACTCGAGATTGTATCTCACGCTCTCCGCGATGTCGGGATCGTCTTCGATGATTAGGGCAGGTCTTGGCATGAACGCGTGACGCCTTTGGTCCTTGCCGGAGTTGCGGGTCTGAGCTTCGGATCGCGCGCGACTTCTAATGCAAGCTCTTAACAATCGTGTCGATCAGTCTGATAATCAAGAACGAAATACCGGCGAATGTGGCAGCCGCCGGAATCGTCAGAACCCAGGCCCAGACGATTCTGCCTGCCACGCGCCACTTGACGGCTGACAGACGGGTAGTCGATCCAACGCCGGCGATTGCGCCGGTGATCGTGTGCGTTGTTGATACGGGTATGCCTAACATGGTGGCCCCGAACAAGGTAACCGCACCCGCGGTCTCAGCGCAGAATCCCCCGACGGGTCGCAGCTTGGTAATTTTCGAACCCATTGTGTGCACGATGCGCCAGCCGCCCGAGAGTGTGCCCAAAGCGATAGCGGCGTGCGCCGCCAGCACGACGTACAACGGAATCGCCGGCAGCGAACCTTTGTCGCCGAGGTGCAAATTGAATACTCCCGCGGTAGCCAGCACCGCCGTCACGATACCCATGGTTTTTTGCGCGTCGTTTCCTCCGTGTCCCAAAGAGTAAGCGGCGGCCGAAAGCAACTGGCCGCGCCGGAATGTCTTGTCCACCCGTGCCGGCGTCGTGTGCTGAAAGATCCAATAGACCGCCAGCATCAGTATGAAGCCGAGCGTGAACCCAATCACCGGCGACGCTACGATAAAAACCAGGGTCTTGATCCATCCTTCAGGTTTCAGCAAACCGCTAAATCCGTGATAAGCGACGACCGCCGCGCCCGCATAGCCGCCGACCAGGGCGTGCGAGCTTGACGTCGGCAAACCCAGATACCAGGTCACCAGGTTCCAGCCGATCGCTCCCATCAATCCGGCGCATAAGACATAAAGTCGAAGGTCCTGGCTGATCAGATCGATGCGCACCAGATCGCCGCCGATCGTCTTTGCCACGCGCGTCCCGAAAACCATAAAGGCCACGAAATTGAACAGCGCAGCCCAAATCACTGCATAGCGCGGCGAGAGCACGCGCGTGGACACTACCGTGGCGATCGAATTGGCGGCGTCGTGAAAGCCGTTGGTGAAATCGAAAATCAGCGCAACGAGAACGATCGCGAGCGCAATGGCTACTGTCGTGGTCATCACTATTGTTCGAAGGTTGTTTTGAGAATGCTAATGAACGCCGCCCATTCAATCACACTTCCGAAGTGACTGGCTAGTAACTCGACGCTAAAGTATCCAAGTTTGACGCGATCGAGATGGGCCCGTCAAAACGGCTCAATGCTGGTGCTTAATGACCGCGGCTTCTGCCATGTAGACAGTCAACTCGCAGATGTCGGTCACGTAGTCACCGATTCGCTCGAGATGTTTGGCGACAAACAGCAGGCGCGCGTCACGCGTGGCCGTCGCTGGTTCATTGACCATCATTTCGATCAGGTCGTGAAAGATTTCGTTGTAGAGATCGTTGATCTCCGCATCCCGCTGGATTACTTCGCGCGCGGCCGCGGCGTCCTTCTTTGTAAATGCATCAAGCGCCCCGCTCAGCATCGATGAGGCGATTTTTCCCATCCTCCGAAGTTGATCGTGGTCTTTGAGTTCCGGCTCAATATTGAGGTCAACGGCCGCGCGCGCGATGTTGCAGGCATGATCGGCTATCCGCTCAAGCACCGGGGCCATTTTGGCCACCGACATCACGAAACGGAGGTCGCGCGCGGCCGGTTGCCGCAGCGCAAAGATGTCGACGCACTGGCGATCGACTTCTACTTCCAGTTGATCGATCTCGTCGTCATGTTCCAGAACTTCGCGGGCGGTGGCGGTGTCGCGCTCTGTAAGCGCTTGCATGGCTCGCACCAGCGCGGCTTCGGCCTCGCCGCCCAAACGCAAGACGGTAGCGCGCAGCTCGTCTAGTTCTTCGTCAAGATGCCGGTGAACTTCCATGGCTAACCAAACCGTCCGGTAATGTAATCTTCAGTCAGTTTTTCATCCGGCGCGATGAACATCTTCTCAGTGCTGTTTACTTCTATCAACTTTCCCAGAAGAAAGAACGCGGTCAAGTCAGATACGCGCGCCGCCTGTTGCATGTTGTGCGTCACGATGACGATCGTGTAGTGCTTTTTGAGATCGACGATTAGTTCTTCGATCTTTGACGTGGCAATCGGATCGAGCGCCGAGGCCGGCTCGTCCATCAAAATCACCTCAGGCCTGATGGCCAGCGCTCGCGCGATGCAGAGTTGCTGTTGCTGTCCACCCGACAGCCCAAGCGCCGATGACTTTAGACGATCCTTGACCTCCGACCAAAGCGCCGCGTCCTTGAGCGCCTCTTCAACGCGGCCTTCGAGTTCGGTTTTGCCGGAAGTGAGCCGATTGATCTTCAGGCCGTAAGCCACGTTATCAAAGATCGTCTTGGGAAACGGGTTCGACTTTTGAAATACCATTCCGACCTTGCGGCGCAGCTCGACAACGTCAGCGCCAGGCGCATAGATGTCCTCTTCGTCGATCGAAACGTTTCCTTCGACGCGCGTGCCGGGGATCACATCGTTCATTCGATTCAGCGTGCGCAGGAAAGTCGTCTTCCCACATCCTGACGGACCGACGAACGCCATCACCATTTGTTTGGGAATATCCACTGAGATGTTATTCAGCGCCTGAGCGCGCCCATAGTAGAAATTGAGCCCGGCGACGGAGACCTTTGTTGCGCGCGCCGGCAATGTGCCTCGGCTCGTGATCGCAAACGGCGTTAGTGTCGGCGTTGGTGTGGACATCTCCTAAATCAGAATTTCTTGCGCGTCAGAAAGCGTACCACCAGACTGATGCTCAGAATCAGGGTCATCAACACGAGTGTCGCCGCCCACGCCTGCGCGTGCCATTCGTCGTACGGCGAAATTGCGTAGTTGTAAATCTGCACCGTTAGCGAGGCGATCGGTTCATTCAAATTTCTGGGGAAGAATCGACTGCCAAACGCAGTGAATAGCAGCGGCGCG
>Ga0209701_10003269_pt1 | contig 10593 bp, 10 predicted proteins | sample CZO8metaG_4_FD_188356 | JGI IMG/M metagenome (GOLD analysis project Ga0209701, IMG submission 188356) | Vadose zone soil microbial communities from the Eel River Critical Zone Observatory, Northern California, USA - CZOApr15con2H3.8 metaG... | ecosystem: Environmental > Terrestrial > Soil >...
GTGGCGTAGACAGCGGCATCCAGTTTGCTCAGCGTAAATTGTCCGCCGAGCGAGCCGAAGAGCATCAGGAATCCACCATACGCAAACAACAAGCAGCAGAAATCGATCAGCGCCGCGAGGCGCCGATCGTCGATGGATGCCACAGGATGAAGACCGGGCAAAGATTTTCTTTCCTCTTCAGCAACCTGCGATTGCGCGCCAGTCTCTGAATCCGGTGGCAGAGAGACATCGATCATCATTCGCGATTCTTCGAGAACGCGCTTCTTAGAAGGGCGGCCAATGGCGATGGTAAAGGAAAAATCTTCCCCAACGCATGCGGGAGTTTCCGCAACTATGACAGAAGTATGCGGTGTCTTGCCGGAAGGATCTTCAAAGGAAAGCTGAGACTGAGCCGCGTTTGGCGCAAGCTTCCGCCTCCGTGTGCGATAAGCATCGAGACGATGAGCAAGTTCGCCGCGCCAGGCAGCATTTTGTTCCATCTGTCGCGAGACGACCGGGCGTTGATTGGAACGATCGATCCGAGCCGTGCCCGGATGCGCGTTCACCGTGAGATTGTCCCTTGCGGAAATATCCGAGGAATCTTCCCAGTCGGAAGGAGCGACCGAAAAGGATGAATCACAAAAATTACAGGCGCTTACGCTGGACGGCAATACAGCGCCACACTGCGAGCATGTTTTTGTCACCGGTAAGTTTTGCGCTGCGGACGCTTCCTCTCCGGTGAGGAGGGAACATTTCAAGAATAGCATGCACCTGAAATGTCAAGCAGACAAAGGAAAGGGATTGTAACGAAAAAGACAGCAGGTCAGCGGCGGTGAAGCCAAGAAAGGAAGTTTCAGGCGTCCATTTGCTGTGCGAGCATCTCCCGGCTGAAGGAGATGCGGCGCTCCAGGGCGACCGCGGCAAAATAGGCGCAGTGTCCGCGTTCCGATTCCGTCCAGGCCCGCGTGGAAGGAACAATCCGAGCAACCGTCGAGCGTAGGAGATTCAAGAGGCTAAAATAGGCGCCGATCGCCTGCACGCTGTTGCGGTCCTCCGGCCGGTCCGGACAGAGCCGCAGAAGCTGCATAACACGTCTGAAATCGTCACCTGAAGCGATCCTCTGGATGCCCGTAACGTCCTTTACCTCGGCGGAGAGAACCTGCTTCGAGGACGCGGCGATGAGCGAGCGGCAATAAGAGATGAAAAACTGCAGCAACGCCGCTGCCGAGAAAACGAAAATGAGGCTGGCCATCATCGCGGCACCACCGCCAGGCGCGCGGGTGCGAGGCGCGCGTCCTCCGGAACTCGCCAGATCGCATAAGCCCACGCTAGGGGTAGCAGACATCCGATAATCGGGAAGAGACGGTATGTGTAGGAGTACAGGTCGGGGCGCAGATTAGATATGGCGTAACTCGCGGCATAGGCGCTGAAATATACACCGAGAGAAAGAACGATTTGGACCAAAAGTGCGCGCGTCTCTTTCAGCTTCAACATCGCACCCCATAGGACATAGGTCAGCACTAGACCAACAAAATAGAGGTTTTGGCAGAGTTCAAAAACGAAGTACGTCAGCATGCGATGCGAGGATTGGCTTACCACGGCGTAGGTAAAGCAAGCAGTTCCTGCCAAGAGCAAAACGGCTCCCAGACGAACGTAGCGCTCAACGCGCATTTCTTCAAATACCCTCGAATAGAGGCCAATCAAAGCGAAATAAAGGACGATGATCAGCAAGGCTTCTGAGTAGAAGTAGAAATAACGGTATTCCAAGGATTTCCGACCATAATGCAGGAGCAGGCGGAAGGTTCCCGCGCTGATCAGAACGCTGATCAACATGTACAGATTGAGGAGAAAATAGCGCCGAAAAGACTTCCTGCGAAGAGAACACACAATCACGCTTGCTTCAAATAGCAGTGAAAGAACCCAAATAAACCAATCCACGGGACCAAGCATTTCGACCCTTCTCAGTCAGCGCCCTAGTCCCGCTCGTACTTTCTTTTACTTTCAGCGGGCTCAGTTTACTACCAAGGAGCCGGTGCCGGGCGACCGTCTGCAGTAAGAACAGGTGCCCCGTTGCCGTGCGCGGTGACCGCCGTCTTCAGGCCCATGGCGCCAGCCAGAACGAGCATGGCGTACAGTACGACCATGAGTTTGCGTGACATTGTGCCTCCAAGGGATAAGAAACCCTGGGGGCACTATATACCTTAATACACGTATGTCAAGCAGCTCAGTGGATGAGCCTGTTGCGAATCGATACACACCAACCCTTCCCATCGTTTCGATAGGCTTTCGCCTACCCTGATAGGTCGGACGGTGTCCGATCCCGTGTAGGATAGGTTTTGGAACTGTGCAGGTCAACGGTACGGTAGTACCAAGGCATATAGGACTACCCTGGCTCCAAAGTGAGGCCAAAAGCTTGCCGGGCCTTTAGAAAATGCGGCTAAGCGAATTTCTCCGCACTCAGTTCAGTCAATGCCAGCAAACTTGATTGGCCCGCTCGTTACTGAGTCAGGTGAAGGTCCGCGGTCGATCCGCCGGGTACAACGCCTTGACACGTTCGCAGGCGAATCCGTAGCATAAAGAATTGCGTCATGCCGGCGTAGCTCAGTGGAAGAGCGAGGGTCTCATAATCCCTAGGCCGTGGGTTCGATTCCCCCCGCCGGCACCAATCTTCGAGCCCCCTCCCGATCCGGATCCGCGGCCGTAATCCAGCGCTTGAGCCACTGATTTCCTTTCACGAAAATGCTGTCCACGACCGTCCCCCGTTCGACTCGCCTGACCTCACACTGCAGGCCGGATGCGTTCAGAGGTAGTATGCTCAACTCGCATCCCGACGGATGAAATGCTCGAACTTATACTTCAAAAGTGACTTACAAAATGTATGACATGAAACTACCGGATGGGGTCGCGAGGCAGAAGAATGAATGATCGCGCCGAAGCTCTCAGCATTCTGCATGAATCGGCTGTCGTCGTATTCGTCAACCCCGCAGCGGGCGGAGGCCGGGCACGCTCTTGCCTGGCACAAGTCAATAAGCTATTCGAAGCTTTCCACGTTCATGCGCAATTTGGAATGACGAACAGTGCGGTAGAACTCGAGTCGTCCGCGCAAAATGCCATTTCGCAAGGACAGCGCGTGCTTTTTGCGATGGGTGGGGATGGAACATTTCAGGTGTTGGCGAATGCAGCCTTCGGGGCCGAGGTGCTCTTGGGTGTCCTCCCCGTCGGAGGAGGAAACGATTTCGCCGCCGCGCTCGGGTTGCCGGACGATCCCGTAAAAGCGGCTGAAGCCATCTTGCGAGGCAAGCCGCGCTTTGTGGATCTTTTGCGAGTACGCACAGCCGAAGGGCGAATGCGCTTGTATGCAGGTGGCGGAGGGATTGGACTTGACGCGGAGGCAGCGTGCTACGCGAGTGGCGCTTACCGCTGGCTTCCCGGGCGATGGCGTTATCTCGCGTCAGCGCTACGAGCGCTCGTAGGGTTCGTGCCCATCGAAGTCCGCATCGACTTTCCGGGGAGCGACCTCATCTCATGGGAGGCGAAAGCGTTGCTGGCAGCGGTGTTGAACTCCCCGACCTACGGTGCCGGTCTTCGACTGGCCCCCAGCGCGGCCCTCGATGACGGGATGCTCCACGTTGTTTTGATCGAGAACATCGGCGCACTCGGAGTATTGCGGCTGCTGCCGCGGCTGATGGGAAGCGGTGAACTTCGAACTTCTCGGGTCAAGGGCTGGAAGGCCTGTAAAGTGCGTATAACGACCCGCAAGCCCAGCATCTTCCACGGGGATGGAGAAATTCTGGGATCAACGCCAGTGGAAATCGAAGTGGTGCCCCGGGCCGTGCAGGTCCTTGCTCCCGTCGCGTGCTAGGTCGTCCACGCAACACACGCTGCGCCTAGCCGCGGTCACCGTATCGGCGGGATTTTTACTGAACAAAATCCAATACCATGCCGGTATAGCGCCGCTGGAATCCAGCGAACCGACCAAAGAAGGGCGACGTAATGTCATTGAACACGTCGTGCGGGTTTTGACGATTCGTGAGGTCGGTCGAATATACGCCGAGACGAAACTTGTGAATCTTGGAACGCTCCGTGTGCGGTATGTGGAAGCCGAACTCCCGGTAAAGCCGTACGTCCAGCGAGAAGTAAATTGGAAAACGCTCGGTGTTGGGAACACCAACATAGTTCTGCAGATCATCTACATTTGAATATGGCAATCCTGAGTGTACGTCGGCCACGGGACTAATGACCGTTTTCCAAGGCAGCCGGAAAAATCCCGAGGCTACAACGCGATGCGGTACGTTCGAGGACACAATACCCACAGCATTCGGCCGGATTACAGGAATCTGAAAAGGGATAAGCGTATCTGAGATCGGATTCAGGTCGCCGCGTCCGCGGCTCCAGGTGTAGGAGAAGCTCATGTCCGCCCGGTTGCCAAGACGATAGTGGGCGGTAATGTCAGCTTGGCGATAATTTGAAACCCCTGAATTCTTCAGAGCCAGCAAACCAGTTCCACTAGCGATGTCGAGTATCTGATCCAGAAGAAAAAGACCCACGGTGCGGCTATCAAGATAGCTGGCCCGGAGGTTTAGATTCTTGCGCACTTGGTGTTCAAACACGAGATTCCAGCTAAACGTGCGAGGAGTTGATCCAGGGTCGCGCGGTACGCCGGGCGCACTCGGGGGCGCGCCCGAAAGAAGATAGGAATTTACTAGAATTATCGGCTGGCCAATGAGCGCCCCGGAAGAATCGAAGAAGCTGAGTACCCGCGACTGATTGCTGGTGAAGTCTGCCGCAAGCAATGGGACGTGGCCGTAGAACTTGGCAGCACCGGTGCGAATTATTGTCTTCCCGTCATTCAGCGAATAGGCTGCGCCGATGCGCGGTGCGAAGGCAGCGGAACGACCGATGGATTGCGTGGTCAAACGTGCTCCGAAGTTGAGCGTAAGGTGACTGTTCAGAGCCCAGCGATCCTGGATGAATTCGGCGATCTCCGTATCGGATGCGCTCCATAGGCCCGTGCCCTGAAAATCAATTCGTTCTACAACCGAACTGTCCTGCGCCAGCAACTGGATTGGATGGGATAGGTTTGTGCTGTCATAGCCCCGATACAAGAAATCGGCACCAAGCCTCACTTCGTGGCTACCGTGCCAGGATTTCGATGAGAGCTGATACGCCGGCAAGACTTCCAACTGGTTTGCTTGACGGTTCCAACGGTTGAAGTAATTTCCGCCCCATCCTTCGGGTGAAATTTCCATGTCGGCGGATCCCTGCCCGTGGGCATTACTGTCCAACAGCGTGTACCGAACGAGGGTGTTCAACACTGCTCCGGAAACAAATTGATAGGAATCGGAGAACCCGGCGGACACTCCGCTCCGGCCATAGCTGGTGGACGCGGATTGCGGGATCAGCGCATTGATATTGGCAAAATCAAGTTCAAGAGGGAATGTATTTACATGAAAGTTCAAGACATGGCGCGATGAAAGTATCACTTGCAGACTTGTGAAGGAATTCAAACTTCGCGTCTTGATTTCATTCTCGGGAAACGACAACCCGCGCACTGGTTGCTTCCGAATTTCGTATGTAACCTCTTCAGAGAAATTCATTTTGTTCTTGATGAGCGGACCTTCGAATTCAAATCGTGGCGTCCAATTGGCGAGCCCTACGAGGTAATCGTTCTTTCCCCGGAAAGCAGGGATGAAATCCCGCAGCTTGTAATTCCATGTGCCGGCGGGAGGTTTCGTTTCGATGGTCGTCAGGCCTCCCGTAAAACCACCGTACTCAGAACTCTCAGGCAAACTGTAAACGGTCATGGATTGAATGATGTCGACTGGAATGGGTATCGCGAAGCTTCCCGAGACAGGATCGACGTTTTCCGCCGAGTCAACTACTAGCATCCCCTGGCTTTCCGCCTGACCCTTGAACGTCAGCTTGCCCGTGGAAGTCCGCACGACACCAGGTATCAAGGACAAGGCTTCTGTAAATTTCTGAGTCGGCAAAGGCAGGCTCTCTAACTGCTCAGTGTTGACGGTGGCAGTTATCGCTACATTCTGAGTCGCAATTTCGGCAACTTCTCCCTGGACTTCAACCTGTTGATTGACGGAACTGATCTGCAGAACGACGTCTTTGGCAAGCGCTTGGTCAACTCCCAGGCTTATCGTGGCCGACCATGTCTTAAAGCCATCAGCGCTCGCTTCCAGTGTGTAGGCTCCGGCGGCAAGATGAGTGAACTCGTAATGGCCTTCCGCATCCGTGACTGTCGATTGCGGCGCTGATCCCACAGTCGGCCCCGTCAGCTTCACAGTCACTCCAGGTATGACATTGGTCGCCCCCTCGCCAGAGACTGCGGCGATCCTGCCAGTCACTGAGGCTTTAGGAAGGTTTGAACTCGCCCCCTGCTGCCGGGCTAGAACGGGATGGGCAAGCAGTAGCAACGCGATTGAACTCGCGCGGCAAGCGGCGAATAATACTCTTCGAGCCGTTTTCATTGTGTTTGCGGTCAATCTTCGAAGCCGAGAAATCCGTTCTCCGATACACACTAATTTTCTATCTTCAACGGATGATTCGACGCCCAAAGCCCTCCGGGTGTTGCGCTATATTTTCGCCCTTGTGCCCGAGTCACATACTCTTGTGCCAACACCCCGCACAGGCCCTAGCTAGCATTAAGTCGAACTGAACTATGGCGTGTTCTTATGAAACACCTTGCGGCGAATATCCGGCCAGAATTCCTTAAGTTCATTGGACAAGCCGTCGTACAAAATCAGGAAGGCAAATGTGGTGGCATTTCGAGAGGCCGTTCGGTCATCGGGAACGTGGTAGACATTGGAAATGGCCGCAGCAACGGCATTGCCGATCGATTCCGAGTAGTTGAAGTGATCATGTCCCGAATCCGTCCGAGCGACAAAGAGCCGGTTGACTCCATGGTAGGCGCGGTGAGCAAAGCGCCCTTTTCCCAACTGGTAGTACCTTGGATCTTCATGGAGCAAGCTGGGGAAGATCGCTGTCGTCATGTAAGTGCCGATGCTGTTGTCGGCAAACGACGCGCCAAAACGCTTACCGTAGGCATCCCACCCTTGTCCCCACTGTTTTGGATCATTCTTTGCTTGTGCTATTCCGGAGAGGACACCGTTGAACGGATAGGCCCCCCAATCGAAAACGCCGGCGGTTGCCAATCTGAATTTCTGGCCGGTTGTGAGCGGGGGAAGCTCCTCGGCGTTTTCGACTGTCCCGTAGTTAGGCAGGACCTCGAAGATGCGATCATTAACGGTTCCTGTTTCTTTCTCGAGCTTGCTCTTTCCAACCGTCCCGACCGGTTTGCCTTTATCGTTAGCGTCCTTACCGTCTTTCGTATTCGTTGTTTGCGGATACGAGGGGGCCGGGCCGGGCTGCTGGCTCTCTTGCTGCTGCGCCAAGGTGGGCCCAACAGCGATTAATAGTCCAATCAGAATTGAAATCGCGATATGACTCTGCATCCCATTTTGTCCGGTCATAGACAACTCCAATTATCTCCCGAGAGAAGCCCATTCCGGCAACAAAAGGGATGACGCCATTTCCAGAATGCTAGGTTGCAACTTAGATTCGCGGCATGCAGAAATGGTTTCACCCGGAGTTCATCTACAAACAGATATTCCGCCACAGACCGCTGGTAGTTCCGGCAACAGGCGAGCAATTTCGAGCAGCTCTTGAATATAGCCAGCTCGCACGCAGGAAATTAGAGTCAGCTCTTTTTCTTGTCGATTTTGAGATTCAGAACGATATCCTTGCGACTGTCGAAGCTGGATACCGTACGGGTAGCGGATTTGGCGCCTTCCTTTTCCGCATGGAGTTCGTAATCGGCGTTGGGATCCAGGCCGCTGAAACGGTAGTTGCCGGTGTCGTCGGTGTAACTGCTGCGTACGGAATTGGTACGCACGTTTTTCAGAAAAACAACACTTCCGGAAAGCGGGTTATCGGACTTGTCCGCCACCACGCCGCGCACGGTGCGGAGCTGAGCTTCGCGCTTCTTATCCTGAGCGACACCAAAGGCTGCGAACAGCAACAGAACCACTGCCAGACTGCAGATGCGGCGCCGCACGTTCATCCAATGCCTCCTGCAGTTGGCCGCATTCGGAACACCATGCTCTCCTCGTTCCCGCCGGTTTTCGCATCGATGCTGCGTGTCTGTTCGGCGAAACCCTTCGCGCGGACCACCATCTCATAGTCTGAGCCCTTGGGCACACGGACTGCAAATTCGCCGCGGGAATTCGTGTAGCTCTCCCATCGGAATTTCTTCTCACCCAGCTTCCGGATGCGAAGTTGTACGCCCGGAAAGGAAAGGGCTTTGTCCGTAAAAACGGTTCCGCGAATCAAGAAATCATTTGCGTGGCTGTATTTTTTCTTACCCGGTTTGCCCGGCGTGACCGCGGGAGCTTCCGGAGCGGGGGCGGCACTTGGCGGCGATGGCGCAGGTTCCTGAGCCTGCCTAAATGCCACATTGAACGAAGCGGCAAGCGCTGCCGTGCAGAGAATCGTGATCCAATGCGTGCGGCGCATTATGTCACTCATTGCAATTTTAGATGGCGGCACGAGCGCAGGAGGATGCCAGGCGGCGCGGAGTGTGCCTGTTACTCCTTGTCGTCTTCTTCGTCGTCATCATCATCATCGTCGATGAGGTCGCCATTTTCTCCGGTCTTGCCTTCATCTTCCTCGTCGTCCTCTTCGTCCGAGTCATCGGCGATAATGTTCAGGTGGACGGGGTGCGTCTGCGAGACCTCGAGTTCGGATTCGCACTCGGGACAACTCAGAATCTCGCCTTCTTCGATTTCGTCTTCGTCGACATCGATTTCGGCGGAACATTCAGGGCAACGGATCACGGCTCCACCCTCCGTAAAGTTGTTTGCAATGTGGGGGTACGAGCACCGTGCCCGCCACTGTGCAGCGTATTATATACTGCGGCGTATGAAGTCAACTCCCATGCATGGGAGCACTGCTTCGAACGCCATCGCATCATGGGCAGACGGACCTTTCGAATGGCTTCTTCCAGAGAATACCCCGAGCGGCCAGTGGTCGGCATCGGTGGCGTGATTATCGATCAGGGCCGCACGCTGCTGATCCGCCGCGGCAGCGAGCCGTTGCTCGGTGAATGGTCCATCCCGGGCGGCACACTGGAGATCGGCGAAAGTTTAGAGGAAGGCGTCGCCCGCGAATTGCTGGAAGAAACGGGTATCGAGGTTCGCGTCCTCGAGCTGATTGAGGTGTTCGACCGGATTTATCTGGAGGGTGGGTCAACCGGCGCAGAGGTGAAAGGAAGACCGCGATTTCACTTCGTCATTGCTGATTATCTTTGTGAACGCCTTGGCGGCGAGCCCCGCGCGGGGAGCGATGTAACCGATGTCGCATTCGCGCGCGAAGAGGAACTCGCCCGGTTTCATCTCACGGAGACCGCGACACGCGTCCTGAAGAAAGCGTTCGCCATGGATCGCGCGCGCCGCGGCGCGCGCTGACCCGGCTCACGACTATGGCGCCGCGGCGATTTCGCTACTTCCATTGGAATCGGTAAGCTGAAACTGCCAGCCGCCAGAACCCATCGTTTCGTTCAAACTCTCGCGCCGATGCTCTCCGTTGAAGTGACTGGCAATTCGCAGGAAATCCGACCGAAAGGAATCCTCGCGGTGAGTTTACAACCCGCTTATTGTGAATAGTTTATCGCGCAGTCTGGGTTAGCGGCAAAGCGGAATCAACGCCAAAGTAAATCTTCTTGTGCAAGAAGCTGTTTTCGTGTCCGATGACCAGCCGGGTTTCAGGGTCGTCCTCGGTGATTAAAAGCCGTAGCCCGCGAGCCTCTTTGGGGACGTCAAAAACAAAATCGGTTGTGTAGGATTCGCCGGGGCGCAGGGGTTGCGTCAATGGAGTGGAAGCGTTGCCCAGGCGGGCGAAAGCCGTCTGCCCTTCCGGCGATGGTGCGAAGCTTCGTCCCATGTCATCCACAAGTATAACCTTGCGCTGGTTGGGTGTTAGCGGTCCGTTCCCGCGATGGCCGGAGATGGTGCGCTCGTCAAACCAGGTTTTCACTCGAACAACGACAAACTCTCCGCGCGCGGAGACTTGTTGCATCTCCGGCCCCAGCGCAGCGATTGTTTGCGCGCCGATGAGGGAATAAGCAATGTGGCAATCGATTTCGCAGAAATACTTCCAGCCGCCGGCAGCTAAGACCGCTTCGCTGCTCGCGAATGAAACGCCGCTCAGGAGGATGAAATATCCGGCGGCAATCGTAAGTGCCGCGCCCGCGCCGAGTTTTGCGAAGAACGAGGAGCGACGCACGGCGCCATAGAAGAGCACGAGTAAGCTGGCGCCAATCAAAAAGTCGGTGCCAAGGAACAGGAGCACGACGACGGGGGCAAAGTGCGGCATGAATTCCGGCATGGTTTGTTCTCCACTCTCGCTTGATTCAAATCAGCCGGCGATGGCGTCCGGCAACTCGTCCGGCAAAGCTCCGCGCGTACGTTCCCGCCTGCTGAATTCCTTCACGGCCGCTTCCAGATCGGCGACGGTAAAGTCCGGCCAGCGTTTTTGCAGGAATACGAATTCCGCGAAGGCGCATTCCCACAAAAGAAAATCGGAAAGCCGCTGTTCGCCGCCAGTGCG
>Ga0209701_10003271_pt1 | contig 10591 bp, 9 predicted proteins | sample CZO8metaG_4_FD_188356 | JGI IMG/M metagenome (GOLD analysis project Ga0209701, IMG submission 188356) | Vadose zone soil microbial communities from the Eel River Critical Zone Observatory, Northern California, USA - CZOApr15con2H3.8 metaG... | ecosystem: Environmental > Terrestrial > Soil >...
GTTGTTGAGCCTGACTTTGTAGATATGCCGCGCCAGGCCGAGTTTTTTCAGCGCCCAGATGCCGTACCAGTTCAGGTCGATTTCGTACCAGGTCAGGCCATGACGCGCGGAGACGGGATGCGCATGATGATTGTTGTGCCAGCCTTCACCGAAGGTAAGTAGGGCGATGAGGAAGTTATTCGTCGAGAGATCTTTGGTGGCGAAGCGGCGTGATCCCCACATATGGGTGATGGAGTTGACGGTCCACGTGGCGTGCAAGCCTACGACTACGCGCACGAACACTCCCCAGAACAGAAAAGGAAGTCCGCCAATCGCGAACAGGATTGCGCCCAAAATGATGTTCGAGGTGTAGTGATACTTGGTCAGCCAGACATGAACTTTGTCTTTGGTGAGATCGGGAACGTAGCGCGAAAGAGTCGTTGTATCGTGATGCATCGATCGGCCGGTCAGAATCCATCCCATGTGCGACCACCATTTGCCGTCGCGGGGGGAATGCGGATCGCCGTGCTCGTCTGAGAATTGGTGATGAATGCGATGGGTCGCGACCCAGAAAATCGGGCCGCCTTCGAGCGCCAGCGTCGCACACCAGGTGAGAAAGTATTCCACCCACTTGGGCGTCCTGTATCCGCGATGAGTGAGCAGCCGGTGATAGCTCATGCCAATGCCGAGGCTTCCGGAAACCCACCACAGGAACATGGCCACGAAGAACGCCTTCCACGTGAAGAAAAATATGGCTGCGATCGCGCCGACGTGAAAAAGGGCCATCGCGGTTGCGGTGCCCCAATTGATGCCATCTTCGGTTGCGTGTTCCTTGCCCAGATCGACCTCAGTGTTTTCGGTATTCATGGCTGGTGGCTGCTCCGACGGAGAAATTGTTCGGTTAATTATCACCATAGCAGGGGCCCTGGGAGTGCTCTGTAATAGTTGTGTAATCCCTGCAACGAAAGAGGGTTACGAGGGTAATGACCCCGAGCCATTCGTGCGCCTTTCGGTGGTTCCAAACAGTGGGAATCTTCGTCGTCCAGGAGCTTGGAACAAAGGCCGAAGGTCGCAAAGGCTCCTGGCATCTGAGTGATCTCTACTTCAAACGAGTGTGATGGCGCACACATTCTGCGAGATTGCGGAAGTCGTAGAATGGCGATACGGATTTCAACCGAGCTTCGCCCTAGGAGGTTGCCGTGTTGAAAAGAAGCGTACTCATAGTTTTTGTACTGTTTGTCTTCGCGAGTGTTGTGCCGGCGGCACAAGCGCAAACTGCCCCAAAAAATGCACCTCCTGCCTAATATAAGATTCCGCTGGAAGCGGCTCAGAAACCGAATCCCTTGAAGGCGAGCCCCGAAGGCATGACCAAAGCCAGGAAGATGTATGCCATCGACTGCGCGATGTGCCATGGAGAAAAGGGTGATGGCAAGGGCGAACTGGCCGCCGACATGAAAAATGTCACGGACTTCACCAATCCGGATGCCATGAAGGATCGCACCGATGGAGAGCTCTTCTACATCATCCGCAAAGGCAAAGGCGACATGCCCCTCGAAGGCGACCGCGCCAAGGATGACGACGTCTGGAATTTGGTGAATTACATTCGGTCGTTGGCGAAGAAGAAGGAATAGAAACTGGGATCGTCAGAATTCGAATGCTAACCCCGCCGTGGGGGTGATGGGCAGCCCTTGGCCTGTGACGACGGTGGCTGTTCCATCGGGATTGTAAGAAGAATAGAAATACCGGGGATTGTTGTGGTTGGTCAGGTTGAGCACTTCCCCGTACAACGCAAGTTTCCAGCGCGTGAACGCCCAGTCTTTCTCTCCACGCACATCCAAGCGCTGATAATCACCTAGGCGGTTGGCATTGTTCTGGCTGGGAATCGGGAATCCGGAACCGAATAGCCATTTCCCGCTGACATGCACTGTGGGAGTAAGCCGATAGCTAGCGAATACGTTCAGAGTGTGACGCTGATCCGCCAAGGTCGGGATATACGGTCCGAAAAAAGACACTCCATTCTGACCTATCAGATCGCTTTCGCGGGCATAGGTCAGCGTGTATCCGATCCAACCCGACAACCGGTTGGCAGTTCTGCTCTGCAGGACGAACTGCGCGCCTCGGGAGTGACGGTGTTGGAAGGCGACGAAACCATGTGGAGAGAAGATCGGATTGCAGTTGTCGGGGCGGTTCACGGCACTAGAGGTATCCGCCTGACGATCAAAAAACATCGCCCGAATCCGCGTGCTCTCTCCGATGCGCTGCTCCATGCCTGCCGTGTAGTGGTTTGCCGTTTGCAGGATCTCAAAAGCAGGACTGCACAAACCAGCCCCTAGATCGAACTCCGGAATCCCAGGAAACTGGAACTGGTTATAACGTCCCGCTCCGAATTGCAACTGCGTGGCACGGGCAACTTGCAGAGACGCTGAAACCTGGGGCGACACTGGGTGGATCGGGAACTGCTCGGCAGTGTCCAGACGCAAGCTGCCGACGACGTGGAGCCGGTTGTTAAAGAAACTCGTGGCCTCCTGAAGGTAGCCGTTGTTCTTCCAGCCTTCCCCTCCCCAGGGGTGGAGGTTCCCGTGACGTTGTCGTCAGAGTCATAGAATGTTGACTCGCTGCGATTGCTCACGCGGCGCACCGTCCATCCTCCCTCGAGAACGTGGCCGGGATGCCAACTCCAGACCACATCACTGCCAGCTACCCACTCTCCGTGATGGTCGTCGCTCAAGACCTGATTAAAGAGATTCCAGGTCTTGTCGGGAGCTTGTAAGTATGCGGCACGGGTATCGAGCAGCAGGTGCGGGTTGACAGTCCAACGCCAGCCTGCCCGGGCCACGATGAAGTCATTGGTCCCGTGCTTGAATGAGTTGGGATCGCCACCGTTCTGCGGCTGAAGCAAGTTGGCGAAGGTGTGTCCGCCGACACCGTAGAAGGTCACCGTCTGGTTTGGACGCACATCATAGGCAAGTTTGAGGGCAGCATCGTAGAACGAAACGTCTGTGTAGTTTTCGTTTAGCCGGTTGCGCAGCAGGTAGCCTAAATAGCTCTTGCGTGCCGAAGCCAGCCAGGAGCCGCGATTGCTGTGGCCCAGCTTTCCCTCCCCCAGCAGTTCGGTATCAGCGAGTCCAATGGACGCGCGAAAGATTGGCGCGGTTCGGCTGCCATCGCGCGTGTGCAAGTCCAGCGCGGCTCCGACCGCGTCGCCGTATTTTTCTGGATATGCTACGGGCAGCAACTTGATGTCTTCAATGCTCTCGCTGGTCACAATACTCAGAGTGGCGCCTTCGCTGATATTGGTGAGGCCGTGAAAGGGTTGCGGAACGAGAATGCCATCCAGGTAGGTGCTGGTGTTCTCGAAGGGCTCGCCCATCACCGAAAACTGGGCGTAGAAATCGTTGTTTCCGGAGGCAGAAACGCCGGGCAAGGTTTGAATGGAACGGAAGGGATCGTCGGCCAGGACTGTGGAAGTCTCGCGAATTTCTGAACTGGTCAGGTTGGTCTTAATGATTGCGGGCGAGTCTGCTCCCTGGAAAATGTCACCCTTTACTTCTACTTTTTCGGTTCGCCGGAAGTTATCGGGAGCCAGAGTGACGTCAAATTCCTTGAGCTCTTCACCCGCCGCGAGCGAGAACGGTTGGGTGACGAGGCGGTAGCCTACCGCGTTGAAGCGGAGCGTGTAGTTTCCTGGAGCAAACTTCCGGATCACAAAGCTTCCATCCTTGGCGGTGATGGTTTGCGCTCCGGTTTCGAGAGCCGTTACCTGCACCCGCGCCAGCGGCTCTCCACCAACCACGCTGACAACTTTGCCTCGGATTTCGGCGGCGTGAAGAAGCGCGGGCAACAAGAAGCAACTGGCGACCAGACGACTGTACATTTGGCCTCGCTACGTACAGGGGCCCGTGTACTTCAGAACATAGTTGCTTGAGGAACGCACACAGCATCGAAATCTTGCTGCGCTGTTTGTAGGATGCACGGTCCGGCTAACTTGCAGCCTTTACTTCCACGCGCGCCCATTTTTCCAGCAACATCAGCGTCGCGGCATAGTCGAGGTCCTGGTGGCCTTCTTCGGCTGCGAGATCGTAGACCTCTTCGACTGCTTCCAGTCCGGGCAAACGCACGCGCGCTTCCTTGGCGGCCTCGAGAGTAAGGTGAATGTCTTTCAACATCAGGCGGAGGGGAAAGTTTGGAGAGAAATCGCGCTTCATAATAAAGGGGGCCTTGTAGTCCACGACACCCGAGCGAACCATGGAGGCCTGCACCAGTGGCAGTAAGCGATTGATGTCTACACCCAGCTTGGTCGCGAGCGTGAGGGCTTCGGCGAAGCCTTCGTAGATGAGGGCAATCTGCAAATTCATGGCAAGCTTGGTGGCCTGACCCTTGCTTGTGTCGCCCATGTGGAAGACTTGTTTGCCCATCGCCTGAAAGAGCGGCGCAAGGTTTGCCAGTATGGGCTCCTCGCCGCCGGCCATGAAGATGAGGCTGCCGCTCTCGGCGGCGATTTTGGAACCGGTCATGGGAGCGTCCACATAGTGGACACCGCGACGCTTCACGCGCTCGGCGAAACGCAGCGTCGCCGATGGAGAGATGGTGCTGGAGTCCGCGATGGTCATGCCTTCGGTCAGCGCCTCTTCGGCACCGCTCGGACCGAAGAGCACGCTCTCGACTGCCTTGGTGTCGGAAACACACATCCAGACGACTTCGGCCCCGCGCGCGGCATCGGAGGGAGACGGCGCGGTGCGAGCGCCTTCCAGGTCTTTGCCGGGGCTCCGGTTCCAGGTGCTGACCTCGTGCCCTGCTTTGACGAGATTGGCGGCCATCGGCCGCCCCATGATTCCCATTCCCAAAAAGGCGACACGCATCGGGCTTTCTCCTACGAACTTTGGATTAGATATGACGGGGAAAGTCACGGTCAAGACAAACCGGAATTGTTCTACACTGTAAGCAGGGACTCGGGCCACAGAAATGTGGAGTAGAGACGCGGCTTGCCGCGTCTCCTGCTCGCTGCACCGATGCAATGCGTTGGACCTGAGACGCGCCACGCCGCGTCTCTACCGATCATTTTTTGGGTGATCCGCGTTCTTCTGGGTGATCCGCGTTTCCGGCGGATGGTTGAATTAATGATTAAGGCGTCATTGAAAAATCCGGCGCTGCGTAAGCGGGCCAGTCAGTTTACGCGCCTGGTGCGGCACTCCGTGGTCACGCCCCGGACCGGGCAGACCCACAAGCCCCAGTTGGTAACCAACGGCGAGCTGGGTGTCACTTTCATCGGACACTCTAGTTTCTTCTTGCAAATCGGCGGCCAGAGTATCGTCATTGATCCGAACTTTGCGCGCTGGTTGTTTCTTCTGAAGCGGCTCCGGCAACCGGGCCTGCATCTTCGGGACCTGCCTCCCGTGGATGTGATCCTGGTTACACATGCTCATTTCGACCACCTGCACCGGCACTCGTTGCGCACCATCGCGCGCCAGACCCGTCGGCAGTGCGGAACCTCGCCGACGCTGGTGATTCCGCATCACCTGTTCGACTTGGTCTCCGATCTCGGATTTCAGGACATCGTGGAACTGGAATGGTGGAATACCTATCGCCACCGCGGGCTCGATATCACGCACGTGCCGTCTCGCCATTGGGGTGCGCGCATCATCAAAGATTCGCATCGCGGCTACGGCGGATATGTGCTGCGCTCGGGAAAGCATTCCGTGTATCACGCGGGGGATACGGCCTACTTTTCAGGCTTCCGCGAAATTGGCCGGCGGCTGGCCCCGGAACTGGCGCTGTTGCCGATCGGAGCCTATAACCCGCCCCAATTCCGGAATGTCCACACCAGTCCGGCGGACGCCATGCGAGCATTCCTCGACCTGAATGCCCGTTGGATGGTACCCATGCATTACGGAACCTTCCGGCTTTCGCATGAGCCGATCGAAGAGCCTTTGCAGTTGCTCGGCCAGGAGGCGGAGGCGGCAGGAGTGAAGGACCGAGTTGTCGTGCTGGAAGAGGGCGTGACACACTTCTTTTAGGGACCCGGAGGAAGCGCGCGGTAGAGACGCGGCGTTCCGCGGTTTGGCAATGAATCTTGCCCTTAAGTTGGGCCACAGAGGTAACTTTGGGACGTATCTCGCGTCTAACGAGGTAGGCGTTCTTGCGTGCTATACTGCGGTCAGATGCGGCAGGATCCCTCCACATCTCCCTGCCCAAGGATTTCGACACATGGCCGGTAGTTCTCGTCGCTCTCTCTTCCTGGTAGTTTTTGTCCTCGCTGTGTTCGGCTTGCTAGGGATAGTCTTCGCGCAGAGGGTCAGCCCCGCAGCCGCGCCCAGCAGCGATTCCGACGTTCGGGACAGCTACAAGCAATTCACCCAAGTTTATGAAACGGTGGAAGAAAACTACGCCGAGCCGGTGAGCGCCGACAAGGCCATTTATAACGGCGCGATCCCGGGGATGCTGCATTCGCTGGATCCGCACTCGAACTTCTTTGATCCGAAGTCCTATTCCCTGTTGCGGGAAGAGCAGCGCGGCAAATACTACGGCGTGGGCATGACGGTTGGCCCGCGCAACAACAAGGTCATCGTGATTGCGCCGTTTGCGGGCACGCCGGCTTACCGGGCGGGCATTCATCCCGGAGACATCATCGCTGCGGTGGATGGCAAGGCAACTGACAACATGAGTACCGCCGACGTCGCCGACCTGCTCAAGGGGCCGAAAGGGACGACGGTTCGGATCACCGTTCTGCGCGAAGGCGCAGACCATCCGCTCGAGTTCGCGGTGATTCGCGACGAGATTCCTCGCTATAGCGTAGATCTGCATTTCATGATCAAGCCGGGCATCGGCTATATGCATGTCTCGGGGTTCCAGGAAACTACCGAGCATGAAGTGGCGCAGGCGCTCGAGGAAATGGGGGACGTTAAGGGCTTGATCCTCGACCTGCGGCAGAATCCCGGCGGACTGCTGAGCGAGGGCGTGGGCGTGGCGGACAAGTTCCTGAAGAAGGGACAGCTGATCGTCTCTCACCACGGCCGTTCATCGCCCGAGAAACGCTACACCGCGGCGCGTGGGAATGGTGGCAAAGACTATCCGCTGGTGGTGCTAGTGAATCGCGGCACAGCTTCGGCGGCGGAGATTGTGGCCGGAGCGATTCAGGATCATGATCGCGGACTGATTGTAGGTGAGACTACGTTTGGCAAGGGTCTGGTGCAAACTGTTTATCCGCTAGCGGAGAATACCGGGCTGGCACTGACCACGGCGCGGTACTACACGCCCAGCGGACGGCTCATCCAGCGCGACTATTCGAATCTTTCCCTGTACGACTACTATTACGCCCGCGAGAAGGAAGAGAATGCTGCCAACCACGAAGTCAAGCTCACCGACAGCGGGCGCACAGTTTACGGCGGCGGCGGAATCTCGCCCGACGTGAAGCTGCCTGCGGTCAAGTCCAACAAGTTGCAGGATACCCTGCTTCAGCGCTACGCGTTTTTCAACTTCGCCAAGCGCTACGTCGTCGGACACAAGGTCACTCAGAGTTTCGAAGTGGACGACCTGGTGCTGCAGGACTTTCGCAAGTTCCTCGACGAAGAGAAGATTCCCTTCACCGAGGCTGAACTGATCGAGAACCACGACTGGCTACGCTCCAACATAAAGAGCGAACTGTTCGTGGATTCCTATGGCCAGGAAGAGGGGCTGAAAGTGCGGGCGGAAACCGATCCAGAAGTGATGAAAGCCCTGGAGCTGCTGCCGCAAGCCCGGGCGCTGGCGGAGAATGCCAGAAAAGTGATCGCGGAACGGAATTCGGCGGGACCCGTGTCCCGGTAAATGCTCTTTAGTTCGAGTAAAGTTCTCAGTTCTCGGTTCTCAGTTCTCAGTTTTATGCGCTCGACGGTTTTTCTGAGAACTGAGAACCGGGAACTGAGAACTTGTTTTGCCCCCCGGAAAGCCCTAAAGTACCCTAAGTGAGCCCGCAGAGAGGCGTCTGTCTGCCGGCGGCAACCATGCTCCAATCTGGCCCCTGGATTCCGGCTGTGCTCACGGCGATCTGCGCAGGGGTCCTGGATTGGCGCTATCGGCAGATTCCCAACTGGCTTACCGTTTCCGGCCTGGTGGCTGGTATCGGGGTCAATACGGCTCTGTTCGGATTGGCAGGGATGAAGGCCTCTTTGCTCGGGGCTGCGCTCGGATTGGGGCTGCTTCTGCCCTTCGTTTTACTTCGGAGCCTGGGTGCGGGAGACTGGAAACTGGCGGGGGCTTTGGGCGCATGTCTTGGCCCACAGCAACTGGTCACAGTACTGATGGGAACGGTTCTGGTGGCGGGAGTGATGGCGCTGGCCGTGGTGATCTGGAAGCGACGGCTGATGCAAACACTTCACAACATCGTCCGCATGCTCGCAGCTTTTTTAAGCCTGCGGATGCCTGGGCCGGACGTTTCGCTGGACAGCCCGCAGTCCACGAAGATTCCGTTTGGGGTGGCGATGGCGCTTACGGTTCTTCTTTTTGGCGTTGGGAGAGCGGTCGGGAAACTATAAGTCAGCTATGCTAAGAATCATGCGCAAACTCGGACGCGCAGATGGTGCGGAGATCGCCGAGGCCGCGCTCGTGCTGCCCTTGGTGTTCATGTTCTTGCTGGGAATCATCTGGTTCGGACGGGCTTTTAATATCTACTCGACAATCACGCAGGCGGCGGAACAGGGGGCTGCAACCGCCGCGCGGCCGGCTTGCGCTACGTGTGGTCAGCCGGTGGACAACTGGAACGGAACGAGTTTTCCCGGCAATGCTACGGTGGAGAGTTCTGTTTTTTCAGTGATGCGAGCATCGAGCATCGACCCGAATCAGACCATCTTGTATATGCCCGCAGGGCTTCAATTCTGCGCGCCGCCGGTGCCGACGGGCGGGTGCAGCACTACAAGCAGCAGCGTCACGGTCTGTCGCTCGGTGGTATTGAATCCTGCGGGCGTCACGCCGCAATGCGGAACGATCGTGAGCTTTCAATATCCGTTCCAGATGAACCTTCCCTTCACTTCGCTGAACATGCAGCAGATCGTCTTGAAGGCGCAAGCGCAGAGCCGGATGGAGAATTAAATGCAGCGTCTGGCAAAAGTTTGGGAGCGGAGCGAGGGCTCGGCATTGCTTGAGTTTGCACTTGTGCTGCCGTTGCTGGTGGTCTTCATCGTGGGCATCTACGATTTCAGCGGAGCGTACAACCAGAAGCAAAAGATCGAGCACGCGGCGCAGTCGGGGGCGATCATCGCTGCCGGGCAACCGACAGGCGACATGGAGGTCCCCGACCCGGCATCGCTGCTACCCGTAGCAACCGTTATTTTTAATTCCCTGGCTGCGGATGGAGTGTTGCCGCAGGCTGGCCAATCACCGTGTGTGGCCCCCGTTACGGCAGCGGCGAACAGCGGGCTGGTCTGGACTTATACAATCACAGGCTGTCCAGATGACGTCACGATTACGATCGATCGCGGATCAGTCGTGGTAGGACCACCGGCGACCGTGAGCACAGTGGTGACCGTTAGCTATCCCTATCACTGGCGCTTCAATAGCGTCATTCAATTGCTGATTCCGGGAGCGTCCTACGCAGCCACGACGGACCTGCATGAGACAGCAACCGTCCACAATCAGATGTGAGGGTTTTTGTGCGACGCCACCGAGCCATATTCGACCGAAAGAGCGAAAGGGGAGTAGTGATTCTCCTGGTCGCAATCTTCCTTCTGTTTGTGGTGGGCGCTATGGCCGTGCTCGCCATTGACGTCGTGACTTTCTACACCGCCCGCAGCGAGGCGCAACTCGCAGCCGATGGAGCAGCGCTGGCCGCGGCGCGCGTCCTCGCCAGCTCGGGAATGACTTCGAATCCGATTGATGCCCTCCTTGTCTCCAACGCGGAGAGCCTCGCGAGCACTGTAGCGATACAGGTCGCCTTGCAGAACAAGGTAGGAGGCAGGCTTCTGAACGCGGGTGAGGTCAACCCACCGGTTTTTTCGGGGTCCTTACTTGGCTCTGGTTCTGACCCTCGAGTCACCGTACAGGTTACGAGAAACGATCTGCCGACTTTTTTTGCACGCATTTGGGGACGGACACAAGTGACCGTCAGTGCGACGGCTACGGCCGAGGCCTACAATCCTTCGGGACTCACTTCAAGCGTCGTCGGCGGCCCGCCAGTGGCTCCGTCATGCGTAAAGCCGTGGTTGCTGCCGAACATGGATCCGACCGGGACGAATCCCACCGCGCCAATTTTCTACGCGACTGGGGCAATAGCGGATACAACCATGCTCGGTAAAAGCTGGCCGAACCTCAACCCGGGTGGAAATCCTCAGGGCCTCACTGCCTCGTGCCCCGGCGGGGATTGTAGTGGCGTTGGTGCGCTAGGAACTCCGAGCCCAGGAAAATATTATCCCGGCTCGATAGACTCGACCGACTTCCCGGTGCCCACCCAATCTCTGCCATCGTGCAGTGCTGGTCTTAATGACTATCAACTCGCTGTTGTGGGTTGTGTGGAGAGACCAATAGCCTGTGGCGCGGCGCCGACCATCAACATCGATACCAACCCATACGCTTTTCATACAACGGATCGCGATGGCGACACTGTCGAGGCCGGGAAGTGCCTAATCCACGACAAGGGTGTCGT
>Ga0209701_10003272_pt1 | contig 10589 bp, 6 predicted proteins | sample CZO8metaG_4_FD_188356 | JGI IMG/M metagenome (GOLD analysis project Ga0209701, IMG submission 188356) | Vadose zone soil microbial communities from the Eel River Critical Zone Observatory, Northern California, USA - CZOApr15con2H3.8 metaG... | ecosystem: Environmental > Terrestrial > Soil >...
CTGCGGCCGTACTGGGTGACGTATAGATCGGGCCAGCCGTCGGCATCGTAGTCGCCAACAGCGACGCCCATGCCGTAGCCTCCGGCGGCGACGCCGGCTGTTTCAGTTACGTCGGTAAAGGTGCCGTTTCGATTGTTGCGGTAGAGCGCATTGCGCAGCGGCGGATCCGGTGTGAAAAAATCGCACTTCCCGCTGTTGACCAGATAAATGTCCATCCAGCCGTCATTGTCGTAGTCCAGAAAGGCGCAGCCCGCGCCGGTCGTCTCCGGCAAGTAATAGTCCGGTGATCGGCCGTTCTCATGGCGCCAGGTGAGTCCGCTGGCGGCCGAGGGCACTTCCTCGAAGAGTGGTTTCGGAGTGGCTTTTGGGATTCCCGCTGGAGGGACAGAACGGAAATGGGGGAGCAAAGGGATGCCCCGGAATTTGGCCAGGCATCCGCTGCTGGCCAAACTCAATCCTTTGACGAATCGTCTTCGCGTCCAACCTGACATCAGTTTTTATCGTGCGTTTTAGCCGGTTTCAGATAATAACTGTGGTTCCCCGTGGCTCTGGGCATCAGGGGCTGGAAATAATCATACTGTAGTACGACAAAATGAGGAAAAGGCACTTCGTCGAGGCGTGGAGACGAAGCAATGTTTAGCGGCATTGAAGAACAGTTTCATTTTTATGGAAGGAATAGGAGCTTGACAACCATTCGCGGAGCGTCGTACAAGCTTGGTGGAACTGAGTTAAGCGGTTACGTGCGTCCTTTCTTGCGTTACTTGCAATCGCCCCGGATCGATTTTTCCCGATGGGACATCGTGATTCGCTGCGTGTGCACGATAGTTGCGCGACGCCAAAGGAGACTCATGAACAGCACGCTCTGGAAGGCCTCTCTGCTGATGGCGGCGGTGCTCTGGCTGAGGAGCGACGCGTGGGCTCAAGCAAGCTACGACTTACGCTCGCCTGACAACAGCATCGAAGTGAGAATCCGCACGGCAAAAAGCATCCGCTTCGACGTGTTGCTGAAAGGCAGGGCCTTGCTGCAGGAGTGCACGCTTTCCCTCGATGTGGATCATAAGAAAATGGGACTCGATCCTAAGGTCATTAGGTCCAAGGAGCGCAACGAGGACCAGATTCTTGAGCCGACGGTCCGCCAGAAATTCGCGAAGATTCGGGACAACTACAAGGAAATACGGCTGGAAATGGAGGGCGGCTATGCGGTGGTGTTTCGCGCCTACAACGAAGGCGTGGCCTACCGATTTGAGACGTCCCTCGCGCAGGAACAGGTGAAAATCTACGGCGAAGAAATGAACCTGAACTTTCCGAGCAACTTTGTCGTGTACTACCCGCAGGAAGACAGTTTCTTCTCGCACAACGAACGAAGATACACTCCGCAGCACCTGAGGGAGATCGCGCCGGAGTTCATCGCGTCGCTACCGGCGGTGGTTGATGTGGGAGAAGGCGCCAAAGTCGCCATCGCGGAGTCGGACGTGGAGGAATATCCCGGGCTGTGGCTGCACGGCACAGGCGGAAACGGCCTATCTGCGATTTTTCCGCCGTATCCTTTAAGGGAGAGACTACAAGGCGATCGTGATTTCAGGATAATTGAGAGCGCTGACTATATTGCCGCGACCATCGGGAAGCGCACATTTCCCTGGCGAGTGCTGGGCGTCGTCGCAAGGGACGGGGACCTGCTGACAAATCAGCTGGTGTGGCTATTGGAGAAGCCGTCGCAGGTGCCAGACACGTCGTGGATCAAACCGGGCAAAGTCGCGTGGGACTGGTGGAATTACAACAATGTTTACGGCGTGGATTTCAAGGCGGGAGTCAACACGCAGACTTACAAGTACTACATCGATTTCGCCACGAAATATGGCATCCCCTACATCATTCTGGACGAAGGCTGGTACAAACTGGGAAACGTGCTGGATGTCGTTCCGGAAATCAATATGGAGGAACTGACCGCCTACGCGCGGCAGAAAAATGTGGGGATTATTTTATGGGTGGTGTGGAAGACGCTTGACGATCAGCTGATACCTGCTCTGGACCAGTACGCGAAGTGGGGCATCAAGGGAATCAAAGTGGATTTCATGCAGCGGAGCGACCAACCGGTGATCAATTACTATCACAAGGTGAGCCGGGAAACGGCGAAACGCAAGATGCTGGTGGATTTTCACGGGGACCAGAAGCCGGCCGTCATGACGCGCACGTGGCCGAACCTGATCAGCACGGAAGGAGTGCGCGGGCTGGAGTGGAGCAAGTGGAGCGCAGAAACCGAGCCCAAGCACAACGTGACGTTGCCATTTACAAGAATGTTCTTGGGACCGATGGATTACACGCCCGGGGCGATGCTGAATGCGCAGAAAGCGAGTTTTGCACCGATTTTCAATCGGCCGATGAGCCTGGGGACGCGGTGCCACCAACTTGCGATGTACGTGGTTTACGAGAGCCCTTTGCAAATGCTGTCAGACAGCCCGTCGAATTATTTGCGTGAGCCGGAGACGATGGAGTTTCTGGCGCCTGTGCCCACGGAATGGGACGAAACGAAAGTGCTAGATGCGCGAATCGCCGACTACGTTTTGGTGGCGCGACGAAACGGAGCTGACTGGTACGTCGGTGCGATGACGGACTGGACGCCGCGCGAACTGGAGATTGATTTCTCTTTTTTGCCCGAAGGCAAGTTCCAACTGGAAGCCTACCAGGATGGCGTGAATGCCGACCGCTACGGAAGTGACTACAAGCTGGTGAAGAGCCAAGTCAACAAAGGGACCAAGCTGAAAATTCAATTGGCGCCGGGAGGCGGCTGGGCGGCAAGAATTCATCCGTAGGCCCTTTTGCGCCTGACGCCTTCCGGTTCGCGCGACGCATGGGTTGAGAACTCTTGCAGCGTCGCGTCTGTCTCGAAAACTGCGGATCTGTCCTAGTAGCCTTTCACTTTGATCACAAAATAGGTGAACTCATGCGCGCCATCGAGCACGACCTGGTGGGGCACGCGAGCAGGAATCCGGACAACATCTCCGGCCGAAAGCTTCTGCCGGGCCCCGCCTTGAATGCTGCCATTGCGCTTTTCATGAGGCGCGACGGTTTCTCCATTGACATACGTGCCGCCCACGATAAGCGTCGCGGAGCCTGATTGCACGAAAAATACGTCCCCTTGCGTTTCGTGCCACTCGACCTGGCCGTCGGCTTCCCTGTGAACCAGTAAGAATGCTTCATTGGGAAAATCCACAAGCTGCTTCACGGCGAAATGATGCGGATCCGCGGCAGCCTCAGCGGCGAGTGTCTGCGTAGTGCGCTGCAAGGCGGCCGGGGTCCAGTGCTCGAAGCCTTGCGGGACTGGCTCCTCGGATCTCACAACCAGGAGAGGAATGGCAATCAAAGACAGCAGGCAGAGTCTCTTCATAGTTTTTCACCTCGGAGCTTCTTCAGGGTATTTCGGTCGAAAGCAGGATACCTAAGACCTGCTCGATAATGGAGGAACAAAAATCGGAGCGCCCTCCTCGAAGAGGCGGCTTCGGTCCTCCCTCTTTTGCGCGGGGTTAGTAAAAGAGTTTTAGTGCCAGTTGACCAATGCGGGGGTCTCCAACCTGTCCCGCTCTAAACGTTCCGAAAGCGCCCGCACTGAGCCTCTGGAAGTTCGTTATGCTCGGCTGAGAGACGGCGCCGGAGGCAACTTCCTCGTCAAAAAAGTTCACGCGATTGAAAGCGTTGAAGAACTCGGCGCGGAACTGGAGTCTCCAGCGTTCCGTGAAAGTGAAGCTCTTGGAAAGTCCCATGTCCCAGGAATACTTGCCTGGCATCCGGAAGGAGTTCTTGCCTACGTTGCCGAACGTGCCAGCCAGGGCCGGATTGACCATAACCTTGCCCGGATTGGCAGGATCTGGAACCTGACGAGGTCCAACAAAGGCAGCGGGATTAAGCCAGCCCACGCAGTTTGGCGTCGTTCCACACGAGGTACTGCCATAGGCGCTGACCCCTGCCAACAACATGCCGCGGTCTTGGCCAAGTCCAGTGCCTGAAATTTCCCCTCCTTCCAAAACCGTGAACGGCCGGCCAGTCTGTGCGGCGACAAGCCCGCTGTACTGCCACCCGGCTAACACATGGTGCAAGAAACCTCTGGATCCAGAGAAACCTGGGAGTTCCCACACAAAGGAAGAGACGAAGCGGTGGGTATGGTCAAAATCCGAAGGCCCGCGATCGAACTGATGCCGCAATGGATCGTCCCACGGCCGGGCGGAGAAGGTATCGAAGCCAGTGACGCCCGCGCCCGCAGGGAGATCGTCGATGCTCTTGGACCATGTGTAACTGCCGAGAATCGTCAGGCCGTGGGTCATGCGCTTTTCGGCCGACAATTGGAGCGAGTGGTACGTAGAATTAATGTCCTGCGTGTCTTGTTGAACCTGGGAAAACAAGTTGCTCGGCGTAATACCCAAAGAAGCCACGATGGTGTTCAGCCTGAGGGTGCCTACCGTCCCACGAGAGGAGACAGGAGCCGGATCCAAGTTCAGCGTTTCAGTTAGGTGTGTGCTGCGAGAACCGACGTACGCAGCGCGCACGAGGACGCTGGATGGCAATTGGCGCTCGATGGCCAGGTTCCAGTTGTAAACGGTAGGAACTTGGTACTTTTGGGCGGTAGAGTCCCAAGTCAGGTAGAGGCCGCCGCGGGCAAACGTGGAGTCCTTAGGCGGCGGAAACGGAGCGGGGAACAGATTTGCCTGTGGCGTGCAATTTTGAGCCGTTTGGGTCGCAGCTAGAGTGCAAAGCGGATCGGTGAGCGTGCCGGGATTGACAACGCCAGTGCTGAATATGAGCTGCGGACTGAACGGCGTCTGATCCACGAAGCGGTTGTTGATAATGCCCGTGATGCGGCTATTGTAGAAAATGCCTGCTCCACCGCGGACGCTGGTCTTCCCATCTCCAAAGACGTCATAGGCAAAGCCCACGCGCGGGGCAAAATTCTTGAGACTGGCATTGATGCCATATGGCGGAACGTCGGGATCGCCAGGGAAGTACACGCCTGGGGGCGCGTTTGGGAATTGCATCGAACGAACATTGGCAACCAGACCTGACAACCGGAATTGCTGGACACGTCCTTTAATCTCGCGCCAAGGGAGACCCGGCTCGTAACGGAGCCCGAGATTGAGGGTCAGGCGGCGAGTCACCCTGTAGTTGTCCTGTACATATACGCCAGCAAAGATGTTGCGGTTGTTTTTGAATTCTCCAGCACCCTGGCGGAAAGCAAAGTTGCCGCTGTAGTCTCCCAGCTTGCCGGACAAGAAAGCCGTGAGGCTGGGAAAGCTGAACTCCGCGGGTTGGAAGAACAGGTTGTTGAGGTCCACACGGCTGCGCTCAAGAACTCCCCCAAAACGGAAGTCGTGCTTTTCTTTCACCCAGCTGACATCATCGCTCCAGGTGAAATTGTTTCTGACGAATGCTGCCTGGGGGTTATCACCAAAACTAAAGAACCCGTTCACACGAATTTGCTGAATGGCATGTGCGGTCGGCTGAAAAGGAATCATCGAACCGAGACTCTGAACGCTGGGTACCGTACTGGCCGGACCACGGCTGGCTTTTTCACGTGCATAGCTAAATCGGAAATCGTTGATGAGCGTGGTTCTGAAAATGTGAGTCTCGTGAATCAGCCAGTTCTGGTTCGTGATTTTTGAGCCATCTGCATACGTTAGGATGTTAGTGGGGACAAAAACGGCGGCCCTGTTAAAGTAGTTGAAGTCGTAGCGAACCGAGAGCCTGTCGTTCTGACTGAAGGCATGGTCCACCCTGCCGAGCACCTCGTTGAAATTTTGCTTATCGGGCCTGACGAATGTGACGGACCGGCTAGTCGGCTGAATAGGCAGGAGCGGCAACAGATTTGCTACTGTCGGATCAATCGTGCCTCCGCTTGCCGTGAACGCAGTGATGTCTGCTTGCGAGGGCACCGTCGAGTTCGTGGGGTTTCCTACGTTCCGCAAACGAGTTCCTTGGAATCCCGCAAAGAAAAAAGTCTTATCGTGAATGATGGGGCCGCCGATGGTTCCCCCGAACTGATTGCGCTTGAGCTGATCCCGCCCCATATCTTTGAACGCAATAGGTGCGAAGAAGCTCCTCGCGTTAAAAACGGCATTGCGTAAGAACTCAAACACATCGCCATGGAAATGATTGGTGCCGGATTTGGTAATGACGTTCACCACCGCGCCGGCGTTCTGCCCATATTCCGCACTGTAGTTACTGGTCTGGACACTGAACTCCTGAAGAGCATCCGGGAAAGGAAACGGCTGGTTGACGTTGGTGTACTCGTCGACGTAGTTGCCGCCATCGAGCAGATAACTGACCATGTCCTGCCGCGCGCCGTTGGCCGAAATCGTGACCGCCCCAGGGAATGTCTTTGTCGTGCCCTGGTCCGCGCCTCCATTGACGGAGTAGACGGTGCCCGGCACCAGCAGGCTGAGCTTTGCTGCGTTGCGGCCCTCCAGGGGCATCTCAACCAGGCGCTGTTGTTCGATGACTTGCTTCAGCGTTGACGTGGACGTATCCGCCTGCAATGCGTTTCCCGAAATCTCAATGATTTCGGTCGTCGTTCCCAGCCTCAGGCCAAAGTTGACCGTGAGCGTCTGATCGGCGAGCAGGTTAATTCCGTTTTCCTTGGATATGTTGAAGCCTGCCGCCTCCACAGTCAGGATGTACGTCGCGGGCCGGAGAGAGGGGATGACGTAGAGGCCCTCGGTGTCGCTAACGGCGGTGCGCGAGAAGGCCGTGCCTTCCTGGGTCGCGATGACTTTCGCGGAAGCAACCGCCGCCCCGCTAGGATCGGTAACCCTGCCTGCAATGCTGCCAAAGCCTTGCGCGTGCGCAAACAGCGGCGTGAACAGAAGCGCAAAAAGAACTAGAAGCACATTCTTCTTCATTTCTGTTTTTCCCTTTCGCGGGCTGCCCGCGACATTCGCTTCGGTCAAGCCCGCTGTTACGGCGTTCCGGGCGCCTCGGCCACACAGCTACGCCATTCGCACCATGAATTGAAGGCGACGCCTCACTCGCTTCGCACCATCGCTTTGCTAGATAGTCGCTATCAATTGCTTGAATCGATCTCGTGAGGGGACATTAGGAGCAGGGTCACCATGATGTCAATCCGGAAAATTTAAAGGAGTGGTTTAGCCAGACTAAAGTGCCGCTCTACCAGAGTCTGGTTTGCGTGCACTTTGCAGGCGATGCGCCCCTTATGGCCGTTGTGAAAATGGGCGATCAGCACTTCCTACTTCTTGGCTGGCTCGACCGATGTAAGAGCGCGCGTCGCACCTGTTGAGATGCCTCCATCAACAAGCAAGGTCTGCCCGGTGACATAACGGCTGGATTCCGCAGCGAGGAATACTACTGCTGCATCTAGGTCTTGAGGATCCCCGGGGCGCTTCAGCGGAATGCGATCGCAAAGATAGTCAACCCACTCTTTGTTCTCGTACAAAATCTTGTTCTGTTCTGTGCGAAACCACCCCGGCGCGAGGCAATTCACGGTGACGCCGTGCTTGCCCCAATCATCGGCCAGGCTCATCGTCAACTGCCGGATGCCACCGCGGCTGGCGCCATAAGGTGCGAGACCCGCGTAACCAGCCACACTGGTCACGGATCCGATATTGATGATGCGCCCGTACCGGCGCGGGATCATGCGGCGCGCCACGGCCTGTGAGACGAAAAAACTCCCGCGCAGATTGGTGTCAAGAATCAGATTCCAGTCTTCCCAGGAAACGTCGAGCGCCGGCTTCCGAACGTTGCAACCCGCATTGTTGACGAGGATGTCCAGGTGTCCAAATTCCTTTTCGGCAGCCGCAGCCATTTTTTCAATGCTCTCGTGGTTGCGGACATCAAGTTCTAGTGAAAGGGTGCGGCGGCCAAGCCCGTTCATTTCTTCCTCAAACGGCAACAGGCGATTGCGATCGCGGCTGGTGAGCACGAGATCCGCCCCGGCTTTTGCGAGCGCGCGAGCAAAATACTGGCCGAGCCCGCGGCTCGCTCCTGTAACGATTGCCACGCGTCCACCGAGATCAAACAGACCATCGCTCACGAAAACACCCCGGGCGTAAGTACGACTTTCATCAGGTTGGGTTCGCGCGCATGCAAGCGTTCGAACCATTGTGGGCCGTCGTCCAGTGGGGCAATGGCGGTGATCAAAGGCTTTACTTGGATAGCTCCCGTTGCCAGGAGTTCCATGGCGTGCGGGTATTCTCCGGCGGACGCGCATGAGCCTTGAAGACGGATCTGCCGCGTGACCACCTTTTGCAGCGGCAGAGTCACTTCAGGTGAAATGTTCCCGACCAATACGACGGTTCCACCCTTGCGAACCGAATCGATAGCGGCAGCCACGGTCTCGTTTCTCCCCACCGCTTCAACCGCCACGTCGACACCGACGCCACCGGTAAGTTGCAATACCTGCTCCATGAGGCCGGCGTCGGCAGACAACACCGTTGTTGCACCTACTGCTTGAGCAAGTTTGAGCCGCGTGCTGTCGATGTCTGCTACGAAAACGCGGGAGCAACCCGCGACGCGCAACGCCTGAAGCACGAGCAGTCCGATCATTCCCGCGCCGAGAACAAGAGCGGTGTTGTTGGGAGAAACTTGCGCCAAAGAAACGGCGTGAACCGCGACCGCCACAGCCTCCAGCATCGCTGCTTCTGCAAACGAAAGGTTGTCCGGCAAGCGATATGAGATGCGCGAAGGAACGACAACATATTCGGCAAAGGCTCCCGCGCGACGATAGTCCAAGCAGGAGACTCCCAGAACCTGTCGGTTGTCGCAGAGATTCACTTCTCCTCGGCGGCAGGGCCCGCAAGCGCCGCAATAAATTGTCGAATCGAACGTGATTCGGTCCCCCTCAGCAAATCCGCTCACTCCAGCGCCCACGGCGGCGATTCTTCCGGCAGCTTCGTGGCCCATGATAATGGGCGGGATACGGCGCCCCGATGATCCATCGTAGCCATGAACGTCGCTGCCGCAAATGCCACAAGCAGCAACGCGTACAAGAACTTCACCGGGACCCGGTGTTGGCTCGGGAAGTTCGACAATCTCAAGATGCTTGTATTTCGAAAGCAGTAGAGCTTTCATGCGCGCCTGGCACCATCCTGATTGAAACGCTTAAGCGGCCCATACTCTAGCGCACATCCTATGCTTCTGGAACAGAGACAATCCATGACGGGTGTGCGACCTGGAAGAGGCATCTAGCGGGTTCTCTTTTTTTGTGGCATTGTTCTGAACGTATCTATACGTACAGATTAGATACGGTACAGAGAGGAGACCCCTATGCCTAATGATCTTGCAACTTTGGAGACCCAAAGATCCAAGCTCCTGGAGGAGTTCCTCCGCTTGGGTGATCTGCGACCGGGTTCCATTACCGCCGTGACCCGGCGCTGCGGCAAACCTTCCTGCCACTGCGCCAAACACAACGACCCGGGACATGATCCGCAATTTCGCCTCACTCGCCGTGTGTCCGGCAAGACGGTAACGGAGAGCTTTCCCAATCCCACGGCGCTGCGCAAGGCGCAGCAAGAGGTGGCCGAGTTTCACCGCTTCCAGAAGCTCAGCCAGGACTTGGTCATCCTCAACGACAAGATCTGTCGACTCCGCCCGGTCGAGCCGCAACGGGGCGGCTGGACGGAGCAGGAAAAAAAACGGCTGCTGCGATCCATCAAGAGGTGGCGCGGGAAGTAAACCAACTGCTCTGCCGTGTCTTTGCACAACGCCATAAGAACGGCCGGACCGATCTCGAAGCGGTAGAGTCGGCCTTGCGGGCTGCTCTCCACCAAGCGGGTGCTGCCGCCTTAACCGAACTGCTGCAATTCGAAGCCCCGGCGGCTGATCAGCGTCAGTTGTCGTGCCGATGTGGCCATCACGCCCAATACCAGGAAATCCGCTGCAAACCCATCTTGACGATCGTAGGTCCGGTACGCATCTCCCGTCCTTACTACTTGTGCTCGCAATGTCACGTCGGCCAGTTTCCGGTGGATGTCGAACTGGACATCGAAAATACGGAGTTTTCTCCCGGGGTGCGCCGTATGCAGGCTCTGGTGGGCCAACAGGCCCCCTTCGATCACGGCCGCGAGCAGATGCAGCTCCTGGCCGGCTTGGAGGTGACCACTAAATCCGTGGAGCGTACCGCAGAGGCCATCGGAGCCGATATCGCCCAGCGCGAGCAGGGAGAGACCCAGAAAGCCCTGCAGTTGGATCTGCCCGTCATCGCCGGCGAGCCGATGCCCACCCTGTATGTGCAAATGGATGGGACCGGAGTACCGGTGGTGAAGAAAGAGACGGTGGGTCGGCAAGGCAAGACCGCGGGCCAACCCGCTCATACGCGGGAGGTCAAGTTAGGGTGCGTGTTCACGCAGACCACCTGGGACAAAGAAGGCTATGCGATCCGCGAGCCGGATTCCACCACCTATACCGGGGCCATCGAAACCGCGGTAGAGTTTGGCAAGCGCATCTATCGAGAAGCGCTAAAACGTGGTTGGAGCCGCGCGAAAAAGAAGGTAGTCATCGGCGATGGAGCCGAATGGATCTGGAATCTTGTCGCCGAACACTTTCCGGGAGCGCTTCAGATTGTCGACTTCTACCACGCTTGCCAGCATCTC
>Ga0209701_10003274_pt1 | contig 10587 bp, 9 predicted proteins | sample CZO8metaG_4_FD_188356 | JGI IMG/M metagenome (GOLD analysis project Ga0209701, IMG submission 188356) | Vadose zone soil microbial communities from the Eel River Critical Zone Observatory, Northern California, USA - CZOApr15con2H3.8 metaG... | ecosystem: Environmental > Terrestrial > Soil >...
TGCCGGAGCCGACCGTCGCCCAGCGAATCGTCCGAGCCAAGCGGACCCTCGCCGAGAAGCGCGTTCCTTTCGAGGTCCCCCGCGGGCCCGAGCTCGCCGTCCGTCTGTCGTCGGTGCTCGAGGTCCTCTATCTCGTCTTCAACGAGGGCTACTCGGCGACCGCCGGTGACGACTGGATGCGACCCGGGCTCTGCGATGACGCGCTCCGCCTCGGCCGCATCCTGGCCGAGCTCGTCCCGCAGGAGGCCGAGGTCCACGGCCTGGTCGCCCTGATGGAGATCCAGGCGTCGCGCGTGGGGGCGCGGACCGGCCCGGCCGGAGAGCCCATCTTGCTCCTCGATCAGAACCGCGCGCTCTGGGACCGCCTCCTCATCCGTCGTGGCCTCGCGGCGCTCGAACGGGCCGAGGCGCTCGGCGGCGCGCCGGGCCCGTACGCGTTGCAGGCCGCCATCGCAGCCTGTCACGCACGAGCCCGCGCCCCGGCGGAGACGGACTGGGCGCGCATCGCGGCGCTCTACCAGGAGCTCGCCCGCGTCGCGCCATCGCCGGTCGTCGAGCTGAATCGGGCGGTCGCTATCGCGATGGCTGAAGGGCCTGCAGCGGGCCTCGAGCTGGTCGATGCGCTGACGTCGGAGCCGTCGCTCGAGCGCTACCACCTCTTGCCGAGCGTCCGCGGCGACCTGCTCGCAAAGCTAGACCGCTTCGACGAGGCGCGTGCGGAGTTCGAGCGCGCGGCATCGCTCGCGCGAAACGGACGCGAGCGCACCCTGCTCCTCGAGCGCGCCGCCGCGTGCGCCCGCGGCTCGGCGCCTCCGCAGCCGCCCTGAATCGGCACCGGCGGAGACTGATCGCGGGTGCAATGATCTACGCGCGAAGCGCTTAGCGTTGCGGGCCCGACGCCCAGAGGCTAGTCACCGCGGCGCGTGGAGTAGCACGCGAAGCGGCTTGTACGTCGAGTAGCACGCGAAGCGGCTTTTACGTCCTCACAAGCAGAGCCGAGGAAACACGCCATGGGCACGATCACGACCAGGGACGGCGCGGAGATCTATTACAAGGACTGGGGAAGCGGGCAGGCGATCGTCTTCAGCCATGGCTGGCCGCTGAGCGCGGACGCCTGGGAAGATCAGATGCTGTTCCTGGGCGCCCGCGGATACCGCTGCATCGCTCATGACCGCCGCGGCCACGGGAGATCGAGCCAGCCCTGGAACGGCAACGAGATGGACACGTACGCCGAAGACCTCGCGACTCTCGTCGAGGCGCTCGAGTTGAAGGACGCGATCCACGTCGGCCACTCCACGGGCGGCGGCGAAGTCGCCCGCTACATCGGCCGCCACGGCACGGAACGGGTGACGAAGACGGTGCTGATCAGCGCGGTGCCGCCGCTGATGCTGAAGACGGCCGCCAATCCCGGCGGCTCGCCGCTCGCCGCATTCGACGGCATCCGCGCCGGCGTCCTCGCCGACCGCTCGCAGTTCTTCAAGGATCTCAGCGGCCCGTTCTACGGAGCCAACAGGCCGGGCGCCAAGGTCTCGGAAGGCCTGCGGGACTCTTTCTGGCTGCAAGGGATGCAAGCCGGTCTCAAAGGCGTCGTCGATTGCATCAAGGCGTTCTCCGAGACGGACTTCACGCAGGACCTGAAGAAGTTCGACGTGCCGACCCTGATCCTCCACGGCGACGACGACCAGATCGTGCCCATCGGCGCGTCGGCCATGCTCTCGTCGAAGATCGTCAAGGGCTCCACGCTGAAGGTCTATCCTGGCGCGCCGCACGGCATGCCCTCGACGCACAAGGACCAGGTCAACGCGGATCTGCTGGCGTTCTTCAAGGCGGGCGACTGAAGAGTCGTACAGGCAAGTCGGTTCGCGCTGCCTCGGGAACGAGTCCCTAGGCAGCGCGTGCCGTGGTCGTCACCGAAGCAGTCACGGCGAGCGTCAGCGCGGCGGCGATGACGGCGAGCGATACCCAGGTAGGGATCTCCACGACGCCACTGAAGAGCAGCTTCACGCCGACGAAGGCGAGGATGGCCGCGAGGCCGGCACGGAGAAAGCGGAAGCGATCCACGACGCCCGCGAGCAGGAAGTAGAGCGAGCGCAGCCCGAGCATGGCGAAGACGTTGGACGTGTACACCAGAAACAGATCCTGGGTGAGGGCAAACACAGCGGGGATCGAGTCCAGGGCAAAGATGACGTCCGTGGTCTCGACGACGACGAGCGCGATGAAGAGCGGTGTGGCCACGAGCCGCCCACGCTCGCGGGCCCAGAAGGAACCTCCGCGGAGCACGGGCGTGATCGGGATGATGCGCGCGACCCAGCTGCCGCAAACCGCGCAGGCGGTGGCGACCAGCTCGCGCTCCTTCTCGCGCCCCCAGAGGATGCGCACGGCAGCGAAGATGACCAGCGCCGCGAACGGGTAGACGACCCAGTGGAAACGCCTGAGCAGAAACACGCCTCCGGCGATCAACACCGCGCGCACGACGAGGGCGCCAAGTACGCCCCAGTAGAGGACCCGACGCTGCTGCTGGGGTGGGATCCGGAGCTCGGAGAAGATCAGGACGAACACGAAGACGTTGTCTACCGAGAGCGATTTCTCCAGCAGGTAGGCCGTGAGGTAGGTGAGCGCCGGTGCCGAGCCGTAGAGCACCAGGATGACGAGTCCGAAGACCAGGCTGAGCCCGATCCAGGCGGCGCTCCACCAAGCGGCGGAGCGGAGGGCCACCTCTTGCGGAGCCCGACGCGAGGCACGAAAGAGGCCGAGGTCGACGGCGAGCAGCGCCAGGACCATCAGCGCGAAGAGCACCCAGACCCACGACCTCACCTGCATCGCCGCTCACACCGGCAGCGGGTCCAACGAGTCGTCGTCGACATAGCAGAAGCCCCACTGCTCTCCGGGCTCTAGCGATCGGATGACTGGGTGACGAGTCGTCTTGAAATGCTTGGTCGCGTGCTTGTTCTTGGACGAGTCGCAGCAGCCGACGTGACCGCAGCCCATGCACAGGCGCAGGTGTACCCAGCTGTCGCCGATCTTCAGGCATTCCTCGCATCCGTCCGAGCGAGACGCGATGGGCTTCACATCCTTCAGGTGTTTGCACGCCATGGGCAGCTCCGTTTGGTGCCAGATTGGCTCATTCGGCGAGGACGCGGTGCACGAGTTGCACGCAGATGGAGCCTTCACCGACCGCCGCTGCGACGCGCTTCACGCTGCCGGCGCGAACATCGCCGACTGCGAAGATTCCCGGGACGCTCGTCTCGAGAAGAAATGGCGGGCGTGACAAGGGCCAGCCGACGAGATCGTCGTGGCCCAGGTCGGGCCCCGTCTTGACGAAGCCCTTGCCATCGAGCGCCACGGCGCCCTTCAGCCATTCCGTGTTCGGAATCGCGCCGGTCATCGAGAAGACGTGGCGGATGGGCAGCGTTTCGGTCTCGTTCGTCCGGGCATCGCGGACCTGCACGCGTTCGAGGTGCCCATCTCCCTCGAGCCCCACGATCTGCTTGAACGCGCGCACAGTGATGTTCCGGCTCTCCTCGATGCGGCGGATGAGGTACCGCGACATCGTCTCGGCAAGCCCGGGCCCGCGCACGAGAATCTGAACGGTACGCGCCGTGGCGCCGAGAAACACGGCCGCCTGGCCAGCCGAATTGGCGCCGCCGACGATGATCACGTCATCCGCCTGGCAAAGCTGTGCCTCCATGTGAGTCGCGCCGTAATACACGCCCAGCCCTTCGAAGCGCGGCAGGTCGGCCAGCGGCAGCTTGCGGTACTGCACGCCGGTGGCGATCACGAGGCTGCGCGCCCTGACCGACCCTCCGGCTGACATCTCCACGGTGTGGAGGGGACGCTCGCAACGCAGCTTCACCGCGGAACGCGCGATGGCGACCTCCGCGCCGAACTTCTGCGCCTGCGTATAGGCGCGTCCCGCCAGCGCCTGCCCGGAGATGCCGGTGGGAAATCCGAGATAGTTCTCGATTTTCGAGCTGGAGCCCGCTTGTCCGCCTGGCGCTTCCGACTCGAGCACGAGCACATCGAGGCCTTCGGACGCGCCGTAGACTGCGGCCCCAAGGCCGGCCGGGCCGGCGCCCACGACGACGAGATCGCGGACCGCTGACGGGTCGAGAACCTTGTTGAAGCCCAGGCACTCCGCGATCTCCTCGTTGCTCGGGTTCTTCAAGACGCGCGTGTAGCCGCAGATGACCACCGGCACGTCGTTCACATGCAGATCGAAGCGATCGAGCAGTGCCTGCACGGCGGGATCCTTGTCGATGTCGATGTAGGCGTGCGGCTGCCCGTTCCGGGTGAGGAACTCGCGGATCCGCAGCGTCGCCGCCGAGTGGGTCGACCCGATCAGCACCGTGTCCCCGAGCGAGTTCGCGATCAGGCCCACCCGGCGGAGGATGAACGCGCGCATGAGGAGCTCGCTCAGCTCCGAGTCGGATTGGACCACCTTGCGCAACGCTTCAGGCGTGATCACGAGCAATTCGCCCGACTCGGTGACGCGCGCTCGGACCAGGCTGGGCCGGGCGGAGAGCATGTTGACCTCTCCGGTGAACTCACCTTCGCGGAGGATGGTGATGGGCAGCTCCTCGGCGGCCCCGGGGTGGACGATGGCCAGCGCTCCGGAAATGACGACCAAGAAGCTGGGCGTGGCGTCGCCCTGCTCGGCGACGACCTCGCCGCTTTCAACCTGGCGCCGGTGACCCACCTGCGCAAGCCGCGCCACCTGAGCCGTCGAGAGGCGCGGGAACATCTGTTCCCGGCGTCCGCCGTACATGTCCGCCACGGGGAGCTCCTCTCTCGGATAAGGACCTCTAGAACGCGTTCTCGCACAAGCCCTCAAAGCAGGCGAGGGCGTGGCCGCCGTCTGAGCAGCGACGAGAGCGGCCGTTGCTTGGATTCCTGGCGCTCAGTCCACAAGGTGATGCCGTCCAATACTGAGACAGGAGCACATGATGGCGATGTACGATCCCGTTCTGGCAGGTTCAACCCAGTTCCAGGGGCACTCCGATGTCCGCTTCGATCGCGGCCTGCGGATCAGCTGGAGCGGCATCATCGCAGGCACCGCCCTCGGCTGGGCCGTGTTCTCGCTGATCGGCCTGCTCGGCGCCGCGATCGGCCTCGCGAAATTCGACCCATACTCCGCCAACCCGGCGAACGGCCTGGGCGCCGGCTCCGGAATCTTCGGCGTCATCGCCCTCCTCGTGAGCTCGTTCTTGGGCGCGTATCTGGCGGTCCGCATCGCCGGCGACCGCCGGCGCAGCGAGGCGCTGCTGCACGGCGCGCTCTGCTGGGCGTTCTCGCTGTTCATCGGCGCGATGCTCGCGCTCGGCGCGGCGCGTACCGCGGCGCAGAGCGCGGCGACCGTCGCCTCCGGCCCCCGGGCGCAGGCGAGGGCCGAGCGCGAGACCAACGCCCGGCGAAACACGGGCCCCACCCAGGCGGATCGCGACCGCGCTGCCGAGGCCACCGACACGGCGGCAAAGACCACCGGCGCAGCAGCCGGCGGCGCATTCCTCGGGCTCGTCGGTTCGATGATCGGAGCGCTCGCAGCCGCACGCCGCAGGACCAACAAGAGCACTGCGGACGGGATGGAGAAGCGCAAGCGGGATGACGCGCGTCAACCGCCGCCCGTGCCCACCCGACGGGAGGAGACGATCATCGTCCCGCCCGAGGCCTAAGCACCCAGGCATGACCGCTGACGGCGCCGGTCCCCTCGAAGGATCGGCGCCGTTCGCATTGACAGCCCCTTCTCAGCGCTTGATTCGTTGCAGGATCTGCGCGGCGTGATCGTCGTCGATGGGGCGGAAGCGGCCGAGACCCGGGTCCCAAGCGTGCACTTCGGCGGTCGCTATCTCGAACCACCAGGGATGCAGGCCGGGCGCGCGCCGCCGCACTGGCTCGTAGCTGCGGAGGTGCTCGAGCTGGAGCAGCACGTTGAGCTGCGAAAGCCGGTCCTGGGGCGTTCGTTCCGGATCTCCTTCGCCTTGCCGCAGGCGCTCCGCGGCGGGCTCGCCGTGGCGCAGCCACGAGCGAAGGTGCGGCCATCGGACGTTCTCGCGACCCGCGGCGAGAGCGGCCATTGCGCCGCAGCCCGAGTGCCCACAGACGATGATGTCGCGCACTTCCAGGGCGTCGAGCGCGAACTCGATGGCCGCGGCCTCCGACTCGTCGGAGAGCGACTTCCCATCCGCGCCCGCGGGGGACACGAGGTTCCCGGGATTGCGGACCACGAACAGATCGCCGGGCTCGGTGGAGGCGAAGACGTTGGCCTGCACGCGGCTGTCGGAGCAGGCGATGTACAGCGCGTCCGGCTTCTGGCGAAGGGCGAGGCGCGAGAACGTCTCGGCGTAGTCCGGCCGCCGGCTCCTCCGGAATTCCACGATCCCCTGGACGAGCTTGCGCATCCCGTCTGGCTTCTATTAGACCGCCGCCCGCCCTCGCAAGAGGGCCACCCATGCACCCTGCCTGCCAAGCCAGAGGACAGATAGTCGCGGCTATGTCCACTCCCGCCCGCCTCCCGCGTCCGCCGGCAGCGTGGCAGACCCCCACGCGGCTGTGCTACGCACCAGCCGCGCAGGAGAGGACACCGATGGTTGTCCAAAATGCGTTCGCCTTTCCCATTGGCTATCACGACCTGCACCCAGACGTGTCTCTCAATTTCCAACTGAACAGGTTCTGGAATTGGGTGGGCGAGGCCAAGATGCTTGAGGAGATGCGCTCCGTCGCTCCACGGATCAAATCCTATGCGGATTGGACGCGAGAGCTTCTCGGGCTCGCTGACAGCGCGCTGTCTCAAGGACGAGCGATTCCCGCCGCGTACTTCACGCGGATGGCGGAGTTCTTCATGTGGGCGGACGATCCCAGGCGCCGTCCGGCGCGCGAGCGTTTTCTCGAAATCGTGCTGCGCGAACACCGAATCCACGAAAGTGCCCGGCACAGCATCCCTTACGGAGGCGGTCGCCTTTCTGCGTACCGCTTCACGCCGGATTCACCACGAGGCCAGCTCGTCATTTTTGGCGGATTCGACAGCTACATCGAGGAGTGGTTTCCCATCCTGTTCGCTCTGCAGGCCGAAGGTCTCGATGTTGTATCTTTTGACGGGCCCGGACAGGGCGCCGCGTTGGAAGCAGGCGTGCCAATGACTTCGGAATGGCACAAGCCGGTGGGCGCGGTGCTGGATCACTTTGGTCTCACGGACGTCTCTCTGCTCGGGTTTTCGCTTGGCGGATGTCTTGCCATTCGCGCGGCGGCACGCGAACCTCGCGTTCGCCGAGTGATAGCGGATGACGTCCTCACGGACTTCCGGGCCGTCATCAAACGTCAGCTATCTCCTGCGGGCCGATGGGTGCTCGGACAATCCCGCTGGCTTCCGGCCCCGATCGTGAACGCGGCAGTCGGAGGGGCAAGACGCGGAGACCTTGTCGTCGACTGGGGAGTGGCCCAAGGGATGAGAGTCCTGGGCGTGAAAGGCCCCGCCGAACTGTTTGCGGCGATTGACTCACTTCGCACCGATGATGTCTCACCGGACGTGAAGCAGGACGTCCTGCTCATGGCTGGATGTGCGGACCACTACGTCCCCGTCAGTCAGCTTGGGGATCAGCTCCTGTCCCTCACCCACGCCCGGTCCCTCGCGGCGCGACTCTTCACGGAAGCCGAGCACGCGCAGAATCACTGCCAGATCGGCAACCTGGGCCTCTGGCAACCTGGGCCTCTCCTTGCGCGTGATCATCGACTGGCTGGACGCCGTCGGCGGCCGTACACCCACTTGAAGCTGGAAGCGTTCGTCTCCTCCTGTCAGCTGGCCTTGCCGTGGCCGCGATCGGCGTCGGTGCCCTTCCAGTTCAGCCACTCCATGTGCCAGATCTCGGCTGGCGTGCTGTACGAAGAAAACCCCAATTTCTGCGAGTGCGTCGCGAGCCACATGCCCGCTCCGGCGAGGCGGGCGTCGGCATTGTATTCGGTGGTGATCTGGTGGAACCGGGCACCCACGTTCTGGTTCTCGTCGACCACGGCGTAGGGGAAGTCGATGTCGACCACCAGCCCAGACTCATGAGGCGACAGGCCGGCGGGCGCCTTGAACTGCTTGGACATCTCATAGAGCTTCTGTGCAAGCGCTGGAGTCCACCCCCCCGGCTGCGCCCCGAGCTGGGCGATGAAGTTCTTGCGCGCGGAGTCCGCGTACAGATTGCTTTGCGCGTCCTCCTCCAGCGCAGCGGGAAACGTCAGGCTGCCGAAGATCTTCGGGTTCAGCCTGAGTCGCTTCTTCAGCTGCCTGAGGAAACCCGCGCCGTCCTCCGCGAACGTACGCCAGGCGCTCCCGATCGTCGCCCGCTTCATGCTCTCGTCGTCGATCCGCTCGCCCTCCGCGATCAGCTCCTTCATCAACCTGGTCAGCGGTTCGACCAGCACCGGGTGGATGAGGCGATTGTGGCGGCCGTACTTCGTCTTGGAGCCGGCGGCAACAGGGTCCCAACCCGGACCCTTGTACTCGACCATGATGTTTTCGGGGTGCCAGAACGCCGGACGGTTGTCCTGGTTCTTGACCTCCGGGGCCTCGACAAAGCGATAGATGTTGCCGTACTTCGTTGCGAGGCGCTGGGCCTGGGCGGTATCGAGCGGGTACTGACCCGGCTTGGACGGCGGCTGCTGCGGTGCTTGCTGAGCCGGAGTGGACGGCGTCGGCTGTGCTGCCGCGGCGCCAGCCGATGGATTGACGAGGGCCTCGTCGAGCGCGAGCAGCGTATGCGCCCCGAGCCGCCCATCGGTGTCGAGGCGGGGCTGCCGGCCCTGGTCGTTGCAGCGCGTCTGGAAGTCGTGCACCGCCTTCCCGGTGTCCGAATCGTACTTCCCGCTTTGCTCGAGCTTGGTGCCGATGGCCTTGTTGAGCGCCTTCTGGATGGCCTTGACCGCCTCCTGCCGCGTGGTACCCGACTTGAGGACGAGGTGGTGCAGCGCGGCCATCTGCGCCAGGTCCGGCACGTCCTTGAGCTCGCTCCGGAGCGGGTGCTCGACCACGTGGTGCGTTTCATCCTCGCCGTCGCCGCTCCCGGCCTCGAACACCGCCGCAGCGGGTTTCTTCCCGGCCTGCGACTCGGGCACGGGCTTGCCAGCCGCGCGCAGGAACGCCGCCTCGACGCGCCTGAGCAGCGCGGGGATCAGAGGGGCTTCCTTGCCATTGACCTTGCCCATGCCGTTGACGAGCGTCATGTGATGGTAAGGAGCCTTCATCCACAGGATCTTCGCCTGCAGGGCCCCCGCGGACTTGAACGCCGGCGGCGTCGTGTCTTCGACGACCTCGCCGGCGTGTTTGTCCACCACCCCTGTCTGGCAGTTCTTCCGCACCGAATCGCCGGCCCCGATCAGATCGACGCTGTGCCCTTCCCCGTTCACCCAGTCCGCGTACTTGCCCACGAAGCCATACAGCGAGTCGATGAGGCTGATGTGCACGAGATTGCCGTGCCCGGTCAGCCAGTTCTGGACGGTAAAGTAGCCTTCGCTATGGCTCAGCACCGCGACCGGGCCCTTCTTGGCGCCCGCCGCGTCGAGCAGCGCTTGAAGGTCGCGCCACACCACTTCCTCCCCCCGGGACGACGTGATCTCCGCCTCGGGGACGATGAAGAGCGCCTTCAGCCCGCTGGCCGCGAACTGCTCCTTCAGCGGCTTGCCTGGCTCGTGATAGCCGGAATCGAAGTGACCGAAGTCGCCGCTCCAGGAGGTTTCGACATTGTCGTATTTACCGTGGACGAAGATGACGGTACCGAGCAGGTCGCCCTCCGGCTGCCAGGTATAGATTCCTTCCTTTCCCTGCCAGACATATTCCTCGTGGAACTTCTCCTGATGGTTTCTGGCAAACTTCTCGATCTCGGCCGTTGCAGGTTTCCGTCCCGGGGTCGGGATGAAGCGGTCGCTCATGACTCGCCCCCGCTCTCCTTTGCGATCAGCTCTACGAAATACCTTCCCTCGGCGAGTTTGGTGAACCGGTATTTGCCGTCGTCGCCGGTGACCCAGTGGTCGCCGGCCCAGCGCAGCTCGGTCTTGCCGCCGGCGAGGCTCTCCGGCGTGACCAGTGGCCCGTCGCCGCTGTCCTTGTGCAGGCGGAAGGTGGCCGCCTTCATGACGTGATCGCCGACGCGGAAGGTGCCCCGGATGACCTTCTTGCCGCGGACCCTCCGTCGAGTCGCGTGGATGTCGGTGATGATGACCACAACAGGGTGCCCCGCGCGAAACTGCAGGCCCCGCTTCGCGTCGGCGAAGGTGACGGCGCGCCGCTCTGTATCGGCATCTTTGTCCGGCACCGATGCCTCCCCGGCATGCTGTCGGCCCTTCAGGACCTCAGACTCCCGACAGGGCGAACCGCCGCAGCCCTGATGATAGCATCGCTCACTTGCTGCGAGATGCCATGACGAAGGTGGTAGCGGGCCGGCTACGCGACACGGGCATGAAGTAATGCTGCGCGAGCTGCGGGTGAGCGGCTACCGGTCGCTGCGCCAGATCGCCCTCGAGCTGTCACCGCTGACTGTCGTGGTCGGGGCAAACGGCACTGGCAAGACGAACCTGTACCAGGCGCTGCAGCTCCTCGCCTCCGCCGCGCAGGGG
>Ga0209701_10003275_pt1 | contig 10586 bp, 10 predicted proteins | sample CZO8metaG_4_FD_188356 | JGI IMG/M metagenome (GOLD analysis project Ga0209701, IMG submission 188356) | Vadose zone soil microbial communities from the Eel River Critical Zone Observatory, Northern California, USA - CZOApr15con2H3.8 metaG... | ecosystem: Environmental > Terrestrial > Soil >...
CCGTCGAGCATCACTTTCACCGCGCCGATCAGCTTCTCCATCTGCGGCCGGTCGCCGAGCTGCACCACGTGCGACGCCACATTGGCTCCAAGGCGCTGCATAAAGCCCAGGCCCTTGGTGCCGATAGCGCAGACCTCGATTCTCTCGCCCTGCGCTTCCCATTCTTTGTATTTTCCGAGCGCGAGGCGCAGGAGATTCGTGTTGAGCGCGCCGCACAGGCCCTTGTCGGTGGTGACGACGATGATGCCCACGCCCTTTACCGTGTCGCGCTCCACCAGGAACGGGTGCCGGTACTCGGGGTTGGCGTGGCTGATGTGCGCGGCGACGTTGCGGATCTTCTCGCCGTAGGGGCGCGAATGGCGCATGCGCTCCTGCGCGCGCCTCATCTTGGAGGCGGCGACCATCTCCATCGCCTTGGTGATCTTCCGGGTGTTCTGCACACTCCGGATTTTCATCCGTATTTCCTTGGTGCCTGGCATCGTGTGCCCTCACCCTGTCCCTCTCCCGGAGGGAGAGGGAATAAGTGTCAGAAGCTCCCGTTTTTCTTCCAATCCTCGATCGCGGCCTTGAGCGCTTTCTCCTCCTCGGCCGAGAGGTCCTTCCTCGATTCCATGCTTTGCACGACGCCCGAGTACTTGTCCTTGAGGTAGTCGCGCATCGACTTGTCCGCGCCGAGCGCCTTTTTCACGTCGATATCGTCGAAGTAGCCGTTGTTGACGGCAAAGAGCGTGAGCGCCATCTCCCATACCGCGAGCGGCTGGTACTGCGGCTGCTTCATGAGCTCGGTCACCATCCGGCCGCGCTCCAGCTGCTTGCGGGTGGCTTCGTCCAGGTCCGAGGCGAACTGCGCGAAGGCCGCGAGCTCGCGGTACTGCGCGAGCGCGAGGCGCACTCCGCCGCCCGTGTCGCGGCGCTTCATGATCTTGGTCTGCGCGGCGCCGCCCACCCGCGACACCGAGATCCCCGCGTTGATCGCGGGCCGGATGCCGGCGTTGAAGAGGTCGGTCTCGAGGAAGATCTGCCCGTCGGTGATCGAGATGACGTTGGTCGGCACGAACGCGGTCACGTCACCCGCCTGCGTCTCGATGATGGGAAGCGCCGTGAGCGATCCGGTCTTTCCCTTGACCTCCCCCTTGGTGAAGCGCTCGACGTACTCCTCGCTCACGCGCGCGCCGCGCTCGAGCAGGCGCGAGTGCAGGTAGAACACGTCGCCGGGATACGCCTCGCGACCCGGCGGGCGGCGCAGGAGGAGCGAGATCTGCCGGTACGCCCAGGCCTGCTTGGTGAGGTCGTCGTAGATGATGAGCGCGTCCTGGCCGCGGTCGCGGAAGTACTCGCCCATGGTGCAGCCGGAGTAGGGTGCGATGTACTGCATCGCCGCGGACTCTGAGGCCGAGGCCGCCACGACGATCGTGTAGCCCATGGCATCGTGCTCCTCGAGCTTGCGCACGACGTTCGCGATGGTCGAGGCCTTCTGGCCGATCGCGACGTAGACGCAGATCAGGTCCTTGCCCTTCTGGTTGATGATGGTGTCCACCGCGACCGCGGTCTTCCCTGTCTGGCGGTCGCCGATGATGAGCTCGCGCTGGCCGCGGCCGATCGGCACCATCGAGTCGATCGCCTTCAGGCCCGTCTGCACCGGCTGGGAAACGGACTTTCTCCAGATCACTCCCGGGGCGACCTTCTCGATGACGTCGCTCGCGCGGGCGGCGATCGGGCCCTTGCCGTCGATCGGCTGGCCGAGCGAGTTCACCACGCGGCCGAGGAGCTCCGGCCCGACTGGAACCTCCAGAATGCGCCCCGTGCACTTGACCGTGTCGCCCTCGGTGATGTGCTCGTACTCGCCCAGAACCACCGCGCCGACCGAGTCGCGCTCGAGGTTGAGCGCCAGGCCGAAGGTGTTCTTCGGGAATTCCAGCATCTCCCCCTGCATCACGTCGGAGAGCCCGTGGATGCGGCAGATGCCGTCGGTGACGGTGACGACCGTCCCTTGCGTGCGCACGTCCGCGGACAGCGCGAGATTCTGGATCTTGCCGCGGATCAGTTCGCTGATTTCGGATGGGTTGAGCTGCTGCATGCTGGGTCCCTTAGCTTGTCATTCTTCGAATTCATTCGTCATCTCTTCAGCGCAGCGGCCATGTCTTCGAGCTGGCCGCGCACCGAGCAGTCGATTACTTCGTCGCCGGCCGTGATGCGCACGCCCCCGATCAGCTCCTTGTCCAGGGTGACGTGGGGCTGGACCCTGCGCTTCAAGCGCCGCGAGATGTCCGCGACGAGGCCGGTGATTTGCGCGTTGTCCAGCTGGAAGGCGGTGCGGATCTCGGCCTCGACCACGCCCTCGCGCTCGTTCTTGAGCTCGATGAACTGCCCGTGGATCTCAGGCAGCAGCTCGAGACGGTCGTTCTCGATCAGCACGCGCACGAAGTTCCGCGCGTCGACGGGGAAATCCTCCTTGCACAGCGCCATGAACAGGTCGTAGAGCGGCCTGGCGCCGAGATTGGGATTCGAGATGCACGCACGCATGTCCGGGTGCGCCGCGATCTGCGCCATGGCCGCGAGCATTTCCTGCCACTTGGCGAGCGCGCCCGCTTTCTCGGCGAGGCCGAACACGGCTTCGGCGTAGGGTCTGGCGACGGTGGCGGCTTCGGCCATGGAGGCTCAGATCTCGCGTTTCAGCTGACTGAGCAACTCGGCGTGCGTCTGCGCGTTCACTTCACGGCGCAGAATTTTCTCCGCCCCGGCGACGGCGAGCGAGGCGACCTGCTCGCGCAGCATCTCCTTCGCGCGCGCGATCTGCTGGTCGATGTCGGCTTTGGCTGCGACGAGGATGCGGTCGGCTTCGGCCTTCGCTGCAGCCTTCGCCTCGTCGAGCATCTGCGCGTCGCGCTTTTCCGCCGAACCGATGATCTCGCCGACGCGCTCGCGCGCCTTGGCAAGCTCTTCGTGCGCGCGCTTGCCCGCCGCCTCCAGCTCCTGCCGGCCGCGCTCTCCGGCGGCGAGTCCGTCGGCGATCTGCTTCTGGCGCTCTTCGATCTTGCGCATCAGATACGGCCAGATGAATTTGACCGTGAACCAGATGAAAAGCGCGAAGCTGAGCGCCTGCGCGATCAAGGTCAGGTTGAAGTTCATGTGAGCATCCTGGGTGAGCCGTCCGGCGTCCGGCCGGTCCGCGCCGGCCTAGCCGCCCAGTGCGCCGAGCAGCGGATTGGCGAAGGCGAAGAACATGCCGATGCCCAGCCCGATGATGAACGAGGCGTCGATCAGGCCGAGCAGCAGGAACACCTTGGCCTGCAGCGTCGGGATCATTTCCGGCTGGCGCGCCGCGCCTTCGAGGAAGCGGCTGCACATGATGCCCACGCCGACGCAGGCGCCGAGCGCGCCCAGCCCGACCATGAGGCCGATGCCGACGCCGGTGTAGGCCTGGATCAGGGCGATGAGTTGGAGTTTTTCCATTATGGATTCCCTTTCTAGTACGTCAGTTGATCAGTGGCTTTCGTGCGCCATCGCGATGTAGACAATGGTGAGCATCATGAATATGTAGGCCTGCAGCAGGACGATGAGGATGTGGAAGCCCGCCCAGATCACGCCGAGCGGCACGGCGAAGACGGTGCCCCAGACCCCGGCCGCGGCCATCATCCACAAGAGCAGAAAGATTATCTCGCCCGCGTACATGTTGCCGAAGAGCCGCAGCGAGTGCGACAGAGGCTTGGAGATGTACTCGACCACGTTGAAGAGGAAATTCGGCAGCCACAGCAGCACGTTCGCGCCGAAGGGCGTGCAGAACAGCTCGTGGATCCAGCCGCCCAGGCCCTTCACCGCGATCGAGAAGTAGATCATCAGCAGCCACACCGACAGCGCCAGCGCAAAAGTCGTGTTGACGTCAGCGGTGGGCACGATGCGGAATCCGTGCGGCGCGAAAAAATGCGTGACCCACGCCATGATGTCCACCGGCAGGAAGTCCATGGCGTTCATGAGCAGCACCCACAGGCCCACCGTGAGGGCCGTGGGCGCGATGAACCTGCGGTCGCCGTGGAAGATGTCCTTCGCCTGATTGTCGACGAATTCGCAGAGGATCTCGACGAAGGCTTGGCGCTTGCCGGGAATGCCGGAAGTCGCCCCGCGCACCACCCACCAGAGAAAACCCAGACTGAAGACACCGAGCAGCGCCGCGGTCACCAGCGAATCCACGTTCAGCGTCCAGAACGAGCTCTCGCCCACCGGGTGCTGAAGGAACGTGAGGTGGTGGCCGATGTAGGAGCTCGGCGTCATTGCTTGCTCGGCGGCCATTGCGGGAAGCTCTTCGTGAATCCTACTTTTCGCGAACCAATACTGCCATGGTGAAAATCAGGACCGTGGCGATGAAAGTGCCGATCAACCCGATCGCGACGACGTCCCTGTACGTCGCCAGCACGATCCACAAGAGGAGAACCATGAGGACCACCTTGACGGCCTCGGCCCTCAATGCGGTATACAGCGCCTCCCCCGCGGATCTCGATTTACTTCGTGCAGCCAGCGCCGCAAAAGCCAGCCCGGAAACGATTCCTATCGTCCCGCCCAACGCAGCGGAAACCGCGCCGTGTAATCCGGCGAGCCAGGCCGAGAGCAGCGTTGCAGCCGCGGTGCACAGTACTTGCAGCCCGATTATCGGGCGGAAAATGCGCCACACTCCCCACCCCGCCGCTGCAAAACCTCAGAATTTTAAGGGAAACCCGACTGGCCCGTCAAACCGATGCGCGGCAAAACTGCGTGCGGTTCACACGAATTCTCCCGCTGCACTCCGCGGGCGATGCTCATCGGCATGCGATCCCCGCGCTCGGGATACGCGGCGCGCGCCCGGAAAATCCTCTTATATCGGGTAGACCAGCGACTCGGGCGGAACGTCCGAGTCGAGCACGCAGAGCTTCTCCCTGAAGTTCAGCCGCTTGCCCGAGATAGTGATGCGGTCGTCGTAACAGCCCGAAACGAAATATTCCGTGCGCCGCTCGGGGAAGGTGCGCAAGATCTGGAAATTCGCCTGTACGCGCAGCTCCTCGTCGGAGGCCGCCTGGATGCGGAAGTTGGAGACGATGTGGCGCTGCACGTGCGGCTCGTAGTCCTCCGACTGGCCGATCGCGGCGATGCGGTCGCGCAGCGAGGTCTTGGTGGACAGGGACACGAGATCGTCGTCCGGGCCCATGCGCAGGTTGCGGCGCGTCGCAACGCGGTAGGTGCACGCGTCCACGAAAAACTCCGGCCACTGCTGGAGCCTGCCGCCGTCGAGGCATTCGGCGTAACGGAAGTAGAACTCCTGCACCTCGAGCCGCAGCTCGGCGGTGAGTATGGTTTTTTCCGTGACGGGCATGGGCTCTCCAGTCTGTCGAATATAGGCGACGGCGGCTCGGTTGCGGTCGGTCATGAGTACACGGGTGCGATCCGAATATCCCCTTCGCCGACTCCCTGGACGTACGCGTGCAGCGTATCGCCCGGCCTCACCGGGCTCACGCCCGCGGGCGTGCCGGTCATGATGACGTCTCCGGGGTGGAGCGTGTACATCGCCGAGCCGAACTCGATCAGCCGCTCGACATTGTAGACGAGGTATCTCGTGTTCGAATTCTGCCTCACCTCTCCGTTCACCTTGATCGAGAGATCGAGGTTGTTCGGGTCGGCGATCTCGTCCGCGGTGACGAGCCACGGCCCGAGGACGCTGTAGGTGTCGATCGACTTCCTGAAGCACTGCAGCTCGGGCCCCCGGACGGTCATGTCCAGGCCGATCGAATAGGCGCACACGTATTCGAGCGCCTTTTCCTTCGGGATCCTGCTGCCGCGCTTGCCGATCACGAGGGCGAGCTCCACTTCGTGGTCGTTGCGCCGGTCGGGCCAGCGCAGCCGGATCTGCTCGCCGAAGCCGATGAGCGAGGAATTCGCCTTGAGGAAAAGGCCCCACTCGCCTATGCCCTTCTGGATGTTGGTGCGGCCGTGCGCGATGCCCGGGTCCTTGATCGATTCGGCGATGTGGTCGCTGTAGTTGATCGGCGCCCCGATGATCTTTCCGGGGTTGGGCACGGGCGAGCGCAGCCTCACTTTCGCGAGCGGCTTTCTCTTCGCCCTGGGCGCGAGCTTCTTCGCCGCAGCGAGCACGCGCTTGAAATTCGCGATCAGCGGATCGCCCTGTGCGATCGGCCAGCGCTGCTCCGGGATCACCGAAAGCGCCTTGGTCACATCCAGCACCTCGTCGCCCTCCACGATGCCGAGGCGGTTGTTGTCGTAGCGGCAGAGTTTCATGGGTTTTCTTTGGCGAGAACCCGGTAGATGGAAAGTATAACCGGCCGCGGCGCTGCGTCGCGTCACGAGGAGCGCAGGCCGTAGAGAAAGGTGATGTTGATGCGCCGGTCCAGGTAGCCCTCGCGGAACCGCGGCCGGTCGCTCGCGTGAAACAGGTCGGAGTCGAAGATGACCGCGCGGTTCGCTCGGTAGGGCACGCACACGGGAACGCTGCCGACCGACTTGAGGAATTCCAGGATCGTCGCCGAGTCCTTGTTGAACTTGGCAAAGCCCCAATCCCTGGGAGCATCATGGGTGTAGACGAGCAGGCCGCCGTGCTGAGGATCGAGATTGGCCTCGTCCTCGGTAATCCAGAAATTGACGTTCACTGCCGCCGCATCCGCGTGCACTCCCAGTCCCGGAAGGCTGCTTTCGCAGTTGTAACCCCACATCATCTGCAGCGGCAGGCCGCGGACCACACGCGGCAGGCGCTCGCGCAGTTCCCAGGCGAGGCGCAGCAGCAGCTCCGAACAGAAACCGTCGAAAAAGTAGGCGCCGAGATACCCCGCCTTGATGTTGTTCCAGATCGTGCTTTCCCGGCAGAAGCGCCGCAACGCCTGCAGCGCCTCCGCGGTGAGCAGGCCGTCAACGACTGCGATGTTCGGTTTCTCCGCGAGATAGCGGTCTTCGATGCCCCGGCAGTCGAGATCAGGGTTAATGAGCGGTCCTGCGGGCGGCTGTTCCTCGGAGATGTAGACGGGCCGCTTGTAGGTACGCGCGACGAGCCGGTGCTTTACGGCATCGAAGGGGATCACCGAAGAGGCGTCGACGTGTCCACGGATTTCTTCGAGCAGAGATTGGTAATCGTCAAGAACGTCGCGGTAGGCGGGCGTGAGCTTGCCGAGCTGCAGCAGGTGCTCGAGCTGCTCGCAGTCGTGCCGGAGCTTGGTCTCGTTCACCGCCATGTCTATCGGCTCGAAGCGTGGTGCGGGGTCATGGCGAAGCGGCGCCGCGCGGTCCCGGCCCCATGGCTTGCCCCGCTTGAGCTCCACGCAGCGCGTAAAACTGCTGCTTGCGCCCTGGAAATCCGAACGCTCGAAGCGAGCGAGGCCGAGATTGAAGTGCGCCTCCGAGAAAGCCGGCTGTTGCTCGAGGGTGCGCTCGAAGAACTTCGCCGCTTCGTCGAAGCGGCCGAGGTCGTTCATCAAGATACCGAGCATGCACAGTGCGTCGGCATGGCCCGGCTCGGCCGCGAGGACCTTCTTGAAATGCTCCTCCGCGCGAGGATATTCGGCGAGCGTCATATGCAGCACGCCGAGCTGCAGATGGACTTTCCCGGCGGGTGCGCCGCGTTCGAGCGCCCCGTGGTACGCGGCGATCGCCTCGGGTTCCTCACCCGCCTTGTGGAGAGCCTTGGCGAGCGCAAGCCACGTATCGGGCGCGCGCGGATTGAGCTTCACCAGGGCGCGACGCGCCTCCACGGCGCTGCGCAGGTCGTCGGCTGCTTCCGCCGAGCGAGCCGCATGCTCCAAGGATTCCCTCCGTCCAGAGAAGAGCGATTGGAACAGAATCTTCAGCATGGCTTCCAGCTTCTCCAGTCCGGTCCGAGCGAATCGGCACTGCGCTAGGCGGGCTGAAATGGGGGCGCTTTGAGGAGCCGCGATGATACAACGGCGCGTCGGAGCTGACTACGCGGGCCCATCTTGCCGCGCGGGTCCGCGTCCTCAGCGCGGCGCGATCGAGCCACCTCGCTGGAGCAGTTCCCTCATGACGCGATCGATTACGCCGGCCCAGTCTCCGTCACGCTCCTGGCGGAACAGGCGCATGGTCGGATACCAGGGATTGTCGCTGCGATCGAGAAGATTGCGCCACTCGGGCGAATAGGCGAGCAGGACCCATACCGGGACGCCCATTGCCCCAGCCAGGTGGGCGACTGCCGTATCGACCGCAATGACGAGATCGAGCCGGCTCACCAGGGCGGCCGTATCGGAAAAATCCCGAATGTGCGCCGTGAGGTCGACAAGCTCCATTCCCGCAGGCGCAGAGCCGGCTTCCCGCGCCGGTCCGCCTTTCTGCAAACTATAAAACCTGACCCCGGTCGCTTGCGCCAGCGGCGACAAGGCGTCTAGCGTTATTGAGCGTTGACGGTCGGCGATGTGTCGGGGATTTCCCGCCCAAACCAAACCCACCTTGAGCCGCGCCTCGTCTCCGGTTTCGACGAGGGCGCACCATTCCGCGATGCGCTCCGGGTCGGCGCCGACATAAGGTCCCTGCCACGGAATAGTGTCGAGCGTGGTGCCGAAGATGAACGGAAATCTTATCAGCGGAACATGGGCGGCGAAAGGCGGCAACGTCTCCCCTTGCGCCACCACGTGCTTGACGCCGCCGACACCCTGCACAAGAGACTTCAGCGGCGGCGGACATTCCACCGCCACGGCCGCACAACGCCTTGCCAAGAGCGGCGCATATCGCACGAATTGCAGCATGTCGCCAAGGCCTGTTTCTCCGTGTATCAAAACTGTGCCGTCGACGTTCTCCCCGTTCCACATCGGCTGCGGGAATCTTCTGGCCGGTGAGTTGAAGGCGTTGATCCGCCAACGCCACTCGTATTCTTTCCAGCCTTCGGCGTAATCGCCGCAAAGCAGCAACAACTGCGCTTTGCCGAAGTGCGCTTCCGCCCGGTGCGGATCCAGCGCGATGGCGCGCTCGAAGTTCGCGAGCGCCTCCCGATATCGTCCCAACTGTTCGTAGAGACTTGCGAGGTTGTGGAAAGCAACAGCGTCTTTCGGGTTCGTCGCAGTTTCCCGAAGGTACCCTTGGATCGCGATCTCCTGCGCGCGGGGGTCGCGCACTATGGCTGCGTAATTCTGGTTGGCTTCCGGCAACGCGGGGTCAAGCTCCAAAGCCCTGCGGTAGCAATCGAGCGCCGCATCTAGCTTTCCCTGCATGTGCAAAACGGCGCCGAGGTTGTTGTGCGCTTTGGCGTGTTTCGGATCGAAGCCCACCGCCGTGCGATAGCTCGATTCGGCCGCGATGTACCGACCTGCCGCCTCCCACAGCCGGCCCATGGCGTAATGCGGGAGTGCGGCTCTGGGGTCCGCAGCCGTCGCGCGTTTCGCCCATTGCATGCCTTCATCGATCTCCAGCTTATCGGCCGCGATCGAGGCGAGGAGAGACAAGGCGCGCACGTTGCTCTGCGAGTGGCGCAACACAGCCAGGCAACATCGCCGTGCCTGCTCCAATGCGCCCTCCCGGTAGGCGTTTTCTGCCTGCCGGAGGAGATGCCCACTTTCGGGCGCCGACACGCGCAGCTTCGAGCGGATCCACTTCATCATGGCCTTGACTCGGTGAGCTCAGCGCTGCCGAGAAATCTTCGGCAGTGAATCTGTGCGGCGGGACACCTCAATCCCTTGTATCAAAGCGTCGGGTTGTTCACTTCGCCTCCGAGAGCGGCGAGACCCCAGGCGGAGGCCTGCGCGTCGAAGCTGAAGCTGATGTGGCCGGCGAGCGAGTGCGCGTCGCGGAAGATGCGCTCGAGCGGATAGGTGTCGTAAATGCCGTTCGCACCCGCCATGGCGTGGAGCGTATCCACGGCCTCGGTGCAAAGGTTCACCGCATAGGCGAGGTTGCGCTTGAAGCACAGCTTCGTCAGGGAATCGGCCATGACTTTCTTGTTCGCGATTTCCTGCCCCTTGAGCGCGTCGTTGCGCAGGATGAGGCGCGCCGCGTCGATCTTCGCGCCGGCCGCGCCGATCCGGAGCTGCACCGCCTGGAAGTCGCGCATCTTCATGCCGGTGTAATGGGTGCTGCGCTCCTTCACGGCGTCGATCGTGAGATCCAGCGCGGCTTTGGCGTTGCCCACCGCGCAGGCGCCGATGCCGTGCCCGAGCAACGGGTTGGCGGGCACTTGGTAGCACGGGTTCTTGTTGGTTCGCGCGCCGGGAAAACGGTCCCCGCCCCGCGTGTCGTACATGCACAGCGCCTTGTATTCTGGAACGAAAACATCCTTTGCGACCACGGTCATGCTGCCGGTCGAGCACATTCCCAGCACATGCCAGTCGTCCACCACCTCGTACTGCGATTTGTGCAGCAGGCACATGCGGTGATCGATGACGCGCTCACCGTCCTTCACCGTGACGGCGAGCATGTTCCAGTCGGCGATGTTGACGCAGCTGGAGAAGTTCCACTTGCCGCCGACGACGAAGCCGCCGTCGACCTTCCTGCCGCGGCCCTGCGGAAAGGCGATTCCCGAGGCGATCAGCGCGTCGGGATTCGCGCCCCATATCTCTTCTTGAGCGCGCTCGTCGTAAAGCGCGAGCATCCAGTGGTGGACCTGGAGGTTCGCG
>Ga0209701_10003276_pt1 | contig 10586 bp, 7 predicted proteins | sample CZO8metaG_4_FD_188356 | JGI IMG/M metagenome (GOLD analysis project Ga0209701, IMG submission 188356) | Vadose zone soil microbial communities from the Eel River Critical Zone Observatory, Northern California, USA - CZOApr15con2H3.8 metaG... | ecosystem: Environmental > Terrestrial > Soil >...
CACTACAATAACGATATGCCAAAGCTTTGTTTTCAGGGTGTACAAGGGCGTCTCCTCGCCGAGCATCCTACCTCTGGTGGCCGGATATATCCAAATTTTGGTTTCTTTAAATTCCAATTGTGGACCCCCTGAAATCTGGTCCATTGCAACCTGCGTTGGCACGGACGTCTGCAAATGGGAACTATGAGTTGCTGCTCTGCGCGGCGAACGCAAAAAGCGCGCGGGAGCGCGCCTGCCTGGCGGTGCCGTCGGACGAAGCGCGCCGCCTCAGTGCGGCGAAGAATACTGGTAGCGCAGGCTCGGCGGCATGCGTTCCGAACGCGCCCGCGTGTTGTACTCCAACTGGTAGCCCAGATGTTCCGCATCAGCCGGATAGTCTTTTCCCTCTGGATACGGATACGGCAGCATCGAATGCCGCGGCAGCGGCTCGACGGTAAACGCGTCGGCCGCGTAGAAATCGAGATCCTTTTCGAAGCCGTCGGCATAGAAGAAATAATCGCGAATCCATCCGGCCGGCAGCGCCGGAAGGGCCTTCGGATCAAAATCAAGCTTCAGTCCCTCGCCTGAGCCGAAAACGACAAAGCGATCATCGGAGGCGTGCAGCAAATCGAACACGTCGCCGTAGCGCGTGTAATTTCCCGCCGCGCGCGCATAAGGACCGGTCATGCTCCGGTGCGCATACGAATAGATCGTGTCGCTTGCCGGCTTCAGCCGGATCTCGCGCGGATAGCCGACGAAATCGAGCGCCGCCTTTGCGAGAGGCACTTGCGCCACGCGCACATCCTGTGCGTCCGGTGTCTGGTCGATTCGAATCGCGTCCCAATAAATCTTCAGATTGTTGACGATGCGAATCCGCCGCGTTCCCGCGGGAAGCTTGCCGGTCAAGTCCGCAACCATGGTCCGTTCGAGCCCCGCCGGAAAACCCATATCTTCCACGACCCGCACCCATTTGCCTTGCGCATCGAGGGCTTCCACATACGGCGGAATCACTTTGATTCCCGCCTGATCCGCCGCGTACATCGAAGTCGCCGTGAAGTAATCGGTGTAGCCATCGATGATCAACCGCAATGGTTTTTGCGCATCCCATTCACCGAGGTCGAGTTCGATCCAGTGCGGCTTCGCGAATCCCACGAACGGCAACTCCTCGAAATTCGTGACGTACTTGCGGTCGCGACTGGAGATCAGCGGCAGCACGTCATTTCCGCGGTCGTCCCACGCGCCGATTGGTGCACGCGCGTCGCGGCTCGCGATCACGCGGAACTCCGGAAAAGGCGGCGCGCTGACGAATCGCTCATTCGGAAAAACTTCGTACGCTGCCGGATGATCGATGGCCACCAGCCGCACCTGGTCGAGATACACCGTTTCTTCCATCGGCTCCATGAAGCGGAAGCTCAGCAATCCGTTCCGGGCCTTCACGCTGCGCGCAGGCACCTTCAAGTACTCGTCGGGATCGGGTACGTCCCTCTCCCCGGGCGCGACCCAGTGGCCGACCACGCCGGGCCCGATCATGTCCGCGATGAATTCATACTCGCGGCCATTCCACGAAAACAAAACGGGGCAAGAGCTCCCGCGCCGATCCAGTTCGGCGATGCTTTGCACTCTCTTGCCGGCCAGGTTTATTTCGTCCTGTGGCACGCCCGTCGGCCACAACAACCGGACAACTTCGGCGTTGCGCTCCGAACCGAGCCCGGCAAGAATCGGCGCTGCGTTCTGCCCCAAATAGCCCGACGCGCCGGCCACTTCCCACTTTTGATACAGCGTTCCGGCGTAGAGTTCGACCTTCGTCCCGATCCCGCTCTTGTTGTCGTTGAGCGCCTTGAGGTCGATGCTCATCCAGTTGTTTTTGTTGCCGCCCTCATTGCGCAGAACAACGGGTCCGCCGCCAAGTTGCGTCACGACCAGGTCCGCGTCGCCATTTCCATCGATATCCGCAACCGCAATCGCTCGCGGTTGCTTCAGCTTGACCGCATCGAGGTGCACATCCTTAGTGACGTCGGCCCAGCCTTTGCTCCCCAAATTTCTCAGCAGTCTCAGTTCCCCGCCGCCGCTCGATTCTCCCGCCGCCACCAGATCCAGCCATCCATCATTGTCGTAATCCAGCGCCGCAAGTCCCCATCCCTTCGTCCAGCCCAAGTCTGGAAGCGGAACGCGCTCCAGCCGCTTGCCCTCCACATTCCGCCACAGGCTGATTCCCGGCGCGCCCGCGTGCGTGAATGCCAGATCCATCCAGCCGTCTTTATCGAAGTCGAAGGCCACCACGCCCACCGCGGGCGGCAACTTCTCTTTGTTGAAATCGATGCCGCCCAGCGGCGTGAATTTCCCTTCGCGCGGATTGAGATAGATCGAAGCTCCGGCCTGTCCGCCCGCGATGACGAAGTCAATCGCGCGGTCGTTGTTAAAATCGGTGGTGACGACCCCAGCGCCTGTGGAAGCAAAACCGAGCGCCGTTTCCGCGGACACGTCCGTGAATGTGCTATTACCATTGTTGCGCCAAAGAACATTGTGGGCCGGCGCGTCCGGCGCAGCTGAATCGGGCGCCGTTGTGATGTACAGATCCAGGTCCCCGTCGTGGTCGTAATCCACGAACGTCAAGCCCACGCAGCCTTTTTCCCTGCGGATTCCCACCGCTTGGGTCACGTCCTCGAACTTGCCGTCTCCCTTGTTGCGAAGCAGCCGGACGCCGTCGCTCAAACAAACCGCGACATCCGTGTGGCCGTCATTGTCGAAATCGCCCGCCGCGCATCCGAAGCCGCTGCCCTTTAGATGGATGCCCGCTTCCTTCGTCACATCGTCGAATCTGCCATTGCCTGTGCCGTGCAGCAATCGGCTAGTGCCGTCCGCCGCCCCGCTCACCAGGAAAAGATCGGGCTTGCCATCGCCGTCGTAGTCGAAGAAGCACGCGCCGGTGCTCGGTCCAATCTCGACGCGGCTTCCCCCCAAACTCTTCGACACAAACGCATTCGCCTCCGCCGCGAATCGCACCTGTATCGCCGCCGGCACATCGACAACCGAACTCAGCGGCAGCTCTGCGAGCGAGTACCGCCCCTGATCGCCGTAGCCCGCGCCGAACGGCGCTCCGAGATGCTCCGTCGTGATTTTCTGGAAACGCGCCAGGTGTTCGCGCGCCGCGGCAGCATCGCCCTTGCGCTGAAACGCGCGCGCCAGGCCGAATTCCGACGAAGCGTGAAAGGGAGCAAGAGCCAGCCCCTTTTGAAACGCCACGATCGCTTCGTCATACTTCTGCAGTTGCGAATACAGATAGCCGCAAAAATAATAGGCGTCAGCTTCGTTGGGCGCGATTTCCGTGACGTGCTGAAATGCGGCGATACCCTTCTCCATCTCACCGAGGTCCTTGTAGGCCAGCCCGAGGTTGTACCAGGCGTAGGCATCCTTAGGTAACTGCTGCGCTGCCGCTTCGAGTGCCGCGCGAGCGGGCTCCAGCTTCTGCTGGGCGAGCAGAGAAACACCCAGATTCAACCGCGCAACAGAAAACTTGGGGTCGGCCTCGAGTGCTTGTTCAAAATATTTTTGCGCGTCCCCCGGGCGCTGTTGGTTCAGGTAGGCCACTCCCAGCGTATTGAAACGATAGGCGTCCGCAACGCCGCCGCCCGATGACCCGGACTTCTTTGTGGCCGCAGCCTTCTCCTGTGCGGATGGCGCGCTGGAACGCACCAATATCGCGGCAAAGCAAATCAAGATTGAACAAGCGAGAATCACGCCCACTGCACGCCGATGAGTTGAACGCATGAAAATATCTTTTCCTGTCCGCGCGGGATGCCCGAATTCCATGTGCGACCCATCCGGGCGCAATTGGAATTCTCCCGGCTGCCCTGCGCATCGTCAACCGTTTTTATGCATGTCGAATTGGGCGCTTTGCCCGGTGCTTGACCTGCATCCGCAACTACGTTTACTCTCGCCCATCCACCAATGAGCTTCTTCCCTTACTGCACCTTCGCGGAAATCCGACAGGAAATTCGATCCAAGAACGTATCCCCCGTCGAAATTGTCGAACTCCATCTTAAACGCATCGAGGCGCTGCAGCCGAAACTGAATGCGTTCGTCCATCTGGACCTCGAGGGCGCCCGCCGGCAGGCGCGCGCGGCGGAAAATTCTGTATTGCGCGGCGCGCAACTCGGATCTCTTCATGGCGTGCCTCTCAGCATCAAGAGCTGCATCGACGTCGCCGGTTGGCCCTGTTCCGCCGGTTCTCTGCTCCGCAGAGACTATATCGCCAACCAGGACGCTCCGCTTGTTTCGCGATTGAAAGCCGAGGGGGCCATCCTCCTTGGGAATACCAACACTCCCGAATTCTTGATGGCCTACGAAACCGACAACCGGCTCACTGGAAAAACGAGCAACCCTTGGAATTTGACGCACTCTGCGGGTGGCTCGAGCGGCGGTGAAGCAGCAGCCATTGCCGCGGGTTGCTCGGCGGGCGGAGTTGGCAGCGACGGCGGCGGCTCGATTCGCGTGCCCGCTCATTTTTGTGGAATTTGCGGGCTGAAGCCCACGCCCGGCCGCATTCCTGCCACGGGACATTTTCCGCCGGGCGCCGGCGCTTTTTCCTGGATTGGCGTCGTTGGCCCCATGGCTCGCACCATCGCGGATGTGCGCTCGCTCTTCGAAGTGATGGCCGGACCGGACGCAGGCGATGCCCTCTCCGCTCCCGTTCCATTGCGCGCGTACCGGCAGGGTGAGTTGCGCGGCCTGCGCATCGGAATTCTGGAGAGCGACGCGCTTGGTGTGGCAACTGTGGAGACGCGCGCCGCTGTTGAGCGCGCCGCAAAATCACTCGGCGACCGAGGCTTCAACGTCGAACCGTTCCGGCTTGAGGGACTCGATCGCGCGCTCGATCTGTGGTGGTTTTTCTTTGGCCCGGTGATCGGCGATTTGATCCGCCACAGCGTCGCCGGCCACGAAGATCAAATCAGCCCGATGTTGCGCGAGTATCTTTCTTCCGTAACCTCTGGAAATTCAATCACCCTCGATCAATTCATGAAGGCCTGCGCGGACCGGGATCTTCTCCGCGCCAAAATTCTGCGACAAATGCAGGACACGCCGGTTCTGCTCTCGCCGGTTTCCACGAGTCCCGCGTTTCGTCACGGCCAGGGAAATTATCTCCCCGGCACGGGCTACCGCGACACCATGCGGTTTTCGCAATGGCTGAACTTGACCGGCTTTCCCGGCGCGTCCGTCCCGGCAGGCGTTTCGAACGAAGGACTGCCCATCGGTGTCCAAGTCATCGGCCGGCCATTTGAAGACGAACTCGTCCTGGCCGTCGCGGAAGCCATCGAACAGGCCCGCGGCCCCTGGCAACCGCCACCCATTGGTGTTGTATGAACGGCGGCATCTTTTTTTCGCGGAATCTCTGTTCCCTTTCCTTCCGGAAGGAGTAAAATGCCGCCCATGAATCGACGCACATTTATCGGCACTTCCATCGCAGCAACTCTCGCAACCGCCGCCAAGCCTTCCTGGGGAGCGGACACACATCACATTGACCGCGTCGGCCTCCAGCTCTACACCGTGCGCGACGCCATGAAAACCGACTTCGAAGGCACCATCGCGAAAGTCGCTGCCACCGGCTACAAGGAAGTCGAATTCGCCGGCTACTTCGACCATTCTCCGAAGGACGTCCGCGCGATCCTCGACAAGAATGGCTTGGCCTCGCCTTCCTGCCACGTGGACTACGACGTCGTCGAGAAAAAGTGGCCGGAGACTCTCGAAGCCGCGAAAATCGTCGGCCATAGCTACATCATTTGCCCGTGGATTGACGAAAAACAGCGCGCCGAGCCCGGCGGATGGAGGCGCGCCGCTGACCTCTTCAATCGCGCCGGCGAGGCCAGCAAAAAGGCCGGCATCCAGTTCGGCTACCACAATCATTCATTCGAATTCGATCCCGCCCAGTCGCTCGGCGGCAAGCTCCCTTACGATTTCCTTCTCGACGAAACGGATCCCAAACTCGTCAAAATGGAAATGGACCTCTGCTGGATCAGCGTCGCCGGCAAGGACCCGCTCGCTTATTTCGCAAAGTATCCCGGCCGTTTCCCCCTCGTGCACGTAAAGGACTGGGTGAAGGATGCCTCTACGCCGAGCGCTTACCAGGGAGCGATGGGCCAGTCCGTCAAATTTGGCGGTCGCATGGCCGACGTCGGCCAGGGCTCCATCCCCTGGAAAAATCTTTTCGCGCACTCAGCGAAAGCGGGCATTAAGCACTACTTCGTCGAAAACGACTACCCCAAATCAGCCTTCGACGACATAAAAATCAGTTACGACTATCTTCACACCTTGCAGTTTTGATTTTTCTTTGTAGTGGTGCAGCATGCTGCACCACTACTCGGCTTGATGATTCTGAGGAGAATCGCGCCATGACGCCGCCCAAATGGATAACGATGCTGGCAGTCGCTGCCGTCTCAAGTCTGTTCGCATTTGCTGCCGCACAACCGCAAACTCCAGCCTGGAAGCCGCTCTTCAACGGCAAGGATCTCACCGGCTGGAAACACGTCGGCCCGGGCAACATGACTGTGGAGGACGGCCTCATTCGAACGCATGGCGGCATGGGCCTTCTATACTGGACCGGTGGCAAGCTCTCCAATTGCCGCATCCGCGTGGTCTACAAGATGCGCGACTTCAACGACAACTCCGGTGTCTTCATTCGAATCCCCCTCGAGCCGCGCGAGGAATGGATGCCCGTTCACTACGGCTACGAAGTCCAGATTGACAACCATCCCGAAACGTCCAACGAAGACGAGTATCACGTCACCGGCACGCTTTATTCGCTCACCAAGCCGCTCGCCAAACCCGGCAAGCCCGGTCCCGAGTGGAACACCATGGTCATTATGCTCGATGGCCCGCGCACCATCGTGCTCCTCAACGATGTCACTGTCACCGATTACACCGAAGGCCAGCCCGTTCCAGAGCGCAAATTCAATTTCGAGCCGCAGCATGGCCCTCGCCCCAACGAGGGCTACATCGGCCTGCAAAATCACAGCGACAACGATATTGTGTTTTTCAAAGAAGTCAGCGTTCAGCCGCTGAAATAATTTCGATTTCTCGGTTTTCGGTTCAGAGTTCCGGGCTCGATGTCTTTTGTTCTGATCTCTGATTGCTGATCTCTGTTTTTTTGAACTTTGAACTTTCGACTTTCAACTGCCTTCAGGAGCGCACCATGATAAAAGATCTATCCCGCCGTCAATTCCTCCACCGCACTGCCGGCGCCGCTGGCGCACTCGCCGCTTCGCCGGCGATTTTTCTCGAGCCGGAGCATATTCCGCTGCCGTTGCAATCGACCGCACCTAGCGATCGCCTGCGCTTCGGCATCATCGGCATCGGCATGCAGGGCTCCGGCTTGCTCCGCGACGCCATTCAATTGCCCGGCGTCGAATGCGTCGCCGCTTGCGACCTCTACGACGGCCGCCACACTCTCGCCCAGGAAATTGTCGGCAAGAAAATTCCCACCACGCGCCGCTACAAAGATCTCCTCGATAACAAGGAAATCGACTGCCTCATCGCCGCCGTTCCCGACCATTGGCACAAGCAAGTCGTCGTCGACGCCGTCAACGCTGGAAAAGACATCTACTGCGAAAAGCCCATGTCCCATTCCGCCGCCGACGGTGTAGCCATGGTCGCCGCAGCGCAAAAAACCGGCCGCGTCGTGCAGATCGGTTCGCAGCGCGTCAGCTCCGTCATCTGCGCCAAGGCCAAAGAGCTTCTCGCCAGCGGCATCATCGGCACTCTCACCCTCGTAGAAGGCTCGCTCGGCCGCAACGATCCCACCGGCGCGTGGGAATATCCTCCGCCGCCCGATCTTTCTCCCGAAAATCTCGATTGGGACACCTGGCAAGGCACCGTGCCCAAAGTTCCTTTCAATCCCAATATCTTCGCGCGCTGGCGTTGCTGGAGGGAATACGGCACCGGCGTCGCCGGCGATCTCCTCGTTCACCTCGTCAGCGGCATGAACTTCATGCTCGGCTGGAACGACCCGCCCAAGCGCGCCATGGCGCTCGGCGACATCTTGCGGTTCAAGGATGGCCGCAACATGCCCGACGTTCACGCCACGCTGTTCGATTACGGCCGCGCGCCCGTTTATCTCCGCCTCAATCTCGGCTGCGATACGCCGGAAATTTACCGCTTCCAGGGCTCGAAGGGAATTCTCGAAGTCACGGAAACCACCATCACGTACTCTCCGCAATCCGGCGAAGACGAATCTCCCAGCTATTACGTCTCTGGCTATCCGCAAGCGATGCGCGACGCCTATCTAAAAAAGTGGCACCAGGACCACGATCCCAAGCCCGGCAAGGAACCCATCACAGAAGGCTTCCACTATCGCGGCGCTTCCTGGGACGAGGAAAAACCCCACCTCTGGAGATTCTTCCAGGGCGTGCGAAACCATCAGCAAGTTACCGAAGACACCGTCTTCGGTCACAACGCGGCGCTGGCCTGCCACATGGCCAACGAATCCTATTTCCGCAAAGCCGCCGTCACCTGGGACGCCGCCTCCAACCAAATCAAATCCTGAGTCCGTGATCTCCCGGTTGGGGCGCGATATTTTCGCGCCCCTCGTCCCTGTATCCACCAACATCGCGCGATCGCCGTGCTAAACTCACTTTGTCCCCGGGATGAAACAAGCGCGAGCCATCACATTATTTTTAGTTTTCGGTGCCTGCGCTCTCCTGGCTTATTGGCGGTCGCAATCTCCGCAATCCACCGGCGGCCAAGAGCCGTCACAAATATCCGCTGCTCAGTGCGATCAAAGTCTCTGGCAACACGTCTACAATCCCGGCCGCCTCCACGTTTTGGCCCCGTGCATCTCGGTAACCGGCACCGTCGAAGAGATCCGCAAGGAAGCGGACGGCGACGTCCACATCTTGTTTCGCCTGGATCAACCGTTTGCATCGCTCCTGAACGAGAAGAACATTTCAAGACAAGAGGGCGATCTGGTCCTCGAACCAATCTGCCAGCACAAAGTAAGGCAGGCCGACGCCGCAGAACCCTGCGGCGGATATGACGGCCCCTATTTTCAACCGGAGATCGGCCAGCGTTATGCAGTCTCCGGTGCCTACGTCCACGACGCCGATCATGGCTGGAACGAGTTGCATCCCGTCACTTCCCTGCAGCCCATCCAATGATTTTTTCGCGCGCTCGCTCCTTCCCTCCCGCCATCCCAACCGAAAGGGCCTGACGACCACCGGTAGTGCGATGTGCGCGACGAAGGGATCGAACGACGGAATTTGGCGTTTGTAGTTTCATTTTGTCCTCTTGTCATGAGAGGGCACCCCCCCACCCCGGGTGGTTCTTGGCAAAGAGTGCGGAATCGCTTGAAAAGAAAAGAGTTGAGTTTTTGTTACGTGCAAAAAATTGCAAAAGAGTGCGCAAGAATTTGAAGAGAAAGGGGATAGATCGGAAACACGTCGAAACGTCCCGACTGGATCGGGGTCTCCGCTCCACAACTGCAGCTGAGCTTCGATTTGCGGATTTGAACGTCCGAACGTTGAGGAGGGGGGGTACACACCCCCATTACATGCATGAATGTGAAAATAAAAGGGTTGCAAAATGGGCTCCACATAAGTGCTTGAAAAGAAAGGGGCGATTTTCTCTGCGATCAAGTTGGGGTGAGACCCAAAACGGGAATGGGAGCTTGGGCGGAGGCCACAGAGAGTTCGGCGAGATGTACGGCTGACCATCACGACTCATGTTAACATACAAGTACCTTACTTGTCAAGATAAAGTTATGGAAATTTTGGAAGTGATTGGCTGGGCAGCGGTTAGGGGCGGAGGAGAAGAGTTGTTAGTGGAGGATGAGGAAGGCGCGAATAGAAATCAGAGAGAAACGAGCCTGCAATGAGGTCCGAGTCAAGTTCACAAGAACAAGAGACTAGCGAAAGGCAGCCCTCCGACAAGGCCGGAGCGCGAGGGAGGCAGTGCCACCCTTTCTGCCCGGCGAGGCGTGCGGGACGCAAAAAGAACGCATAAGCGGCGGCAGGGCCAACCCTGGAGCCTTTCGAGCGGAATGAGGGACGGTCACCCAGCCCGAGTAGGCGGCAGGCTAATTAGTTGTTGATGACGAATAATAAGTTGTATACGATGGAGATGGAGGAGTATTATGCGAAGCCCAAAGGAACTGACACGAGCGGAGATCGTTCGAGCTGCCAATAATTTCCGCTGGACGAGAAAAGGGACGAGATGGACGGTGATTGTGGGTGAAAGAGAGCTTCCTGCGCGCCCGCTGGTTCTTGAGGCCGCGGGTGTTCCTCCGAATGACCCGACCAACTCCCACCAGGCGGTCGAGATATTGCGGAGACTGGGATTTGAGACGCGTTACACCAGGGAGCAGCCGGAAATGAGGACAAACGAGGAAGAGGAGTCATTGGAGAGAGGGGAGGGGTTAGGCTCGATTCTGGAGATCGCTTCGGCGGCGACAAAGGAAGTGCCCGAAGACGAGTGGGATCGCGTCCCAGACGATTTGTCAATAAATGTTGATCACTACCTTTATGGCAGCAAGAAGACCGGAAAATGAAGCAAATCTTCGCCGACACCAGCTACTGGATCGGCTTGGTGAATCCGAGGGACCAGATTCATCAGAAGGTCAT
>Ga0209701_10003279_pt1 | contig 10584 bp, 8 predicted proteins | sample CZO8metaG_4_FD_188356 | JGI IMG/M metagenome (GOLD analysis project Ga0209701, IMG submission 188356) | Vadose zone soil microbial communities from the Eel River Critical Zone Observatory, Northern California, USA - CZOApr15con2H3.8 metaG... | ecosystem: Environmental > Terrestrial > Soil >...
TGCAGGCGGGTCTTTCAAGTTCCCCCTGGCAGCATCTCGACAGCACGGGCACCCGAGTCAATGGCAAAAACGAGCAGTGTCATATCCTGTGCAATCCGTTGTATACCGCCTATTGTACGTTGCCCGCCAAAGATCGCCTGAGTCTGCTTCGCGTTCTTCAGGGGGGAGCCGATCCCGCCTTTCAGGTGAACGACCTCGCCTTGGAGCTGCTGCCTCAGTTGGGCGTCACGCAGAAGTGGTGTCGCACGCTTCCCACGCTGTTGTCGCACGACCAGACGTACACCGAGAGCCAACTCGACGACGTGTTGGATAGGCACCTGCCCAAACATGGAGCCAATCTCCGCAAGAGTGTGAAGGAAGCCCTGGCGATAGCGACCTACCGAAGCCAGAGAGCCTACCCGGTGGTCGAGTTGCTCCTGTGTGATGATGCGCCCCAATTTAATTGGTTGACCGTCCAGTTGGCCCTCTGCTGGGTCCATGAATATCGCCACTACAAGAAACTGACGCCACGCTTTCTTGCCCATTGCCACCTCCTGGAGCAGTTCGCCAAGGACTTCTGGAAGCTCTATCGAGACCTGTTGGCCTACCGAGACCATCCCAGTGAGGCCGAGGCGGATGCGTTGCGGGTGGCCTTTGACGACCTCTTCGGGCAAACCAGCGGCTACCGCCAGTTGGATGAGCGCCTCGCCTTGACGCGGGCCAAGAAAGAAGCGTTGCTGATGGTGCTTTCCCATCCAGAGATTCTCTTGCACAACAATGCAGCCGAACTGGGTGCCAGACAGCGCGTCCGCAAACGAGATGTGAGCCTGCAGGCACGCACCAGAGAGGGCATCGCCGCGTGGGACACCTTTCAGACGCTGGTTGGGACCGCCACCAAGCTTGGGGTCAATGTGTACCAGTATTTTCATGACCGCATCGCTCAAACCAACGTGTTGCCCAGTTTAGCCGCCCTCATTCAAGAACGATCTGCTGCGGTTCACCTCGCTGCCTCTTGGGGTGCAACGATGTGAACCGCGTCACCACGTCGCGCAAACTCTGAGGCGATATCAACCAGCAAGAACATCCTCATGCTCTCGCTGGTCTCTCCCTCCCTGCACATTAGAACACCATGCGTTCAACCAGATGATCGGTTTTTCTCTCCCCGAATTATTGAGATGATACTCCTCATGATATGAAACCAGGCACCTGGGTACATGAGGGGATTGACCAGGCTATTCGCTTTTATGATAAGCTGGTACTCATCCTCTCCAGACAGGCTATCGCCAGCGAGTGGGTACGTTATGAAGTGAACATGGCCTTGCAAAAAGAACGAGAGAGAAAAACCGATGTCCTCTTTCCCATTCGCATTGATCGCGCTATTTTGACCTGTCAAGAAGGATGGGCACAATCCTTACGAGCACGCCACATCGGCGACTTTGAACGCTGGAAACGGCACGAGGCATATCAGCACGCCTTCACGCTCTTGCTGCATCATCTCCAAAGCCAGTCTCAAGCATAATCTGCTCTTCTCGACGCGTGCTTGATGTAAGTAGAACGGCACCTATGAGTAGGAAGGTGCCCTTTTACGCTCAAGGGTTGATAGAAGGCGGCTCAAAGTTTGGCAATACAGTATATCTTGAAGGGAATGGGATGAAAGCGACGGGACCTTTAGCGATGTTTTGTCTTGTACTCTGCAAGTGCTTCTTTGTAAGGCCTTAGCATCTGCAAATCTGAGCTTATCATGTCTAGTTCGTAGATAACCCGATTATTCTCTCGCTCACCTAACTTAGTGAACCCCGCTGTTTCAAGAAGGCGTCTCCCATACACACTCCCACCGTTCGCATGGAGCTTCACGATCTCAACCCCCTGCTTGCCCCATGCTTCCAATACATCCGTCATCCCTAGAAGCAAGCGCATAGCATACCGGTTGCGTTTATCCATAGGGACAAGCGTTGTCGTTAGCATATCAATGATGATTACCTCAAGGGGTTCTCCTGGAACAAACTGCTTCACATACTCCCCAAGCAGCCAGCCGCGTTCACCTTCCATGAACTTGACAATCCCTTCATGCGCAAGGGGAACAATATCGATTGAGGCAACCATGTGTTCGTGGTCGTAGATGTAGTACGAGATATCAGGGTTGATGGTAAGAAGTTGACGCCGGTACTCGTGAAACCGTTTCGTCTGTTCTCCGAAGTTGAGGACGGCGAGCTCAAACTCCTTTTCTTGATCTTTCAGGGTTGCTTTCTTAAACTGGATTTCAGAGGCCTGAGCAGCTAGCATAGCGGCATCGATAGATTGCGCCATCATATCGATTTCGCGCTTGATGTAATGCCCATGCTTCCCTATGATGGTCACTTTCTTGATAACGCCTGTCCTCACATAATGGTTAAAGGCGTCCCTGGTCATGCCTAGCCTTTTTCTGGCTTCCTCTCCTGTATAGTACAGGTCTGATAAACGATCTAAACTCATAACACTCCCCAATGTAAAATAGTAGGTTTTCATTATAGGACACCTGGACACGAAACACAACATGGACACATTGCACACTTGACAAGGGAGAATATTGTATGTTATTCTTTCTTAGAAGCCACATGTTAGACATGTTACACATGTTACACATATAAAAACACGAAAAGAGGGAGGTGATAGCACGCTAGCCTATCGTGGATAGACGACAGGCTAGTAAGTGAGAACGTCCAAACCGTTGTTACTGTAGTTTCGTTCTCGTTGAGAGTATGACATGGAAGTGACAGCACGTCAAGCAAAAAGTGAAAGAGAGCATACTGATATGCCAACTACACTTCACATTACCTCGACCGTACAGATTACGCCGTTACTCGACATCCAGCACGAGGATGTCACCCAGTCCTATCGTGAAGGGGTATCCGACAGCATCCGGCATCGTCACGAACCTATCCCCCTTCTCTACGTTCTTACCTGTCTGAAACAGGCGATTGCCGTTCAGGTGTTTGACGGACAGCATCAGCAAGCCGCATGCGAGTTCGTCGGATTCCACCTGGGTACTATTCATGGGGCGGTCCTGACGGCCAAAGGCACACGCCGCCCCGATGTCACTAGCCTGGTTTTCCTTGAAAGCAAGGACGCAATCCGTGGCTATCGCGCTGGCCGTCATTGGTGGTTTGAAGAGGCTGAACCGCAGGAACGCCGCTGGACGGATGACTATGTTGTCAACCGATTCCACGAACTCGCCCTTGACGCTCCTGAATGGCACGATGACCCAGAAGGAGTGTGGCAGTTTACCCTTGCCTGTCTGATGGGGGAATTGAGCGGGCAGCTGTTCCCTGTCACACCAAAGGAAGAGACACGATGGGAACGTGAGCGAGAGGAAGCTCGTGCATGGCTTGCGCTACAAAAGGCTTAGGGCATCCAACGCGATACCGAACCGTTCTCTGTGACGGTACCAGAATAGGCAATCGTCCTGTAGTCATACTGAGAGCATACAATTGTTGTATGCTCTCCATATTGAGGCAAGAAATTATGTATACTGTGAGAATCTATCGACTCATCCATCTCTCACCCACGCTCTTCCAACGCTTGAAAGTGGCTCAAATGGAAGCTGCCCGTGTGTGGAACGCCTGTTGTGAACTCCATAAAGAGGCACGACAGACACGGAGTCCGTGGCCTGGACAAAACGACCTGCAACAGGCGACCAAGGGACGCTTTGCCTTGCATAGTCAATCGGTGCAGATGGTGGTACATGCCTTCCTTGCCAACATCGAAACCACCCGCAAACTGCGCGCCACGCATCCCAAGATGCGCATGAAGTACCCCTGGAAGACCAAACGCTTCTACCCGGTCAAGTGGCCCGCGCAAGCGGTGAGCCAAGAGCGCGGGCGTGTCGTGCTCCCGATGGGGCGCGGACGGGCATCGCTTGTCCTTCCTGTTGATCTTCCCCAAAGCAGTGGAGCCTGCACGTTGGTCTGGAACAACGGCTTTGAATTGCACGTCTGTATCCAGGTTCAGCAAGCAGAAGCTGCCCCAGGTGAGGGACGGGCTACCGTGGATTTGGGAGAAATCCACCTCGCGGCAGTGACGACCAACACCGGAGCCGCCACCGTCATTTCAGGACGGGGTATCCGCAGTCTCAAACGCCAGCGCAACATGCGGCATGGGCAGATTGCCAAGAAGCAGTCTCGTTGTCAGAAGTACTCCCGCCGCTGGAGAAAACTGCAACGTGCCAAGAACAGGATGAGCAGTCGTATAGAACGGCGGGTACGTGACCTTCGGCATAAAGCCACGCGGCAAGTGATCGACTTCTGTGAGAAGCATCAGGTTGGGACCCTGTTCATCGGCAACCCGCATGGGGTGCGGCAAGAGAACAGAGGACGCCACCACAACCAGCGTATGGCGCAGTGGGAATATGGCAAGGACATCGACTATCTCACCCACAAGAGTACACAAGCCCGCATCAAGAGCTTCACTGGCTCAGAACGAGGAACCAGCAGCCAGTGTCCGGTATGCAGGCATAAACACAAGCCCAAAGGCAGAGTGTGGAGGTGCAGAAAGTGTGGGTTCAAAGGGCATCGCGACGTGGTCGGCAGTGTCAACATGCACGTCTTGGCTTACAATGAACAGGTGATATTTCCTCGTTCAGTCACGTATCTCCGTCCTGGCTTGTCCAGGCGGAGTAGGAGGGCAGGCACGCCCCGTGCATCGTAAGGTGCATGTTGTCTTGGTGAGTCAATGGGTCAACCACCTCTTCCAAAAGAGGGTCCCACAAGGGACAGGCCGCACCAACGAAGTCACTGAGAAACTCACCTCCCTTGAGGGGATGAGAGTGTCACCGTTCGCCAGCACCCGTTTTCACTTATCTCCTAAACCCGTGGAGCGACGAAGTCGCTCCACACCACTCAGTTATTTGAAGTGAACAAAGCGATAAAGCGGGCAAATGCAGCGCATTTGCCCGCTTTATCGCTTTGTTCACTTCAAATAACGAACATGGACTTCAAAAATGTGGGATAACTCATGTTCTTATTTGGCATAACGTCTGGATTACTTGCGCGTGCATATTTGGTCTACATTTAACACTAACCAGACATTGTTATTCGCATATCGTGTTTATCCTAAGATAGTGAAGCGAATATCACTGGCTAATGAATGACACTCCCGGCCCAGGTGCATATTCAACATATGTCACCCGCCAGGGGAATGCTCCCCAGTTCATTGTGCTTGCGATCACATGACCGTTGCCAAGAACCCTTTCGACTACAGCTACATGTCCAAAACTATATGCTCCTTCCACCCATGGCTGTAGATCAATGATAGCCCCGATTCTCGGCCTGGAAGAAACGCGCCAGTGAAACTGGTACGCACGAAATTTCCACTCCCAGGCATTGGCTCCAGTTTTCCATGGTACATACACACCATGTAACTGAAAATAGCGTTGATTGGCCCACCATGTACATGCTCCATAGGGGAAAATATTACGAGATCCCCTGGTGTTTTCAGGTGTCCAACCGTTGTTTCTGCGTGCTTGCTCCTTGCGAGGAATACAAATACGCTGGTTTGTATAGATAAGGTTGGGGTTTTTTATGGAATTTTGTGCGGCAAGCCTCTCAATGCTTGTGCCGTCGCGCTGAGCTATTCCTCCCAATGTATCTCCCTTCACAACCCTATAGACCTGGTCGCCATTGGCGCAGCCAGTTTGTGCTTGCACTCTCTGTATGCCTGCGTCCACTGTGGCTCCTATTAAGAGCAATCCAAGTAGTGTGGCCTGTCCTCCTATTTTCAGTAAACCTGGTGCTCTGTGCCTCTGTAAGAAATTCCAGACTCGTTGGTGTAATAGCAATTAACCTTCCTCCAATAAACAACGTGTAGACCAAAACTGATTGCAACACCGGCAAGCTGTTCCTTTTCCACTATACAACTATCACCCAAAACGAGATGTTAAGTCATTCCAACAGTTTAACGAGAAAGCGCAACACTGCGGGCGTTTGACAGCGTCAAACGCCCGCAGTGTTGCGCTTTCTCGTTAAACTGTTAATTTCCCTTGCCTGTGGCCGGGCGGAACAAGCGAGCAAACCAGTTCCGATGCGCTGGAGGAGCATGGTAATGATTAATATGAATGTTGCCGTTGGAAGCGGGAACAGTGACAACGTCACTGTGTAGTGGAGAAGTAATCTGGTGCTCTTCGCCGTCGCTATCATCACTATTGAGGGGAGAACGGGGTAACGCGGTAGCCCAGGTGCCAAGCCCGTCCATGGTTTCCTCTAAACGAATGGGCTCGTAAGGGTTAGGGAGATCGGCTGGTGGTAAATTACCGGAAATCAGTGGAGGCTGGCGCATAATCTGGTCGAGCCTCATAGGCTGGGTCTCCTGCTTTTCCAGAGCCAGGCGATTCTCAACTTCTATGCGCAGCCGCTCAATTTCTGGCCGCAAGGCGCGATTAGGTGCCGGAATGCGTGTCCATTGAACCAGGGCTGCTGGAAAGTATCCTGCGCGATAACAGTAGAGGCCAAGCATAGCACGTGCATCGTAGATGTTCATGCGTTGCCAGAGAGCCAGTTCTTCGGCAGGTGTCTCGATCACATCTTCGCTTGCCTCAATGATCTCTACCAGGTGATACAGGCGCATGCCCATCAGTTGATAGGGGTAGCCATAAAACAGTGCAAGCCTGCGACGGCGTGTACGTTCAGCAGGATGCTTGCCGACAAAATAACGGCGAGTCCACGAACCACTTGACCAGACAAGCCAGGCGAGAATCAATACTAGAATACGGGCGAGGTAGCGTTCCCAGGTCTCCGGTGCTTTACCAACCATGACACCCAGTGCCGCGAAACAGGCTCCAAGTGCCCATGCTCCGTAGACCAGTCGGCGGCGGTCCCAGCCAATCAGATCAAAATGATGATGAAGGGGTGTCGCCAGGAATGGCTTAGGGAATTCTGTGTGGTCTACATGAACAGAGGTACTGGCATAGCGCAACATCTGGAGTCGCTGGCGGAAGAAGCGTGTCATAACTTTGGCGGAGATGAGGGCTGAGAGGCCTTCTAATACGAATGCGCCGCCGATCAATAGGAGTGAACTCTCCTGGCGGAAAAAAATGGCTGTTATCGCGAGAATGCCGCCAAGACCCAATGCGCCGCTATCACCCATATAAATTTTTGCTCGCCGCTTAGCGGTACCACGACGCGCAGCCCAGGAGGAGGGCCAGTTCCAGGGCAGGTAGCCTAAAACGCTGCTTGCACAGAGTAGCGACATCACCTCCAGCACGATGCCTTCGGGATGGTCGAGATTGCCAGTGATGATGATGCCAAAGGCTAAAGCCGCGCTAAAGACCAGTCCACCCGCCAGTCCATCGAGTCCGTCACTGAAGTCGACCGAGAGCGAGGTCACAGTGCCGATGACACTGACGATCAGCATCAGAAAGATCAGCCAGGCGAAGTAAGCGAATTGTCCAAATTCCGGTATAGTAGGACAGGCCGTGAGTCCACTATGGGGAACAGGGCAGAGCAGCGGCCCAATGATTGGCAAGTCAATATAGGGAGAATATGATTGACTTCCACTTTTAGGCATGAGAAAGAAATAACAGAGAGCTGCTGCAATCGAGACCACCAGCAAGCCGCCAAATTTTGCACGTTCTGTGAGACCTTCGTTGCTAAAAACTTTGTACCAGTCGTCTACAAAGCCCACAAGCATATAGCCAAATGAAGTACCAAGACCGATCAATAAAAGCGTCCATTGATCGTGGGTAAATTTCAGGAAGTAGGCCGCCGCGATTCCTGTCAGCACCAGAGAAAGAATGAGGGCTGGGCCACCCACCAGTGGGAGTTCAATGGTCTTAATCTCTCGACCGCTGGCAGGGAGGTCTGAGCGAATATCCGAGCGATGGGGGCCAGGTTTAAATTCACCGCTGCGAAACCTGGGAAACAGCAATTTGGCGACAAAACATAACGCCAGGCTGAGTGCTGCGCAGGCTATAAAGATCACTAATAGCCAAAGTGGTAATACCAACCATTGTGGAACCATATATACTCCCAAAGACGAAAAGACGACCAGTTCGCCTCACATGTTGAAACGTGGCATAAGCATTAGCAGTAACGTATTCCTAAAATAGCGGTACATGATAGAACCGTTGTAATGTTTGTCCCGGTGTGGCAACTTCCTCACAACAACCTCCACAATTCTTCGCGTGCCACCTTGCGATCATCCCAGGGTAACTTCTCTGTTCCTAGAAAAATGCTTTGTTCGTGACCTTTACCCGCCAGTAAGACGGTATCGCCTGCTTGTGCCTGTGCAAATGCGGCGGCAATGGCCTGAGTGCGGTCCGCAATGCAGAGGAAGTCTTGCCCCTCGCGCTTTCCCACGGCCTCCGCACCAGAGGCAATCTCCCGCAGAATTTGAAAACGATCCTCTTCGCGAGGATCCTCATCAGTAATAACGAAAAAATCTGTCATTTGTGCGGCAATACGTCCCATAATAGGACGTTTCTGTATATCTCGTTCACCTGCGGAACCAAAGACAACCATCAATTTACCTGCTGTCAGGGGTCGCAAGGTAACCAGTACTTTTTCCAGGCTGTCAGGGGTATGAGCATAATCGACGATGACGGTGAAAGGTTGTCCTTCCGAAATACGCTCCATCCTGCCTGTGATACCCTCTACCGCTGCTAATGCCTGCGCGATTTCAGCAGGTTTCACGCCCTGACTGTAGGCTGTGGCGATGGCAGCCAGGCAGTTGCTGACATTGAAACGTCCAACTAACTGCGTCTCAACCAGCATCTCTGTGCCGGGCAAGAGCACGCGGAAGCGCGTGCTATGGGCATGGAGTTCTACGTCCACCGCCCGTACTGCGGCAGGGGTGTCGATGCCATAATCGAGGATAGGGACACGGCAATAGGGTTTGAGTACTTCAAAACTGACATCATCACGGTTGAGAATGGCAACAGGGTGCATGTCCCGCCTATCCAGGCCCTTGTCTCTCGTGGGATCTAACATTTCAAAGAGGCGTGCTTTGGCGCGGCGATAATTGTCCAGGTTCCGGTGAAAATCGAGATGTTCGTGTGTGATATTCGTGACCACCCCAACATCAAAGTCGCAGCCGCGCACCCGGTGCAACTCCAACCCATGTGATGTTGCCTCAATGATTGCACGAGTGACACCTTCATTAAGCATGCGCCGTAGAAGTTGTTGTACCTCCAGAGCCTCAAGTGTACTCTGCCGCGTGGCGTTCTCCCACTCATGTGCGCGGATTCTAAAGTTGGCAGTGGTCATCAGCCCTGTTTGCCATCCTGCTGTTTCCAATATCTTGCTAATGAGATTACAGGTAGTCGTTTTTCCATCGGTGCCGGTGACGCCAGTGGTGTGGAGATGCCTGGTTGGGTAGTCATAAAAGGCGCAAGCAAGATTGGCCAATGCAATGCGTACATCTTGCACTTCTATATAGGGGAGCGGCAAAGAAGAGGATGTCCCAGCTGGTAATAGTTCGCCAAGGGCAAGGCTTGCGCCTCGTTGGGCGGCATCGGCCAGGAATCGCCGCCCATCGGTATGTACTCCTGGTACGGCAATGAACAACCCCCCAGCCTGCACCTTGCGCGAGTCATACGCCAGGGCAGAAATCTCGATCTCCCCATTGAAAAAAGTCTCGCTCTCTGCGTTCGTTGCCAGAAATCGCAGCGGCGGTGCTTCTAAAGATGATAGTAACGTTTTTAATTGCATAGAAACTCTTTGGAACTCTTTACATTTAGGGGCGGAAAGCCCCACCCTGTTCCAGGAGACGGAATGAAAGCCGCAGAACTGAAAACTCTAGAAACAGTGATAGTCAATTGCAAGTTCTTTCTTCTATGGAACACCCGCAACTGTAAACAGCATTTTTGCTAAGCGAGCTAAACACTGTTTACAGTTGCGGCTTTTAAATGTTTAGAAGCGTTTGAGATGTTAGGTTGTTTATCCTAACTATGCTGATAGCTAAACAGGGAGTCACAGTATCTCTCACAGGACGCATGAACAATGCGACAACGTGGTAATATTGTTTTGCGCGAGTACAATTCTCCAAGACTTGTTTGTTAGGCATAACTTGGTTTTTCTCCAGTATAGCTATTATGGCAGGGAGTGAGGCTTTTGGGCAACCGAAGCAACTAAAGTGAAACGTGGCCAGTTTGCTTCGGTTGCCCAAAAGCCTCACTCCCTGCATATCTATCGTTGTCACTCGTTCCCATACTCGTCTTCATACATGTAGGCTGTTGGATCTGCCCCTACAAGGTAGTATTCTGCAGGATCATGCTCCTCAGAGGTCGTAAACTGTCCCCCGAGATCTACTGCGTGCAAATTATCGTATCCCTCAATGGATAGTTCGCAAGAAAAACAGTAGAACTTTGTTGGCAATATCACAAGTTCTGTGTAGAGAACCCCATCGAAGAGTTTTGGCTCTTTCGCACTAATTTTTTCTCCCGAGAGGAATGCCTGAGATCCACATGCAGGACATAGCACTGTTTTACCTACTTTTTCTCCCCTACGTACAGTTAGGCTCTTAGCCTGCTTGGTTCCCTCTTTCTTCTTATCTTCTTGTATGTCTGTTCCCAATAGGCGAAATTTCCTGGCTGCTTCTTCAATGAGCTTACGTACTTTTGCAGCAACGTCTTGTTCT
>Ga0209701_10003284_pt1 | contig 10572 bp, 7 predicted proteins | sample CZO8metaG_4_FD_188356 | JGI IMG/M metagenome (GOLD analysis project Ga0209701, IMG submission 188356) | Vadose zone soil microbial communities from the Eel River Critical Zone Observatory, Northern California, USA - CZOApr15con2H3.8 metaG... | ecosystem: Environmental > Terrestrial > Soil >...
CGCGCCAGGTGGTCGAGAAGATCGCCGCGGCCGGCGGCCAGGCGCGGTTCGTGAAGCTCGACGTCACGAGCGAAGCGGATTGGCAGGCGGCGGTCAAGGCGACCGTGACGGCCTTCGGGAAGCTCGAGCTTCTGGTGAACAACGCGGGGATCAGCGGCACGTTCGATCCGGACACGACCAGCACGGCGGCCTGGGACACCCTCATGAACGTGAACGCGAAGGGTGTCTTTCTGGGCATGAAGCACGCGGTGCCCGCGATGCGCGAAGCGGGCGGCGGCGCCATCGTCAACATCTCGTCGATCTCGGGCTTCGTGGGCCAGGATCGAATCCACATGGGATACAACGCGTCGAAAGGGGCCGTGCGAATCATGACCAAGTCGGCCGCCGTGCAGTACGCGCAGCACGGCATTCGGGTCAACTCGGTGCACCCCGGCATCATGCCGCCGATGCGGACCTCCAAAGCATCGGCGGACCCGGCCTGGCGTGAGAAGTCGCTCAGGGCGGTGCCGATGAAGCGAGAAGGACGCGTGGAAGAAGTCGCTCACGCCGTGCTGTTCCTGGCCTCGGACGAGGCGTCGTACATCACCGGGACCGAGCTGGTCGTCGACGGCGGCTATCTGGCGGTGTGAGGCGAGGCCGAAGGAGCGGGCCATGGCGGAGGCGGAGTTCGACCGAGCGAAGGCGAAGGCGTTCACGCAGCTCATGGTCCGCCACCTCGAGGGCGCCGCCGTTTCCATCATGATCGAGGTCGGCCGCCGCGTCGGCCTCTTCGAGGCGATGGCGACGCTGGGCGCAGTGACCAGCGCCGAGGTCGCCGAGAAGACCGGCCTCAGCGAGCGTTACGTCCGAGAGTGGCTGGCGGCCATGGTCTGCGGCGGCATCGTCGAGTACGCCGCCACCGAACGCACCTATCGGCTACCCCGAGAGCACGCCGCCGGTCTCACCGGCGTTTCCAGCCGGAATCTCACCGGCATGGCGGAGATGTTCCCGCTGATGAACCGGGTCATCCCGGACGTCGCCGAGGCGTTCCGCACGGGCCGCGGCGTGCCGTACAGTGCCTACCAGCCGGATTTCACGGGCCTCATGGACCGGCGAAGCCGTCCCCGGTTCGATGAGCTCCTGTTCAGTGCCTACCTCGCGAAGCCGGAAGGCCTCGTCCCGCGCCTCGAAGCCGGCATCCGCGTCGCCGACGTGGGCTGCGGCACGGGGTACTGCATCGCGCAGATGGCCCGGCGCTTCCCGAAGAGCACCTTTGTCGGCTACGACATCTCGTCAGAAGGGATCAGCGAGGCCCGCGCCGCGGCGCACGGGCTGGCCAACGCGTCGTTCGTCGTCCAGGACATCACGCGGCTCGAAACTCCCGCGCCCTTCGAGCTGATCACCGCGTTCGACGCGATCCACGACCAGGCCGATCCCGCCGGCGTGCTCCGGCGTGTCCGCGCCGCGCTGTCGCCGGGCGGCACTTTCCTGATGCTCGACGTCTGGGCCTCCAGCGAGCTCGCCGACAACGTCGGCGTCCCGATGGCGCCCTACCTCTACACCATGAGCACCATGCACTGCATGAGCGTGTCGCTCGCTGGCGGCGGTCCCGGGCTCGGCACGGCGTGGGGCCACCAGGTCGCGACCCGGATGCTGCACGAGGCCGGCTTCACCGATGTGAAGCTGTTCGAGCGGGTCGATCCCGCCAACTCGCTCTACGTCGCGCGCCGCGCTGAAGCCTCCTGATCCGCGATGGGTGAGCGCTTGTTCGGCGCGCGTGTGCGCCGGCGCGAGGACGCGCGACTGATCACGGGCCGCGGGCGCTACGTCGCCGACGTGGCGCATCCGGGCCTGCTGCACGTCGCGGTCCAGCGGAGCCCCCACGCGCACGCGCGCATTGTGCGCGTCGACTCCGCGCAAGCGCTCCGTCGGCCCGGGGTGGTCCGCGTCCTCGTGCCATCGGACGTCGCCGCGCTCGGGCGGCTGCCGCTGCTCGTCCCGCACTCGAGCCTGGTGGCGCCGGCCTGTCCCGAGATCCTGCCCCAGGAGATCGTCTCGTACGCCGGGCAGGCGGTGGCTCTCCTCGTCGCCGAGAGCGCCGCCCAGGCCGAGGACGCGCTCGACTCGCTGCGGGTCGAGTACGAGCCGTTGCCGGCCGTGACCTCGCTCGACGATGCGCTCCGGCCCGACGGGCCGCGCGTGCATCCCGGCGGCAACGTGGCCTCGCGATTCACCCAGCGTGTCGGCGACCCGGCGGGCGCGCTCGCGCGGGCCGAGGTGGTGCTGCGCGAGCGCTTTCACGTGCACCGCGGCGCCGGCATGGCCATGGAGACGCGAGCGATCGCGGCCCGCTGGGATAGTGAACTCGGCCAGGTCACCGTGTGGTCGACGACGCAAGCGCCCCAGATCCTGCGCCGCCTGCTCGCGCGCTACCTCAGACTTCCCGAGCACGCCGTGCGCGTCGTCACCCAGGACATCGGCGGCGGATTCGGCCCCAAGGCGATCGTCTACGCCGAGGACATCCTGGTGCCGTTCCTGGCGCGCGCCCTCGGGCGGCCCGTGCAGTTCGTCGAGACGCGCCGCGAGCATCTCCTGGCGGTCACCCAGGAGCGCGACCAGTGGCACGACGTCGAGCTCGGCCTCACGCGCGAGGGCCGGATCGTGGCGGTCCGCGACGCGTTCGTCCACGACTGCGGCGCCTTCGTCTCGTGGGGCATCATCGTGCCGATCCTCACCTCGGTCAGCGTGCCCGGCCCCTACCGGGTTCCGAACTACGAGGTGGCACTCACGGCCCTCTACACCAACCGCGTGCCGGTCACCCCGGTGCGCGGCGCCGGCCGGCCCCAGGCGGTCTTCGTGATGGAGCGGATGCTGGACCTGGCGGCCGCGCGCCTCGGGCTCGACCGGGTCCTGCTCCGCACGCGCAACCTGATCCAGCCCGACGAATTTCCGTACGACGTCGGCCTGATCTCCCGCGACAACAGTCCCCGCCGCTACGACAGCGGGAACTACCCGGAGTGCCTGCGGCGAGTCGCCGAAGCCGTGGGCGCGGACGGCTTCGCAGCGGAGCGCGAGCAGGCGCGCGCCGCCGGGCGCGCGATCGGCCTTGGATTCGCGCTCTTCGTCGAGGACACGGGGCTCGGCCCGTACGAGGGCGTCAGGGTGCGCGTTGATCCGGTCGGCCGGGTGTTCGTGTTTTCCGGCACGTCGAGCCAGGGGCAAGCCCACGAAACCACGCTGGCCCAGATCGTCGCCGACGAGCTCTCGGTGCCGCTCGAGCTAGTCACCGTGATCCCGGGTGATACGGCAGGCATCCCGTACGGAGTCGGCACGTTCGCGAGCCGGGTCGGCGTGCTCGCCAGCACCTCGGCGGCCCACGCCGCCGCCGAGGTGCGAAAGAAAGCGCTCGCGGTTGCCGCCGACCATCTCGAGGCGGCGCCGGAGGATCTCACGCTCGAGGACGGCCGCATCACCGTGCGCGGGACGCCGGGGCGGGGGCTCGCGCTCGGCGACGTGGCGGCCATCGCGACGGCGCCGCGGCCCGGCTATGCGCTGCCCGGCGGGATGGACCCCGGGCTCGAAGCCACGGGCTACGTCCACGTCCTGCAGTCGACGTATTCCAACGGCGCGCACGCCGCGGTCGTCGAGGTCGACCCGGAGACCGGCACGGTGCGCATCCTGAAATACGTCGCCGTGGACGACTGCGGCACGATGATCAACCCGATGGTGGTCGAGGGCCAGATCCACGGCGGCATCGCCCACGGCATTGGCAACGCCTTGCTCGAGGAAATCGTCTACGACGGAGCCGGACAGCTCGTGACGGGCACGTTGATGGACTACGCGCTGCCGCGGGCGACCGATGTGCCTCGCCTCGAGGTCCACCACGTGGTCACGCCCTCACCACTCAACCCGCTGGGCGTCAAGGGCGCGGGGGAGGGCGGGACCTTACCGGCGCCTGCCGCGATCGCCAACGCGGTGGCGGACGCGCTCCGCCCGCTTGGTGTCGAGGTGACGGAGATGCCGCTGACGCGCGAGCGCCTCTGGCGCCGGGTGCGCGCGGCGGCGTCACGCCCTCGCTGATCTGACTAAAATCGCCCGCCCGGGATGCGCCGGGCGTCACGCCTTTCGGAGGAAGTCGAAGTCGCAGCCGTGCTCGGCCTGGAGCACGTGGTCCATGTAGAGCTTTCCGTAGCCACGGACGGGAGGCGGCGCCGGGCGCGGGAGAGCCGCGCGCCGCCGCGCGAGCTCCGTGGCCTCGACCAGGAGGTCGAGGCGTCGTTCGGTGACACTCAAGCGGATGCGGTCGCCGTTGCGCACCAGCGCGAGCGGCCCGCCGACGGCCGCCTCCGGCGAGACGTGCAGCACGATCGTGCCGTAGGCCGTCCCGCTCATGCGGGCGTCGGAGATCCGCACCATGTCCTTGACGCCGGCGCGCGCGAGCTGCGCGGGGATCGGCAGGTACCCGGCTTCGGGCATCGCGTAGCCGCTCTTCGGTCCGGCGTTCTGGAGCACGAGGAAGTCGTCGGGCCGCACGTCGAGATCCGGTGCGTCGATCCGCGCCGAGAGATCGTCGAGCGAGGTGAAGACCACCGCCCGTCCTTCGCGCTCGAAGAGCGCCGGGTCGGCGGCCGAGCGCTTGATGATCGCGCCACCGGGCGCCAGGCTGCCGAAGAGCGCCGCGAGACCGCCGACCTTCTGGTAGGGATCGGCGAGCGGGCGCACGACGTCGCGGTCCACCCACGTGCCTTCCGTGGCGAGTCGCTCGCCGAGCGTCTCGCCCGTCACGGTGAGGCAGTCGAGGTGGAGCAGCGGTGCAAGCTCGCGCAGCACGGCGCCGAGTCCGCCGGCCGCGTTCAAGTCCGACATGTAGTGCTGTCCGGTCGGCTTCAGATCTACGAGGACCGGGGTCTCGTCGCTCAGTGCGTTGAGGCGCCGCAACGAGACCTCGACGCCCACGCGCCCGGCCACCGCGGTGAGATGAATGAGCGCGTTGGTCGAGCCGCCGATGGCGAGAAGCACGCGGAGCGCGTTCTCGACCGAGCGCGCCGTGATGATCTGGCTCGGCCGGAGGCGCGTCGCCGCCAGCGTCACCGCCTGCTGCCCACTCGCCTCGGCCGCGCGGAGGCGGTCGGCGTGGACCGCCGGAATCGCGGCCGTCCCCGGCAGCGCCATTCCCAGGGCCTCCGCGATCGAGGCCATCGTGCTGGCGGTGCCCATCACGGCGCAGGTGCCCGCCGTCGTAGCCAGGTTCTCCTCGATCCGCTCGATCTCCGCTGCGGTGACCCCGCCCGCGCGGTACTTGGCCCAGAACCGCCGGCAATCCGTGCACGCGCCGAGGCGCTCACCACGATAGGCCATCGGCAGCATCGGCCCCGCCAGGAGCTGGACCGCGGGCACGTCGGCGGAGGCCGCACCCATGAGCTGGGCCGGCACCGTCTTGTCGCAGCCGCCGACCAGCACGACGGCGTCCATCGGCTGGGCGCGAATCATCTCCTCGACGTCCATCGCCATGAGGTTCCGGAACATCATGCTCGTCGGGGCGAGGAACACCTCGCCGAGCGAGATCGTCGGGAAATCGATGGGGAGGCCGCCAGCGGCGAGCACGCCACGCTTGACCGCCTCGATCAGCTCCGGGAAGTGCCGATGGCAATTGTTGAAGCCGCTCGCCGACTGCGCGATGCCGATCACCGGCCGCGCCAGCATCGCCTTCGAGTAGCCCATCGACGTCGCGAACGAGCGGCGCAGGTAGAGCGCAAAGTCAGGGTCGCCGTAGTTGGTGAGGCCTCGTGCGAGGCCGTGCGGGTTGTCCGGCGTCGTCATATCGCTGGATCTCGCGAGAGACGGTTCACGTCGCTCCCAGCCGCACGCCCGGGCGTAACCCCGCGCTCTTGGCAAACGCCCCCGCGTTGAGTTTCTGACCACCCTCGGGCCGCACGCGGGTCACCTGGATCTGGCCGCCGGTCGCGGCGACCGTCAACCCCGCGTCATCGACGGCGATCACTTCTCCGGGCCGACCGGGTGTGGCGCCCACGAGCTTGTTGGCGTCGAGGAGCTGCACGGTCGTTGCCTCATACGTGGTCCACGCACCCGGTTGTGGATCCGCACCGCGGATGAGGTTCCAGATGGCCTGGATGGGCTTCTGCCAGTCGATCTGGACGTGTTCCTTCTTGCACCACCCTTCGTACGTCGCCTGGGACTCGTCCTGAACGATTCTCGGCGCCGTGCCGAGGCGCACCAGATCGACGGCCTCGAGCAGCGCCGCGACCCCAAGCGGATAGAGCCTCTCGAAGTAGAGGCTGCCCAGGGTGTCGCTGTCCCGGATCTCGACGTCCTTTTGCAGCAAGATCGGCCCCGTATCCAGACCCTGGTCGGGCCAGAAGATGCTCAGCCCGGTCCGCGTCTCGCCCATCATGATCGGCCAGTTGATGGAGCTGGGGCCGCGGTGGCGAGGGAGCAGAGAGGGGTGGTACTGGATGGTGCCGAGCGTGGGCTGATTCAGCACCTCCTCGGGCACGATGAGCGTGACGTAGGCCATCACGCAGAGATCCGCCTTGAGTCGCGCGAATTCCTCCCACACCTCTGGCTTGTTGCGAAAGGATCGCGGCTGATAGACCGGGAGACCACGGGCGAGCGCGGCCTCCTTCAGGGGATCGACCCGCCCTCCCCCCTGGGCCGGCTCAGGGGCACAGTAGACGCCGACGACGTTTTCCCGGCGCTCCAGCAGGGCGTCCAGCACGCTCTTGCCGAACGCCTGCTGCCCATGGACAACGATGCGCATGATGTCATCCTCCGAGAGCGTAGGTAGATGGGAGTCTACAGGAGGGAAAGCTCCGGCACACCTTCGCTTCCAGGCTCGTCGCCGCTGGGGTAGACTTGCGAACGGTCCAGGAGCTTCGCGGGTGGCGCGCGCACCTGTCACCGGACCACTAGGCTGCTGCCGTCGAGACGATCGTATCGGTGCCCACCGTGGTTGCTCCGGTGGTGGTGAGCATTCTAGAACTTGGACAAGACTTGGGGTGACAATTGGTGCGGAGGGGTGGCCGAGCCCGGTTGAAGGCGTCCGACTCGAAATCGGATAGGGGCCCAGAAGGTCCCTCGGGGGTTCAAATCCTCTCCCCTCCGCCAATTTTTCTCGATGCATGGAGGGGTGACCGAGCGGCCGAAGGTGCGGCACTGGAAATGCCGTGCATGGGTAACCCCTGTGCCCCGGGTTCGAATCCCGGCCCCTCCGCCAGAATCTACGGTTGGCCGTGCTAGACGGGGAGTTAGCGGTGCCCTGTAACCCGCAATCCGCTTCAGCGGGGTTGAATTCCCTCTCGAGGGCGGACCGTGTTGAGTGAGCTTCACGGGGCGGCGTCGAAGGTTGGGCCCCACGCAACGGGAATCGTCGAACCCCGCCAGGCCCGGAAGGGAGCAACGGTAAGGCGACCCTCTCGTGTGCCGTGGGAGTACCTGACTGGAGCAGGCTCCGGGGAGAGATCGCAGGACGGGACGTTCGAAGGAGGGTGCACGGTCATTGTATCGGAGCGTGAGTCCGGCTTGGACCGAGGGTGGCGAGTGACAGGCACAGGCGGCTTCGCTCGTCGAGTCGACCCGTGAGCTATCAGGTCTTGGCCCGGAAGTGGCGGCCGCAGACGTTCGAGGCGGTCGTCGGCCAGGACGCGATCACGCGGACGCTCCGGAACGCGCTCGCCTCGGGGCGCATCGCCCACGCATATCTCTTCGCCGGCCCGCGGGGCATCGGCAAGACGACCACGGCGCGCCTGCTCGCTCGTGCGCTGCTCTGCGCCGAGCGGACGGGCCCCGAGCCGTGCGGCAAGTGCGCGGTGTGCACCGAGGGCCAGGCCGGGACGCTCGTGGACGTGATCGAGATCGACGGGGCGTCCAACCGGGGCATCGAGGAGATCCGGACGCTCCGCGAGAACGTGAAGTACATGCCGGCGCGCGGGCGCTACAAGGTCTACATCATCGACGAGGTCCACCAACTGACCGAGGCCGCCTTCAACGCGTTGCTGAAGACCCTGGAAGAGCCGCCGCCACACATCGTCTTCGTGCTCGCCACGACCGACCCCCGCGAGATTCCGGCGACCGTGCTCTCGCGGGTGCAGCGCTTCGACTTCCGGCCGATCGCGCCCGAGACGCTCCGGACGTCGCTCGAGCACATCCTGACCCAGGAGAAGATCCCGTTCGAGCCGGCGGCGCTGCCGGTCATCGTGCGGGCCGCGGAGGGTTCGCTCCGCGACGCGCTCTCGCTGCTCGACACGGCGATCGCCTACGGCGACGGCCGGCTCGAGGCGGAGACCACCGCGAAGCTGCTGGGCGCGTCGGCGCCGGTGGCAGTGCGCGCCTTCGCAGCGGCGGTGGTCGGGCACGACACGGCGGCGGCGCTCGAGGCGATCGATCGCGCGGCGCGCGATGGCGAGGATCTCCTGGCATTCACGCGCGACGTCATCGAGCTGCTGCGCCTCACGCTCGTGCTGAAGGCCGCGCCGAACGCGAAGCCGGCCGACCTCACCCACACCGAGGGCAACGAGCTGCGCAAGCTCGGGGAGACGGCGAGCCTCGACGAGCTCCTCTACGTGCTCCGCGCCTTCCTCGAGGCCGACGCGCTCCTGCGCGAGTCGCCGCACCCGCGCGTCGAGCTGGAGATCGCGACGGTGCGCGCCACCCGGCGGCCGGTGCCCCAGGCGCTCGACGACGTGTTGCGACGCGTCGACGAGGCGCAGCGCGAGATCCGGCAGCACGCGCTGGCGACGCCGGCGCCGACCCCGGCGGCCGCGCAGACGAGCCTCCTGCCGGGCACGGAGTCCGCGGCGCCACGGGCGGAGCTGCGGCGGCCCCCGGCGCCGGCGTCCGGCGGAGTGCCGCCCGCGCGTCCGGCTTCGCCGGCGCCGGCGCCCGCACCGGTACACGTCCCGTCATCCGCGCCGGCGCCGCCCGCGGTTCCGGCGGCCGGCGCGGCTCTGGTGGCCGACACGGATCTGACGACGGCCTGGGAGCGGGTGGTGGACGAAGTGATGAAGACGAGGCCGACGCTCGCGGCCGTGCTGACGCAGGCGCGGCCGAGCGGCGTGAGCGATCGCGAGCTGACGATCGTCCTGCTCGGGAACCACTTCCACCGTGAGATGCTCGCGGACGCCGCGAACCGCGAGCTCGTCGTGCAGGCGGTGCGGCGCTGTGTGGCCGGAGCCGAGCGGGTCAACGTGGTGTCGGGCGGCGAGACCACCGGCGCCATCGCGACGCATCCCGCGGTGCAGGCAGCGATCGCCGAATTTCAGGGCGAGGTGGTCGCGGTGCGGCCGCGCCTGCCGGAAGGAGAAGGCCAGTGAAGGGGTTCGGGAACATGATGAAGGAAGCCCAGAAACTGCAGGCGCAGATGGCGGCCCTGCAGGAAGAGGTCGGAAAGAAGAAGGTGGAGGCCACCGCCGGCGGCGGCATGGTGACGGTCGAGGCGAACGGCAAGCAGGAGCTCACCGCGGTCAAGATCGATCCCGAGGTCGTCAACAGGGACGACGTCCAGATGCTCGAGGACCTGGTGCTGGCCGCGTGCAACGAGGCGCTCAGGAAATCGCGCGAGCTCGTCCAGCAGGAGCTCGGCAAGCTGACCGGCGGTCTCAAGATCCCCGGTCTCGGCATGTAGGGCCGGGCCTCGTTGGCGTATTACCCCGAGCCCGTCGCCCGGCTGATCGAAGCCTTCCAGCGCCTTCCCGGCATCGGGCCCAAGACGGCCCAGCGGCTGACGTTCTTTCTGCTCAAGCGCCCCGTCGCGGAAGTCCGCGAGCTGTCCGAGTCGCTCATCGCCGTGAAGGAGCGCATCGTCTACTGTGGGACCTGCTTCAACGTCACCGACCAGGATCCCTGCCGCATCTGCGCGGACCCCGCGCGCGACGGGCGCCTGCTGTGTGTCGTCGAGGAGCCGAACGATCTCCTGGCGATGGAGCGCACGGGCGAGTATCGGGGCCGCTATCACGTGCTCCTGGGCGCGCTCTCACCGCTCGACGGTATCGGCCCGGACGACCTGAAGGTGCGGGAGTTACTGGCGCGGCTCGAGGCGAGTGTGCCCGGCGAGGTCATCCTGGCCACCAACCCGAACGTGGAAGGCGAAGCGACGGCGCTGTATCTGGCGAAGCTGCTGCGCCCGCTCGGCTTGCGTATCACGCGGATCGCGCGCGGCCTTCCCGTCGGCGGCGATCTCGAATACGCCGACCAGGTGACCCTCTCGAAGGCCCTCGAGGGAAGACGCGAGATCAGCTAGGAAAAAACCGGCCCGGGCCATGAGGACCCGGGCCGGCGCCCGCGCATCGCACGGGCTCGAACCGTGACCCCTAGAAATCTCCGTGAGGCATCGGCGGCATGGCCGCCGGCTTGTCCTCCGGCAGATCCGTGATCAACGCCTCGGTGGTGAGCAGCAGCGACGCGACCGACGCCGCGTTCTGCAGCGCGACCCGTTCGACCTTGGTCGGGTCGATGATGCCGGCCTGCAACATGTCGACGTACTCCATGGTCTCGGCGTCGTAACCGCGGTTCGGGGCCGTCTCGCTCTTCACCTTCTCGACGATCACGCTGCCCTCGGCCCCCGCGTTCTCGACGATC
>Ga0209701_10003285_pt1 | contig 10571 bp, 7 predicted proteins | sample CZO8metaG_4_FD_188356 | JGI IMG/M metagenome (GOLD analysis project Ga0209701, IMG submission 188356) | Vadose zone soil microbial communities from the Eel River Critical Zone Observatory, Northern California, USA - CZOApr15con2H3.8 metaG... | ecosystem: Environmental > Terrestrial > Soil >...
CCAGAGTGAGGGTGCCGGCTCCCTCCAAGGCGCCGATGCCGGAGGCCGCGCCTATTTTTCGCAGCGTCAAAGTATTCTGCGCTGCGGCGTAGTCCCCTGTCAGCGTCGCGCTCACCGGGCCTGGATTGAGAGGAATCTCCGTGGGAAGAAGCTTTGCCGGGAAGCGAGGCATCTTGAGATCCAGCGAAAACAGCAGCCTTTTGAGCTTGGCGTCGAGCTCGAACTGGGACTCAAACTGCCCCTTGATTCTCTCGGGACCGACGAGCAATTCATCGGCGCTCCCCGAGCCCTTCACCTCGTAGAGATCGTTTTCCTTCTTCTTTATTTGGAAGCCGGCTTCGAGAACGGTTTTCTCTGCCCCCAGCTTCGGCAAAAGCCGTACCGGTGATTTCTCCTTCGCTTGCTCGATGGCGATCTTAGCCTGCTTTTCCTCAGCGCCTCCCGAGAGGGAGAGCGCGACAGTTCCATCCAATGCCGGCACGTAAGTACGAAGCTGCAATCCTATCTCCCCGCCGAGACTGACGTTCTGGGCGTTCACAAAAATGGAGCGCAGCGCCATGGGTTCGCCATGCCCTGTCTCTAAGACGAACTCGCCGTCGTCGATATTCAGCGTGCCGATGGTAAGATTCGGAGAGCTTTTGTCCGAGGAACTGAAAATATCCTGCAAAGCTAAATGAAGCTGAGGCTTCTCGAAGGAAAGGCGATGGATCCGTCCATAGAAAAAATCAAGCGGCAGAAGGAAGCAGACGATCCTCTTTCCTTGAAATAAAACCGCTCCGTCTTTGGAGACGAAGACGCCCGAGGCGGCGAGGCTGAGCCAGGGGCTGAGTCGCAAGTCGTCGATCCGAACTTCATAGCCTGTTCTCTGGTTGAGCTCGGACTGAAGCCGCGTCCGGAATCCTTCGGAGCGGATGACCCAGTGAAGCGCCGCGTAGCAGAGGACGAGGAAGACAAGAAGCAGCGCGCCTGCAACCGTCAGTTTTCGTCTTAGAACATTCACTGCTCTCGTTTGACGATACAATGCGGGCTCAGGGCTGGCAAGCGGGAATCGGGTCTAAGTCGGAATATAGCTTCAATGATGCGTGCAGGAACACAGCCAGGCCGGCAAGAGGCCGCACGAATTTGACCGGGGCGAGAGAAGAGTGATAAACCCACTCTGACAGAGAATCATTAAGGAGTCGTTTATGGCCGAGACTCATCTGGAAACGGATGTCGCCATTATCGGCGGCGGAGGCGCCGGCATCCCCGCGGCTATCGAGGCCGCCGAGGCCGGAGCGAGAGTTGTCTTGTTGGAGCAGGCCGACACACTGGGCGGCACCGCGGCGATCTCCGGTGGCGGCTGCCTCATCGTCGGAACCCCGCTCCAGGAGTCTCAGGGAATCCACGACACGCCCGATCTCGCCTTCGAAGATTGGGTGAAGTGGGGCCAGGGCGCGGCCGACGAAACGTGGGCGAGGTATTACATCGAGCACACGCTGCACGATCTTTATTTCTGGGCCGAGAGATTCGGCGCGAAATGGATTGACATGAAATTCCAGGAAGGCAATCGGGTGCATCGCTGGCATCGCCCGGCCAACAACGGGCTGGGATTGATGACGGCGTTGATCAAAGCCGTTGAAGCCAAAGGAGCGGCCAAAATTCTCACCGGTACCAAAGCGGAGAAGATAGCAACTCAAAACGGCAGAGTCTGCGGCGTCCGAGCAATCAACGTGAAGATCGGCGAGGCTACGGAGATCCGCAGCAAGACGGTTCTCATCACCACTGGAGGCTTCAATTCCAATCTCGACATGGTGCTGGAAGCCAGACCGGAGTTCAAAGCCTTCAAGGTGATGGAGGGCTCCGGGCGCGGCGCGACCGGCTCGGGTCACAAGCTCATTCGCGAGTTGGGCGGATACTTCACTCACATGGACCACATCTGGTTCTACGTCTACGCGACGCCGGATTACCGCGATCCCAAAGGAAAGCGCGGTCTGGTCTTCCGCCTGACGCCGGGCTACATCTGGGTCAACCAGCAGGGGCGCCGCTTTCACGACGAGTCGCGCACCGGCGGCGCCTCGGCCACGCCGGCGCTGCTCAAGCAGAATCCGCCCCACGCTTGGGCCCTCCTGGACACTCCGATGACAGCCAAGATGGAAGTAGCCGATCCCTACTATCGCGACGGCGCCAAGGTCCGCAAAGACAAGGTGCAGGAGCTGCTGGACAACTCGCCCTACATCCGCAAGGCGAATTCCCTCGGCGAATTGGCGCAGAGGATCGAAGTCGACGCGCCGACTTTTCTTTCCGAAGTGGAAAAATACAATAACGCTTTTGATGCGGGGCTGGAGCGAGAGCCCGCCTTCGGCAAATCGCTGCAGCAGTCGAAAAAATTCGACACTCCGCCCTACTACGCCGTCCAACTTTTTCCCCTCGCGCGGAAAAATTTCGGCGGCGTCAAGACCGACCTCCGCTGCCGCGTTCTCAACAGATACTTCGAGCCGATCCCCGGCCTCTACGCGGCCGGCGAGGTTTCGGGAATGGCCGGCGGCCACATCAACGGAAAGGCCGGCCTGGAAGGAACGATGCTCGGCCCTTCGATCTTCAGCGGCCGCGTCGCCGGCGGCTGGGCCGCCCACGAGGCCGGCTTCGGCCCCGGGTTCGTCGGCAAACCAAACCGGCCTTGAAGCGTCGATAATCAAACGGCGGTCAACAGCCAAAGAAAAAAGAGCCGCACCCTTGGGCCCGTCAGCCGGCGGAGATTTTCAGCAGCCGACGGGCGTTGCCGTAAAGCATCGCCTCTCTCTCGGCCTCCGTGCAATTCAGCGCCTCGATCTTTTCCACCGCCATCCAATCACCCAGCTCATAGGGATAATCGGTTCCGACCATGACGCGCTCCGTGCCCACCATGCGTCTCAAGTAGTCAACGGTTTCCACCCGATAGACGAGATTGTCGAAGTAGAGATTTTTCAAATACCGGCTGGGAGTTTGGGAAGCCTGGATGGAGCGGCCTTCGCCGCGGACGCTGAAGCCGCGGTCAAAACGGCCCAGATGATAGGGGAAAAAACCGCCGCCGTGGAGAAGCGCCAGCTTGAGCTTCGGAAATCGATCGAACACTCCGCTGTAAATCATAAATCCCACTGAGAGCGTGCTATCGGCCGGATTGCCGCAGACGGTCCGCAGCCCGTAATTTCCCATCTTATCACCGCCCGCCACTTCGCCCGGATGCATGATCACGAGCGCATCCAGCTCTTCAGCTTTTCTCCAGAAGGGATCGAAATCCTTGCTGTCGTAGTATTTGCCGTTGACGTTCGAGGCGATCACGGCGCCGGATAATTTGAGCTCGCGGACCGCAACTTCCAAGACCTGAGCTGCGCGCGGAGGATCCTGCAGAGGCACGGTGGCCATGCCGACGAAGCGATTCGAATGTTGTTTGACCAGATTCCGGATCCCCTCGTTATAGAGCCGGGCCCAGGCCTCGCCTCGCTTTCCGTCCAGTTGGTAACCTTGAGCCGAGGTGTTGGCTTCGACGGCGGCCAAAGCGACTCTTCCCTTCTCCATGACCTCGAACCTATTCTTAACTTCCGCGAGCGCCGGGTCCAAGCTCTGGCGTCCGGTCCCGGCGAAAGAAAAAGAGAATTGCCCCTCTCTCCCCTCTCTCGGCGGCGACGGCTCTATCCCCAGAGCCTTGCCGTGCTGCTTGATCTCATCGACCAGCTCGGGCGGAAAATAGTGATGGTGCATGTCGATGGCGCGGGCCGGCCCTCTTTCTCTGGGGAGAGATTGCTCCGCCTGAGCGGCATAACCCGCAGCGGCGCCACTCGCCTGCTCCATAGGGGAATGCATGCAACCTGAGATGAAGATCCCCGAAGAGATCGCCGCCGTCTCTCCTAGTCCTTTTAAAAAATCGCGCCGGGAAATTGTTGATGTCTCTTCCGCCATGGCCCTGCTCCTCCTGTCGTGCTTTTTTTTCGAGAGGCTATTACCAAAGGCGAGGTTATATCAATTTGAAAAACAACTTAAACTGAGACGCTATGGAGGGCCGGCAACAGTCCTCCCCCACAAATACAGTTGAAGTTTCTCCGTTCCCCATCGGTAGGAAACAAAGAATTTTTGAATAAGCTGGAATTTCAACGCAAACGGGACCTCGGGCTGCTCCGTTATTAACATGACAGGAACTACACCGGCTTCCAACTTGGCAAATTCGCGACGCTCCACAGGTTTTCCCTCAGAATCCAGTATTACAACGGTTATATCATTTCGACCGCGACCCCTGAGGTGCCAGTAAGAATGGACCGCCTCCGGCGCTCCAAGATTGGCCCCAATAACAAAACCAAGCGACGCACCTTTCGGAGCTTCACGCTCGACATGTTCCAATGCCTGCCACAAGATTGTGTTCTGAGCTGCAAATCTAACCTGTTTTCCAAGGTTGGCAATCACGACACCCACTATCCCACACCCAAGTGCAAAATACGCAAGACGCTTCCAGATCGATGACCGTGCCTGAGCCAACATGCTAACCAAGACCCCCACCCAAAGATCCAAACCCCATACTGCCGGCATCGAATAGCGGCCAGCCGATCCGCTAACTGGAAGATAGATCGCGATACCAAAGATTAGCAGCGACAGACCTGAAACAAAGGCGAGACGGTAGCGTTTTGCAGGTGACCAGGATGTTCGCAATTGGCGAATAGGGCCGATGCCGGAGATTGCAAGAAGGGCGAGAAGCAATCCTGGTCCCACAAAGTCCAAGTTGATCGTTCCCTTCAAAAGACGGAGCATGGAGCTGACTCTCGACCATGATGGATTATCCACTGGATACTGGCCTGGGTGCCAATGGATCTGGAAAAAGACAAAATGCGCTATTGGCAGCAACAGTGTGAGGGCCATAAGACAGGCGCGCAATCCGTGGCGACGCCAGCCTTCCAAAAGAGATCCGCCGCTCCCTGAGATTCGAAGCAGCATTTGTGCGGGGACAAGGGCAGCAAAGGTGTTCTTGCACCCAGGGGCCGCCAGGATGCAAACACTCCCCGCCAGATCCCACACCCGAGGACGCGGACTTCGAGCAGCTCGGACGGCAGAGACCAACGCAAACAGAGCATAAGGCATAGCAACCCCTTCGGCCAGAGTGAGACTTCTCCAAATCTCGTTTCTGTAGGGGTTCCACATTGCCAGCGCCGTCGCTATGATTGCCGGTATTTTCGCGATATCCAGTTCGAGCATCAGCCAGAGAAGAGAAGCCGCGCTCAGAGTCGTCCAAACGAGACGACACAAACGCCAGGAAAGCTCATTGGCCCCAAACATCTCAGCCTGAATTTCCCAATGAAGCCACAAGACGGGCCGGAACGGCCCCAGGTCTCGATAGTTGGCGATGACCTTCTCCCAATACAATTCAATGCGCTCGGCTGGAGACATTGCCGGCGCGGGATAAACGAGGTTGCCGTCATCAGCAAAATCAAAGCGTGTTCCCAAGGTGGGGAGGTACAGTGAAGAAATGAGAATCGCCCATAAGAGAACCCAGGAAGCCCTTGTCGTCCAAGCCGGTTTCTCCGAATCATTGGTAGGAGATGTCATTTCCTAAAAATCCAAAGTCCGAGGGCAAAATTGTTTTCAGCTAGAGACTAGCGCCGATGTGGTGCGTCGTATCATAGAACGAAGCCTCATTGCCATCTGGACTTCGGCGGCGCGAGGCGGCAGGACATCGTGAGCGGATTCGCACGCACCTCTTGCCAGGCTCTGAAAAAAACTGTCTTCAGACCGGTCAAAAAGGTCCCAGATGCAAGGCGCGAGAGAGACCGACGAGCGGAGGCGTACTTAAGCAGTACGTTGGGGCGAGGCGGTTCGGAGCGGTACAAAGTACCGAGCGGTCGAGCGCGTCCATTGTAACCGCTGACCTGGGGGTATCTCGAAGGGTCGATGCGTTGGACGAGGAGGTTCGCGCGTAACCCCGGGATTCCCTCGGTACTCAGTTGAGCGTAAGCCCGCTGTATCGCATCGGGCCAGAGAGATGCTTCCAGGTCAGCTGACGGCAGATGGGCCTTTTTCATCGGTCTGCAATGAAATCCAAAACCATCTGGGCCGTGAGATCGGCCATTTCGACCTGGACGCTGTGCCCCGCCTGCTGGATCACTTTGAGTCCGGCCCTGGGGATGGAATGGGCGTAAGTCTCTCCATGGCCGAGTGGAACCATGTGGTCTTCTTCTCCCCAGAGGACCAACGCCGGCGCGGAGATGCGGCGCAGGCGGTTCTTGAGCGAGCGGTTGTAGAAGTAGGGAGGGCGAAAACCTATGCGCGAGGAGAATCTCAGCATCTGATACCGGCGCAGCTCGTCCTCGAGTCCGCCGCGGCCGTCGGGAAAAAATTCCAGCGCCTTGGGATGATCTGCGCTCGAAAAAAGCATCTGCCTCAAACCGGCGTAGCTTAAGCCCCGCTCCGGCTGCGCCATCATGAAGAGATCTCCTATCGGAGCCCCTTCCACGAACAGACCCGCGGCTCCGACTAAAACGAGCTGGCGAATTTTTTCCGGATGGCGCACCGCGATCTCCGCCGCGATCCAACCGCCCACGCAAGCCCCGACGAGATCGAACTCCTTGAGCCCCAACGCATCGATCACTTCCAGATAATGGAAGACGACGTCTTCGACCGATTCCACGTCCCCGTTCTCTTCGCTTTGGGCGCAGCCGGGGTGGGCAGGCGCGATCACGCGCGCCTTACGCAAAAGCCTTTCATGAAACGGCAGCCAGTTTTCTTTCACGCTGTGGAGATCGGCGAAGCCGTGCAGATACAAAAGCGGCGAGCCGCTCCCCTCCTCAAGGAGCCAGACTTTGCGGTCGTCGACTTGCAGGAGTCGCCCGCTCAATGAACGGTCTCCGCGGTTTGGTTCTCAGCTGCAGCCGAGAACTCTTGTTCGAAGAGCTTGAGCGATTGCTCGCGCAGGGCCGGCGCCACCTCTTTAGCGAACAGGGCCATGCTCTTTCGCGTAATCTCCGCCGGCATATTGCCGATGTGGAACTGGATGAGCAGATTTCCTGCTTTTGCCTGCTCGACCATTTTCCATATGCGCCGGTAAACCGTCTCGGCGCTCCCCACGATGATCGACTGCGAGGCGTCGAGCTCCTCCCAGTTTGCGACGTCGCCCAATAATCGGCCGCCCGGCTGAGAGTTTTTGAGAAACTCTTTCCACGCCGGCGCAGGGATATAGGGAACTCCCGGACCGAAGGTGAGCTGTCTCCCCTCGCGCCGCAAGTGACCCTTGAGACAATTTTTCAAGAAGTACCAAACCCCTTCCTCGCACTCCTCCCGCGCCTGCCGATCGCTTTCGGAGACGTAGGCCGACATGAGAATGCCGAAGCGCGAAGGCCGATAGCTGTCGCCGTGCTGCGCCAGCACCTGAGCGAATTGTTGCTGCGCCTTGTGGGTCTCGCCGCCGTGGCTGCGGGAGGAAAGAAAAAAGGAAAAACCCCGCTTCGCCACTTCGACCAGAGTCGAGGCGCTGCGCGAGCCGGGTATCCAAATGGGCGGCAGCGGCTTTTGCAACGGCTTCGGCCAGGGATTCACATAGCGCAGAGGATAGTACCGGCCTTCGTGGGCGAACGGGCCGTCTTCCGTCCAGGCGCGCACGATGAGATCGACCGCCTCCCAAAACTTCTCGCGCGAATTCGCGGACGGCACATCGTAGTTGAAGGTTTCCGGTCCGCCGCCCGGCGCGAAGCCGGCGATCAGGCGGCCGTTGCTCATCTGATCGAGCATGGCGTATTCCTCCGCCACTCGCATGGGATTCAGATGCAACGGGAGAAGATTGCCGAGCACAACGATTTTTCCGCGCGTCGTTCTTTGCGTCAGCGCCGCGGCGATCAGGTTGGGCGACGGCATCAGCCCGTAGATGTTTTGATGATGCTCGTTGAGCACCATGCCGTCGAAGCCCAGCTCGTCGGCGTAGGCAAGCTGATCGATGTACTCCCGGTAGAGCCCTCGCGCTTTGTCATTGTCCCACAGGCGGTTGGGCACCGTGACCCATCCGGAGTCATATTTTTCGTCAAAGTCTTTATCCAGATAGGGATACGCCATGAAATGCCAGCAGAAGAGTTGCACCGGTTTCATCGTTCACCTCGATTCATGCCGAGCTACACTCGGAATGCTCACCTCTAGTACGGGAGTCTCCGGGGAGTGATACTACGCAAAGCGACATGCTCTGGCAAGGTTGAATTTGCTGATTCAGGAGCAAACAAAAAGCGGAGGCCAGCGTTGTTGATTCAGGGGCGGGTGCGGTCCGACGTCACCTTGACTAAACTTCCTATTTTGTATAGACGCTTCACAGGCACGAAAACCCGTGGAAGAACTGTGATGGAAACTACTGCATCCAAACTCGCCGTGCAAAATTTGCGCAAGAGTTTCCGTAGCCAGAGGTCGGAAGGATCGATCCAGGTTTTCGAAGGCATTTCCTTCGAAGTCCATCCGTCGGAGTTCATCTCGCTGGTGGGACCGAGCGGCTGCGGGAAGACGACCTTTTTGCGGATTCTCGACGGCCTCATCCCCCACGACGACGGAGAGATCCTTCTCGACGGCAAGACCGTCATCAAGCCCGGCCCCGATAAGGGATTTGTCTTCCAGGACTCTTCTCTTCTTCCGTGGCGGACGGTGATGGATAACATCATCCTGGGCCTTGAGCTTCAGGGGGTCGATAAGAGGGAGGCGAGGAAAAAGGCGGAGCGCTATATCGCCCTCGTAGGGCTTGCCGGGTTCGAGCATCACTATCCCCACGAGCTTTCCGGAGGGATGCAGCAGCGCGTCAACCTCGCGCGCGCGCTGATCGTCGATCCGCAGGTGCTGCTGATGGACGAGCCTTTCGCCTCCTTGGACGCGCAGACGCGAGAGATCATGCAAGCCGAGCTTTTGAAGATGTGGAACCAGACGAAGAAGACGGTCATCTTCGTCACCCACCAGATCGAGGAGGCCATTTATCTCTCCGATCGGGTCGTGGTCTTTTCGGCGCGTCCCGCCAGGATCCGAGAGATTGTGAAAGTGGCTATCCCTCGGCCGCGCTCGCTGAGCGTCAAAAGAAGCAAAGAGTTTCTCGATCTCGCCGATCACGTCTGGGGCATCATTCAGGAAGAGGTGCTCAAATCGATGGGGAGAGAGCGCGAGGAAGGGGTCTGGTGAAATCCGCGGCCAAAAAAGAGCCGCTGGTTCCGGCATGGTTGCGCTCGTCCCGGATGATCGGCGCATGCTCGGTGATTGTTGGAATCGGCATCTGGCAGCTTGCTTACGAGGGGCTGGCCCGGACTCACTACTTTAAAGATTACGCGATCCATCACTTCCTCTCTTCCCCTTTGCAGGTGATCCTAACGTTCGGCGAACTTTACCGAAGCGGGGAGCTTCTCAGGCACTCCTATTTCAGCTTCTTGGAGTTCGCCTATGGATTTTTGTTGGCCATCGTCGTCGGAATCCCGATCGGATTTATCATGGCGACGCTCAAAAAAATCAATTATTACCTCGACCCTTGGGTTTCCTGTCTCTACGCGACGCCTCTCGTCGCGCTGGCCCCGATCATCATGGTGTGGTTTGGCTTGGGTATCGTCCCGAATTCTCTTGTGGTTTTCCTCGGGGCCGTCTTCCCGATACTCTTGAACACCTACACGGGCATCAAATCCGTCAGGGAGAACCTGGTCGAGGTCGTCAGGGCTTTTGGAGGTTCGCCCTTGCAGCTGTTTTTCAAGGTCATGATCCCGGACGCCACGCCGGCGATCATCACGGGAATCAGGCTCGCCGTGGGTCGGGCGGTCATCAGCGTGGTCGTGGCGGAATTGTTCGGCGCCGAGGCGGGGCTGGGCTTCATGGTCTATTTCTACTCGCAGCGCTTCCTGCCCGGCCCGGTATTTGTGGGGATCGTCGTCTTGGTCGTTTTTGGCATTCTGTCTTTCCTGGCGCTGGAGAAGATTCAGGGGTGGCTCTCCCCCTGGTACGCCTATCAGTTGCGGCGAGAGGCCCGCGGTATGGAAATGGAATAGCCATGAGCGCGATCGCGAAGATCTATCGCGCGCATGAGAAGAAGTTCGACGCGGTCATCTCGGTGATCCTGGGGATGATCATCTGGGAAATGGTCGATTCTCTCATGATTCGTAACCCCTTGGTCCTCGTCGGGCCTTCTCGGGTCACAGAAGCCTTCATGAATCTGCTCTCTCGGGGTGTGCTGGCGCGCCATGTCTATGCAACCTTCGTGGAGTTTATCCTGGGCTATCTGGTGGGTGTCGTCATCGGGATCGGCCTTGGCGTGGCGATGGCCCTCAGCCGAAACGCCAAAGAGATCCTCAGCCCGTGGGTGACGATCTGGTATAACGCTCCGATCATTCTGCTGGCGCCGCTCTTCATCACTGCGCTTGGGCTCGGGCTCGCCTCGAAAATCGCGATTGTTTTCATCGGCGCGGTCTTTCCCGTTTTATTCAACACCTACACGGGAATGACCACCGTCGACGGGCGATTGGTTGAGGCGGTGCGGGCTTTCGGTGGCACCCGCAGACAGATTTTTTTCAAAGTGACCTTGCCCGGCGCGCTCCCCCTGGTGATGACCGGGCTGCGGTTAAGCGTGGGGCGGGCGCTTG
>Ga0209701_10003287_pt1 | contig 10570 bp, 8 predicted proteins | sample CZO8metaG_4_FD_188356 | JGI IMG/M metagenome (GOLD analysis project Ga0209701, IMG submission 188356) | Vadose zone soil microbial communities from the Eel River Critical Zone Observatory, Northern California, USA - CZOApr15con2H3.8 metaG... | ecosystem: Environmental > Terrestrial > Soil >...
GATCAAATCTGTGATCGTGCCATCGGGCAAGTAGAACTTCGTCGCCATGGCGACGACATTTTCGGGTTTCTGGTTAGGATCACCGCTCACCGCGGAGAGGCGTGCCGTGGCCGGCACTGGTGGACCCTGGAAGTGAGCCGCCCGCGAGATAGTCTTGGCCATCGCGGTCGGCGTAAACGTTCCTTGGTAGATACGCCCGAAGGCATGCGCTCCACGAAAGCCAGCAAATATTCCACCGGCATTCTTATGGACCGCCTCGACTAATTTATCTGCCTTGTAGAACTGTCCGTGGTTCATGTCGTCCCCTTCAATGTTTCCGGAATTCTTACTCGCCAATCTCTCCAGTCAGTTCGCCCGTTGTTATGTGCTCACTGCCGAGGTGATGCGCCACCCATCTGTTGCTCGAGTCACGAGGTAAATAAGCGAAAACCGTGCCAGTAGTGCTCCTTTGATGTCACGACGCAACCACACCGCGTCCACGAGCGCGGCTCGAGCATTGAGAACGCTGACGTTGCACCGGTCGAGCGTCGAGGCAGCGAAGTTCGCTTGCCGCAACCGATCGATCTCACCACCCATTCCCTCAGGGCCGATGATCGCGGCATCGTCTTTCATAACCATGTGGAAGGTCGCACCTACAAATCTCAACGGCGCCCCGTAAAACTCGAGCAGCGCATTCATGTCGGACCGCTTTCCGACAACCAAATCCACAAAGGTAGGGCCGTATCGCTCGAACATTTCGTGAATGTCCGAGACGATGTGAGAGTCGTTCGCCGACGAGGCAGTCTTTTGTTCAGAGTGATTCATGGTGCGTCCTTGCCCGTTCCTTCCACACGAGCACGAATGCAATCACCATGCCGAACCGAACGAACCATGTTTTCCTGCCCACAAATCTCACTTGGCAAAACCACGTAACTAGTTGCAGGAGTTCTGAATCCCGGTTTTCCTCCGGCGGCAGAAATAACAAACGTGCTCCCCGTCCGCTGTGCCAACCTGACGCCGCAGAGATGCCGAAATCAAGCAATTGCTGAAATCGGGCGCGGAGCGACCAATGGACAATCAATTGATTGAGTAAGTTCCAGATGGCAGATAGCGTGCCTTAACTGGTCACGAGATCCGCAAGATGACCTTGAGAATTGAGAAAAGTTCAGACGGGGGAAAGACATTCCTCAGGCTGATCGGACGAATTCGCCGGGAACACTTAGAAGACTTGAGAGCACAGATCGGAACCTTTAAGGCGCCGACTGCGATTGATATGGAGAGCGTGACCCTTGTGGACGTGGACGTAGTCCGATTCCTGGGAATTATTGAATTGCAGGGCATCGAAGTTCTCCATTGTTCGCCCTACATACGCGAGTGGATCCGGAGAGAAATCGAAGAGACCAGACCATGAACAGAGAAAGAGCCGCGACAACAAGATCCAGGCACGGGATGGCACTGTGGAGGGCGTAATTCCACACGCGATGTCCCTCGCCCCAGGTATGCACTTGGGCCCTTATGAACTCACCGTGCTGCTCGCCACGGGCGGGATGGGTGAGGTCTACCGCGCCCGTGACACACGGCTGGAGCGAGATGTAGCCATCAAGGTTCTTCCGGCGAATCTGTCTTCTGATCCGATCTTACGGCAACGGCTGGAACGCGAAGCGAAAGCTGTTTCGAAACTCAATCATCCTCATATCTGCATTCTGCACGACGTCGGTCATCACGGTGGCCTGGACTTCCTCGTTATGGAAATGGTCGAGGGTGAAACGCTGGAGCAGCGCCTAACAAAGGGACCTTTACAGCCGGAGCAGACCATCCGCTTTGCGGCGCAAGTTGCCGATGCGCTCGCCAAGGCCCACAAATTGGGTATTGTTCATCGCGACCTCAAGCCCTCGAATGTGATGCTAACGAAAACGGGCGCCAAGCTGATGGATTTCGGTTTAGCAAAAGCGTACGGCCCCGCTCCCATGGCAACTGCACTGACCGAGATCACAGAAGAGCAATCGAACTTGACGGCCGAGGGCACAATCGTCGGGACTCTCCAGTACATGGCTCCCGAGCAATTGGAAGGGAAAGAGGTTGATTCGCGCACGGATATCTTCGCGCTGGGAGGAGTGATCTATGAAATGGCGACGGGCAAGCCGGCGTTCACCGGGAACAGCCGAGCGAGCTTGGTGGCGGCCATTCTTTCTTCTGAACCACAGCCGATGGTGTCTTTGCAGGCGATGACGCCGCCGATGCTGGAGCGAGCCGTAAGGAGATGCCTGGCGAAAGATCCCGACGAACGTTGGCAGAGTGCGAGCGACTTGGCAAACGAGCTTGACTGGGTCGCCGAAGGAAGTTCGCAAGCTGGCGTCCCAGCGAGTGCCCGAACTGGGCCCCAGAGATGGGAGCGCTCGAGTTGGTTGCTGGCCGCAATGTTTCTTATGTTGCTGCTGGCTGTCGGTGTGGCTCTGTGGAACGCAAGTAACAAACGCCCGCCCCCCTTGCGTTTCCACGCTGCTGTGACGTTCCCCACGAACGACCTGGCTTTATCGTTAGACGGACGAATTCTGGCGATGGTCGCCTATTCCACGCAAGTGAACAACTACGTCCTCTGGACGTATGAAGTTGGAGGCCGGCGCACCGTTCCGTTGGATGGGACGCAAGGCGCGTCCTACCCGTTCTGGTCGCCGGATGGCAGGTTCATCGGATTCTTCGCTGACGGCAAACTTAAGAAAGTAGAAGTGTCAGGAGGACAGCCCCAGGTGTTGTGCGATGCGCCCAACGGCCGCGGCGGAACGTGGAACCGGGAAGGAGTGATCGTGTTCACTCCTGACGGATTCGGAGGCCTGTTTCGAGTGTCTTCCTCGGGCGGCTCTCCGGTTGAAATGACGAGGCCGGACACGACTCGCTTTGAAACCAGCCACCGCTGGCCGATGTTCCTGCCGGACGGGAAACATTTGCTTTATCTGGCAGCGAATTTCAGCGGTCAGTTAGAAAAGAATGCAATCTTCCTGGGTTCATTGGATTCACAGGAAAAACGCTTGCTCGTGAGTTCGAGCGCGAACGCTGCCTATGCCGAGCCCGGTTTCCTGCTGTACCTGCGCGATAAGACACTCGTGGCACAACCGTTCGACGGGCGGCGCTACGTGCTGAGCGGCGAGCCCCGCTCCTTGAGCGACGAAGTGTTGTACACGCCTCTGGTAGACAGGGCTGTTTTCAGCGTCTCCAGTGGCAATGTTCTGGTCACCCAAACGGGCAGAGGCGCGTCCCTTTCGCAGTTGACGTGGTTTGACCGAAGGGGAAACCCGACAGGCACTGTGGGAGACCCAGGTGCCTTCGGTAATTTACGTCTCTCGCCCGATGGGCATAGGGTCGCCGTAGACCAAATCAACCCGGACGGGCGGACCGTTGACGTTTGGATCCATGAGCTGGCACGGGGTGCGATGACGCGGCTGACTTTCGATTCGTCGCCGCATCACACACCTATCTGGAGTCCTGATGGTAAGCAGATTCTGTTTAGTTCGAACCGCAGACTCGGCAGCCAGCTTTATCTGATGAACGCCGATGGTTCCGGCTCTGAGGAAGAGGTGGCTGATCTCGGTGCCGTTGCGCCGGTCAATGCATGGGACTGGTCGCGCGACGGCAAGTACGCACTAGTTAAGAAGTCAAACGAGCTGTGGTACCTGTCTTGGCCGGAACGTGCGGCCAAGCCGCTGTCGCAGGCAAAGTGGACGGTGCGGAATGCGCAGTTTTCTCCCGATGGCCGATGGATGGCTTACGCCTCGAACGAGACTGGGACCACCGAAATCTTTGTATCCCCTTTCCCGAATGCCAACGGCAAGTGGCAGGTGTCGAGCGCAGGAGGACAAGAACCGAGATGGCGCAAGGACGGCAAGGAGTTGTTCTACGTGTCGGCGGACGGAAGGATGATGACGGTTGAGGTGACGACAGATGCGGGCTTCAAAGCCGGCTCCCCGATCGCGCTGTTTCAGACCCACAGGAGGCAGGCGGTTTCCGCGCAAGACGTCTTCTCCTACGACGTAAGTGGCGACGGGAAGAGATTCCTGATTCTCACGAAGCTGGACGAAGCCAATGCTGCCCCGCTCTTTGTCCTGCTCAACTGGGCATCCGAGACGGAAAAGTAGTCGAAGAATGATGATGCTATCGTCGCGGTCAAAATTCTTCGGGGCACATTGGTCAGGTTCGACTTTGCAACTTAACAGATGAAGGAGAAGGATTAAAATTATGGAAAACGTAACGATCAACCAGAAAACGGCCTCAATTTTAGAAAGCTCGTCAGTTGGCCCGGCGACAATCTCAGACCACGAAGCACATCAGATCGAGCGGGCGAACACGACGGGATTGCAGCCAGTCGTGTTTGTTCATGGCCTTTGGCTCCTGCCTAGCAGTTGGGACCGCTGGGCAAGTGTCTTCGAAGAAGCCGGCTACACTACGCTTTCGCCGAGTTGGCCTGACGATCCTGAGACCGTGGACGAAGCGAAGGCGAACCCAGAAGTGTTCGCGAACAAAACTGTGGGCCAGGTCGCGGATCACTTCGACGGGATCATCCGCAGACTTACGAAGAAGCCGGCCATCATCGGGCACTCTTTCGGCGGGCTGCTAGTGCAGATTCTCGCCGGACGCGGGCTTTCGGCGGCAACCGTCGCCATCGACCCCGCTCCTTTCCGGGGTGTTCTTCCGCTTCCGCTGTCGGCACTGAAGTCCGCTTGGCCGGTCCTCGGCAACCCGGCTAACCGTCATCGGGCCATACCGCTCACGTATGAGCAGTTCCGCTTCGGCTTCGCCAATGCCGTCAGCGAGGAGGAAGCTAGAGATCTCTACAAGACGTTCGCCGTACCGGCTTCCGGCGCACCTTTATTTCAAGCCGCCACTGCAAACCTCAACCCCTGGACCGAGGCGAAAGTCGATATCGAAAATCCAGAGCGCGGACCTCTATTGATCACTTCCGGCGAGAAGGACAATACGGCGCCGTGGGCGATTGCAAATGCATCATTTGACCGCCAGCGACTCAACAGCGGTGTGACCGAGATCGTCGAGATTCCGAACCGTGGCCACGCGCTTACAGTCGACAGCGGCTGGCGCGAAGTCGCCAACATCTCACTCGCATTCATCCGGCGCTTCGTCTAGACCTCGGTAACCGCCGGACGTCTTGTCCACATTGAACGGACAAAGGGGCGGGTAGTGTTGTTTGGAGGATCGTCACGAACGATTCGAATTGGATTAAGATCGTCGGATACTGCTTACGCTAGACTCGAAAGCCGAGATGCAAGGAGGCTCAGTATGGTGCGGTCCGGTAGGGCGATGGTGCGACTATTCTTTATCGTTCTGGTCGGCTGTGCCGAGTGGTCAGCGACGTTAGCTGGCGCTCAAGGGCAAAGCCTCTCGAGAAAAGGAACAACACGCGACGATGGCCTCGTCGCGTGGCAGCAGGTCTACTCTGTATTAACACATCCCCGTTGCATTAATTGCCACACAGCCACGAAGTATCCGCAACAGGGCGATGACCGGCACCGACATTTGTTTAACGTGGTCCGCGGCACTGAAGACAAAGGTGTACCGGGCCTGAACTGCGCAACTTGCCACCAGGGCGCGAATGCCGACAGCACGGGCGTCCCCGGCGCGCCCAATTGGCATCTGGCACCGCAATCTATGAAGTGGCAAGACCTCAATGACAAAATCCTATCGAGTGCCGAGGTTTGCAGATCTATTACCGATCGTTCGAAGAATCACAATCTCGATGGTGCCGGGCTCCTGAAGCATCATGCGGAAGAGCCACTGGTGCGCTGGGCTTTTCAGCCTGGTCACAGTCGCGACGGCACCGCACGGGCATTGCCGCCGCTTACGCACGACGAATTCGTTGCCGCGACAAGGACCTGGGTCGAAGCGGGAACGCCGTGCCCTCAGAAACGCTGAAAACGGAGGTTGGTCATGGAAACCTATAAGCTCACGGTGAACGGCCAGCCGAAAGAGGTAAAGGTCGATTCCGGCACCCCGCTGCTTTGGGTTCTGCGCGAAGAACTCAAGATGACCGGCACCAAGTACGGTTGCGGCATTGCGGCTTGCGGTGCCTGCACGGTTCATCTGGCTGGCGTAGCCACTCGTTCCTGCGTTGTGCCGGTCTCTCTGATCGGCGATCGACCCATCGTAACCATCGAGGGCATCGGCCAAGATCCGGTGGGTCGCCTAGTTCAGGACGCTTGGGTTTCCGAGGACGTGGTTCAATGCGGTTATTGTCAGAGTGGACAGATTATGGGCGTGGTGGCTTTGCTTAAGAGCACACCGAAACCGACGGACGCCAATATTGAAGAATCGATGGGCGGGAACATCTGCCGCTGCGGCACTTATCCGCGAATCAGGCAAGCCATCAAAACGGCTTCGCGACAGCTGAAGTAATGGAGGCGCAAAAATGACAGCCGCGATTAGCACTGCCAACGATCTACTTCTTGGTCGGCGCAGCTTTATACGTGCCTCTGCAACCGTTGCGGGCGGGATGCTGATTTCCCTGTATCTTGATCTTCCTTTGACCGCACAAGAAGCGGGCCAAGCCAAACCCCAAACTTACCCTCCGGACGCCTTCGTTCACATCAACCCAGATGGCAAGATCATCATTCAGGTAAATCGCCTGGAGTTTGGCCAAGGGGTTCAAACGTCCCTACCAATGATTTTGGCAGACGAAATGGATGCTGATTGGTCGCACGTGGTAGCGGAACTCGCGCCCGCCGCCGATGTTTATAGAGACCCGGTCTACGGCATACAGATGGTCGGAGGTTCTGGTTCGATCGCGCACTCGTTTCAGCAGTACCGGGAACTCGGTGCCAAAACACGTGCCATGCTGATTGCCGCGGCCGCGGACCAGTGGAAAGTGCCGGCCAACGAATGCCGTACCGAAGCGAGTGTCGTTCGGGGTCCGGGCGGGCGGTCAGCGACGTACGCCGATCTGGCGGATGCAGCAGCACACATGCCGGTGCCCGAAACCGTGCCGCTCAAGAACGCAGGTGACTTCCGGCTGGTCGGCAAGAAGACTCGCCGGCTTGATAGTCGCCCCAAGTGCAATGGCTCCCTGAAATTCGGGCTAGACCTCGATCTGCCCGGAATGAAGGTTGCGCTGGTGGCGCATCCACCAACCTTCGGCGCATCGCCGAAATCTGTCGACGACAAGGAGGCACGGAGCATTCCCGGCGTGGCAGATATATTTGAGATCCCCACGGTCAGTAAAGGAACCGCGGTAGCCGTTGTTGCCGACAAGTTCTGGACGGCGAAGCAGGCGCGTGACCTCTTGAAAATCGAATGGGATTTCACGGGAGTCGAACGTGCCGATAGTCAGCAGTTGTGGACGAAGTATAAGGAACTAGCTCGCACTCCCGGCAACGTCGCGGTCGCCAGTGGCGACGAGAAGGCGATGGATGGCATCCCCGCCACCAATCGGATAGTTGCCGAATACGAGTTCCCATATCTTGCTCACAGCCCGATGGAACCGTTGAATACAACCATCCGGTTTGATGGCGATCGTGCGGAGGTGTGGGCAGGTTCTCAGTTCCAGACTTTCGACCAGGCGGCGATCGCTGAAGTCCTTGGTCTGAAACCCGATCAGATCACGTTTCACACGGAGATGGCCGGTGGAGGATTCGGGAGAAGAGCAGTGCCGGACTCTCACGTCCAGCGTGAAGCAGCCGCGATAGCGAAGCGTCTTCGAGGAACTCCGGTGAAGCTCGTCTGGACGCGCGAAGACGACGTGCAAGGCGGCTACTATCGTCCGATGCACGCTCATCGCATCGAGATCGGCATTGGCGCGGATGGACTGCCATTGGCATGGCGTCATGTGGTTGTCGGTCAGTCCATCACGGCGGGGACCCCATTTACTCCGATGACGATAAAAAATGGCGTTGATTTGACTGCCGTCGAAGGCACTGCGGATACCCACTACGAGATTCCTAACTTCCATGTTTCGGCGCACCACCCTATTGTAAACGTGCCGGTTCTCTGGTGGCGTTCTGTCGGGCATACGCATAATGCCTTCGTCATGGAGACTCTGATTGACGAATTAGCCACACGAGCAAAGACGGACCCGATCGTCTATCGCCGAAAGCTCCTTAAGGCCGACGCCAAGAAACTGCGCGGCGTGCTCGATCTGATGGAAGAAAAGAGTGCCGCTTGGCGCAGCAAGGTGCCAAACGGGCACGCTGTCGGCTTCTCGTGTCACGAATCATTCGGGACCGGCGTCGCTTGTGCGGTGGATGTCTCGATCGAAAACAAGCGGCCCAAGATCCATCGCGTGACAGTCGCGGTTGATCCAGGCCTCGCAGTAAATCCGCTCACTATCGAAAGTCAGTTTCAGGCGGGCGTGTCCTTCGGCGTGTCGCAGCTGATGGCGAAGGGAGCGATTACGCTAAAGGACGGCCGCGTGGAGCAGAGAAATTTCGACGCCTATACTCCGCCCTACATCATAGACGCACCAGTTGCGGTTGATGTCCACATCGTGCCCAGCGCCGAAAAGCCTACTGGATGCGGCGAGCCACCTGTTCCCGTGATATCGCCCGCTGTCGTGAACGCTCTGTCGCAGTTGACCGGCAAGCGCTACCGCAGCTTGCCATTGGTGTCCGTGTAGTGAAGACCACGCCCGGCCTCACAAGATCCGAGAAGATCTGTCTTCATCCCAGTGGTGTCCCTATGAAGACTCTAACTTACCGAGCTCTCGTGTCAGCGCATTTGACTCCTTTCAGTGTTGCCGGGGGGGCAACGACACGTTCGCACATTGCCTAGGGCGGTCTGCAGGACGTCCTACTCAAATTGCGTACCAATTGACTTGGCTATGGGTTAGAGTCGAGTTTCCGGAAATGGCCATTAGGAGCGGGCATTTGGAGCATACGTCGCATACGACTGACGATTCGCGGGAAACCGACCAACCGATTCGAATCGGGGGAACAATCCTCGGTGCCCACCGCCACATCTGTGCTTTTTTCAAAAGCCACGACGACCAATACCGCGTGCTGCTGCCATTCATAAAAGAGGGTTTAAATTCGGGCGAGAAGGCCGTTCACATCGTTAATCCGGCACGCCGCGACGAACACGTTCGGCAGTTGGGCTCGGCAGGAATCGATGTGGCTGCCGTACAAGAGAACGGCCAACTCGACCTGCTCGATTGGGCCGACGCGCATTTGCGGGGTGGACACTTCGATCAAAACAGCACCCGGTCACTAATCAAGGAGATTCGACGACGCGGTAAGGAGCAAGGATTCCAGCGCATTCGTTTTGTTACGCACATGGAGTGGGCGCTTGAGGACCGACCCGGCGTGGACGCCTTACTGGAATACGAGGCAAGCGCCAATCTTGTGCCTTCCGAAGATCCAGTTATCTGCGCATACGAACTCACCAACTTTGGCGGAGACGTCATTGTGGACATCATGCGAACGCATCCGATGATCATTATCGGAGGAATCCTTCAGGAGAATCCGTTCTTTGTGCCCCCCAACGAATTCTTGCAAGAGCTGCGCGCTCGGCGCGGATCCGACCAAGCCACGTCATCGTTGGAAGATCGCGGTCGGGCGTAGAGGTCGACGTGGAAACGGAAGGTACGACGGACGAGGTCAAGCGCCTCCAACGCTGCATAAATGACCTAGTGAGCGCTCTGGCGCTACCCGCGATCTGGACCGGGCATGAGTCCTCGCTGGTTGCGACCACCTTGATCGACGTGCTGGTCCAAATGTTGCGCCTCGACTTTGCCTATGTGCGGGTCATCGATTCCACCGGCGGTCCGCCCAAAGAATGGATTCGATCTATCAACGGCAGCCATCGAGACGCTCAGCCACGCGACATCGGTCGCGCACTAGAGCCGTATCTGACTGACGATCCCACGCGGACGAGTGTGCGCATTGCCAACCCTTTCGCTCACGACACCACATGGATCACGGTGTTTCCTCTTGGCCTTCAGGAAAGAGTCGGCGTATTCGTTGCCGGATCACGACGACCAGATTTCCCGGCCGAGACGGAACGTCTTCTGCTGCAAGTGGCGACGAACCAGGCTGCGATCGCATTGCAAGAGGCTCGGTATGTTAGTCAGCGGAGACGAACCACCGAGGATCTCGAACGGCGTGTCGGCGAGCGTACTGCGGAATTGACTGCGGTTAACGAGACGCTGCGACAGGAAATCGTCGAGCGCAAGCGGGCAGAAGAGGAATTGCAGCAAAGCGAGGCCCGGTTTCAGGAAGCGATCGACACGATTCCTGGCCTCGTATGGGGCGCGTTGCCCGATGGGCACATCGATTATTTCAACCAACGTTGGCGGGAGTACACCGGTCTCACGCTCAAACAGGCGGGTGGTTGGGGCTGGCAAATGGCAATCCATCCTGACGACGTCACTGGCCTTGTGGAAAGTTGGCGGACCTTATTAGCATCCGGTGAGCCAGGCGAGATGGAAGCGCGCATAAGGCGGTTCGACGGAGAATATCGTTGGTTCTCGCATCGCGCCGCGCCGCTCTATGACGGAGCAGGAAAACTCGTGAAGTGGTACGGACAAACCACAGACATCGATGAGCGCAAACGGGCCGAAGAGCGGTTGCGTCAAGACGAACAGGAACTCCGACGGACT
>Ga0209701_10003288_pt1 | contig 10567 bp, 6 predicted proteins | sample CZO8metaG_4_FD_188356 | JGI IMG/M metagenome (GOLD analysis project Ga0209701, IMG submission 188356) | Vadose zone soil microbial communities from the Eel River Critical Zone Observatory, Northern California, USA - CZOApr15con2H3.8 metaG... | ecosystem: Environmental > Terrestrial > Soil >...
TTCACAAGCGAATAGCCGAGCTTCAATTCTGCGGAATCCGGCCTCAGAGCTAATGCGCGGCGATAGCTTTCCTCGGCCTCCTGCGGCCGTCCCAACCCTATCAACGTATTGCTCAGATGATCGTACGCTTCGGGGAAGTCGGGCTTGAGCGCGAGCGCTTTGTGCAGGCAATCTTTGGCTTCGTCCAGCCGGCCTTGATTCCGAAGGACGTTTCCCAGGCTGCAAAACGCTTCGGCGAGATCGGGCTTGAGCGCAAGCGCTTTCCTCAGGCAGGCGGCGGCATCATCCAACTTGCCCTGCTGGGCAAGCGCGTTCCCCAGGTTGAAGTGGGCCATCGGTACGTCGGGCGCCAGCGACAGGGCGTGTTGATAGCACTGCACCGCTTTGTCCAGCTCGCCTTTTGCCCGAAAGGCAACACCCAGGTTGACCCATGCGTCGGCGTATTCGGGCTGCAGCGCCAGCGCCCGCTCGTAACAGACCATGGCTGCGTCGAGCTTGCCTTGCGCCCCTAACGCATTGCCCAGGTTGCTGTATGCAGGGGCATTCGAAGCATTGCGCGAGAGCGCCCGCGATATCAGCTCCTCGGCGCGACCATGCTCGCCCCGCTGATAGGCGACGACACCCAGAAAATGCAGGGCGTCAATGTTCTCCGGATCGACCGACAGTACTTCGCTGTAAGCCGCCTCGGCCTCCGACAGGCGCCCTGCCCGATGACTCCGCAGGGCAATGTCTAGTTTCTGCGGGACGGCGACGACGGGATCCTCGACGCCGACACCCGGCGAGTGTCGTCGCCCCGGCGTGGAAGACTCCGGGGCTGTCCCTTTATGGGACTTGAAAATCCATCCAAGCATACACAGTCAACGACCCGGCTCCTTGCGAACCTGACAAGTCCTGCGGTAATCGAGCGCGCAAGTTCGTCGATTCTCGCAATCAATAATCAAGTGCGCCAGAACGAACACTTGGCGGATGACGAGAAACTGCGATGATATACTTTTTCTCCCATGTCGAATGCTATTGCCAGCGCAGCTGGAGGCAACGCGTGATCTTGCGGTTTTTTTCACCGAGCAAGGTAAACGCCTTTGTCAAGATTACGGGGCGGCGCATTACGACGCGTTGTCCTCCGGTCATCGCCAACAACCCGGAACAAATAGTTTCGCAGAAACGAATAGCCGAGATACTCGAGGAGATCTTCTCCAGCGCCCCTCCATTCCGAGGGGAAAACCGGCTCGGGAGGCTGGGCAGAGCGAAGCTGGGACGCGCGTTCAAGTGGGAGCTGAGGGAAATCGGATACGAGGAAAAATTCGTCGACTTTGCCACGGAAAAACTCATTGAACAGTTGACGCGACGGACCGAATAGCGGGGCGAATCGTCCACGATGCGCGGTGGCGACTTGGTTGTTGACGTGCGCACTTCCATCCGGCACTCCCCCGATTCCGGTGCTGCATTCGGGCTTCCGCCACCTATCTTCGCCGTATTTGCAGCACCTCCTGGATCAAGGAGCATATCCGGGTATTCTGCTCTCATCGACATCGTCGATCTGATCGGCGTCGAGAAATTGCTCGGCGTAACGCAGGTACACCTTCCTGCGCACAAACACGTCAAACAAGTCCGGGTCGATGTGCCCGTTCAGCTTGAAGTTTCCGAGGATCTTCAGCGACTCGGAAAGCGTCTTGCCGCGCTTGTAAGGTCTGTCCTTGGCGGTCAGCGCCTCGAAAATATCGGCAATTCCCATGACCCTCGCCTGCACCGACATCTGCTCCCGATTGAGGCCCCGCGGGTAGCCCTTTCCGTCCATGCGCTCGTGGTGGCCCCCTGCGTACTCGGGCACGTTACGCAGGTGCTTGGGCCACGGCAGCGCTTCGAGCATCTTGATGGTGGCCACGATGTGATGGTTGATCGTTTCACGCTCCTCTGTGGTGAGCGTGCCGCGCGGAATGGTGAGATTCTTGATCTCGTCCTGTGTAAGGAAGTCGGCTGTACCCCCCGAGACATCGATCCACTTGTAGCCGGTGCCGATCCGGTTCACGCGTTCACGCACCTCCGGAGGCATGAGTTCTCCACCGACGTTGCAGTGACGCAGGAATTCGCGGTCGCTGTCGAGTTGCCGCAGGCCGTCGCGCACCGATTGATCGATTTGGGCCAAGTGTTCGCGCGCAACGACCTCGTCCAGCCCCGTCTGGCGCACGAGGTCGATCTTCTGCTTCAACGCCGCGATTTCCAGATCGCGCTTGAGCACCTCGAAACGCGTGTCCACGAGATCGATCCTGTCGTAGATCGTCTCCAGCTTAGTCGCCTTGTCCACGACATGCACGGGCGTCGTCACCTTTCCGCAGTCATGAAGCAACCCCGCTATCTTGAGCTCGTAGCGGTCCTTGTCGCTCATGTTGAAGTTTCGGAGCGGCCCTTCGCGCGTCTCGTTGACGGCCTCGGCAAGCATCATGGTGAGCACCGGGACGCGCTGGCAGTGCCCGCCCGTGTAGGGGGACTTCTCGTCGATTGCGGTGTTGATGAGCTCGATGAATGACTCGAACAGCTCTTCGAGCTGATTGATGAGCTGCCGGTTGGTGAGCGCGATTGCGGCCTGCGATGCGAGCGATTCCGCCAGGCGCTGGTCCGAATGCGAGAAAGGCCCGACCTCGCCCGTCGCCGGGTCCTTGCTGTTGATGAGCTGAAGCACCCCGATGATTTCGCTCTCGTGATTCTTCATCGGCACCGTGAGGAACGCCTTCGAGCGGTATCCGGTCTTCTTGTCGAAATTGCGCGTTCCGGAGAAATCGAAGCCCTCCACCGTATACGCATCGGCGATATTCACGGTCTTGCCGGTCAGAGCGGCGTAGGCGGCCACCATCTGGTTGTTGGGGTTTCCGTCCTTTCCGTAAAGGTGCACCGGATAGAAGGGTATCGGGCTGCCGGTGGTGCCGCCCATCGCGATGCCCAGCGACTCGTTCCGCATGATCGCGAACCTGAGCCGCGGTCCCTCATCTGAGGACTCCAGCACGTACAAAGTACCGCCGTCCGCGCGCGTGATCGCCTTTGCGGCGAGAAGGATCTTCTCGAGCAGGTGATCGATATTCTTTTCCTGGGACAGCGCCGCGCCTACCTCGTTGAGCTGCTCGAGGCGGCGAAACAGGTCTTCGACGGTCTCCAAGGACGATCCCCCTGGGTGGGCGCTGGGCGGGCCGGCGGTAGCGAGCCGCTACTTGATGCAGACCGCGCGCACCTGCGGCATGTCGGTGATGCCCTGCAGCACCTTCTCGATTCCGTCCATCTTCAAGGTACGCATGCCTTCTTCGAGGGCAACCGCCAGGATTTCCGCGACGCGGGCGTGCTCCTGGATCAGCTTCTTGATGGGGTCCGAGGCGATCAGCAGTTCGTGCAGGCCGACCCGGCCCTTGTAGCCGGTGTTGCTGCAGGCTTCGCAGCCCCTAACCTTGTAGAGTGTGAACTGGCCCTTGTCGGCTGCATAGCTCTTCACCAGATCTCTGTAGACGTTCTCGTAGGCAGACTTGGCATCTTTCTTGAAGGGCCCGGTGTTGAGCAGCTCGGAGCAGTACTCCTGGAGAATTTGCCTCACCTCTTCAGCGCCAGGCGCGTAAGCCTGTTTGCATTTGCCGCACAGGCGCTTGGCCAGCCGCTGCGCGAGGATGCCGAGCAGGGCGTCGGCGAAGTTGAACGGGTCCATGCCCATGTCGAGCAGCCGGATGATCGACTCCGGCGCGCTGTTCGTGTGCAAGGTGGCGAAAACGAGGTGGCCGGTCAGTGAGGCCTCGATACCCGTGCCGGTGGTTTCCTTGTCGCGCATCTCGCCGACCATGATGATGTCCGGGTCGGCGCGCAGGAACGACTTCATTATCGTATCGAAATTGAGGCCGGCCTTCTTGTTGACCTGGACCTGCCGCAGGCCCTTCTGCGTGATTTCGACCGGGTCTTCGGCCGTCCAGATCTTGGTGTCCGGGGTGTTGAGAAAGCCCAAGACCGAGTGCAGCGTCGTCGTCTTGCCCGAGCCGGTCGGGCCGCAGACGAAGAACAGGCCGTAGGGCTTGCTCACGGCGCCCTTGAGCTTGGGCAGGTTCGTGGGCGAAAGCCCGAGCTTGTCCAGGGGAATCGGCTCGCCCGCGGCGAGGATACGCATGACCACGTCCTCGACCCCGCCCTGAGACGGGATCGTCGCGACGCGCAGTTCGATGTCGAGCGGTCCGAATTTCCTGAACTTGATCTTGCCGTCCTGCGGCTTGCGCTTCTCTGAGATGTCGAGATCGCACATGATCTTGATGCGCGCCACGATGGCGTTGCGGTAGGAACTCGGGACCTCGATGTAGGGGGCCAGCGAGCCGTCTTTCCTCAGGCGGATCTCGGTCTTGGCCTTGCCCGGATAGGGCTCGATGTGGATGTCGGAGGCCCCTTGGTTGTAGGCGTCGATGATGATCTTGTTCACGAGCTTCACGAGCTCGTTGTCGGCGGCGGCGGACACATCGTCGCTTTCCCCGCCGGCCTCGCCGACGCCTTCGTCCTCTTCGAGGTCCGAGAGCATGTCGCCGATGTCGCCCGTGTCGACCGCTTCCGCGCCGTAGAACGCTTTGAGCGTTTCCCTGAACTCCTTGAGCGTGGTGACGCGATAGACGAGTTTGCGTCCCGGAAACACGTTCTGGACGATTCTGGAACTCCTGACCCTCTCAGGGTCCAGACAAAGGATGACCAGGCCCTCTTTTGCCTCCTCGATCGGCACCCACTGGTTCGACTCGACGTACTCGCGCTTCAGGTTTTTCAGCAGATCCATCGGTTTGATGCGATCGGGCTTGAACGGCTCATACGGCACGCCGAAAAACTTCGCAAGCGCCGCGCCGATCGCCGGAATCTTGACCTGGAACTCGTCGATGAGCACGTTTTCGACGTCGACCGCCTTCTTGCGCGCTGAGCGGGCAGCGAGCTCGAACTCCGCGGCCGAGATAACTGCGTCGCTCACCAGGAAATCGTACTTTGTCTTGAGGACCTGCGGCTTCTGGCGCTGCTTGAACGCAATGGCGAGCGTCTGACAGAGCTCGGTGACCCCCTCCTCGGCAAGCTGGCCGAACGGCATGCCGGCCTTGTTGTTGATCAGCTGGACCACCCCGACCAGTTCGGTGCTCCCCGGTTCCACCACCGGCGCGACCAGCATCTGCTTGGTGCGATAGCCCGTGCGCTTGTCGACTTCCTGCAGGAAGCGCAGGTGCGGGTTGTGGGACTTGAGCTCAGCCTCGTCGTAGACGTCCTTCAGATTGAGCATCTTCTTCGACATCCCGACGTAGCCCGCGATCGAGTGCTCGGCGATCGGCAGTTTCAGGTCCTTGAAGGAGTTGAGGCCGGTCTTGACCTTCGAGACGATCGTCTGCTTGTCCTCGCCGATGGTGTAGATCGTCAGCCGGTCGGCATTGAACAGGGTGCAGATGTCGGCGCTGACCTCCAGCATGATTTCGTCCACGTTGCTGGTAGCGTGGATCTTGTTGGTGACGATCTGGAGGTTCTTCTGAAACGTCAGCCGGCTGTTGACGTCAGCGGCCGCGCCCGGGTGAGTTTGCAATACCGCGCTCATAGGCCATCCACCTTAAAGTTCACCACCCCAAAATATCCCGAGAATCAATTACTTTACCACTGATCCGCGCCGGTGGCGGAGGAACGAAGTCAGCATATGGGCATTTCCCCTCGTTTTTCCTGTCATTCCTCCCGCTTTGCGTCTCCCCAAAGCCCTCCTGCGAGCAGGAAGGCGCGGTACCCTCGCTGAGCGAGAAGAAACGTCGCCGCGGCGCTGCGGCGCTCGCTCTGGCAATAGAGCACGTACTCCCTGCCCTTGTCCAGCAAGCCGAAGGCGTTGCGGATCTCCGACAACGGTATATTGATGGCGTCCGGAAGCTTGTCATATTGATATTCCGACGGGTACCGCACATCGAGCCATTGGCCGCCGTTGGCGATCTTCTCGCGGGCCTCTTCCACGGGAATGCGATGGAGCAGCGGTTCGCAGAGCAGCTCGTTGAAATCCTTCTTGGCGAGCTCGAGCAGCACGCCATCGGATTTCATCACGATGGTTGCGTTGCGCTTGGCCTCCGAGACGAGCGCTTCCTCGCCGAAGGCGTCGCCGCTTTTCAGTTCCGCAAGGAACATCGACACGCCGCCGATCATGCGCTCGACCTTGCACCTGCCTGTTTCGATAACGTAGTAGAAATCTCCCTCAGCGCCCTCGCGAATCACTGTATCGCCCTTTTTGACTTCGATGCGCTTGAAACGCCGCAGCAGCTCGTCGATGTGAGCCGACGGCAGCTGTGCGAATGCGCCGTATTTGAGGTTGTTTACGCTGAACATTCCCGACAGGATGCTCCAGTCGGCGAGCGGCGACTGCCCGCCTTCGTTCGTTTCCCGCAGGGCCGGAAGATTGGGGGTAGCAAGCTGATCCCAAGTCGCCATGATGTCGAGCAGTTCATCGTCTATGCGTACCAGCTCGACATCGGTGACCGCCTTGGCGCTTGCGAACATTGCGCCACGCCGACCGAGCGGAGTTCGCGCCTGATCCGTGCCGCCTGACAGCACCGTCGAGGAGCCGTCGGGATAGGCGAGCGCCAGCTCGCCCTTCACGAGGTACACGGTCTGGCCTGCGATACCGCGCTCGCGAAAAGGATCGGAATTCTTGCTCACCCTCTCCATGCGGCACAGGCCGGCCAGCTCCCTGAGCCTGGCTTCGGACAACGAAGCGATGGGCTCAAGGGCCATAAGCGTCTCAACGCGTACCGTGGTTGCGCACATCGACTGTTCCTAGCTCATCACGGATGCCGGCGGTTCCGCTTGCTCTTTCATCAAAACTCGAAAACCTGGCCGTTTTGCAGCATGCGCGGCCGGTATTGGCCCGCATCCTCCTCGATTTCCTGCATCGTGAGCTCGATTTCACCGGGCTTCAGATGCGTGATGTAGATCTCCGCGGTACGCTCGAGTTTTGCGAGCTCCTCGGCGAGCATGCTCGGGCAAAGGTGTTTCGAAGTGACCGCCAGCTCCCTTTCGCGATTGCAGAAAGCGGTTTCGATGATCAGGTACTTTAGGTTGGAAATCTTGTTGACCACCGCCCAGAGCGGGTCGTTGGTGGTGGTGTCGCCCGTAAATACCAAGCTTCCCTTGCCGGAGTCGAGGTGATAACCCACCGCCGGCACGACGTGATTGGCAGGCAGCACCGTGAGCCTGCGCTTCTGAAGCTCGATCGTGTCACCGACTTGGATCTCCCGGTATCGAAGGAACGGCTTTTCGGGACTCGGGATTTGCGCGAAATCGGGCCAGATGCTCCAGTTGAAGATGTGATTGCGGAGGATTTCCAGCGTTCCTGGAACTGCCCAAAGCGTCAGTGGCTGGTTGCGCATTCCGCCGACGGTATCGACCATGAACGGAATGCTCGCGATGTGATCGAGGTGCGAGTGGGTGAGGAAGACGTGATCGATCAGGGAGAGCTCGGTAAGCGAGAGGTCGGCGACCCCCGTCCCAGCGTCGATGAGGATATCGTTGTCAAGGAGCATGGACGTGGTGCGCAGGTGCCGGCCCCCTATCCCGCCGCTGCACCCCAGGATCCGCAGCTTCATGGACTGGCGCCCATCGCTATTTCTCGTCGAACACGGTCACGCCGTTCCAGTCGGCCGGCGGCGGGTTGCGGCGCTTGGTTGTCACTTCCCGGGCGTATAGCTCGTAGAGGCTGCAGCCGGAATTCATGCGCTGCAGGTTGAGGAGGTTTACCTCCACCTCATCCCAGCGCTGCGCTCGGTATGACTTGAGAGTTTGGTTCCAGAGCTTCAGCTCGTCCCGAGTCTTCCTATCGACCTCGACTTCCAAGCCAACAGGCTCATAAACAGTCACTGCATCGTCCTTGCCTTTCACCTTTATGCGGTCGACCTCGCGGAATACGACGTCTATGACAGCCGCCTTCGTGGCCTCGCCGACAAGGATTCCCACGCCGTAGTGCTTGGTGCGGCCTTCGAGCCGGGAGGCGACATTGACCGGATCACCCATCACAGTGTACGCCCTTCTCACCTGAGACCCCATGTCGCCGACGCGCACGCCGCCGGAATTTACGCCAACGCCGATCTTGAGCTGCGGCCAGCCACGATGGGCGAACCTTTGGTTCATCGCCATGCATTCGCGCTGCATCTCGAGCGCAGCGAGCACGCCGTTGCGTGCGTGATCCGGGTCGTCCACCGGCGCTCCCCAAAACGCCATGATCGCGTCGCCGATGTACTTGTCGAGCGTACCCTTGTACTTGCTGCGGATGATGGTGCTCATCCCGGTCAGGTACTCGTTGATGTACTCGCGCAGATGTTCGGGGCTGAGCGCCTCGGAAATGCTAGTAAAGCCGCGCACGTCGGAAAACAGGATGGTGAGCTCGGCGTTGTGCGGCTCCATCGTGTACTTTTCGGGGTCTTCGGCCATCTTGTCCACGAGCTCGGGCGGAACGTACTGCCCGAACAGTTCGGTGAATTGGCGCTTTGAACGCGCCTCGACGAAGTAGCCATAAGCCATGTTGACCGTGTAAAGAGTCGCCGTCATCAGGATCGATGCAGCGAGCGGCAACACCGATCCGGCGTACGACCAAACCCCCAGGTTGATCAGGGTGATCAGAGCCATGCCTACCACGGCAGCGGCCGTGGCCCAGAGCGGTGCCAGCATCGGGATGAGCAGCGACAGTACGACCCCGCCGATCACGAGCAAGATCACCTCCGCTCCGAGCATGTAAGGCGGCTTCTGCTTGATTTTGCCGTCGAGCATCCCTGCAATGACGTTGGCGTGCACTTCCACCCCCGGGTAGACTTCCGCAACCGGCGTCGAGCGCAGGTCTACCAAGCTGGGCGCCGAGGTGCCGACAAGAACGATCTTCCCCTTGAGCTTTTCCACCGGGGCTTTGTCGAACCAGACCTCTGCTAGGGAAATATAGGGAAAGCTGCCTTTGGGACCACGGTAAGGCACGAGGGCACTGACGTTTTCGTCCACTGGGATCCTGAGCGGCCCGACTTCGAGCCACTCCAGGCCTGAATAACCCTTGGTGATGAAGCGCTCGGGAGCAATCCCCGGAATCACTTTGGGCAGGGTAACGGTACTGCTTTGGGTGCGCGCCGCTCCCACCATGCCCAGGTACAAGCGCACGACAGCGAGCGACAGGGCCTCATAGTAGTTGCCGTTGAATTCCGCAAGTATCGGCACGCGCCTTGACACGCCGTCGGGATCGACCAGCGGATTGAAGTGTCCGGCGTTGGCGGCGTTCGCCTGGAACTCCGGCAGATTGCTCCCGTAGCCTTTCCACGTCGTGAAGGCGATGGGCCTGCCCGCGAAGGTACCGGCGGGAAGCACCGGCTCGGGGATGGCGCCGCTTTTCACCGCGTTCTCCTCGCTGCTGAAGTAATAGCCGAGAACGACCGGTCGCCCGCGGAGGAACCTTGCGAATATCGCGTCATAGTCGAGTTCCGGGCGCAGCTCCTTCAGCGCCGATTGGAACGGGCCGACGTCCTTGAGCCTGGATTTGGCCAGCTTCTCGAGCACCGGCAGGCCAGAACTCTCGTCGGGCTCGGCGAACACGACGTCGAGCCCTATGAGCACCACACCGTACTTGTCGAAAAGCTTCTGCATCAGCGCGACAATCTTGTCGCGACCCCAAGGCCAGCGTCCCAGCGCGCGCGGGTCGAGGCTGCGCTCATCGACGTCTAGGATCACGATGCGGTCATCGACCGTGGCCGGCATAGTCAGCTGCAGCCGGTAATCGTAGATGATGTGGTCGAGCTGGGTAATGAAGCCGACCTGGTAGAACTTGGCGGCGTGACCTACGAATACCAGCACGACCAGCAAACCGAGCGCGATCCGGACGATGTGCTGCTTCAAGCTCCCTCCTCCGGGCGGGCTCGGTGAGACCTGGATCTCAGGTCTTGAAGAAGAATTCCATCTTAACCCCGGCCAGTTCGATCACGTCATGGTCGTTCAAGGCGTGCGCCTGAGCATCGATGGGCTTGCCGTTTACGACCGGAAAGCTCGCCCCCTCGACATGGGTGATGAAAAACCCTTGCGGCCGGCGCGTGATCACGGCGACTTGGACACCGGGTTTGCCAAGTGTGGTGAGCGGCTTGGTGAGATCGAGTTCCTTGCCGGCGTTGGGACCCGAGAGAAGCTGTAGCGCGACATTCCTTTGCGTCGCGGGCTTGGCTGTGGCGGCCGGTGGGGTCGTCGTCGTACCGTGATTCACGACCGTGTCCCCGAAACTCTTTGCCCCACCCGCAGTCGCGGCCGCCGGGGCAGCGGCGGGCGCGGCCGCCGAGGCGGCGGTCTTCACCGCCCCGGGGCGAAGCACCATGGTCTTTTCGAAATCGGCGGCCTTGGCTTGAGCCGCAGGAGCCTCGTTCACATACTTCAGCTTGTATTTGCCGAGCTCGATGATGTCGTTGTTCTGCAGGAAATGCTTCTTGACCGGCTGGCCGTTAACCACTGTGCCGTTGGTGCTTCCGAGGTCCTCGAGAAACGAGTCCTGCAGGATGGTGACGATGACGGCGTGCTCTCCGCTCACCGCGAGGTTGTCGATCTGGAT
>Ga0209701_10003289_pt1 | contig 10566 bp, 8 predicted proteins | sample CZO8metaG_4_FD_188356 | JGI IMG/M metagenome (GOLD analysis project Ga0209701, IMG submission 188356) | Vadose zone soil microbial communities from the Eel River Critical Zone Observatory, Northern California, USA - CZOApr15con2H3.8 metaG... | ecosystem: Environmental > Terrestrial > Soil >...
CAGGAGAGCCCGATAGGCGCCGTAGAGGGCGGGCACCCGGCCCACCGCCTCCGTGAAGCCGACCACGGCATGATGGGTGGGATCCGCCACGACCTCCATGCCCGCCGCCGCCATCATGGGCCCGCCCATGCCGACGAGGTTCACCGTGGGCTCGAGCGCGCGGAGGGCGCGGCACAAGATTCCGCCGTGGAGGTCGCCGGAGGCTTCCCCGGCCGAGAGCATGATGGTGCGGTGATCAGCCACGGCCGTCGCCGCTCGCGAGATCGCTGCTCACGATCGTGATGCCGGCCCCCTCGGCGATGCGCACGGTTGCCTCCCGATCGACGATGAGAACCTTGCCCGTCTCCACCGCGAGAGCTGTGGCGCCCCCCGCCGCCATCGCCTCGAGAGTGGCGGGACCGATGGTCGGGATGTCGAATCGAAAATCATGGCCCTCCGCCACCGCCTTGACCACGACGGCACCGGGGCCGCCGAGGCTCGTCCCCCGCCGGATCGTCTCGTCGGTACCCTCGGCGGCCTCGACGGCCAGGGTCACCCCGCGCGATCGAACGACGCTCTGGCCGATTCCGTGGGCCGCGAGATGCCGGGCCAGGGCGAAGCCGGCCTGAATCTCGCTCCACTCGGCCGGTGTCGGCGCGCGCGGCGTCACGGTTCCCCCCCCTGCCATCCACGGATCGAGAAAGGGGCGCGGATCGAGGACCTCGATGCCGATCCCGTCGAGGGTGGCCAGGACCATGGCGGTCAGCGCCTCGTCCGACAGGCCGGCTCGAGCGATGTGGCGACCGAGATCGTCCGTCGCTCCCACCCGGCTGAACACTTCCTTCTTCCACAGCTTGCCGACAAAGATGACCGAGCTGACCTTGGCGTCGCCGAGCGCGCGCACCACTCCCTGAAGGTCGGTGAGCGAGCACGGGACGACCCGCTCGGCGTGCGCCTCGAGTCCGGCCGCCGCGTCGAAAGCGAGGGCGACGACATGCCAGCCCTGGCGGGCGGCTTCCGCGGCGGCACGGCCGGGGAGGACCCCGGCCCCCGCCATCACCGCGAGGCGGCGCTCCACGGAAGATCCTTCGGCCAGGCGATTTCCCCCCGACCCTCGCGGATCATCCTCTCGATCTCCAGCGCCACCGCCAGGGACCGCAGGTCTTCGGTCTCCGGCAGCTCCACCTGGCCGGTCTCCCGGGCGGCGCGGGCGACCCCGATCAGGTGGCGGATCTCCAGCTTGAGGGGGTTGTCCTTGTGGACGAACAGCCGCTCGACGAAAGAGGCCTGGCGATAGCGGATGGACTCGCGGTTGAGCGTGTACTCTTGGGCGGCCCGGCGGTGGATCTGGATGTCCTGGTCTGCGTAGTCGAGCAGGATATACGCCTCGGGCTGCGTGATGGCGAGGGTCCGGATCTTCTCTTCCGTGGCGCGGCTGGCCGTGATGGTGGCCATGGTGCCCGAGTCGAACACGATCTGCACGTTCGCGACGTCGGCGACGTCGGAATGGATGGACCGTCCCACCGCGGTCATGCGCCGCGGCTCGCTGTCCACGAGGCCGAGCACGATGTCGATGTCGTGGATCATCAGGTCCATCACCACGGAGTCGTTCTGGACTCGCGGAACGAAGGGGCCCAGGCGGCGCGACTCCACGAGCACGGGCCGCTCCACGATCTTGCGCAGCTCCTGGACGGCCCCGTTGAACCGCTCCACGTGGCCCACGTGGAGGACTCGTCCCAGCTGTCGCGCGATCCGGAAAAGCTCCTTGGCCTCCTCCAGCGTCGTGGTCATCGGCTTCTCGACGAGCACGTCGACGCCGGCCTCCAGCAGATCTCGCGCCACGTCGAAGTGCCGATCAGTGGGGACGGCGACGATGGCGATGTCCACGAGACCCGCGAGCTCGTGGTGTGTGGGGACCGCCCTGAGGGAATACTGGGCGGCCACGCTGCTCGCCCGCTCGGCATCCGTGTCGCAGATGGCCACCAGGTCCACGTCCCAGAGCTCGGCCAGGGCCAGGATGTGATACTGGCCCATGTGGCCGGCCCCGACCACCCCGGCCCGCGTTCTGCCCTGTCCGTCCCCGATCACCACACGCGCTCCTCTGGCTGGGCGTCGCTCTCGGCGGCCTCGGCGACCCAGCCAGCCGGGACGATACCCCGGCGTGAGCCTTCGATGAACTCGACGAGACGCCCGACCAGCGGGTGCTCTCCGAGCTCCGCCTTGATGCGGGCCGTGGCCGCCCCGGGCGCCAACCCTGAGCGATAGAGTAGCCGAAAAGCCGCCCGCACCTGGCGACGGGCCTCATTGTCGATCCCCCCGCGCCGCATCCCGACCACGTTCACCCCTCGGGCCGTGGCGGGGTTGCCGTCCGCGATGGTGAACGGCGGCACGTCCTGGTTCACCTTGGAGCAGCCTCCGATGTACGCGTAGGTGCCGACGCGCCCGAAGGGATGGACGCCCGAGAAGCCGCCGATGGTGGCGCGGTCCTCCACGATGACGTGACCCGTGAGACCCACGTTGTTGATGATGACGACGTGATCGCCCACCACGCAGTCGTGGGCGATGTGGCTCCCCACCATGACGAGGCAGTGCTGACCGACGCGCGTGTCGTGCCCCTCGTGCGTGGCGCGGTGGATGGTGACGTACTCCCGGATGGTGGTCTCGTCGCCGATCTCCACTCCCACGGGCAGGCCGTCGCGGTACTTCAAGTCCTGAGGGCGGCCGCCGATGAGGGCGCCGTGACCGATACGGCAGCGCGCGCCGATGGTCACCCGTCCTTCCAGGACCACATGGGCGCCGATCTCGGCGCCCGGCCCCGTCCGGGTCTCGGGCCCGATGATGCTGTACGGTCCCACCGTTGTTCCGGCGCCGAGCTCGGCGCCGCGCTCCACCACGGCCGTCGGATGGATCCGGGCCGGCTCAGCCATCGGCGCGGCTCCCCAGCTCGCGGACTTGCTTCTCGAGCGATCGCACGCGCTTCAGCAGCTCCGGCAGCATGGCCTCGGCCACCCAGATCCGGCGGCTCTGGCTTGCCGGCCGCGCCGGGTATCCCGTCCAGACCTCGCCCGGTGGGACGTCGCCGGCCACGCCCGCCTGCGCCATCAGGATCGCCCCCTCGCCGATGGTCACGTGGTCGGCCACGCCGACCTGCCCCGCCAGCACGGCCCGGCTGCCGATCTTGCAAGAGCCCGACACGCCCACCTGGCCGACCAGGATCACGTGCTCACCGATATCGCAGTTGTGCCCGATCTGCACGAGGTTGTCGATCTTCGTGCCGCGGCGCACGACGGTCGCGCCCATGGTGGCGCGATCGATGGCGGTGTTCGCCCCGATCTCGACATCGTCCTCGATGACAAGTCCTCCCACCTGCGGGATCTTCTGGTGGGCGGCGCCGTCGAACGCATAGCCGAATCCATCGGCGCCCAGCACGGCGCCGGGATGGACGATGACGCGATCACCGAGCCGCACCCCGTCCCGCACCACCACTCGCGGGTACAGCCGCACGTCGGCTCCGAGCACCGCCCCCTGCCCGACATAGCTGAGCGCGCCCACGAAGGTGCGCGGCCCGATCACGGCGTCGCGCTCGACCACGGCTCCCGCCGCCACCGCGGCCGTCGGATCCACGTGCGCGCCGGCGGCCACGCAGGCCGCCGGGTGCACACCGGGCTCAACGGGAGGCTCGGGATGGAAGAGCCGCAGGAGAACGATGAGGGCCGCCTGGGGTGAGGCCACGCGCAGGAGCGGTCGGTCGAGATCCGCCGTTTCCGGCCCGACCACGAGCGCGCCCGCCGCGCTCGCCACGGCCAGGCGGTGATACTTCGGGCTGGTGACGAAGGAAACCTCGTCGGGCCCGGCGCTCTCGAGGGGCGCCACCCCGCGCACGAGCTGCGACGCGTCCCCGTGGAGGGTGGCGCCGAGCGCCTCGGCGAGCCGGCCGAGCGTGAAGGCGCTCACCGGACCCTACTTCTTGGCCTTCCGCATCTCGTCGTCGAAGGCCTTGATGATTTCCTCGGTGACGTCCGCCTCCGGGGCGCCGTAGATGAGCCCGCCCTGACGGCGTTCGACGATCATGAGGTAGCCCCGCTCCTTGCCGATCTTGGCCACCACTCCTTCGACGTCGCGCAGGACCTTGGCGAGCAGCCCCTGCTCCTTCTTCTGCAGCTCCTTCTCGAGGTCGTCGACGAGCCGCCTCACGTCGCGCACCTTGCGCTCCAGCTGCTCCTGCTTGTCACGCCGCGCCTCGGCGGAGAGGAGCTGCCCCTTTTTCTCGAGCTCGTCGCGCAGCTTGTCGAGGTCGCCCTTCTGATTGTCCACTTGCTTCTGCATGCTCGCCTTGTCCTTCTCGAGCTGCTCACGGGCCTGGACGCCGGCCTGGGACTTGGCAAGGATGCGCTGAAGGTCGACGAAGCCCACGCGCCCGGGTGGCGGCGCCTGGGCCTCCACGTGAGGTGACATCCACCACAGCCCGGAAAGGATGGCCACGGCGACGACGGCTGCGGCCCCCAGCATCCTGAGACGCCCAATCATGCTCCGTGCCCTCCTTGAGCTAGAACGCTGTACCCACGGCGAAGTGGAACTCGCCGAACTTGTCCCCCGGTCTGGGGTCTGGATTGACGCCGTAGTCGACGCGGATGGGCCCGAAGGGCGAGTTCCAGCGCAGACCCATGCCCACCGCGTACTTGAGGCTCGTGAGGTCGATCTTCGTTCCGAGGTGATTGTCGGGGCCATACACGTTGCCCGCGTCGAAGAAGAGCGCGAGCTTGACACCGTAGAAGGTGGGCATCGTGTACTCCAGGTTGCCGAGGACCTGGAAGTTGCCGCCGATCCGCGTGCCCGAATCGTCTCGCGGCGATATCTGACGAAGCTTGAAGCTGCGGATTGAGTTCGGGCCGCCGAGATAGAAGCGCTCGAAGAGGGGCACGGGCTTGGTGGACCAGCCGACCTCGTAGCTGGTGCCGAGACGCGCGCTCAGCACGTGCCCGAACCACAGGGACTGGTGCTGTATGGTGGTGGCGGTGAGTCTGACGTAGCGATTATCCGTGGTGGCGATGCCCGCGAAGTCGGCCCCGATGGTGGAGAAGTTTCCCTTCGTGGGATCGGCGAGGCTGTCGCGGGTGTCGCGCCCGATGGACCCGCCGAGGACCGAGGTGATGGTGGTGCCCTTGGCGTCCTGCAGCTCCTGGCTTGCATTGTCGGCGACTCCCGTGACGTGGTCCTGCTCGAGCTTGTAGATCAGGTTCCACCGCGCATAGTCGCCTAGGGGATGACCCATCCGCACATCGCCACCCAGGGAATTGATGGTGTAGTCATTGAAGATGCGCCGGTTATTGTACAGGTCGAAGCCCGCGGCGAGCGGCCGGTCGAAGAGCCAGGGCTCCGTGAAGCCGATGGTACCCTGCTGGGTCTGGGCGCCGCCGCGCAGACGGAGGAACACCTGCCAGCCCCGGCCGAGGAAGTTGTTCTGGGAGAGGTCGAGAGTGCCGAGAGCGCCGTCCTGAGAGCTGTAGCCGCCGCCGATCGAGAAGAGGCCCGTGGGCTTCTCCGTCACCTCGATGTGGACGACGATCTTGTCCTTGGAGGACCCCGGCGTCGTCCGCGTCTCCACCTTCTCGAAGTAGTTCAGGTTGCTCAGCTTCTGCTTGGCCCGGGCAAGCTTCTGGGTGGTGAACAGGTCCCCTTCGTGCATGGGGATCTCGCGGCGCAGGACCTTCTCCTGGCTGCGGGTGTTGCCCGAGATGTTGATGCGTTCGACGAAGACCTCGGGTCCTTCGGTGATCTCGAAGGTGATGTTGACCTTCCGGTTCGGCACGTCGAGGGCGATCTGGGGATTGATGTCGACGGAGGCGCGCCCGATGGTGCCGTACACTTCGCCGATGTCCTTCGCGCTGTCCCGGAGCTTGGCGCGGGAGTAGACGTCGTTGGGCTTGAGCTGGACGCGACGCCGGATCTCCTCGATGGGCAGGACGTTGTTGCCCGTGATGTCCACCCCGCCCACCCTGAACTGCGGACCCTCCACCACCACGATCCTGATGGTGACGCGGGCGTTCTCGCGGTCCACCTGGGTCTCCGTGGACTCCACGCGCGCCTGGATGTAGCCGTTGTCGTTGTAGAAGGCGACGATCCGGTCCACGTCCTCTTCGAGCTTCTGCCGCTGGACGGTTCCGCGCAGGATGAAGTACTGCCGCTCCTGCGTGAGGAGGATCTCCTTGATCTTGTCGGGCTTGACGCCCTGCGTGCCCTCGATGACGATCTTCTCGATCGTCATCTTACGCCCTTCGACGATCCGGAAGGTCACCGCCACGTCGCCGTCGGGCAGCTTGGTCACGTCCGGGGAAATCCCGACCTCGAAGTACCCCTCCTCCTCGTAGAACTCCTTGAGCTTCTCGGCCGCCCGCGTCACCTCCACGGGGTTGTAGACGCCCCCCAGCTTGAGGTCGATCTTCTCCTGGAGGGCGGCCGCGTCGAGCCGTTTGTTTCCCGCGAAGGAGAGGTCCCGGACGAAGGGGCGCTCGGTGACCACGAAGGTCAGCTTCACGCCTCCTTCGAAGTCCTCGACCTTGAGCTGGACGTCATCGAAGAAGCCGAGAGCGAAGATCGACCGGATGTCGTCGGCGGTGCGCGGAGGAATGAAGACCGTCCCCACCTTGGACTGCACGCGGCCCAGGATGACCGCCTCCTGGACGCGCCGGTTGCCCTGCACGGCGAGCTCCTTGATGAGGATCCGCTGCTCTCCGCCCGGAGGAGTGGTCTGAGCGACGGCGGGAGCGGCTCCGCCGGCACCGATGGCTAGCAGAGTGAGGACAAAAAAAATGGAGAGAAGAAATCTCCCCCGCACGGTCATGGTCCCGGTCGGCCCAGTCGAGTGTCGGTCCGTCTAGTGCTCGGCCAGCGCGAGCCGCGGCTCGGCGATCTGTATCTCCCGGAAGATGAAGCTGTCCCCGTTTACGTCCACCTCGATCCGGGCGCCGTCGGCGAACTGGCCGCGCACGATGGCCTCCGCGAGCGGATCCTCGACTTCTTTCTGGATGGTCCGCCGCAGCTGCCGCGCCCCGAAGGTGGGGTCAAAGCCCTTCTGCACGAGGAGATCCAGGGCGCCCTCCGTGGGCTCGAGCTGGATGCCCTTGTCCGAGATCTGGGCATTGATGCGGGTCAGCATGAGGCGGACGATGGCTGTGATGTGTTCCCTCGACAGCGCGTGGAACACGATGATGTCGTCGACCCGGTTGATGAACTCCGGCCGGAAGGCGCGCTTGAGCTCGTCGAGGACCTTTTCCTTCATCTTGTCGTGCGTCTCGCCCTCGCCCTCGGCCAGGAAGCCCGGAGCCGTGCGCTTGCCGATGAAGCTCGTGCCCAGATTCGAGGTCATGATGAGGATGGTGTTCTTGAAGTCGACCACGTGACCCACGGAGTCCGTGAGGCGGCCGTCGTCGAGGACCTGCAGGAGCATGTTGAAGACATCGGGATGGGCCTTCTCGATCTCGTCGAAGAGGACGACCGAGTACGGCCGCCGGCGCACTTTTTCCGTCAGGAAGCCACCCTCTTCGTACCCCACATAGCCCGGAGGGGCGCCGAGGAGGCGCGACACGGAGAACTTTTCCATGTACTCGGACATGTCCACCCGGATGAGGGCGTTCTCGTCCCCGAAGAGATACTCCGCGAGGGCCCGGGCGAGCTCGGTCTTCCCCACCCCCGTGGGGCCGAGGAAGATAAACGAGCCCACGGGACGGCGGCTGTCCTTGAGCCCGGCCCGCGAGCGCCGGATGGCCCGCGACACCGCCATCACCGCGTCCTTCTGTCCCACGATGCGCCCGTGCAAGGCCTCTTCCATCCGGGCGAGCTTCGCCGATTCCTTCTCCTCGAGCTTGGACAGGGGGATCCCCGTCCAGCGGGACACGATGTATTCGATGTCCTCCTCGCTGACCGTCTGCGGACCCTTGCCCTTGCGCTTGTCCCACTCCCGCTTCATCTCCTCGTCGCGGCCGCGCAGGAGCTTTTCTTTCTCCCGGAGGGAGGCGGCCTTCTCGAACTCCTGCGCCTCGAGGTACATGTCCTTCTCACGGACGACGCGCTCGACTTCCTTGCCGATCTCCTTGATCTCCGGGGGCGGCGTGAGGGCCATGAGCCGCGTCCGCGAGGACGCCTCGTCGATGACGTCGATGGCCTTGTCGGGCAGCTGGCGGTCCGTGATGTAGCGGTCGGCGAGCTTGACCGCCGCGTCGATCGCCTCATCGGTAATCTTCACCCGATGATGTGCCTCGTACTTGTGGCGGAGCCCCTTGATGATCTCAATCGATTCGGGCACGGAAGGCGCCCGCACGATGACGGGCTGGAAGCGCCGCTCGAGGGCGCCATCCTTCTCGATGTACTTGCGATATTCGTCCAGGGTGGTGGCGCCGATGGTCTGGATCTCGCCGCGGGAGAGGGCGGGCTTCAGCATGTTCGAGGCGTCGATGGCGCCTTCGGCCGCCCCCGCCCCGATGAGCGTATGGAGCTCGTCGAGGAAGAGCACGACGTTCTCCGACTGGCGGATCTCCTTCATGACCGCCTTGAGGCGCTCTTCGAATTGGCCGCGATACTTGGTCCCGGCCACCAGGGCCCCCAGGTCGAGCTGGAGCAAGCGCTTCTGGGCGAGCACGTCCGGCACTTCGTGTCCGACGATGCGCTGGGCGAGCCCTTCGACGATGGCCGTCTTGCCCACGCCAGGCTCGCCGATGAGGACAGGATTGTTCTTGGTCCGGCGGGCCAGGATCTGGATCACCCGCTCGATCTCCATCTCGCGCCCGATGACCGGGTCGAGCTTGCCCTCACGGGCCAGCTGCGTCAGGTCGCGCGCGAACTCGTCGAGGACGGGGGTCTGGGAGCGCTTCTTCGGCCGCGGGTAGTACTGGTCACCCAGGAGGGCCAGGGTCTCCTGCCTCACCTCGTCGAGCCGCGCCCCGAGGGACTCGAGGATCTTGGCGGCTATGGACTGACCCTCTTTCATCAGACCCAGCAGGAGGTGCTCGGTCCCGATGTAGTTGTGGCCGAGCTGGCGCGCTTCCTCGATGGACAGCTCGAGGACGCGCTTGGCCTGGGGGGTGAATGGCACTTCACCGAAGGTCAGGGTCTTGGGAAAGCCGGCCAGGGCCCGCTCGACCTCTGCCTTGACCGTTTCCAGGCGGAGCCCGAGTCGCTGGAGGACGGCGGTCGCTATGCCTTCGCCGTCCCGGATCAGCCCCAACAGGATATGCTCGGTCCCGACGAAATCGTGGCGGAAGCGGCCCGCCTCCTCTCTCGCCAGGATGATGACCCGCCGCGCCCTCTCGGTAAATCTCTCGAACACTTGGCGTCCTCGCTCCCCTGGGTTTGGACTGCCCTATACGTGGCCCCCGAACCTGCTGTGAGTATACCTCCCAAGTCCTCGGTCGGCCTAGCGTTTTCTTGTTTGGACGGTCCCGATCGATTCCGAAATACCTGAAACGTTGGACTCGCGGCCCTGAAAAAGCATTCAGCAGCGTCAGGGCCAGGCGACGGCGCGCCCCTCCACCAGGCGGTAGCCGCGGTCCGCCCTCCGGGCCAGGTCGTGATTGTGAGTGGCGACGACGAGGGCGAGACGGCGCTCGGCCTGAAGCCGCATGAAAAGGTCCCAGATCACCTCGCTCGTTTTTGGATCCAGATTACCGGTGGGTTCATCGGCCAGTATCACCTTCGGCTGAGCGACCAGGGCTCGGGCGATGGCCACGCGCTGCTGCTCGCCACCCGAGAGCTCGCCCGGTCTGTGACCGAGGCGATCACCCAGCCCAACCTCGTGCAAGGCCCCCGCCCCACGCTCCCGGGCCTCGGTGGCCGACAGACGCTGGAGCCGAGCCGGCAGCATGGCGTTCTCGAGCGCCGTCATCTCGCCGAGCAGGTTGTAGAACTGGAAGATGAAGGCGATCTCCGTGCGTCGAAGCCTCGCCAGCGAGCTCTCGGAGCGGGCGTACATGTCCTCACCGGAGAACAGGACCTGGCCTCCCGTGGGCCGGTCCAGCCCACCCAGGAGATGGAGCAGGGTCGACTTCCCCACCCCGGAGGCGCCGATGAGGGCCACGCTCTCCGCTTGATTGACGGCAAGGCTGACGCCGCGCAGGACCCGGACGATCTCCGGCCCGACTCGATACTCCTTCTCGAGCTCCCGGACGGCCAGCAGGGGCTCACTCATACCGGAGGACCTCGACGGGGTCGAGCCGGGCCGCGCGGCGCGCGGGCGACAGCGTGGCGAGAAAGGAGATCAGCAGCGTGGCGGAGGTCACCAGCGTGAAGTCGAGCCACGTCAGCTTCATGGGCAGATGGTCGATCTGGTAGACGTCACCGGCCAGGCGGATGATCTTGTAGGTGTTCTGGACCCAGATCAGGAGGAGCCCGAAGAGGCTGCCCCCGAGGGTGCCGACGCCGCCGATCAGCATGCCCGTGACAAGGAAGACAGTGCCTATGCTGCCGGCGGAGGCGCCCATGGCCTTGAGGATGCCGATCTCCTTGCGCTTCTCGGCCACGAGGAGCACCAGGTGCCCGATGATGGCGAAGCCGGCCACGAGGACGATGATGGTGACGATGACAAAGAGCGCGAGC
>Ga0209701_10003298_pt1 | contig 10560 bp, 7 predicted proteins | sample CZO8metaG_4_FD_188356 | JGI IMG/M metagenome (GOLD analysis project Ga0209701, IMG submission 188356) | Vadose zone soil microbial communities from the Eel River Critical Zone Observatory, Northern California, USA - CZOApr15con2H3.8 metaG... | ecosystem: Environmental > Terrestrial > Soil >...
CGGAGCTCCCGAGGCAGGACTCGAACCTGCGACCCGCCGGTTAACAGCCGGCTGCTCTACCAACTGAGCTACTCGGGAATGAGCGGTGGCCCAAATATCGCTGGCGGGCCACGTGACTTCAACCGTCAGGCGTCGCGCACGACAGCACCATCGCGCGTCGGCCGCCGCGCGAGCGGCACTTCCGCCGCCACCAGGCCGAGCAGGATGAACGCGCCTCCGAGCCACTGCAGGAACGACAGCCGCTCTCCCAACACCAGCCACGACGTGAGGGCCGCGAACAGCGGCTCAAAGCAGAAGATGAGCGCGGCCCGCCCCGCGGTCATGTCGCGCTGGGCCCGCATCTGCAAGAGGAAGCAGATCGTGCTCGCGAACACCACGGTGTAGCCGAGCGCTCCGAGGAATTGCGGCGTCCAACGGATCTGGGGGTGCTCGAGCAGGCCGGCTGCGAGCGCGCCCAGCACGGCGGTCATGGCGATCTGTACGAACACGAGGCGGCGCGCGTCGTAGCGTCGGGACAACGCTCCGACGGCCACGATTTGGCCGCCGAAGCACGCCGCGCAGATGAGCGTCAGGAGATCGCCCCTGTTCAGACCGCCGGCGTCGGGCGCGGTGAGGAGGTAGATGCCGAACATCGCGAGCGCGAGGGCGGCGGCCGTGAGCCAGCTGGGGCGCTGGCCGAGGAGTGCGAGCGCGATGACGGGGGCTAGGATCGACGACACGGCCACGATGAACGCCGAGCGCGAGGGCGTCGTGATCACGAGTCCCGCCGTCTGGGAGATGAACCCGACGGCCACGAGCGTCCCGAGCAGGAGGCCTCCCTTGAGCTCCGCACCTCCAGGGCGGGGACGAAACCGCGTGCCGGGAGCGAGCGCGAGCGCGGCGATGCCGAACCGCACCGTGATGAAGGCGAATGGCGTCGCGTAGGCGAGCGCGCTCTTCACCGCGACGAAGCTCGTCCCCCACAGGAACGTGGCGAGGAGCAGCGTGAGATCCGCCTGGCGTCGTGTCATCGGTTTGGCCGGGGGCTCATGCGAGATCGCCGAGATGACGTCCGGTCGGTGAGTCGGGGGCGCGCGCGATCATCTCCGGCGTTCCCTGGGCGACGACGCGCCCGCCCGCGTCGCCGGCGCCCGGTCCCAGCTCGATCACCCAGTCGGCCCGCTTGACGACGTCCAAGTGATGCTCGATCACGAGCACCGTGTGCCCGGCGTCCACGAGGCGGTCGAGCACGCGGCACAGGGTGCGCACGTCGTCGAGATGGAGGCCGGTGGTGGGCTCGTCGAGGATGTACAGCTTGCCCTGGCCGCGATGCTTCCCGCCGCTCGCGAGCGCGAGCTCGCGGGCGATCTTCAGCCGTTGGGCCTCGCCACCCGAGAGCGTCGTGGCCGGTTGGCCGAGCCGCAGATAGCCGAGCCCGACCTGCTGCAGATGCCAGAGGGCGCGGGCGAGCCGCGGCTGCCGGTGCAAGCGGGTGAGCGCGTGATCGACGGTCCATTGCAGCACGGCGGCGATCGACTGCCCGGCGAGCTTCACCTCTAGCACGTCCGGCTTGAAGCGTCGGCCGCCACACACGTCGCACGGCACGAAGACGTTGGCGAGGAACACCATCTCCACCAACACGTGGCCCGCCCCCTCGCACGCTTCGCAGCGGCCTCCCGCCACGTTGAACGAGAAGGTGCTCGGGGTGTAGCCGCGGGCACGCGCCAAGGGCTCCGCCGCGAACAGGGCGCGCAGGTCGTCGAACGCTTTGATGTAGGTAACGGGGTTGGAACGTGGCGTCCGCCCGATCGGCGCCTGGTCGACGAGCACCACGTCGCTGATCGCCTCCCAACCGTCCAGCGCCCGCACCTCGCCTACCGGCTCGCCGAGATGCTGCTTCGCTCCGTGCATCCCCCGGAGCCGCGCCTCGAGCTGGCGGAACAGCACGTCATGCACGAGCGTGGACTTCCCCGACCCGGACACGCCGGTCACCGCCGTGAGCGTGCCGAGCGGGATCTTGACGTCGACGTCACGGAGGTTATGCAGCCGCGCGCCCTTGAGTGTGAGCCAGCGCCGGGCGGGGCGGCGCGCCGACGGCACGCCGATGCACTTCTCTCCCGACAGATACTGGCCGGTGAGCGTCCCGGCTTCCAAGACACCCACCGCGGGCCCCTGATAGACGAGCGCGCCGCCGGCCTCGCCGCTGCCCGGGCCGAGCTCCACCATCCAGTCCGCAGCCTGCATGACGGCGGGATCGTGCTCCACCACCACGACCGTGTTGCCCGCGTCGGCGAGCCGGCGCAGCAGGCCGAGCAGCCGGCCGGTGTCGGCCGGGTGGAGGCCGATGGTGGGCTCGTCGAGGACGTAGAGGGTATCGACGAGATGTGAGCCGAGCGCGTTCGAGAGCGCGATCCGCTGCGCCTCGCCCCCCGACAACGTGCGGGTGAGCCGATCGAGTGTCAGGTAGCCGAGGCCCACGTCGTTCACGAAGGAGACTCGGGCCCCGAGCTCGGCCAGGATGTGCACGGCGACGGCGCGGCGAAACGGCGTAAGCTCGAGCCGCTGGAGCCACGCCCGCAATTCCGTCGCCGTCAGCGCCGCCGCCTCCGCGATCGTCCGGCCGTCCACGCGGACCGCGAGCGCCTCGGGATTGAGGCGCGCTCCCCCACAGGCGGGGCACTGCTTCGCGAGCTGGTACTGCCGCAGGAACACGCGGATGTACTGCTTGTAGCGCTTGGCCTCCAGCCGCTCGAGGAACGGAAACATCCCGACAAATCGGCCGGTCGCGCCCCGCAACAGGAACTGCCGGTCGCGCTCCGGAAGCACCTGCCAGGGGGCGTCGAACGCGATGCCCCGGGTCCGCGCCGCTTCGCGCAGGATGCGACGGCGGCCCTCATAGCGCGGCTTGGTCCAGGGGTCGAGCGCGCCGCGCGCCAGGCTCTTCTTGGGGTCGGGCACAATGAGCGACTCGTCATACTCGAGCACGGCGCCGAACCCGTTGCAGCCTGGGCAGGCGCCGCGCGGGTTGTTAAACGAGAACAGGATGGGCGTGAGCCCCGGCGCCGCCGTGCCGCACTCGGAGCAGGTGGGATGCGCCGAAAAGCGGCGGCGGTCGCCATTGCGGAGCGCGACCGCCACGCCTTCGCCTTCGCCGAACGCGGTCGCGACCGCGTCGGTGAGGCGTCCGCGGCTCGGCGCGACCGCCGGGAGCCGGTCCACCACGACGAGCACCTCGTCCGCTTGGCGCACCCGCTCCTCCGCGTCGGGCTGATCGAGCCGGATCACCGCTCCATCGAGCTGGGCGCGCACGAAGCCCGCCGCCCGCAGCTGCGCCGCGACCGCGACGTCGGGCCGGTGCGCGCTCGCGGGCAGCGGGAAGGTCACGACCACGGGATCCGGGCTGCCCGCGGCCAGTGGCGCGGCGGCGAGCAGGGTGTCCACGACCTCCTGCACGGTGTCCACCCGCACCGCGTGGCCGCAGCGCACGCAATGCTGGGTGCCGGCCCGAGCCCAGAGGAGCCTCAAAAAATCGTAGATCTCCGTGGCCGTGCCGACCGTCGACCGGCTGCTCGTGGTGGGGTTTCTCTGCTCGATCGCGACCGCGGGAGAGATCCCCTCGATCCCGTCCACCAACGGCTTGGGCATCCGCTCGAGGAACTGCTTCGCGTAGGTGGAGAGCGACTCGATGTAGCGCCGCTGGCCCTCGGCGTACAGCGTGTCGAACGCCAGCGTGCTCTTGCCGGATCCCGATGGCCCGGTGACGACCGTCAGGGCGCGCCGCGGCAGCTCGACCGTGATGCCCTTGAGATTGTGCTGGCGTGCGTTGCGGATGATCACGCGGTCGGGGGACGTGGGCATAACCCTGTAACATACCCGAGGGGAGAAGGGCTGGGGGAGAGGGGAGACGTGCGTTCCAGGGCGGCCGGCGCTGCGGCGCGAGGCCACGGCGGGGGGCTCGCCGTCCCCTCTCCCCGCCCCCGAGGTCGGGGATTACCTTCGGGCGCACATGACCCTCGCCCTCACCCCGCGACTACTGCGGCGCGGCCTCGAGCTCTTCGCCCTCATCTCCCTCGCCGGTGTCGTCGGGCTGCTGTTCTACAGCAACAACCTCCGGGCCGTGTTGAGCGCCTTGCTCGACCTCCACTGGGGCTGGTTAGCGGCAGGCGTAGGTCTCGCCTCAATGGATTGGCTCGGGGGCGGCACGCGGCTCTGGGTGGTGGCCCGCCATGTGCGCCCCGGCGTGCGCCTGCGCGATATGGTGATCGCCGGCGGCATGAGCGCGTGGGCCGCCTATCTCACGCCGTTTCAGACCGGCGCCGGTCCGACCATGATGTGGGCCATGCGCCGGGCCGGCGTCCGACTTCCCGAGGCGATGACGTCGACCTTCATGACGTTCGTCGCCACGGTCGCGTTCTTCGCTCTCGCCGGCCCCCTCGCGATCTATCTCGGTGCCGGGAAGTCACTCGCGGAGCACAACGTCTTCCTCGGTATCACCTACTACGATTTGTTCCGTACCAGCCTCACCATCTTCGGGATCCTGGGCGTCCTCATGCTCGTCGCGATGGTGTTCCCGGCCTGGCTGCGCGACGGTGTCCATTGGCTCGCGGGCCGGCTGGAGCGCAGGAGCCGCCGCATCGCGGGGCGGATCGAGCAGCTGCGCGCCGGGATCGACCGGGCCCACGAGTGCATGGTGGCGTTCGGCAGCCCGCGTGGCTGGCTCGCGCTGTTCTGGGCGGTGCTGTTGTCGGGGCCGTCGCATGCGAATAAGCTGCTCGCGGGATACGTAGCGCTGCGCGCGCTCGGCATCCCGGCGAACTTCGTCGACATCCTATTGCTGCAGACGTTCATCACCTTCCTGCTGTACTTCGCCCCCACGCCGGGCGCGTCCGGGCTGGCCGAGTTGTTGTCGGCGGCGGTGATGTCGATCTATGTGCCCCGCGCCATCACGCCGAGCTACATCGTGGTCTGGCGCTTCATCAACAGCTACGCGACGGTGATCGTGGGCTCGCTCCTGTTCTGGTACTGGTTGCGCCGAGGCCTCGTCGGGCGGGAGGAAACGGTGTCGGCCGAGGTCGTCATGTAGGGCGCCGTCCAGGGCCCCCGACGCCTCGTAAAGCGTGTGTCCTTGCGCGGTTACGCTGTCGGGCGTAAGTTCTGGCGCTGCCTACTCGGTTTTGAGGACTCTCCCAAATGTCGCTGCTTGAGCTCGGTAGCAGGAAGTTCACCATCCCGGTGGGGGAGGTGACTCTCGGCTCGGATGCCGGCTGCGCGATCGCCCTGACCGGTCCGGGGGTGCTGGCCCGGCATGCCCTGCTGCAGGGCCAGCCCGACGGCCAGGTGATCATTCGCAAGGCGGCGGCCGCGGCCGAGGTGCTGATCAACGGCGTGCGGCTCGGGGCCGAGCCCACCCCCCTGCTGCACGGCGACAAAGTGGACATCGGGGAGCATGAGTTGACCTTCGTCGACGAGCGCCGCTCCGGCAGCACGCAGTACGTACAGGCCCTCGCGCCCCTGCCGGGCGGCGGGCCGGCCAAGACCGGGGCCAAGGCGGCCGCGATTGGCACCACCGGAGGCCGACTGGTGAGCCTCACCGATGGCCGCGAATACGTGATCGCGGCCGCGTCCTTGGTATTCGGCCGCGAAGCGGGGTGCGACGTCGTGGTGTCGGGGAAAGACGTATCGCGCCGCCACGCCGAGATCGTCCACACGCCCAAGGGATATCTGGTGGTCGACTCGAGCACCAACGGCACCTTCGTCAACGAGGAGCAGGTGCAGGGTCAGCGGATCCTGGCGCGCGCCGACGTAATCCGCATCGGCGAGGAACAGTTTCGATTCTACGCCGATGTGGCGCCGGCCACAGCCGAGCCCCCCCCTCCACCGGGGCCGGCCGCTCGCCCGCCACAGGCTGCGCCCCCGTCGCCACCAGCGCCGCGAGCAGCGGGTGTCCCGAGCCCGGACCGCCTCAAGCATACGGTCCACGGCATGGAGGCGGTGGCGCCGCCCAAAGGCTCCGGAGGGGGCCCATTCGCGAGCTTCCTGGTGCGGACCGGGGGGCTCATTGGCCAGCGCCTGGTGGTGCGCACCCCCGTCGTCAACATCGGGCGGGCCGACTACAACGACCTCGTCCTCCCCGATCCGTCGGTCTCGACCAGCCACGCCAAGCTGCAACGCCGCGAAGGTATCTGGGTGCTCGTGGACCTGGATTCGACTAATGGGACGTTCGTGGATGGGGAGCAAGTGAAGGGGGATGCCCCGCTCGCACCGGGCGCCCTGGTGCGGTTCGGGGAGGTGCAGCTGGTGTTTGAGCCGACGGACGACGCACTCGGCGTTGCTAAAGGTGGCGGCACCCAGCTTTTGAAGACGCCCCACTCAGTGACGCCGGGCCCGCCCGGGGCGCCCGGCGGGCCCGCCGCGCCCGCCCCGCCCCCCGGTTCCCCGGTCATCCCAGCCCGGCCACCGTCTCCCCCCGGCGCCCGCCCCGCTCCCGCCCCGAGATCGCCGGGTGTCAAGCCGGCTCCCGCGGCCCCACGGCCGCAACCTCCCGGCCGGCCTGGCGGGAAACCCGCTCCGAAGCGGCCCGTCAACCAGCAGCCGCCGCCACCGAAGAAGGGCAAGGGCTGCGGCGCGAGCTCCGCCGTGTTTCTCCTCGCCGTGGCGGGGCTCGTCGCCCTGCTGCATCGGCTGCTCGCCTAGCGGAACGCCGTGCACATCACCAGCGCTGGTCGCACCGACGTCGGCATCATCCGTTCAGGCAACGAGGACAACTTCCTCATGGTGCCGGATCGCGGCATTTTCGTCGTCGCCGACGGCATGGGCGGGCACGCCGCCGGCGAGGTGGCCAGCGAGATGGCCGTCCGCTTCGTCGCCCGCGAGCTCGGCTCGCTCAAAGGGCTCTCGGACGATCAGGTCGCCGACCGCATGCGCACGGCGATCCGGGCCGCGAACGGCGCCATCTTCCAGCGCACGCTCACCGAGCACGACAAGCGCGGCATGGGGACCACCGTGACCGCGCTCGTCCTGTATGAAACTCGCTTCCTGATCGGGCAGGTGGGGGACAGCCGCGCCTACCTCTATCGCGACGGTACCCTGATCCAGCTCACGAAGGACCATTCCTACGTGCAGGAACAGGTGGACGCGGGGTATCTCACGCCCGAGCAGGCGCGCTCACATCCCTACTCCAACGTGATCACGCGCTGCGTCGGCGCCAACAGCGACGTCATGCCGGACATCTACCTCGGCTCCGTGAGGCCGAGCGACCTGTTCCTGCTCGCCTCCGACGGGCTCACGGGTATGCTCGACGATCCGCGCCTTTCCGAACTGGTCGTCGCGAAGGGGATGCCGCAGGAGCTGGTGGACGAGTTGATCGGTGACGCGAACCGCCATGGCGGGCTCGACAACATCACGGCCGTCGTGGTGCGGATCGATTCGGTAGCCGGCCCCGGGGGGGGTGGGGGCGGGGGCGACGGCGGGCCGCTGACCCAGCCGGGGACGCGGGTCACGTGAACCAGCGCGCCTCGAGCCGCCGGCCCGATCCGCGGCCTCAGTCGCGGAGCAGCGGGCGGTGGTCTGCGAGCCTCGCCGCCACCTCCGCACGCGGCAAGGACACGAGCGCCACGATGGCCTTGGCGGGCACCGCCGCGGTCCCGATCACGAACACGCGCAGCCGCCGCGCCGAGCGGTAGAGCTCGGCCGCGACGCGCGGCAGCCCGAGGTGGGCGCCCGCTTCCGTGCCGGCGAGCTGCGTCACCGTCCCGTCCCGCTTCACCAACGGCAGGTCGAGCGCCAGCATATCGGCCTTGGCCGGGAGATCGAGGAACAGCGTGCCGGGCGCGAGACCCACTTCGCGCGCCAACTGGTCCTCCACGCGCTCCAGCAGGGCAGGGTCATCCGAGGGCCACGGCGCCAGTTCGGCCGCGAGCTCCGGGGCGGGCAGGTCGAGGGCGCGCTTCGCGAGCCGCCGCTCGCGCAGCGCATGCGCGAGGCCGGTCGTGTCTTCCCGCATCAAGTCGTGGATCAGCCCATCATCGGTGGCGAGCGCGACGCCGTCCGCCGCGAGCCCTCCCCCGGCGATCGCGCGCCGCACGAGCCGCTTGAACATCGCGGTCGCGCTCCGCACCGCGTGGTGCCAATACACGTTGCGATACATCTGGTACTTTGCGAACAGGAGCGACTCGAGCGCCGCGAGCCCCTTCTCGTGCAAGGCGAGGGTCGGCCGCCCGTCTGGTCCGGGGGCGACCGTGAGCGAGCCGAGCAGGCGATCCACGTCGATCACGCCGTAGGGCACGCCGCACATCCACGCGTCGCGCGACAGGTAGTCGAGCTTGTCCACGTCGAGCGAGCCCGCGATCAGCCCGGCAAGCGGCTCGCGCGCCGTCCCCTGGATGAGCGGCAGCAGCCGATCGGCTGGCGTCCCGACCGCGGCCAGGCGGGCAGCAAGCTCGCCGCTCGCCAAGTGCCGTCCCGCGAGCACCTCGTGACGCGCGAGACCCGCCTCCTCGAGCGCGTGGGAAAAGGGGTAGTGGCCGATGTCGTGGAGCAGCGCGGCCAACTTGAGTCGCGCGCGCTCCGCGGGGTCGGGCCGCACGTCGCCGGCCTGCTCTAGCTCGTCGAGCGCGCGGCGGGCGAGGTGGTAGGCGCCGAGGGCGTGCTCGAACCGGCTGTGCGTGGCCCCCGGGTACACGAGGAAGGCGTGGCCTAGCTGGCGCACGTAGCGCAGCCGTTGCAGCGCCGGGGTATCTACGATCGCCAGCGTGTCAGCGTCGAGCCGGATGTTGTTCCAGAGCGGGTCGCGGACGACGTCGAACCGCGTCAACGCGCCGGGCCGGCCAGGCCGGCCGGGCCGGCGTCGCGCACGGCGGGGTGCACCTGGTCGCGGAACTGCTCGAAGTTCTGGCGGAACATCTGCGCGAGCCGCGCGGCCTGAGCGTCGTACGTGCTTGGGTCGTCCCACGTGCCGCGGGGCAGTAGCACGCCGTCGGGTACGCTTGGCACGTGTAGCGGCACCTCGAGCCCGAACACCGCCTCGGGCGTCGTGGGGATGCGATCGAGCGTGCCGGTGAGCGCCGCGCGCACCATCGCGCGCGTCAGGCCGAGGCGCAGGCGCTGACCCACACCGTAGGGTCCGCCGCTCCAACCCGTGTTCACCAGCCAACACTGTACGCCGTGTCGCGCGATTTTCTCGCCCAACAGCGAGGCGTAGACGTTGGGGTTCAACGGCAGGAACGGGGCGCCGAAGCAGGCGGAGAACGTCGCGTTCGGCTCGGTCACGCCGCGCTCGGTGCCAGCCACCTTGGCCGTGTAGCCGGACAGGAAATGGTACATCGCCTGAGCCGGGGACAACCGGGCGATCGGCGGCATGATGCCGTAGGCGTCGCAGGTCAAGAGCACGATGTGCGACGGATGGCCCCCCATCCCGCCGGGGACGTGATTGGGGACGTAGTGGATGGGGTAGGACGCGCGCGTGTTCTCGGTGATCTCGGCTGAGTCCAGATCGATGGCCCGGGTGACCGGATCGACCACCACGTTCTCGAGCACGGTGCCGAACAGCTGCGTGGTAGCGAAGATCTCGGGCTCGCCGTCACGCGACAGGTGGATGACCTTCGCATAGCAGCCGCCTTCGAAATTGAACACCCCGTGATCCGACCAGCCGTGCTCGTCGTCGCCGATCAGCGCGCGCTGCGGGTCGGCCGAGAGCGTGGTCTTGCCGGTGCCCGAGAGCCCGAAGAAGAGGGCCACGTCGCCCGTCTCGCCCAAGTTCGCGGAGCAGTGCATGGGTAGCACCCCGCTCTTCGGCAAGAGGTAGTTGAGAATCGAGAAGACGGCCTTCTTCAGCTCGCCGGCGTAGCGCGTGCCGCCGATCAGGATCGTCCGCTGGCCGAAGTGGACGACGATGAACGTGCCGGAGTGCGTGCCGTGCACCGCCGGATCGGCCTGGAGCTCGGGGGCGTGGAACACCGTCCAGCCTGGCGAGAAGGCGGCGAGGTCGGAGGCGCTGGGGCGGAGGAACATGTTGTACACGAACAGGGCGTGCCACGCGCTCGGCGTCACGAACCGCAGGCCGACCCGGTGATTCGCATCCGCCCCGGCGAACAGGTCACGCACGAACAGCTCCTGGCCGGCGAGGTGGGCGAGCACGGCCGTCTTCAGCCGCTCGAAATGCTCGGGGTCGAGCGGTTGATTCACGCGGCCCCACGCGATGTCGTCGGCCGACGCGGGCTCGCGCACGATGAACTTGTCGCCCGGGCTGCGGCCCGTGTGCGGGCTGGTCACGGCGCAAAACGCCCCGCCCTGGACGATGAGGCCCTCACCCCTGCGGGCCGCGTGCTCGTAGAGTGCCGGCGGCCCGAGGTTCCAGTGGACCGGCCGCTGGGGCACGAGCCCCACGGCCTCGAGCGCCGAGGCCCGCTTCCCTTCCGCGGGCCGAGTCGCGTGTGCGGTCATGGGTCGTCTCTCGTGGGCTCAGGCGCGCGGGCGCGGCCCGTGCTCCTGTGCGTCCACGGCGGCAATCACCGCCATGTTGACGATGTCGTTCACGTCGGAGCCGCGTTGCAGCACGTGCACCGGCAGCGCCATCCCCACGAG